>Ga0070664_100003831_pt1 | contig 12142 bp, 9 predicted proteins | sample KBSC73metaG_FD_65863 | JGI IMG/M metagenome (GOLD analysis project Ga0070664, IMG submission 65863) | Corn rhizosphere microbial communities from Kellogg Biological Station, Michigan, USA - KBS C7-3 metaG | ecosystem: Host-associated > Plants > Roots > Rhizosphere > Soil ... | reverse complement strand
GCCGGATCGAGCGGATCGCCCATGCGGAGCGCGCGCATCCCGGAGGTGAAGCCGTCGATGAACTCCTGCGCGATGGCCTCGTGCACGATGAACCGCTTCGCCGCGATGCAGCTCTGGCCGTTGTTGATCGTGCGCGCCTGCACGGCGGTCTTCACCGCGTGATCGACATCGGTACTCGGCATGACGATGAACGCGTCGCTCCCGCCCAGCTCGAGCACCGTCTTCTTGAGATGCTCACCGGCATGCTGGCCGACGCTGCGTCCCGCGCCCTCGCTGCCGGTGAGGGTGGCCGCAGCGACGCGCGGATCGGCGAGGATTCCTGCCACGGCATCGCTGCCGACGAGGAGCGTCTGGAACACCCCTTTCGGCGCGCCCGCCCGCTCGACGAGCGACTGCAGCTCGAGCGCGCATCCCGGCACGTTGGACGCGTGCTTCAGCAAGCCGACGTTCCCGGCCACGAGCGCCGGCGCGGCGAACCGGATCACCTGCCAGAAGGGGAAGTTCCACGGCATCACGGCCAGCACGACGCCGAGCGGCTCGTACGCCACGAACGACCGATGCCCCTCGTCGTCGACGTGCCGATCGGCGATGAACGCCGGGCCGTGCTCGGCGTAGAACCGGCACCCCGTGGCGCATTTCGCGGCTTCGTCGATCGCCGCCTGGATCGGTTTTCCCATCTCGAGCGTCATCAGCCGGCCGAGACGGTCCTTCTCGCGATCGAGGAGGTCGCCAAGGCGCGCCACGATCGCCGCGCGCTCGGCGACGGGCGTGCGCCGCCAGCGCGGCGCGACCTCGGCGGCACGTGCGAGCCGTTCCTCGAGATCGGCTGGCGACAGGGTCTGATGTTCGGCGAGCGTCGCGCCCGTCGTCGGATTGATGGATCGGATCGTAGTCGTCATGCGCGCCTCACCTTGCAGAGCGCGTGCGAGCGCGATCACTCCGTGATCGGCTGACCCTCGCGCCACCAGCCGTCGGTGCCGTCTTCCGCGCCGAAGATCCGGCGCCACCAGGGCACGCGACGTTCGCGCTCGAGCACGGCGCCCGCGGCGTTGCGCCATTCCGCCTGCATCGCGGCGGCGTCGGCGAAGCGATCGTCCGGATCGGGAGAGAAGGCGCGCTGCAACCAGGCGGCGATCTCGCTGTCGAAGATCGACAGGTTGATCCTGCCGGCGAGCTCGCGCGCGAGGATCGTCTTCGGATCGGTCTCGCCGAATGGCGGCTCCCCGGTCAGCGCGAACACGACGATCGCCGCGAGGGAGAAGCAGTCGGCTGGCGCTTCCTGCGGCTCGCCGAGCAGCTGCTCCGGCGGCGAGAAGGCGGGAGTTCCCGACGCGCCCGTCGTCTCCTCGCCCGTGGGGTTCGCGATACCGAAATCCGCGATGCGCCAGCGACGATACCGGTCGATCAGCAGGTTCTCCGGCTTCAGGTCGCGGTGGATGATGCCAACCGCATGCGCCGCGGCGAGCCCGCTCAGCACGCCGTCGACCTGCGGTGCGATCTCGGCCACCGTCCGCGCACCGGCGCGCGCGATCAGATCGCCGACCGATCCGTTCTCGGCGAGCTCCATCGTGTACCACGCCACGTCGCCGCGGCTGTCCCAGTCGTAGATCGGGACGATCGCCGGATGCGCCAGCTGCGCCGCGAGACGTGCCTCGCGGCGAAAACGACCCACTGCGCGCTCATCGCGCGCGACGTGCGGGTGCAGCAGCTTGAGCGCGACCTCGCGGCCGAGCGAGAGGTCGCGCACGCGCCACACGGAGCCGAAGCTCCCGGCGCCGAGCGGTGCGATCACCTCGTAGTCGTCGGCGAGCGCCCAGCGTAGGCGAACTTCGGGGGACTCGCGCGCCGCGGCGGTGTGCTCTCCGCTCAGCGTCAGCACCGTCCGGCTGCCGACGATCCGATCCATCGCGCGGATCATCGCGGCGACGCTGCCGAACCGGTGCGATGGCTCGTAGTGCAGCGCCTTGTCGATCACCTGCGCCACCGAGGGCGGCACGTCCGGCCGCACGAGGGAGATTGGCGGGATGTCGTGACGCGGCGGCGCTTCGCCCGTGAGGGCGTGGAAGCAGAGCGCCGCGAGCTGCCATTGATCGCTCGCCGCGGTGGGCGTCCACGACTCTCCCCACTCCGGGGGCAGCGGCATGTGCTCCGCGTCCGGCGCGAGCCCTTCGGGGATCTCGCTCAGCGGCACGGCCCACTGCCAGCCGAGGAGCCAGAGGCGGCCCATCGGCGTCGTCCACGCGGTCTCGACGGAGAGGGCACCGTGCGCCGTGCCGGCATCGTGCAGGTAGGACAGCGCCGAGCCGAGCTCGCGCACCACGCGGAGCACCGCGGGGACGTCGTCCACACCGGCGCGCGCGATGCGCGCACCGATCGTCTCGCCCGCAATCCACCGGCGGAGATAGCCCGGCCCGCGTCGGCTCTCCTGATACGAGGTCCAGTAGTGGTACGTCGTTGGCGCCGCGGGGTGATTGCGGTGCGCCAGCCCCTTCGCTTCGGCCTCGAGCCACTTCGCATGGCTCGGGTCGGGGGCGCTCACCAGCGAGAGCGAGCGGTCGAGCGCGTCGACGATCTCCTGGAAGTGACGGTACTGATCCCACACGCCATCCGTGCCCCAGCTCCAGCCCGGCGGCAGCTGCCAGTCCGCCAGATGCTCGGGCAGCTCGTGCGTGACGCGATGCGTCATGCCGATGCCGCGGAGCGGGCGCTCCGGGGCGTCGTAGCGGGGTGGGGGCGAGGGGCGCGTCACTTCCACAACTTAGCGGGCGGAGCGGGCGCGGACATCCGCGCCATCACAGGCGGGAGTCGGACAACACCTCTTCCGCGGCCTCCTCCAGCAGGGGCAGCAGCGACACGTCGGGCAGCACGCTGACCTCGACGGTGCGCACGCGCAGCGGCTCGGCGCCGACGGGCGCGGCGGATTGGAGCGAGGGCACATGGATCGTGACGGCCACGATGCGCCACATCGTGCTCGGTCGCACCATGCTGCCGTCCGCTTCCAGGGTGTCGAGCTGCAGCACCTCGCCACGCGCGGGGATCACCGAGCTCTGACACTCCGCCAAAAGCGCCTCGTTTCGGTCGTGCCGTGTGACGCGAAGCGTGATCATTGCGCAGGTCGAAAGAAGTCCGGGGACTAAGGTAAAAAGCCACGGAGGTGACGGCCAGCGCAGCGCTGAAACTCACGGTCGGGCACGTCGTACGGGACAACGCACCCCTCCTGTAGAGGTTACCGTGTTCTTCCTTCTGAGCTTCCTGGCGAGCGCCGTGCTCGCGATCGTTGGTTATTCGCAGGCGCGCGCCTTCGTCACCGGGCGCCTGCGCTATGTGGACGCCGTGCACACGGCCATCGCGCCGGTCATCGCCGGCGTGGGCGCCGCACTGATCGCCCTCCCGCTCGTGGCCATCCTGCCGTTCGTCGGCGCGGGGACCGCGCTCTCGTTCGGCCTGTCGGTCGGGTTCGGGGTGGCCGCCGGCTCGCGCGAGGTGCGTCGCCGGATCTCGGGGCTCTGATCGGGGCGGAGCAGGGCGACGGCTGATTACCTTTCAGTATGTCGTCCTCACTCCTCTCCACCGAGATCAGCGACCCGGTCAACGCACGCATCCTCGAGGTCAGCGAAGACCGAGTCTCCGGCTTCCACGAAGATCCGTTCGTCGAGATCGCGCGACTCAGCGATCTCCCGGTCGAGACCGTGATCGACCGCCTGCGCGCCATGCTCGAAGCTGGCGTCGTGCGACGGATCCGGCAGACCCTCATGGCGACCAACCTCGCGCCCGGTGCCCTGGTGGCCTGGCGCGTTCCCGCCGAGCGTCTCGACGCCGCGTTCGACTATCTCGACGCGGAAGATCCCTTCTCCGGTCACGTCGTCATCCGCTCCACCGACTCCGAGACGCAGGGCTCGGTGTACCGGCTCTGGACGACACTCAAGGTCCCCCAGGGCTTCTCGATGGAGAAGCACTGCGCGCTGCTCGCACAGCGCATCGGCGCCGACGCCTATCGCATCATGCCGGCGAAGTGCCTGTTCGCCCTGGGGGTCGGCCACGTCCGTCGCCGCGGCATGGAACCCGGGAGCCGATCGGAAGAGCTGGGCGAGGTGCTCGACACGAACCTCGTCGAGCTCAGCGCGCTCGAATGGCGCGTGCTCGCTGCCCTCAAGCGCGAGCTGGCGCCGCAGGAAGTACGTACCGAGCCCTGGCGCGGGCGGGCCGCAGAGGCGGGGGTGGCCTACGACGAGTTCCTGCGTGTGGCGCGAGGGCTGTCGGAGCGGCGCGTGATCGGGCGCTTCTCGAGCTTCCTCGAGCACGTGAAGCCTTCGGCGGGCGGTCAGCGCGCGACACGCTACAACGCGCTCTTCCACTGGCGCGTACCGACCGGGCGCGAGATCGAGGCCGGCCGGGAGGTCGGACGGCACCACATCCTCACGCACGCGTACTGGCGCGAGGGCGGCGCCGAGTTCGCGAACGTGAACATCATGGCGGTCGCGCACGGCACCGAGAAGGAGACCGTACTCGCGCACAAGGCCGCGATCGACCGGCACCTCGAGGCGGCGGGCATCCCCGTCCTCTACACCAACGTGTTCTGGGGCGGGCGTAGCAGGATCAAGCCCTCCGAAGTGCTGCCCGAGGAGTACGAAGCGTGGCTGCGTCGCACCGGCGTCGATCCCGACGCCATGCGCGCGCGCTGAGCGCGGTGGCGGCCTTCCGCAGCGCGGACTCACCGACGGAGGATCGATGCGGCTCTTCGTGATCGTGTGGCGGCTCCTGCCGCTCGCGATGGCGTTCTGGCGCGATCACCACCGGTGGCTGTTCTTCGGCGCGCCGGCGCGTCGCACGCCCCTGGACCACGAGCGTCGCGCGCAGAAGCTGGTCGCGAGCCTCGCCGCGCTCGGCCCCACCTTCGTGAAGATGGCGCAGGTGTTCGCGGGCCGGTCCGATCTGCTCGCCCCGACGTATGCGAAGGCACTGACGACGCTCACCGACCAGGTGCCGCAGGTGCCGCTCGCCGAGATCGAGCGCGTCATCCGCGAGGAGTACGGCGCGCCTCCCGCCGAGCTGTTCGAGCGGTTCGACGAGGCCCCGATCGCGGCGGCGTCGCTGGGACAGGTGCACCGGGCGCGGCTCGCCGGCGAGGAGGTCGTCATCAAGGTGCTGCGGCCCGGCGTGGAGTCGCTCGTGGCCCAGGACGTTCGCGCCGCCAGCCGCATCATCGCCGTCGTCGAGCGCTGGTGGCCGAATCCGCACGTCGTCGGCACGCGTGTCGTGATCCAGGAGTTCGCGGCGCGCGTCTTCGAGGAGATGGATTTCCGGCTCGAGGCGGCACATGCCGTCGCCATCCGCGCCAACTTCGCCGAGTCGCGCAGCGTAATCATCCCGCGTGTCATCGAGTCGATGATCCGCCAGCGCGCGCTCGTCCTCGAGTACTGTCCCGGCCGGCGCGTCGACCGCGTGGACGAGTGGGTCGCGTCGGGACGCGTGAACCCGGACCGACTCGTCCGCGAGGTGATGGAGCTGTACGCGCGGATGATGCTCGTGCACGGCCTCTTCCACGCCGATCCGCATCCAGGCAACGTGCACATCGCCGAGGACGGACGGATCATCCTCCTCGACTTCGGCATGGTCGTGCGCGTGCCGCTCGAGCTCCGCCGCCAGCTCGTCGCGGCGATCTTCGCCGCCATCCGCCGCGATGCCGACGCGCTCGCGGCGTCGTTCCACGCGCTGGGGCTCGTCGTCTCCGGTGCGGATCCCACCGTCATCCGGCGGCTCGCCGGCGTGCTCCTCTCCGTCGCCGATCAGCGCAATACGACCCGCGAGCGCGTCGAGCTCCTCGCCGATCAGGTCGTCGCGGAGCTGTACGACTGGCCGATCGTGCTGCCGAGCCATCTCGTCTACTTCGCCCGCACGGCGTCGCTCATCGAGGGGCTCGGGACGCACTACGACCCGCACTTCAATGCGCTCGCGTTCGCCACGCCGATCGCGCTGTCGCTGCGCTCGCGGATCCTCGCGTCGCTGTACCCGGAGGGTGGCCAGCCGCGCATCGATCCGGCCCGCGTCCTCGGCGCGGCACTCGGTGCGGTCGCGCGCGTGGTGCAGCGCGCCAGCGTCGAGGTCTTCGCCGCCGTGCGCGATGCCGTCGCGGACGCGACCTTGCCCCAGATCCCGGCGTCGGTTGCCGAGCGCTGACTCGCGCGTCGCTGTCTGGTGCGCCGTGCACGCGCGCCGTCCTTCGCGCGCCCGTATTTCCGGTGGCATCGCCCCTGCTTTTGACGCCTGCATGCATCGCCGACATCATCACCACCCAGCGCGACATTCGGTGCGCCTACGCGTTGCCGCGGCCGTAATCCTGTGCGCTGCGAGCGCGACATCCGTACAGGCCCAGCGACGCTCATCGTTTCCGCCCGAGCTGCGGGGCTCCAAGGCGAGCGTGCAGAAGATGTGGGATTTCGCGGTGGACCATGGTCTCACCTTCTATCGCACGCCGATGGACATCGACCAGGCTGCCGCGGCCGGGAAGCTCGTGCAGCTCACGGGCGACTCGACCTACGAGCTGTCGCGCGGGGTGGGCTTCTCCTACGCGACGAAAGAGGCCCGGCAGTTCGTGCTCGCGTTCGCGCCGCAGTATCGGGCGGCGTGCGGCACGCCGCTCATGGTGACGAGCGCGGCGCGGCCGACGAGCCGCCAACCGCGCAACGCCAACCCCTACTCGGTGCATCCGACGGGAATCGCCATCGACATCCGCCGGCCGCCCGCGGGCCCGTGTCAGCGATGGCTGCGCGGGGCGCTGGCGCAGCTCGAGGATCAGGGGCTCGTCGAGGCCACGGAAGAGCGTCATCCGGTGCACGTGCACGTCGCCGTGCTGACCGTGCCCGGCAAAGTCGCGACGCTTCCGCCCCTCGCGAACGCCGGCACCACGAGCAGCGTGGCGGCCACGCCGACACCACCACAGGCCGTTCGCGTCTCCAACCCCGTCGAGCGTACCGCCGACGCGGCGAACGGTGAGGTCGACGACCGGATCAGCGCGAGCACGTATCGCGTGCGAGAGGGCGACACGCTGTGGGAGATCGCCCGCCGCAGTGGCGTCAGCGTCCGCGACCTCGCGCGCGCCAACCGGCGGAGTCAGCGCGCCGCGCTGCGCCCTGGCGTCGTGCTGCGGATCCCTCGCTAGCGCAGCCCTAGCGGCTGCATCTCGCCAGCAGCCGCTTCGGCTCGGGCGCGTTGGGATAGAGCGCCCGCGCCGCGCTCGCGTGAATCCGCACGTTCTTGCAGCTGCCGCGGCGCGCGTAGGCCTCCGCCAGGCGGAGGTGGATGCGAAAGCTCCCCGGGTCGAGCGCCGCCGCGCGCTCCACGCCACTCGCGCGCGCGCTCGACTCGAACACCCCCATCGCGGCGACCTGCCCCACGCTGCGCGTCACTGCGAGCCCTCCGATCAGAGCGACGAGCGCCATCGCCGCGAGCCGGCGCGCCGGCGGCAGCTCCACCACGACGCGCTCGCGCGGCGGGGGCGACAGCGCGCCGAGAAGCGCCCAGCCGACCAGCGCCGGCGGCGGCAACAAGAGCACGGCGTCGAACGTGCCCACGACGAGCAGGACGGCGAGGGTGCCCAGCAGAGCCCAGGCATGGATCGACCGTTCCGGATCGCCCGGCTCCCGGAGCGCCCGGGCCGCGTCGACGACCAGCGCCACGACCGCCAGGGCCAGGAGCACGAACGCCGGCAGTCCGCGCTCCGACAGGAAGGTCATCCAGTCGCTGCTCGGCCACGGATTCGCCGTCATTCCCTCGTCCGTCAGCGACGGGTCGCCGTTCGAGGCGAACTTCGGATACACGACCGCCCAGTTGCCCGGGCCGACACCGAGCAGCGGGTGATGAAGGGACATGCGGAGCGTGTTCTTGTACTGCACGAGTCGTCCGCGGCCGCTCCCCTGCTTGTAGTTCACGACGCTCCGCGCCGTCTCCATGTAGGGGGAATCGCTCTTCCAGTTGAGCGTATTCGGGAGGAGCGTCGCCGCGCCTGCCCCCGCGCCAGCGGCCAACAGGACGACGAGGAGTCGCCGCCAGCGCACCATCCCTCGCGTCCGCCGGACGACCAGCACCGCGCACAGCGCGAGCACGATCACTGCGGCAATGAGCCCGAGCCACGCCGCTCGGCTCCGTGACAGCACCAGCGCGCCCGCCACGACGGCGACGCCGAACGTCCACCAGCCGAACGTGCGCGGCGATCGCGCGCGCAGCGTCGTGACGAGGAGAGCCGGGAAGACGATCACGCACAGGTGCGCCATGAAGTTGCGATTGCCGAACGTGCCGCCCGGCGCGCGATTGAGGCTGAAGAGATCGATCCGCAGCCCGTACGTCTGCAGGAGCGCCGTGGCCGCACCGATCACGCCGGCCAGCGCGAGCACCGCGACGAGCGGCCGCGCACGACCGGTCCGCGCGACCACGCGCGCGCACCAGAAGCACGCCGCCCCGGAGAACGACAGCGCGACCGCGCGGCCAGCCAGCCACCAGTTCGTCGCGAAGAGCGCCGAGAGGGCGCCCAGCACGAGGAACGCGGCGAGAAACTGGTCCACACGCCCGAGCCGCAGCGCTCGCGCCCGACTCAGGCAGAGGAGCGAGCCGAGCACCGCCACGCCGTGCAGCACGAGCTCCTTCGGCACGAAGAAGCGATCGAGCTCGAACTGCTTGTAGACCGCGGCCGAAAGGACTACCGCCAGGGCGCCGGCCTGCAACAGGAAGAGCACGCCGCGCTGGGAAATACTGATCGGCGGCGGCGCGTCGGCGCGGATGGGATCGGTGTAAGGCACGCGGGAATGTACGTGCACGCACGTACCTCGGCACCGCCTGCTTCCCTGCCGTGACGCGGCCTGCGTCGTGCAGGTCCGTAGGGGCGGACGGCAGCAACGACCCTTTCTACGGAGCGAGTGCCATGTCGTACAGGACGGCCGGACGAGTGATCGCGGCGGTTGCGGTGGCAGCGAGCCTGCAGGCCTGCGCGGAGACCTATGCGCGCGTTCCGATGCTGCCGATGGAGAATGCGTCGAGTCAGCGGAGCATGCTGAGCCTGTACAACCCACTTCCGTTCCAGCATCGGAGCGCCACGCAGGGGTGGCTCCTGCGCGCGCCGGAAGAGCGGAACTCGCGGTACATCTATCTGGGCTACTGAGCGCAGCGCGCCGCAGCCGTAACGTGAAGAGGGCGCCCCCGACGGGGCGCCCTCTTCACGTTGGTTCCGGTATCGCGTCAGCGGACGCGAATCACGCGCGCGCTCACCGGTCCGGGTGCCGTCAGCGTCAGATTCGCCGTCGTGCCGGCCGGGATGGAGAATCGGTAGTAGGCTGCCGCCCCACCGATCAGCGTGCCCGTCGCCCCCGCCGAGGACAATGCATCGACCTTCAACGGATAGGTCTGCCCCGTGCCGGTGAGTCCAGGGAAGATGTTGTGGAAATTCCAGCTGGGCTGTGTGAGCTCGACTGGTGCCCCGGTCACGAAATCGTCCGTGTAGTGGGAGATGTTCCAGTCGCGCACGCGAGCCGGAAGGTCGTTGCCGAACACCGCCGAGAGGTTGGCGATGCCGACGCGTGCCGTGCTCACCAGCGCCTGCCACGTGGGTGCATCCGACGCCGAGGCGCTGCCCGCCTTCCGATCGGCGAGATAACGCAGCAGGTCCCACGTCGCACCACGCGTCTCGAGGCTGTCGTCGCCGCGGAACGGCGAGTTCTCCGACGGCTTCAGCAGGAAGCTCCGATAACGCCCCGCGTTCGACGACATGTCCTCGTTGAACGCGTTGCGCGTCTGCGCGCTGGCCTGAAGGTTCGACAGCGTGATGTTGGACCTCGGCGCGAGGTTCGACTCGCGGTAGAACAACAGCTCCTCGGCGATGTGCGCCAATCCTTCGTCCAGCCAGCCCTCTTCGAAGTCCTGGACGTTCGGGGTGACGTACAGGCGCCGCGACGCGTTGATCAGGTGCTGGAACTCGTGCGCGATCACCGACGTCGTCACGCTGTCCACGAATCCGGTGCGCCGCACGTTTCCGTTGACCTGCCCCGTGGGGTCCGGCGCGAGCAGGTAGAACATCTCCGCGAAGTTGCTTCCCGGGCAGGGATCGAAGCCGGGTTGTGCGGTGGTGGGAAACAGGTCGCGGCCGTAGAAGAAGCCGCCCACATACGACCCCGAGTTGGCCGGTGTGAGCTCGTTGACGGCTCGGGTGAAGAGCAGGATGATCTTGCCGTTATTGTCGATGTCCGATGGCGTGCCGAAGTTGTTCACGTCGAGCGGATAGACCAGCGTATCGAACCGCGTGGCGAAACGCTGATAGTCCGCTGCGGTGAACCCTCCCGTCGGATTGAGCGTGTCCGCGAGGACGATGGCCTGCGTGCTGATGGCCACCACGCGGGCGCCGTGGGTCTGGATGTTGGAGCAGGCGTCGTCGCTGACGTTGACGTTGAAGATGTCGCCCACCTGCGGCGCGGCCGATGCGAGGCTCAGGCGCGCGGCCGTCGGTGAGGGGCGGCGCGATGCGAGGGCCGCACGCGCAGCGCCGAACTCGCCGCGGAACCGGGCCCGGGAGCGCTCATTGAGGCGCATGCCGAACGCCACGTCCAGCTTGGGCGCCCAGACGGCCTGGGCGGCCGACGTCCCCAACGGAGCAGGCGAGAGTGCCGTCGCCGGCTGCGAGACGGCGCCGGCGTTCCCGATCCCGGTGGCAGCGACCGTGTAGTTCGCGCTGGCCGAGATCGACGTCAAACCGGTGTCGACGAGAACGAGCACGTTCTCCGAGCCGGTGTTCCCTGCGTCGATCTTGAGCGCATTGGCAGTGGTGAGTGGCGCCGACTGGCCCGCCGACAGGCTCACGGCGCCCGACGGCAGGACGGTGATTCCGCCCGGTCCGGTGGTGTTATCCGAGCCGCCACCGCACGCCACCAGCGTGATCGCCGCCGCGGACAGTGCCGCGCCGGTCACCCAGCGAGAGATCATCTGCTTTCGTTTCCTCGAGTTGTCTGCGCCAGACTGCACGAACGTTACACGTACACCCATCGACCAAACTCGTGCCACCACCGCGAGGTAACATCGGCTTGCAGCTTCGGGATATGTTCGGTACCATACAGGGCGATGAATTCGCGCTCCCGGAGGGCCGATGCAGCACGACTTCGATCTCGAACACACGCGAGGCGGCGCGCCCCCTCTGCTCGGAGAGCAGAAGGACATCCGCTACTTCGGGACGGATCCGCGCAGCCTCCTGAACAGCCCGACCGCGACCGGAATGCCCTTCTGGTCGATCAATCCGTACGTGGGCTGCGCCTTCGGCTGTGCGTACTGCTACGCGCGCTACGCGCATCGTTACGTGGCCGAGCGACTGGCCACCTCCGAGGCGGCGGGCAGCGCGGTGCGCGCGGAGCTGGGCGAGCTCCCGCCATGGCTGGCCTTCGAACGGCGGATCTTCGTGAAGCGTGAAGCGGGCGCCGTCCTCCGTCGCGAGCTCAGACGGCCGGCTCGAATGCGAGCCCTGCTCGAGGCGAGCGTCGTGATCGGCACGGCGACCGATCCGTACCAGCCCGCGGAGCGGCGCTACCGCATCACGCGAGGCGTGCTGGAGACGCTCGCCGAACAGCGCGGGCTCTCGGTCACGATCATCACGAAGAGTCCGCTCGTCACGCGCGACGTCGACCTGCTGATGCGCATCGCCCAGGTATCGCGTCTCTCGGTGCACGTCTCACTCATCACGACCGATCGCGAGCTGGCGCGCCGGCTCGAGCCGCGTGCCCCCACCCCCGAAGCGCGCCTTCGCGCCATCGCGCGCCTGCGCGAGCACGGCATCGAGGTCGGCGTCAATGTGATGCCCGTGTTGCCCGGGATCACCGATGCGCCCCACCTGCTGGAGTCGCTCGTCCGCTCCGTCGCCGCGGCGAATGCGTCGTACCTCGGCGCGTGCGCGCTGCGCCTCCAGTCGACGGCGCGGCAGCGCTACCTCCCGTTCATCGAGAAGGAATTTCCGCATCTCGCGGCGCGCTACCGCTCGACCTATGCGCGCAGCCACCAGGTCGGCGAGCGCTACCGGCAGGGCCTCCGTTCGCATTTCAGCGCGCTGTGTGCGGCGCATGGCGTCACCTTCGACCGTTACTACAAGCGCGAAGAGGACGCGGATGATCCCGCGGAC
>Ga0070664_100003830_pt1 | contig 12145 bp, 9 predicted proteins | sample KBSC73metaG_FD_65863 | JGI IMG/M metagenome (GOLD analysis project Ga0070664, IMG submission 65863) | Corn rhizosphere microbial communities from Kellogg Biological Station, Michigan, USA - KBS C7-3 metaG | ecosystem: Host-associated > Plants > Roots > Rhizosphere > Soil ... | reverse complement strand
GGCGCCGGCATGAACCGGCTCGGCTTGAAGTGGCACTATCGCAGCCGCCACGAAAGTCTCATCACCTTCAGCAACGTCCACTACTACGGCTCCGAGCTTGTCACGTTCCCTTCGTCGGTGACGGACGATGTGGCGGTGAGGTTCGAGCCGATCGTAGGCAGGTACGACCGTGGCGGATCGCGCACCAACAGGGCGGAGGCCGATGCCATCGTGCAGGCCATCGAGAACCACTACATGACAGACGGCGGAACGGGCCGAAGCCTCGGCGTGGTGACGTTCAACCAGCCGCAGCAGGCACTCATTACGAGCCTGCTCGATGCCCGCCGCATGGCCAACCCGCAGTTGGACAAGGCCATCGCTCAGGTGATGCAGGAGCCGCTCTTCATCAAGAACCTGGAAAACGTCCAGGGCGACGAACGCGACCTCATCTTCTTCTCCATCACCTACGGGCCGGACCTCACGGGCAAGGTCAGCATGAACTTCGGACCGCTGAACGGAGAAGGCGGACACCGCCGCCTGAACGTGGCGATCTCGCGAGCGAGGCACGGCGTTGTCATTTACAGCACGCTCAAGCCCGAGGAGATCGATGTGAGCCGCGTGCGTGCTGCCGGCGTGCGTGACTTGAAGCACTACCTCGAATTCGCGCTGGGAGGGCCGAGCGCATTCGTGGGGCAGTCTGCACAGGCAAGAGGCGAGCCGGACAGCCCGTTCGAGATGGCCGTCATCGAGATGCTTCGTGACCGAGGGTGGGTCGTCCACCCCAGGGTCGGCTGCTCCGACTACCGCATCGATCTTGCGATCGTGGATCCACGCTCGCCCGGCCGCTACCTGGCCGGCGTGGAATGCGACGGGCGGACGTACCGTTCGGCGGCGACCGCAAGAGACCGCGATCGACTGCGTCAACACGTTCTGGAAGGGCTGGGGTGGCGCATCCACCGCATCTGGTCGACCGATTGGTGGATGAATCCCGAGCGGGAGTTCACGAAGCTCCTGACAAGGCTGGAATTCCTGCTGAATGAACCGTCCGCGGGCGTTTCGGTCTCTGATGTGACTGTCGCCAGCGTGCCGGCGGAGGAAAGAGCCGAATCCGGCGCTTCCCTGAAGGATCCGGTGGCGGCCATGCCTGCGGCGTTGAAGCCCTATGCGCTGACGATTCTTCCGAAGGGCGTGCCGGAGGATTTTCATGGGAGCGGAGCTTCGTCCATCCTCCGCGAGCACATCGTCGCCGTGGTGAACACCGAAGGGCCCGTGCTGGATGCAGTGCTGTTCAAGCGGGTTGCGCGCGCCTGGGGTCTCGAGCGCACAGGTCCCCGCATCGTGGAGAGGCTGCGCGGCTTGGCGCCTTCTTCCATCATCAAGACGGTCGATGGCGAGCGAACCTTCTATTGGCCTGCCGAATCGCAGCCTTTCCAATGGAGCGAATTCCGGGTGGCGGGCCACGACGAACAGTCCAGACGGCACATCGATGAGGTCGCCCTCGAGGAGATCGGTGCGCTGATGAGGCATGTGCTCGAAGAGGCTGGTGGGTCCAGTCGCCAGGAATTGGCCCGGGTGAGTTGCAGGATGCTCGGCATGAGCCGGATGCCGGCCGACGCCGAGGCTCGGGCGCTGGCCGCCATCCAGATGCTGATTTCCCGCGGCAGCGTGACGGCTGAGGATGATGTCGTGCGAATTCTCGCGTAGCGTCTTGTCCCGATGTCATACCGGCGAATGTCGGTATCCACTGGCGGCAGTGGGCCCCGGCTTTCGCCGGGGTGACAAGTTTTACCCCCCCCTCATGTCATACGGACGAATGTCGGTATCCACTGGGGGCAGTGGGCCCCGGCTTTCACCGGGGCGACAAGTTTCACCCCCCTGATGTCATACCGGCGAACGTCGGTATCCACTGGCGGCAGTGAGCCCCGGCTTTCGCCACTCACGAAACCACGGTGCGCCGAAGGCATCCATGTTGAGCAGGTGAGCGCGCTCGAGGCAGCCGTAGAGGAACCAGGCGAGATGGTGGCAGCGCTGCGCCTGATGCAGCGTCAGTTGGATCCAGGCCGTGATGGGCATCATCATGTGATTCTCCTGAATAGGTCAGGGTTGGCGGTTCAAGCCGCGGGGATGGGTGCCCATGCCTGTGTGGCAAGGGCTACCCGATTTCATGCGACGGTGGCGGCGTCAGCGTGCGCTGTCGCGGCTGACAGCCGCATCTGCGGCGACGAGACATGCGCCAGAGGTTTCTTGCGAGGCCGCGGGACAATCAGCATGTCGCAACCGGACTCGGCCAGGATGCGGCGGCTGACGCTGCCCAGAAGGTATTCGCCAAGGGGCGACCGGCCCTGCCTGCCTGCAACGATCAGGTCAGCGCCGAGTTCCTGGGCATGGCTCAGGGTCGCCCATGCTGGATGACCGTGGGCCACTGCGAAATCCATCCGGCTGCTGTCCAGGCCGAGCTGGGTGGCCTTCAGTCGCATGCGCTGAATGGTCCCGGCCTCCTGCCGGAGGCGGTACTCGCGAATGACATGGTCGGGCACATCGGTCGCGCGCAGCAGGGCGTTCTGATGGGTGTCGATTGCATGGAAGACATGCAGGCCGCTGTCGCGCGCCAGCCCAGCCCCCATCGGTATCGCGAAATCCGATGAGGCCGTGAAGTCGACCGGCACCAGCACGCGCCGGTACGACTCCCGCACCATCGTCTTGACGACGAGCACCGGGCATCGGCAGGTTCTCAGCATGCGGTCCGCAGAGCGGCCGACCAACAAAGCGTTCAACCGGGCGTGACCCCGACGGCCGAGAACGAGCAACTCTGCGGGTTCCGACGCCTCCATCAAGGTTTCGAGCAACGGACCGACCATCACCTCGATGTTTGCCGTCACGTCGTACCGGCCGGCGATCTCGACCGCGAAACGGCGCAGTGCATCCCGCGCGAGCGCGGCCTTGAGGTCGATGTCGGTCGAAGGTGAGAACCAGTCCCGCAGAGGCTTGCAGCCCGCCGGGTCCAGCACGTGCACGAGCTTCAGTCGCGCGCGGTGTTCGTGCGCCAACCGTGCTGCCCGCCGCACGGCGTTGTTTCCGTCGATCGAGAAGTCGGTGGCTGCCAAAATGGAAGTGAACATTTTCATGTGCGTTGCCCTCAGGGTCAGGGTTGTTCGACAGGCGCTGGACGAGCGCGTGCCTGGGCCGCAGGTCCGCTCGCAGCGAAGTTCCTGGAAGCGCCTTGGCTCAATGGCGTGCAGCGCTCGCTGGCTGCACCCCGGCCCGGCTACATCGCGTGGTCGCCGATTGCCTCGGGTTGGAAGAGGATGGCGAGGATCTCGGCCGCGCGCGCGACTCCCGCGTGTGTGGACCAGCGCGCCACGCAGCCCACCCTTTGGCCCAGCAGGCTGGCGCCCACAGGTGACAGCACGGAGACGAACCCCGTAGCGGGCTCGGCGTCGGCCGGGTAGCACAGCGTGAGCTTGCTGCGCTTGCCGGAGGCGAGGTCTTGCAGCAGCACCTGCGAATACATGGTCACCACATCAGGCGGGGTCTGGAGGGACGGCACGATGGCGCAGCCCTCGAGGACATGCGTGAGCGCCGGTCCAGGCGTGGGGGAGCCATCGCCGCGCCGGTAGCGGCGCACGAGGTTCACGATTCGGAGATGGTCAATTTCAGTGAGCGTACGCTCGAGTGCCAACACTTCCACGAGGCATTCCTTCAGTCATCGGGCTGATGCCGGCCAGCCGCCGGCACACGCCATCGCGCGGGCTGGGGGCCCGGCGATCTGAGGTTTGCGCAAAAAGGGTGAAAGTGATCGCCGGGCTCAGTGATGTGCGGCCGGCAGACAGATGTTTGTCCTCGCCCGGGTCCGCAGGGCGCGCCCATGCAGCCAGGAAGCAGCACAGGTGGCCACTTGGCAAGGTGCAGCCCGAAGGGCGGAGATGAGGAGGACGTCAGACATGCAGTCACTCTAGTCGTGTCGCCTTGTTCCCGCAACGAACAGGGCGGATGTCGCACTGCAGCGTGGGCGTATTGCGGCTGGGCCCAGTGAGCTTGCCCGAGCTGGCGCCGGTTCGCCTGCGCCGTGGCCTTGAAAAGGCTGCTGCATCGCGTTGCCTGGTTTGCCGCCTGTGCAACAAAGGGTCTTTTTCCATCGAAGGAAAGCTCCTAGACTACCTGGGCAGTCCAGGGGGTTGAACACAACATCGAGCCGATCACGGAGGTGATCGCTTCTGCCGGTCCACGGCCTCCTGCAGCGTTGAACGACACGGGAGGCTCACGTGGAGGATCGCAGCACAGGGCTGTCGCTGGTGTGCCGGGTGCAGGCCCGGTTGTGTGCGCTGCCACTTGAGCACGTGGTGGAGACCATGCGGCCTTTGGCCGTGGAGCCACTGGCCAATGCACCGTCCTTTGTGTTGGGTCTGGCGGTGGTTCGGGGTGAACCGCTGGCCGTGGTCGATGCCGCGCGGGTGATGGGCATGCAGGACGCACCCATCGGGCGTTTCGTGACGGTCGCTGTCGGTGTGCGTCGCATCGCCCTCGCTGTGGGTGATGTGGTGGGCATGCGGCGGTTGCCGCCCGGTTCGCTGCGCGCGTTGCCGCCCTTGTTGCATGAGGCGGCCGGTGACGTCGTGGATGCCGTCGGCCTGCTCGATGCGGAGCTGCTGCTCATGCTGCGCAGCGCGCGCTTGCTGCCTGACGACGTGCCGGAGGGAGCTCGCGCATGAACGCCTCCGTGAGCCCGGGCGACGTCGAGCAGTTCAGGGAACTGATCGTTCGCCAGCTCGGGCTTCAGTTCGACGATGCCAAGCTCGGCTGGCTCGCGGAGGTGTTGCGGCGTCGATGTGGGCATCGGCCGTGCGGGCGTTACCTGGCCCAGCTTGCCGGTGCGGGCGCCGATGGCGAGTTCGCCGCGCTGGCGTCGGAGTTGACGGTTGCAGAGACCTACTTTTTTCGCCACGTCGACCAGTTCCACGCACTCCGCGAGCGCGTGGCGTCCATGGAACCTGAGGCATTGGCGGGCAAGCGGCGCCTGCAGATCCTGTCCGCCGGCTGTGCATCGGGTGAAGAGGCGTATTCGATCGCCATGATGCTGTGGGATGTGGTGGGTGATCCTTCCCGACAGTTGAGCATCCACGCCATGGACCTGAACCCGCTGATGATCGGCAAGGCGCGCCTCGCGCGCTATACGCCATGGGCATTGAGGGAGACGCCACAGTCCATGCGGGAGCGCTGGTTCCGCCAGGAGGGCAGCGAATGGGTGCTCGATGACCGTGTGCGCGCGGCGGTGACGTTCGAGGTGCGCAATCTGTGTGAGGACAACGCGGCGTTGTGGCTGCCTCAACGGTACGACTTCGTTTTCTGCCGAAATGTGCTGATGTACTTCGAGCCGCTGCAGGCGCAGGCGCTGGTCGGGCGCATCACGCATTCCCTGGTGCCGGGCGGCTGCTTGTTTCTGGGGCATGCGGAGACGTTGCGTGGCCTGTCGGAGGCGTATCACCTGAGGCATGCGCATCGCAGCTTCCACTATGAGCGCAAGAGGGGGGTCTTCGATACCGGTGTGGCCGATGTCGCGCCATCCATGGCCGGCACGTCACATGCCGGGTCTGCGCAGGCCCTCGCCATTGACGGCGTCGACAACTGGGTGGAGTCGATCGGCAAGGCCGCCGAGCGCGTCGGCGTGCTTTCGGCAAAGGCCGAAGCTGCGCCCGTCAGAGTGGCGCCTGGCAATGATCGGCAATGGCTGGACCGTGCATTCTCCTTCTTCGAGCAGGAACGTTTCGCCGAGGCACTCCAGCTGATGGAGTCGTTCCCCGAGGCTGCGGGCCGAAACCCCGAGGCGATGCTGTTGCATGCGGTGCTGCTCGTGCATGTGGGGCGCCTTGCGCCCGCCGAAGAAGTCTGCCATCGATTGCTGGCGATGGATGAACTGAATGCAGGCGCGCATTACGTGCTGGCGTTGTGCCGGGAGGGGGTGGGAGACTGCGGCGGCGCGGCGGAACGGGATCAGATGGCGGTGCGGCTGGACCCGGGCTTTGCCATGCCACGCCTGCATCTCGGGCTGTTGGCCCGGCGCGCGGGCAATCGTGAAGCCCAGCGGCGCGAATTTGCAAAGGCCAAGACATTGCTCGAGCGTGAAGATGCGTCGCGCCTGATGTTGTTTGGCGGTGGGTTCGGTCGCGATGCGCTGCTCGGGCTGTGCCGGGCCGAACTGGCCGCGTGCGGAGCGCCGGGATGAGCGCGCGACCGATCGGGCTCCGTGCCGAGCAGATGCGCCGGGACTTCGATCGCCGGTTTGCCGAGTTGCCTTGCACCCGGGAGACGGCGCATGTGGACTTGCTTGGAATCCGCCTCAGTGGTGATCCCTACGCACTCCGGCTCGCCGATGTGGTCGGCCTCTTCGCCGACAAGCAGCTGACGCGCTGGCCGTGCGATGCGAGCGCATTCCTCGGGATCGCCGGTTTTCGAGGCAAGCTCCTGCCGGCGTACGACCTGGGTGCACTGCTGGGTTATCCACCGGCCAGCACAGGGTTGCGATGGCTGGTGCTTGCCGCCGCGAGCCCGGTGGCGCTGGGCTTCGACGGGCTGGATGGCTGCTTGCGCCTGCCAGGCACATGCATTGCGCGGTCCCCGCCCGCCGAGGTGGTGCGGCCCCATGTTCATGAGCTGGTTCGGCCGCCCGCAGACAACGCACCGCAGGGTTCTTCCGTTCTTCGCCCGCTGGTGGACTTGGCGTCCGCGCTCACGGCGGTCAGGCAATGCGCCAGCGAAGGCAGTCCGCCATCACCACAGGAGCGACCATCATGATCAGTCATTGGACGTTTACGCGGAAGATCAGCGCCGGCTTCGCGCTCGTGGTGGTGCTGGCGCTGGCCATCGCCGTGGCATCGGTCTACGCATTGAACCGCGTGGCGGACAGCAACGAGCTGCTCAACACCCGGCATGTGCAGTCGCTGCTGGATGCCGAGCGACTGCATGCTTTCGTGGAACGCAAGGTGGCGGCTGCCCGAGGGTTCCTGCTTACCCGCGAAGAACCTTACTTGCTGCGAACCCGGGAGGCTCGCGCGGAGTTCCTGGACATCATCGACAAGCTGCGGCGCGGCGCCCAAAGTGACGTGCAGCGGCGGCTGATCGATGCCCTGGCGCAGGCCGAGGTCGAGCACCAGCAGGCCTTCGAGCGTGTGTTCTCGCTTCAGCGAGGCGGCGGTACCTTTGACGCCGTGGTCCGTGGCTTCGAAGAATGGGTCGCGCCCAAGAGGGCGACGCTGGATGAACACCTGCGCGCCTACATTTCCGAAGAGGAGCAGGCGCTCAAGGAGGCCAGACAGGCCTCCGCCGATGAAGCGTCGGTCGCCATCGACCTGATGGCGGGCGTGGCGTTGGCCGTGGTCGCACTGGCGGTGGCCGTGGCCTTCTTGCTGGCCCGTGTGCTCGGGCGGCAGATCGGCACGGCGGTCAGCCATGTCCAGAGTTCCTCGGCCGAACTTCAGGCCACGGCCAACCAGCAGGCTGCCGGCGCCAAGGAGCAGGCCACGGCCATGAGCGAAATCACCACCACCATCAGCGAGTTGCTGGCGACGTCCCGCCAGATCGCCCAGAGCGCCCAGCGGGTGGCGCAGATCGCGGAGCAGACGATGGCCGCGGCCCGCAGCGGGGAGGGCACGGTCGACGGCGCCCATGAATCGATTGCCGGCATCCGGCGGCAGGTGGACCTGATCGTCGGCCACATGCTCGAGCTGGGCAAGAAATCGCAGCAAATCGGCAGCGTGCTCGACATCGTCCTCGAACTCGCCGAGCAGACCAACATCCTGGCGATCAACGCCACGATCGAAGCGGCCGGTGCGGGTGACGCGGGCCGGCGCTTCGCCGTGGTGGCCGATGAGATTCGTGATCTTGCCGACCGCGTCGGGGCGTCAACCAAGGAGATCCGCACCCTGATCGACGACGTCCGCAGTGCCGTGAACACCACGGTGATGGCCACCGAGACCGGTTCGAAGGCCGTGGACTCAGGCTCCGGGCAGTTCAGCGAAGTCACCGCGGCGTTCAAGCAGATCGCGGCACTCGTGGCCACCACCACGGAGGCGGCGCGCGAGATCGAGCTGTCGACCAAGCAGCAAAGCAGTGCCGTGGAGCAGGTCAATGTGGCCATCGCGGGCGTGGCGCAGACGACGCGCGAATCCGAAGCGAGCTCCGGCCAGACGCTGGAGACGGTGTCGCAGCTGGCCAGCCTGTCCCGAGATCTGTTGCGCCTGGTGCAGCCGCAGGCCGCGGCTGCCTGATGTATGGCCAAGGACCCGTATCAGTACTTCCGCATCGAGGCGCGTGAACTGATCGAGCAACTCGGTCAGGGAGCATTCGAACTCGAGCGCGGCGGTGCACCGTCTTCGGTGGTGCCGCGCCTGCTGCGCGTGGCGCACACGCTCAAGGGAGCGGCTCGCGTCGTGAAGCAGACCGACATCGCCAACCATGCGCATGCCATCGAAGACGTGCTGGCGCCATGGCGCGATGCTGCGGAGGCGGCGCCCAGGGAGTGCATCGACGCCGTGCTGGCGCGCGTCGACCAGATGGCCGGCCTGGCTGCGGCATTGACGCCCGGCGGGGACGGTGCTTCGCCCGACCGGGCGCCCCCTGCGGAGACGTTGCGCACGGTGCGCGCCGATGTGGCCGAGGTCGACGCCCTCGTCAACGGCGTGGCCGAGACGCATGCCCAGGTCGAAGGCCTGCGGCTTCGCCTGTTCGCCCTGGCTCAGGCCGAATCGCTTGCCGAGCGCCTGCAGGTGCAATTGACGCGATCGGGCGGGACGGCACCGTGCGGGCGCAAGACACAGGCGCTGGCGGAAGAATTGCGGCGCTTGATCGGCACCTGTTTGCAGACCTCCGGTACCTCGATCGAGCGATTGGACCGAGAGCTGCGGCAGGTGCGTGATGTGGCCGAGCAAATGCGCCTCGTGCCTGCCGGCGCGTTGTTCCCGATGCTCGAACGGGGTGCGCGCGATGCCGCGCAGGCGTTGGGCAAGCGCGTCGTCTTCGAGGGTCGTGGCACGGATGTGCGGCTCGACGCCGCGGTGCTGGATGCGGTGCAGGGTGCATTGCTGCAACTTGTGCGCAATGGGGTGGCCCATGGCATCGAAACCGTGGGCGAGCGCCTCGCGGCCCGCAAACCCGTCGACGGGCGCATCACCGTCGATGTGCTGCGGCGTGGCAGGCGCGTGGTGTTTCGATGCAGTGACGATGGCGCCGGCGTCGATGTAGAGGCGGTGCGGCGCAACGCGCAACGCAAAGGTCTGCTGGGCGGCGAACAGCAGGCGCTGGATGCCCAGGCGCTGTTGCGCCTGATGCTGCACGGCGGCCTTAGCACCAGCGCCGGCGTCACCGAGGTGGCCGGGCGCGGCATCGGCCTGGATGTGGTGCGGGAGGCCGCCGAGCGCCTGGGCGGCGAGGTCGGCCTGCAAACCTCCGCGGGCCGCGGCACGTCCTTGGAGCTCACGGTGCCGCTGTCCCTGGCTTCCGTGGAAGCGCTGATGCTGGAGGCCCGAGGCATGGTGGTTGCGATCCCGCTCGATGCCGTGCGGCGGACCTTGCGCCTTGCGCCCGAGCAGATCGCCAGGACGGCCCAGGGCGACACCATCGTCTTCGAGGAAGGCGTCATTCCGCATCTCGCCTTGTCACAGGTGCTGAAGGGGGGCGCGTGGCTGCGCCCGAACGGCCCCACGACGGCCGTGGTGGTGGAGGGCGGCGGCCAACGGGTGGCCATTGGCATCGATCGCCTGATCGGCACGGCCAAGCTCGTGCTGCGCCCCTTGCCGGCCGGTGTCCCGGCCAGCCCGCTGGTCGCCGGAGCCACCCTGGATGTGCGCGGCGATCCACAACTCGTGCTCGATCCCGAGGGGCTGGTGCGTCAGGCGCAAGGGGCCGTGGCAGCGCCGCCGCCCGTGCCGCCACCGCGCATGCCGGTGCTGGTGATCGATGACTCCTTGACCACGCGCATGCTGGAGCAAAGCATTCTTGAATCGGCCGGCTACGAAGTGCATGCCGCGGTATCGGCCGAGGAGGGGCTGGAGCAGGCCCGGCGCTGCCCCTATGCGTTGTTCCTCGTCGATGTGGAGATGCCCGGCATGGACGGGTTCACCTTCGTCGAGCGTACGCGCGCCGATCCTGCGCTGCGCGATGTGCCGGCGGTGCTCGTCACGTCGCGTTCGTCCGCCGAGGATCGCCGGCGGGGGCAAGACGTGGGGGCCAGCGCCTACATCGTCAAGAGTGAATTCGCCCAAGGCGAGTTTCTCGATCGCGTGCGGGAATTGGTGAGCCAGCCATGATCCGCGTGCTGGTGGTCGAAGATTCCGTCACGGTGCGCAAGCGGCTGTGCGCGGTGCTGGCGGCCGACGCCGACATGGAGGTCGTCGGCGAGGCCGGAGATGGCCATGAGGCGATCGAACGCTGCCTCGCGCTGCGGCCCGACGTGTTGACCATGGACATGGTGCTGCCGCACCTGAGCGGGCTGTCGGCCACCGAATACATCATGGCGCATTGCCCGACGCCCATCCTCGTCATCTCGTCACCGCTCAACCGAGGCGAGCTGCTCGACACCTGCGATGCCCTGGCCGCAGGCGCCGTGGATGTGCTGGACAAGCCCGAGGGCAACGAGCCCGACGGGCAGTGGGAGCAGCGCCTCGTCGCCTCGGTGAAGCTGGTGGCCCGGATCCGCGTCATCACGCATTTGCGCGCCAGGCTCGCCGCGGCGCTGCAACCGCTTGCGACGGCGCCACCGGCCGTGTCCGTGCAGCCGCCGCAGCGCCCGCGATGTGCGCTGATCGCCATCGGCGCTTCGACGGGCGGGCCGGGGGCCCTCGCCGAAGTGCTGCGTCGGCTGCCGTCACAGGTGCGCGCCCCGGTGCTGCTGGTGCTGCACATCAACGAGCCCTTCGGCAGTGCTTTTGCCGAATGGCTGGACGGGCAGACCGCGCGCCCCGTGGGCTATGCGCAAGATGGCGAACCGTTGGCCGCGGCCGCGGGGCGGGTGCTGATGGCCCCGCCCGATCGCCATCTCGTGGTGCAGGGAGGGCGCCTGCGGCTGACGCGGGATGCCGAGCGCAATGCCTGTCGTCCTTCCGTGGATGTGCTGTTCGAATCCGTCGCGCGGGACGGTTCGGCGACCGCTGCTGCCGCCTGCCTGCTCACCGGCATGGGGCGTGACGGCGCTGCCGGCCTGCTGGCCGTGCGCCGCGCCGGCGGCCGCACCATCGCGCAGGACGAGGCCACCTCCGTGGTCTATGGCATGCCGCGTGAAGCGGCCCTGCTCGGCGCTGCCGAACGCGTGCTGCCGCTGGGGGAGATCGGTCCGACGCTCGGGGCCTGGGCCATGCCCGCACCGTGGTCCAAGGAGTCGCCTGATGAATGACACCGTCCTCATCGTCGACGACAGCCTGACGGTGCGCATGGACTTGCACGATGCGTTCGAGGCCGCCGGCTTTCACCCGCATGCCTGTGCCACGCTCGCTGCGGCTCGAGAGGCCCTGGTGCAAGGTGCATCCGACGTCATCGTGCTCGATGTGGTGTTGCCCGACGGTGACGGCATCGAGCTGCTCAAGGAATTGCGTGCCGGCGAGGCGGCAGCGGATGCCGTGGTGCTGCTGCTGTCCAGCGAAGCCGAGGTGAAGGATCGCGTCCGCGGGCTGCGAACGGGCGCGGACGAGTACGTGGGCAAGCCTTACGACGTCGGCTATGTGGTCGCCAAGGCACGGGAGCTGCTGCGCGCCCAGCGCGGCGGCGATGCCGATGCCCGACCTGTCGTGCTGGTCGTGGAAGACAGCCCGATGTACCGCGAAACCTTGGGCAAGGCGCTGGAAGCGGCGGGTTACCGGGTGCGCATGGCCGTCAGCGGCGAAGAAGGCTTGCGCGCGGCCGCGGCCGCGCGGCCCGCGGCGATCATCGTCGACGACGTGCTGCCCGGCATCGACGGCACGACCGTCATCCGCCGCCTGCGGCTCGATGCCGCGCTGCGGGGCGTGCCCTGCCTGTTGTTGACCGGTGCCGAAGACCGCGATGCAGAGCTGCGCGCGCTGGATGCAGGCGCCGACGCATTCGTGCGCAAGGAGGAAGACATCGAAGTGATCCTCGCGCGGCTCGGCGCCGCACTTCGCAGCGCGAAGGGCAGCCTGGACGAAGCGGCCAGCCTGCTCGGCCC
>Ga0070664_100003824_pt1 | contig 12153 bp, 12 predicted proteins | sample KBSC73metaG_FD_65863 | JGI IMG/M metagenome (GOLD analysis project Ga0070664, IMG submission 65863) | Corn rhizosphere microbial communities from Kellogg Biological Station, Michigan, USA - KBS C7-3 metaG | ecosystem: Host-associated > Plants > Roots > Rhizosphere > Soil ... | reverse complement strand
CGTCAGGGTGAAGGGCGCCATCGGCAACGTCGCCATCGTGTTCCAGCGCGACGTGCTGCTCGACTGGCGCACCGTGCTGGCCAATGTCCTGCTCCCCGTGGAGATCAAGAAGCTCGATCCGGTCAGTCATCGTCGCAAGGCGCAGGAGCTCTTGCGGTCGGTCGGGCTCGAGGAGTTCGAGGACAAGTATCCGGGCGAGCTGTCCGGCGGCATGCGCCAGCGCGTCGCGATCTGCCGGGCGCTGGTGCAGGACCCCGGCCTGCTGCTGATGGACGAGCCGTTCGGCGCGCTCGACGCGCTGACCCGCGAGCAGATGAATCTCGACCTCCAGCGCATGTGGCTGCGCGACCGCAACACCGTTCTGTTCATCACCCACAGCATCGAGGAAGCAGTCCTGCTCTCCGACCGCGTGGTGGTGATGTCGTCACGACCCGGCCGCATCGCCGATATCGTGACCGACGATCTGCCCCGGCCACGCGGCGCGCACACCCGCAGCGACCCGCGTTTCATCGAGCACGTGGAACGGATCCGGCGGCATTTCCTGGCGCTGGGCGTGCTGTCGGAGACCTGACGCGGACAGCGGCACAACAGGCCTGCCGGCGCTGGACACAGGCATGAGTGCGCGCGCGCACAATTGCAAAGCCCAGGCTGGGGTGCTGCCCGCCCTCCCGTCGTCATTCTTCACGATGTCAAACAGCCCGCTTCGCGGCCTCCGCCGCGCAGCACATCTCGTTCCCGCGGCGCATTTTTCGCGCCCGGGTCGTCGCGTCGCGTTTCTTTGTCTCCACCGCATTCTCCGCTGCATGTGCCGGCGCTTCGGCGGGCTCGCGCCCAAATCCTTGGCGTCAGCTGCAGCTCCGGCCCTGAAATGAGGGGCCGGCGGAACGCCGGGAGGCGTTACTGCCGTCGTCGCGCTCGTAAGTGCGCGACACTCACGCTTGCGGGCGTGCCCGTCCCGCGCAACCGGGACGTCCGCCTCTCGGCGCTCCACCGTGGCGCTGTCGGCCCAGGCCCGCTCTCCCGCTCCGGCGTTGCCGCCGGATCGGGCGCGATGGGCTGCTCGCGCCAGGCGCCTTCTTGCCTGACTGCGGAGCCGGGCTTTTCGTATCCGTCGGTTACGAGCCGCGGTCGACGCCACGCCCCCGCTCCGCCTTCTGCAGGATCGCTTCTAGAAAGCGCCCTCTAAGAGCGAGGATGACGAATCCCTATATTATATATTCGTTACGTAGTCAATAAATATCTTCATATCGTAGTTGACCGACCCCGCCCGGCGATGTGGGCGGACCGCCCGCGCGCGAACGGACAGCTTCCGGATCGGCCGCCGCGTCTACAACGATGGCACGCGCGGACGGTCTGTTTCGCGCGGACCAATCCGTCCCGCATTCGCAGCGCTCCAATCAGCTTCTGCTCCCGCAAGCTCGCATGTCTCCCTCGCCGCGATGATATGGTCGTGCCGCGCGGCCCGGCGGCATCGACGATCGCCTGCGTCATCCGAACGGCCGCACAGGAGCGATGGATCGCGGTCGGGTGATTGGCGCCGGCGTGCCAATATCTGACGATAAACAATGGAGGGATGGCGCGTGGACAATCAGCAAGCGCTCAAATTGCTTCACCGCTATCATGACGCCACCAACACGCGCAGGCTGGACGAACTCGATGAGATATTTGCAAAAGACTTCATAAATTTTGCGGCCGGATTCGAGCCGGTCAAAAGTCTCGCCGCCATGAAGACGCTCATTGCGGAATTGCTGCTGGCATTTCCAGATTGGCACGTGACCATCGAGGACATGTTTGCCCAGGACAACAAGGTCGTGACGCGTTGGAGCCTGGCCGCCACGCACCTTGCGCCCTATCACGATATCGCCGCGACCGGGCTCAAGATTCGTGCCGAAGGAATTCACATCGATCATATCGTCGGCGACAAGATCGCCAAACGGTGGGCATGCAATAATTTTGCCGAGGTCTTCAATCGGCTGAGAGCGCACGCGCGGACATAGCCGCTTTGCCGGACCGCGCGCGGTCCCATATCAATCCACTCAGCCACGCGGTAGAATGCATACATTGAGATAGACCGTGCCGAGGTACCCCCATGGGAGGCACGATTTTCGTCAATTACCGTCGGGATGACTCTCCTGGCACGGCGGGGCGGCTGCGCGATCGACTTGCTGATGCGTTCGGACCCGACAGTCTGTTCATGGACGTCGACAACATTCCTGCCGGGGTCGACTTCGTGGGCCATTTGAGCGCCCAGGTGGCCGTATGCGACGTTTTTCTAGCAGTCGTCGGCCCGAATTGGCTGAACGCAAAAGATGAAACTGGCTCTCGTCGGGTCGACAATCCAGATGATTTTGTGAGGGTTGAGATCGCAGCGGCGCTGGCCCGCAATATCCGCGTAATTCCCGTAACTATTGATGGCGCCCGTCTGCCGAAGGCGGACGAATTGCCCGATCCCTTGAAGCCGCTGATACGTCGCCAAGCAGTAGAGGTGCGAAATGCCCAATTCCATCGGGACGCGGAGGCGCTGATTGAAAAGCTACACCGCGCGCTCGGAACAGATCGGATTGGACCGAACCGTCAGCAAACTCCTGCCCGGCTCCGATGGTCCAACTCCCGCGGGTCAATCACCTTGGCGATTGCGGGAGCGTTACTATTAGCTTGTTGGCTTGTCTTCTCCCAAATGGGAGTGTCGGTTCTGGCTCCCGGCGGGATCGGCAAGTTCGACGGATATTGGCTGGTTCACCGCGTGGGGTGCGCCGGAAGACCAGAGCTTAATTTCCAAATCCATCTGGAGAACAACAAGATCAGCGGGCTGTTCGAACCGAAGGAAATAAGCGCTCTTCCCGGAAGCCGTCCACCCATTGTCGGCTCGATATCCGCCTCCGGCGAAATCAATTTCAACCACAACAAGGTGGACACTGCCGGCGCAGTTGCCAACGAGAATGCGTACTACACGGGGACATTTCGCGGAAATTCTGCTTCAGGCACATTTAGCAATGGTGAATGTAAAGGCACATTCTCATTGACAAGGACTTGAGGTGAAGACCCTTCCGCATCTTATCACCGCCAATCACGCAAACACACGTGGAGCGCTTCAACCACGTCCCGCTTGATCGAGCTTTGAGCCGCTCGACCTGAGCGTCGAGGTGCGCGGTGGGATCGCGTGGCGAGAAATCAACAGAACGCCGCGTCCGCTTCCCCCATCAGCAGACGTTTGCAGGGCCCGCTGACGTTTCGTCATTTGGCTCATCAGCCGGCTTCTTCTATCGGCGCACAAATCCCGAGGTAGATCAGCACTCGCGCGTTTACGCGGCTAGGATTGCCGCATCACTCCGGCTTGATGCCCGCGAACTTGATCACCGTGGCCCATTTCTCGGTTTCGGCAGCGACGAGTTTGCCGAAATCAGCCGGAGAGCCCGGATTCGGCACGCTCCCCAACGACGCGTACCGCGATCTCACATCAGGATCGGACAGGCCCGCATTAATCTCCGTGTTGAGCTTCTGGATGATCTCGACTGGCGTGCCCTTTGGCGCGCCGAAGCCACCCGCTGCGCTGGCCTCGTAACCGGACACGAATTCGCCAATGGTCGGCAACTCGGGGAGCGCCCCGGAGCGTGTGGCCGTCGTCACCGCCAGGGCCCGCAACTGGCCAGCCCTGATATATCCGATTGACGAAGGTGTAAGGTCGAACATCACCTGCACCTGACCGCTGATCAGGTCAGTGAGCGCCGGCGCGGAGCCTCGATACGGCACGTGAAACAGTTCGATGCCAGTCATCATTTTGAACAGCTCACCAGCCAGGTGCGTCGAGTTGCCAATGCCTCCCGAAGCCATGTTGAGCTTGCCTGGATTGGCCTTGGCGTAACCTATAAGTTCGGGGACGGTTTTGACTGGAACCGAGGGGTTCACTACCGCGACGAGGGTAGAGCGGGTGGTGCTCGCAACCGGTTCGATGTCGCGGATGAAATTGTAGGGAAGATTGGTTTTGAGTGTCGCGTTGATGTAGTTGCTTGTAACCACCCACAGAAGTGTATAGCCGTCCGGCGGCGCATTCACGACAAGCTCCGTAGCGATCGAACTGCTGGCGCCCGGTCGATTCTCGATGACGAAGGGTTGGCCGAGCCGGTCCGAGAGCCATTGGCCCAGCAAGCGTGCGCTGATGTCGCCTGTTTGGCCGGGAGGAAAGCCAACAACAATACGCACCGGGCGCGACGGATAGGCTTGCGCCCTGGCAACCCGCGATGCCACCGGCAGCGCGGCAGCGCCCGCTGCCAGATGCAGAAATCGTCGGCGGGGAAGTTTCATATCGCCCTCCCGGCGTCATCGCGCATTCGCGCTGTGGACGCTCCATACCTGAACGATGAAACTGTAATGCCCGCCGATGGCGCCGGGCTGCCCGTTGTAATGATCGGGGATTTCGGCACGTCCCCGTTTCCGGCACAGCTTTGAAAAAAATACACCGCTCCGCATCATCGAGGAAGGGCAGAAAGCAAATGACCAACGGGATTCCAGAATCGACGATTGCGTGATTCATGGATGGCCGCTTCAAGGAGCGCCTCTGGCGTGAATTCATTGTACCTGGCTACACGCCTTTGAGGTCATTCCAAACGATCATCTTTGGAATAATCGCCTCGCTTACCTTTACATGCTACGATGGCCTGCGCCTTGCGCGGTTGAACGGACTGATGCGCGCCGTTAAGGAAGCAAATGCTCCTAAGGATACGCCGAACGCCCCCGATGGCACTGCATCGCCTAATCACAAGTTTGCCACTTAGCCTTTGCGTCTGATCGTTTTTCGCCGTTCTTCCTTCTCATTGTTCTCTTTGTTTCGGTTGCCATCGGACGCAGAGTTTTCGAACGGTTTTCCAGTGGCGACGCCGACCCGTGCTCTCTCCCGGCTTCGGTTTGCGGACTAACCAATGAAATGTGCCACCCTGTCGTTCGCCCTCACCATCCTCACGATTACCGCCGGTAGCACGCCGAACGTATTTGCGTGCGAAGTAGCACTCAGGCAGCCCGGCTCGCTGAAAACGTCTTCCTCGTGATCTCCATCACAGCGCGTGACGCCTAACTGTGTGAACTAGATCACATGCACGCGGGCGACGACGTCGATTGGCTACAGATGGAGAGAACCATGCCAACTTTCAACGAGATTATCGTTACTAAGAAAACTGACATTGCCTGGGACGGCGGCAAGGCCACCGAGAACCTGATCCCCAATGACGGGGACCTCGTCTTTGACTCGACTGGCGGCGGTCGATCGGCGCATCAGGCTCCTTTGCTTGATGAGTTGGGATGGGCCACGGACAACAACCGCGACACTAACGGCGGCGGCACCCCCGAGGACGACGGTTTGACGAATGACAGCCTCAGTGTGCTTTACGCCTTTGGCGAGCCCGTCACGTTCACTGCGACCGTTAGTCCAAACTCCCCGCCAGCCAGCCCGGAACCAGTCACCCATGCCGGGGACCTCGTCGTTGACTCGACTGGCGGCGGCACCGCAATCTTCAAGGAAGTCACAGGTTTGAAGTGTGAAATTTCCGTCATCGAGTTCTCACCGGACCAGGACAATGGTCTGTTGCTGCCCGCTGTCCAGACTGGCGGAGTTTCCGTTGCTTGCGGCGATGTGGGTGGAGACAACGGCGCCCTTGGCGACCCCGTCACGTCGGACGAGAACTTTGTTTATGGAGGCCCCGAAAACGCCGACGGGCACGCTGGCCAGAAGGGCGCGTGGGTCGCCGATGTCACCTATGAGCGCGACCTCATCAACCTAACTGGTGTTAACGGGCTCGATGGCGATCACGGCGGCAGCACTGCACCAGTCGAGCCGAGGTCATATACGGCCGGCCACTTCGCGTTAGATATAGACGGTCATAGTTCATCGCATCTCTCTTTCTACGATCTAATCGTTTGATCTCTCGGCCCTGAAACACCGCGCTGTGGCCAAGTTTCGCGCCCCTTTATGCGTTTTGACATCCTTATGTTCTGACGACGACCCTTCCTGTTCCGCGAACTCGGCTTCAGCTTCCCTCTGTTCGGCGACCGCCTTATCGACGGCGGCATCGAGTATTTGATCGAACTCCGGTTTGCTGAGCATCAAAGCCCCCGCCCTGTGCAATTGCGAGATCCTAGCACCGCGCCAGCGAGCGGTGGGTGAGAAAACGCCCAACCGAGCGCCTATGATTTCCGCGCTGCTCAGGCTAGTCAAAGCTGTCCATGACAATGAGATAGTTCGTATTAGAAGTCATCTTTCCAGATGATTAGAGGTGGATTATGCGATCGCTTATCGAGACTGCAGTACTGATCACCGGGTGTGGTTCCGCCATATGTTGGTTCGCATCCGCAATGTGGCACCTGCCCGGCATCAAGCCGGGCCGAGACGAATTGGCCAAAGTGAACGAATTATCTATCAGGTTGCAAAGAATAAGCCGGTGGAACTTTTGGGCCGCGGGGCTGATGGGCGTAACCGCCTTGCTGTCAGTGTCGGCAAGAGTTCTCGGATGACTTTGCTCATGATGACTGCTCATCAAGACTTGGCTCATGCAGCGATCCGGACGAGATCGGCGACGAGCTGCTTCGACTGGATCGTAGGCCACCACCAGGAAAATCTCGCGTTGTGATCAATCCGATACAGACGCGGACGGCTGATCGGCTCCAGGCTCAACGCTCCCGGACGCCTCGCCTAGTCGCCCTGACTTCGAGCGTCCGAGGACTTGGCCAACGTGGCCGGAGTCTACAGTGCGTACGGGTCCCGAACCAACGGGGGCTCTGCGCCGCGCGAGTGGCCTCGCTGGCGGGGCTTTTCTTCGTTGGGCGATAGGGGCATTGTTGCGCGGAACCTGGCGCGGCGTCGATCGCGATCCTCAAGCGACCTGTTCCGCACGACATCGCCATCGGGGTGCTCATCACGGTAGTCCTGGAGAACCGGATATGCTCGATCGATCGCTCGAGACCGAGTTTGCGAGTTATCGCAAGACCCTCTCCACCGACGAGGCCAGACGCGCATTCGACGAACGGATTGAGCGCCTTCTGAGTCAGCACGGCGTCGATTACGTGCGCGGATATGTGGACGCGCTCAAGGACACGTCATCGTAGCCATGTGCTGACGCTGCCTTATGACCCGGTGCTGGCGCTCTATTTCGAGAACCGGCGATTCGGATTCTGTTTCCTTCAGCTCGCGTGCGGCCGGCTATTGAAAGACAAAGCTCGCGCGGAAGACGCGCTGGCGGCAGAACGCGCTGCGAGTGCTACAAATATGCGGTGATATCCAGCCTGGCGCACAGCTCAACACGCCTTAATCACAGGCCGGCGCCTACGGTAACCCGGCCTTCGCCAGCCCTTCGGCGATGCGCTGAAAATCACGGGCATCCTTGTATGGCAGGACGCGCGCGCGCTGCATCAGCGAGAAATCCGGATTCACTTTGAGGAGCTCCACCCATGCCGCCCGCGCGTCCTCCGCGCGCCCGAGATGGCCGTAGCAGGATGCCAGAAGCATGCGGCTGGCGTCGGTGCCAGGGGTGCGCGCGATGCGGTCGACGAGCTGCTGGGCGGCAATTTCGTATTTTCCCAGGCTGAAATTCGCCTGCGCCAGGAAGTGCAGCACCATGGACGGATAGAGGGGGTCCAGGCGCATCGCCATCGCGATCGGCTCCAGCGCCTCGGCCGCCCGGCCGGCATACATCAGCGCCAGTCCGGTCGCGGAATAGCCCTGAGCAAAGTTGGGATCGAGCGCCATCATGCGGCGAGACTCCGCCAGCGCGCCCTCGTGGTCGCGCCGCCACAGCAACACGGCGCCCAGCGCCAGGTGGCTCACCGGCTCCTGATCGCTCAATTCGACGGCGCGGCGCGCCCATCTCTCCGCCTCGTCCAGCGCCTGCGCCGGATCCGGCGCCCAGCCGCTGACGTATTCCGAAATCGCGGCAAGCGCCAACCCCGCATGCGGCCGGGCGAAATTCAGATCGATCTCGATCGCTCGGCGGTACATCACCCGGGATTGCGCGACCGACTCCCGAGTGCCGCGAGTCAGCAATTCGCGCGCGCGCAGCCAGGACTCGTACGCCTCCACGTTGCCGGTACCGTGTCGCCGCAGCCGCTGCTCCTCGCCCCGCGTCAGCGTGACCGCCAGCATGCCGACGATCTTCTCTACCACCTCGTCCTGCGTCGAGAAGATGTCCGTTAGATCGCGATCGAACCGCTCGGCCCAGAGATGCCCGCCGCTGCCGGCATCGATGAGCTGCGCCGTGATGCGCACGCGATTGCCGGCCTTGCGGACGCTGCCCTCGAGCACAAAGCGCACGCCCAAGTCGCGCCCGATCTCCTGCACATTGACCGACCTGCCCTTGTAGGCGAAGGAGGAGTTGCGGGCGATTACGAACAGGCCTGAGACCTTCGAGAGATCGGTGATCAGATCTTCGGTCATGCCGTCGCTGAAATATTCCTGCTCGGGATCGCCGCTCATGTTCTGGAAGGGCAAGACGGCGATCGACGGCTTGTCGGGCAGCGCAAGCACCGTACGTCTCGGAGCACGGTCAAGACGGATACGGTACACCCGTACCGGCTCCGCGATGTTCTTCAGCCGCTTATCGCCAAGGTCCTCATAAGGAAGACCGATCTTTGCGTGGATTTCTTCGTGGACCTTGCCGGAAACGCAGATACTGCCCGGTTCCGCGATTCCCTCCAGCCGCGCAGCGACGTTGACGCCATCGCCGAAGATTCGATCATTATCGTAGATAACGTCTCCGAGGTTGATGCCGATACGAAACTCCATACGCCGCTGGGGCTCGATTGCGGCATTGCGTTCGACCATCTTCCGTTGAATGGCGACTGCGCATTCGACTGCGTTCAACACACTGGGGAACTCGGCCAACATGCCGTCTCCAGCGGTATCAATGACACGTCCGCCCAACTCGCCTACCATCGGCAGCACAACCGCCTGATGGCCCTTAAGGTCGCTCACCGTGCGCGCTTCGTCAGAGCCCATCAAGGCGCTATAGCCGGCGATATCTGCGGCCAGGATGGCTGCAAGCCTGCGCGACTGACTCATGACCGTCCGTCCGTCCTCCATGTCGGCCTGCTGAGCAATCGTGAGATATATAGACTGCGGCTCAAAAGATGCCATGCCCGTCACCGCGCTGTAGGGCTGAAACGCGCTCTAGAGGGAGCACTGCAGTCCGTTATTCAGCGCCGCACATGTCGGCTTAACGTCATCAGCGCAAATGCTCAGAAGGTTCGAATGATTTCCGGTCTGCCGCGCCAAGCGGACATGATTGTGCAAGATTAGCAGGTCCGTTAAGTGCCACTTGCAGACAAGCACGTGACGCTGCGCGTTGCGCACGCGGATATTTTTGGTTTCATCCGCCCGCCTTCCACTTTGCGAGCGGCCAGATATCGGGAGCTTCACTGCCCTTGTGGGTCCAGGGATCGACCGTCCAGAGTTCGTTGGTCTTGCGATCCTTGATCACGGCCGTGTTGTGCGGACCCTCAGTGAAAAGAAACCGAGACGCAGGCGCGGCAATTGTATGATGCCGCAGCAATCTGAGCTGGTCGAGAATGAGTAGGAGCGAATTTGTGTTGTTGGTTGTATCGATGCAGTCGAATTGTTGAGCGCGATTGCCCGGGGCGAAGATAAGTGCGCCGGCCCGCGCGACGCGCTTCGCAGTGCCGGTTGTGGGGGCAATGCGGCGTTCAAACCATGCCTCGGTCCGGCCTATTGCAACCCTTTCGGCCTCGGCCGAGGCAGACCCTGAGGCCATAATCGCGGACATCTGGGCGCGATCGCTGCCCGCGAGACCGACCTCGGTGCGGAAGTCGCATCCGAAGCCGTGACAAATGAAGACGCCGGATGGGCTCGGAGGCGTGATCGACCACTCCCGGAACATGGCCATGACCGCCGGATCAACCTCGTGACCGACAGCGGGCCCCCAAGCCATCAACAACGCTACGAGCACCATCGCGAAGCAGCGCACGCCCACCCCCCTCGATGAATCCCCCGAAGGAAATTTTACAAAGCGGCCGCCCCCCCGGCAAGGTGCAGCCGGTCGCAACGCACAGGGTCGCGTCGGTTTTTGGGAAAACGTGACTTATTTGCCAGCCCGCCGACGTGCAAGCGCTCCGCCAACTCACAGATGACGGAAGTAACGGCGCTCGTTGGGCGGGAAGGATGCAGTTGTAGTGCTTTGCGTCCGAGATGGGTCATAAGCAGACGGGCCATCATGACTTAGGCCAAGCCCGCTTCACCCCTCAAAGCGGACACGCGCGAACCCACCTCGACAGGTCCGTTAAGTGCCACTTCCGCACTCATGCACCGCAGCACTCAGCTCCTCTATCCGATCACCTCATCGGCGTCATGTCCTCGCAGGAACCCCGCGCTACCGCGTGCTCCACATCGGGGTCGGGAGTCGCGCCTTGCCGGTCGCCACCTCGTCCGGCCAAATGACGACTTGTTTGCCGTCCTGCCATTGGATCGTCACCGCTTTGTGAGCGGTCTGGTAGCCGCGCTCATCGACGGCGAAATCGCCAAAGACCGTCTTCGTCTTGAGGGTGAGCAGCGCTCCCCGCAGCTTTTCAGAATCGAGACTATCAGTCCGCCGTATGGCATCTATCAAAAGCTGGCACCCGGCATATGCCCCTGCAGATTGAACCGCCGGGGGGTGGCTGAACTCCTTCGCGTACGCCGCGACGAACTCTTGATTTCCAGGATAAGGAAGGGCGGCGTCCCAGAACGAGCCGCTGTAGACAAACTCGGCGTCTTTGCCGAGCTGCTTGTAATAGTCGGGAAGCAGCCCATACGGCACTGCGCTCACCATGGGGATGTTGAGGTCCAATTCCTTCAGCTTGCGGGTGATGGCGAGAAGGTCCTCAAAGCGGATTGAGCCCGCTACAAGAACGTCAGGCTTCGCTGCCCGGACTTTGTTTAGAAGATCGGAGAAGTCTTCGGGGCTGGTCCGATAGGTCTCGAGAAAGACCAACTCCAGCCCCTTGCTTTTCGCTAGCGCGCTTGCCCCTTTGGTGATCGCATTCGGGACAAGGGCGTCCTGCTGGATCACCGCCACCCTCTTGAGCCCGTTACGCGCCGCGAGGTCGAGCAGGCCCTCTGCCAGACCTTCTGCGGGTGAAAGTACCATGACGAGATAGCGGCGCCCCTTCTCCCAGATTGATGTGGTCGCCGCCGTCGGCGCGATCATGAGCATCCGATGCTTTTCGTTCACATCGGCCACTGCCTCGGTGATCCCAGAGCCGTACGGGCCCAGCACCGCGTCGACCTTGTCCTCCGCGATGAGCTTCTCGTAGAGGCCGGCCGCTGTCTTCCCATTCGATGCGTCATCGTAGAGCACGAACTCAATCCGACGCCCGAGCACTCCGCCTTTCTCATTCGCGTGCTTTTGGCAAAGAAGGTAACCTTCACGAACGTAGCCCCCCTGTATGGAGGCCTCTCCGGTGAGAGCCGTGGTTGCGCCGATGCGGATGGGCTGCTGCGCCAGGCCTGCGGACGGCGCCCACAAGCCAAAGCCGAGGCAAAGGCCGACCAGCCAACGATTTTTGACGCAGACTATTTGATACTCCGTGTCGATCGGAGGATATGGCATCAAGATCGCGATGCGCCGCATGCGCCCATCCTGTTGCGTGCGCGCAGTCAGCGGCCATGCTGCCGCGCCGCCGATGAGCGTGATGAAATCGCGCCGTTTCCTGTCAAACATGGGGCTCCCTCCCTTCAGGCAGGTGCCACTATCAAGCTCGGTCAGGATAGCACGGCACGGCGCGGCACGGACCGCCGCGATCCGGGATTTCGACCCCGCCCAGGTCCAGATCGGGTCAAGAGCAGCCCGGCTATGGCTCCGGCGACCGACAATTCCAAGAGCATCGGCGCGGCGGTCGAGGCCCACTACCGAGTGTCGACCGTTGAGATGACGTTACCGCGGTCCGTGGATCGCGCGAACGAACGCTTCGGGTCATCAGCGGAAATGCTCGAAAGGCTCAAATGATGTCCGGCCTGCCGCGTTAGCGGACATGATTGTGCAAGGTTGGCAGCTCCGTTAAGTGCCATGTGTGGACGGCTCCGAGTTGGCAAGAGCTTTCTTCACGTAAGCAGCATTGGTCGGTGCAGCCATGTGTTCGGCCTTTAGATGCGGTTCACATGACCGCTGGCCATAATGCCCT
>Ga0070664_100003822_pt1 | contig 12156 bp, 15 predicted proteins | sample KBSC73metaG_FD_65863 | JGI IMG/M metagenome (GOLD analysis project Ga0070664, IMG submission 65863) | Corn rhizosphere microbial communities from Kellogg Biological Station, Michigan, USA - KBS C7-3 metaG | ecosystem: Host-associated > Plants > Roots > Rhizosphere > Soil ... | reverse complement strand
GGAATCAATTGTAGCGACTACAATTTCAACTGTCGTAACCTTTTCATAAGAACGTACCAAAGAATCTAATGTTTGAATTTCATTATCGTTAAAAAGTTTGAAGAAGTCGTTTATAAATCCTCTTGCTTGCGGAATGCGCGTCATCAATGAATCTCCGCGATCTTTATCAATAGGAAATTTTGTTGCAGGTATCTTAGCGATTGTGTCCTGCGAATTACAAGACTGAATAAACAGAAAAGTAAGGAATGATAAGGTTGAAAAATACTTCAAATTATCTGAGGTTTAAATGGACAATCAATGTCGAACTAAATGACACTGCTGGTCGCGCACATTAATCGTTCCTCCAATACTGAATTTGCTTTTCGCTGCTATCAGTACGCTGCAAAACCAACTCTTTATTGGTTAGTTTCAAAATTTTATACGGTTCTGCTCGGCTCTCCTGATTCAGTATTAATAGATGGGACTTCCTATCGTAACTCCAGGATGCGACTCTGGGTGACGCGGTATTGATTACTAAACTGCCGTTGTCTAGGAAAACAATTGTGGAGAGAGACTCAGTTGGTTCTTCCAATGCCGCTGTAAAGCCAACTTTATAGCTAAGATTCCATGTGTGACAAAGAGCTTGTTTGATATCCCTTTGTTTCCTGATGCCTTCGGGTAGTTGACTATATGAGACAACATTGAAGACGGCAAAGGCAAAGATCACAGCGGTTATTCGTCTAATAACAGAGAGCTTTTTGTTCATTCTTCAAGCTAAGAAAAATTGCTTGTTACCCTAAATATTTGTGGCTAACGAAATGCTAAAAATGGCAGTTAGCGCCGGGCCGCCGATTTTCTGTTCGAGCGGGATCTTTTTGCCCAATAGTATTCGAAGGTTTGAGTACTCGGAAAAGACCCGATCAAACCCTGAAGCAATTTTTTGTCATGATATTTTGTTGGAAGTTTTGAAATGCATTTCTTCTTGAGATCACTCCATACTTGACTTTACTTCTCCGGCCCGCCGATAATTGGCGAAGATCACACCATTGGGCGCAACGAAACTGTCTGTTAAGGTAAAGGCTGCGGCAATCGTGCCATCGTCAAAAAATTTTTTTCCCTGGCCAAGTGTGATCGGGAGAATTTTGAGCCATAGTTCATCAACCAGGTCATGTTTGAATAATGTCTGGACCAGGTTGCCGCTACCATGAACCTGGATGTCGGAGCCTTCAGAACCTTGCCCACCGGCCGGCAGGTTCTTAAGTTTTTTGATGTCATCGACGCCGTTAAGGAAAACTATATTTTCCCAATTCGTATTATTTGTCGTCATGGTGTTGGACATGACATATTTGGTGACATCATTCACGCCCGGCCACATGGCTTCATGTGTAGGCCAGAAAGAAGCAAACATTTCAAATGTTTTCCTGCCTAAAAGAAGATCTGCAGATTTCAACTGTTTCGCCATGAGTTCATCAGCCGCTTCGCCGGCGTCTAAATATGGCATAGCCCAACCGCCGTATTTGAAGCCGCCTGACCTGTCTTCTTCAGCATTACCACCTGCCTGCATCACTCCGTCAAGTGTAATAAATTCCAGGACGATTATTTTTCTCATTGCTTTATTCCTTTGGCTGTTCAGTTGGAATCTTTGTCATGTCCATATAGATCACATTCCAGGTATGTCCGTCAAAATCTTCGATGGTCCTTTGTTGCATGAAACCATAATCACTCATTTCGTTCGGTTCCCTTCCACCTGCGTTTAGTCCATTTGTCATGAAATTATTCAGTTCATCAATACTGGGAACAAGCAAGGAAAAATATCCGGCCATAGTTGATTTTGTGTCGGCAAGAGGTTTGGTGGCAAACGATGCAAATTTTTCCTGTGTCATGATCATTATAGAAAAGTCCTCACTCCAAACCATACGCTTTGCGGTTTCGTCAGAAAATTGCGGATTAAATCCCAGTGCAGTGTAGAAGTCCATAGATCTTTGCAGGTCTTTCACGGGTAAATTGATCAATACTTGTTTCATTTTGTTTAAATTTTTATTTGCGTTCAGATATTTTATTGAAGCCATTCGCGTTGTGTACGAGCGGGGTCTTTTTGCCTGATACTATTCGAAGATTTTTGTGCGTGGCAAAAGACCCCGCTCAGACTGCAAATACTGGTTTCAATTTGTTTAAATTTTATGTGTTAAGATATTTTACTGAAGCAATTCGCATGAATATTTTTGTTCCTCCACGAGCGAAATGATTCTCTCAATGGAAATTGTTTTTCCCTTTACTCTTAATATTTTATCACAATCCCACAGGTCGAAATTTATTTTCAAGTGAGGAAATTCTTTTTGAAGGATTAACAAAATATTTTTTGCATTCGTTCGCTTTCTCACGTCAGTTTTAAAAATCTCTACCATAAAAGACTTGAATTTTATCTCGCTAGCTACTTCTACTGTCTTTGCGATAAAGTTGCCAACAGATTTTCCAGGTTGTGCAATGACATTTTCATTCCTTTGGTAAAGCCATCAAGTATTCTCTCCATTCTTTCAAGAGATTCATTGTAAATAGTAATGCTCACTGTTGTTGTTCCATTTTGTTCGCTGAAAGTATGATCCCAATCCGAGCCGGGCAACTCCGGGTTTTCATCTTTGTCTGCAAAAGCATTATACATCTTAAAGTTGGTTTTGGGGGTAATGGAAGTGTATTCCTGTATTGCCCAACGCTCCACGCCCTCGGGGCTTATCATTGCATAAAATCTTTTCCCGCCCACTTTAAAATCCTGGTATTTTGTTTTAGCCGTCATTGGCTTGGGTGCAATCCACTGGTCCAGCAGTTCCTTTTTGGTGAAGGCATCCCATACAAGTGAAAGGTCAGCATCAAATTCCCTGGTTATGTAAACGGTTTTCGCTGCTTTGTCTACGGTAAAATCAAATAATAAGTTGTCGTTCATTTTTTTCGTTTTTTCATTGTTAATAATAAATTATCAAGTTGATTGAATCTGGCTTCCCAGATCTTTCTGAACTGCTCTAACCATTTATCGATCTCTTTCATTTTTTCAATTTCAAGTGAGTAGTAAATCTCTCTGCCTTGTTGTTCCTGTTTAACCAGGTTGCATTCTGTGAGTATGCGAAGGTGTTTTGAAACAGCCTGGCGCGTAGTATGAAAGTTGTCGGCAATAGCATTAGGGGTCATTGCCTGTAATGCGATCAACGTGAGAATCGCCCTCCTTGTCGGGTCTGCTATTGCCTGGAAAATGTCTCGTCTCATATTGTTTGAAACTTTTGTTTGTGAAACCAACTGGTTGCAAATATATGTGCAACTATTCGGTTTCTCAAATTTTTTTTTCAGGTTTTGAGAAAAGTTGCAGCAGATGACTTTTGTTTACGCTCAAGACAATTAGAAATAGGATGTGTGAGCCTTGAACTTTCTTTTTCTGTTTATCATTAAGTGCTGACTAGTTGTTACGCTGTTATGAGATTTTGATGTGCGGCAAAAAAACCCTGCTCAGACCCCAACATTACTTGAAAGTATTCCCACAACTTAAGGAACCCCCGCCTGAGCAGGGGGCACGGCTGTATTCGCGATCCGAATGCACAGGGCAGTGAGAGCTGCCCTCATCGCTCACCGGTGGTGAGGCTGTCTACTCGATTGACTGTTCGGCTTCTGTTATTTTATTATTTGACTTTCCATTTTTCATTCTTAGTTTGACAGACGGAATAATATCAGGTTCGGATTAGCCTCATCAATAATTGCCGTTTCCTGAAAGTAAAATTTTTGAAGAAGTTTAGTTGAACTTTGATTGTCTTTATGTGTAAAAGCGTTAATTGTCATAAGTTCGAGCGTCTGAAAAGTAAATTCAATGATTTTTTCTAATGCTTCATTCATAATTCCTTGCCCTTGATAATTGGGTAAAAGTTCATACCCGATTTCGCACTTTTTGAGTTCATCTGAAAAATCAAAAAGACAAATTGTACCGATAAGTTTTTCGTTTTCTCTCTGTGTGATTGCCCAATAAAGACCTTCATTATTTTTGAAGTTCTCATTTACTTTTCTAATAAAATGTAATGCTTCTTCTACTGTTCGGGTTGGTTGACGGTCAAGATACTTATTTACTATCGCGTCAGACCGAAGTAAAAATATTTGTTGCGCATCGCTTTCTAGCGGTTGCCGGAGTGTCAATCGTTCGGTTGTCAATGTCGGAAAAGTTGATAAAATCTTATTTAGCATTTTTACTTTTGCTTTGATGTTGCATTAGCTTACAATTAACGCAGGTAAATAAAAAACAGGTTATTGCTTTTCAAATTTTTTAAAAAAAGGAGAGCTGATTAAGGTGGTGAGGCCTTCCACTCGATTAGCGGTTCTGTATCTCATCGTTCTATTGTTATACATATTTATTTTAAAAAATCGTTCAGGTAACCTAATATAGTTTTCGTCTGCATCATTAAACTCACATGCCCCTGCCATGGAACAATAGCCAAATGGGATTTTGGCATTGGACTTAGGTCAGCTGAAACACCACCTCCCAACAAGTTGTATGTTTTCATCAACTCAATTTTATCCAGTCCATCATTGTCGCCAGATATGATTAATACGGGGGCAGCTATTTTTGCAATATTGGAATCACCGACGTTGAATGGCACTTGGACAAAAGCAAACATCTGCTGTAAAAACTTTGTCCATTTTGTTTTATCAGGTGCCACTGCATCGTATGCTGTTTTTAACGGACTGTTATCAAAAAATTCAGGTTTAAAATTCTTAAAGGTGGTATTTACTATGGGTAGCCAACCATCAGTTTTATAGGTAGAAGAAATAATCACTAGTCTTCTTAACCGTTTAGGAGTTTGTACGGCAAATTGGTACGCCACAGATCCGCCCATGCTAAATCCGGCAACATCCGCACTGTCTATTTTCAGGTAATCCATTAGTTTTTCCACATCACTTGCCAAAGTAGTAATTGATAATTCTCTATCTGAAGATGCTGTATGTCCGTGTCCCTGCATTTCTAAGGCAATTACTTTCCTGGTTTTTGACAGTTCGGGTATCAATTCTCCCCAATTCATGTCGATGGTAAAAAATGCACCATGAAGTAAAATGATAGGATTACCCTCACCATATATTTCGTAATAAACTTTAATGCCATTCACTGGAGCGTAACCACTGTTGGAAGGTTTGGTTTGTTGCCCGTTTGATTGATACGCTGCAAACACAATTGCAATTAACAGTGTTGATTTAAGGAGGCTACCTCCCTTGAATAAATTTTTCATAATACCTTTCGATTTTTTTATTTACTTGACAATACAAAAGTAGAAGGCGGTTCAGGGTTTCACCAGTGTAAAAACGACAACTTCAGGGTGAATAACGCCAGAATATATTTGCCTGTATGAAAATCAAATATAAAAGTCCTCTCTATCTCCCGAAGACGTTGTTGCATGACCACTAACGTTAAAGCATGGCGATGTGGCGACAATCATTGTTCGCACACCCGATAACCAATGCTGAATTAATGTACAAATGTTCATTGATTGTATTATAGCTCAATAGAGTTCAGTCACCTGAAACAAAAGCCGATTAACGATTTGTTGCTGGTTGTTTGTTGGTCGCCCCACCATATTTGCCGATCCCATGTTAGCAACATATTCTTTATCCTTTCTTAGTCAACCAATGAATAATATTCAAAGCAAGTTTCTTATTGTCAAGATTATAATTCATTCCAACCTTAGCATCGTCTCTGTTTTTCTGAGCAGTTAACATGGCTGCTTCACCTAACACTACAACTTTTCCTTTTCCAAATTTAAGTGCAACACCTTGCGAACGTCCAAGAGCTGAGGCGGGATTATCGTAGGTTACTTCTACCCTGGTATCGTCTCCATCTTTTGTTACTTTAGTCTTTGGTTGCAAGTCGAATGCCGTAGGAGACAAGATCAAAAATGAAAAGCAACTGTCTTTGCATTTTATTGATTGTCCTGTGAACGTGATTATCTTATTTATTCCTTCAGTAATTTCATGTTCCGCCAAAAGCTTATTTTCTTTTGAGAATTCTAGTTGGCTATGATCTTTTGATTTCTTATCGTAATTTAAGCTGTCTTCAACCATCCCCTTTTGAAAGTCTATCCCAAATTTATCTCCCAGGTTTTGCACAGCTGTTCCAAAAGGAAAATGGTCTGCAATTAACAGCAAAGAACCGCCATTGCTTACCCATGCTTTTAGAATTTCACACTCGCCTTCAGTAAAAGCGGGTGTATCATTTAAGTCGCCTGTCCCTTTTGCGTTTGCTATAATTAAAACATGAACTAAGGCTAATGCATCTGTTGTTACGCGATTGTTGAGTGTTTTCAGAATATAGCCATCATTCTTAATTAAGTTTGCAAAAGGCCGATAGAGACCGTTTGATGTGTGGAAATTGTTGTGCCCTTCGTCAAATAAGACAAGGGGTTTGTTTGACGTGAAAGTGGGTGCTGTAATACTAACGTCGAAATCGTTGTCCGCTCGCTGTAGCGGCGTCTCTTTACAAGAAACGAGTCCTCCAATCAAGATTAACAGAAAAAATGTCTGCCTCATTATTTTATGAAATTTGTTGTAATGTAGTTAATTCAAGGTTGCTGCTAACGACCGGGCATTTGTGCTGGAGGGAATTATAGAATTCCTGGAGCTTGCCTGGCCGTAACTTTTGTTTACGTGCGGCCAAATTACTAAAGCTGCGTAGAATTACAAATGTCGATAGGCGATATTCCTCCGGCCCAATAGCAAATGCGATGTGTGTGCACTGAATGAAATATTAATTCTTAGAAATGAGAATGCTAGAGAGTGAAAGTCTCTTATTCGCGATCCGAACGTACAGTGGTGTGAGAGGCACCTCATCGCTTATCGGCACGCGGTAGTGGTTAAGGCTTCTTGTTTCGCTGCATGAGTTGCTTTTTCACTGCCTCGATAGATTCCTGTAATACTTTTTTGACCTCTTTAAAGGTTGTGTCCGGATGATTATTCCAATCCATGAGTCGATGATTTCTCACCCTGCCATTTTCATATTTTTCCAATGTAAATCTTACAATTTGCATCGCTGGCCTCCGATGAACATATTGTCCTGTTATATCAATTGATGCTTTGTAAAGAGCACAATAAAGACTATAATTTCCCTTTTTTTTGTCATCAGTACATTCTCTATCATCTTGTTTATTCCATTTTAGTGAATCTGATAAAATAGAGTCAGCCCTTTGAATGATTTTCAGATCAGCCGAATCAAATACCAGATTTCGATTTTCTTCATTGACTTGTCCGTAAGCAAGTTGGAAAATAAACAAAGCAAATACTAAAACCCGCGTCTTCATCTTCGTTTTCGAATTAGAGTAAACAATCTGGCTTGTCGCTAGCGTTGGGGGATTGCCGCGCGGCCGGAATAGAATTCCAATCGCTTGGCAGCGCCGTAATTTTTCTTTAATTACTAAAGTTAAATAGAATTGCAAAAGCTGAAATGATTTGCTCTGTCGCCGGCATTTTGGCATTGCTATGTTGGCTGCAGTTTCTATTTGCGGTTTTTTGATTTCGTATTGCCGAAGTATAAAACATTTGGAGCGTCGGAGCGTGCAGCAGCGACGTCGGGCGTTCCGTCTTCATTGAAATCACCAACTGCAAAACCATATACGCTTCCTTTTGAATCACCAAAGGAAACTGATTTAAAGTTGCGGCCTGTCCCGTCATTGAAAAATACTGTTGAGGGCGCGTCTATGTGGCCTACGATGATATCAATTTTTCCGTCGTTATTCAGATCAGCAATTGCTAGTGCATAAGGCACTACCTGTGAATCTGCTAAAGAAATAGCCGCGGAAAAGGTTTGATCTTTTTGTCCAAAATAGAGATTCACTCCTTTCGTTTCGTCTATAGTTACAATGTCAAGTAGACTATCTGCATTAAAATCTGCTACTTCTGCCATGCGCATTGCGGCATGAGATGACCCGAATGGGATTCGACGGCTGTCTGAAAAAGCGATATCTGAACTCCCAAGGTATACGTAACTCTGACCTCCGTCACGATGCGGCACAACAAGATCAATAAAACCGTCTTTATTAAAGTCTGCAGGGGATATTGTTGTGGCAGGGTAAGGAGCAAATGGGATGCAATCAGCATTAAATTGTCCGTTTCCCAGGTTTAAACAGATATAATTTGACGTTGACGATAAATCGCCTCTGTTCGCCAAAATGAGATCTGGCAAACCATCCTTGTTGATATCAGCGATAGATAAATTCCGGGTCGGCCATCGAGGAAGTCCGAATTCAGAACCGATATTAAAATTGCCTTTCCCGTCATTAAAATAAAGTAGTTTCCGGTCTGGGGCATCATTGCTAACAGCAATGTCAAGAAAACCATCTCCATTAAAATCAGCCAACCCACCGGCGTATGAGCGGTCTGATATCTTCCCAAGATCATAAGCCTTGCGGATGCCGCCCAACCCATCGCCAAGAAGAACCCTGTCAACAATAGGCCAGTGTCTTCCTTTCACCAACAGAATGTCAAGATGGCCATCGCCATCGAAATCGCCAAAACTTACATTCGCTGTTGTATCTGATGTCGTTTCCAGCAGCAAATATTGATCGAAGTCCGGAAAACCATTAAACTTTCCTTTTCTTTCCTGCTTAGGATTAGAACCATTCACATCCTTCTGAGCAAGAACTTTCTGAATCATGGTACTTACAAAGCACAATATAAAAAAGTAAATTTTCATGGTATTTGTAAAAGGTGCATGTTATTATTTCAATGTGGCGCAGAAAGTCCGGTCAAATTGCAGCCAACGACCACGGCTTGCTGCCGTGGCGCACATCGAATTTAATGAACGTCGCAGCCCCGAAGCTTCGGGGAGCGACGTAAGTTATTTTAAAAGGCAGCGACGCCGCGCAGAGCCATGCCAGCAAACCGCTACTGTTACCAGCTGTGCTCATTTTGACAAATAGTTCTTAATAGTTACAATTTTTGTATTACCAAACTTCTTGAGGGCCAGAAGTTCTTTATCTCCAGTAATTAAGTGTGTCGCCTTTCCGTCATTTGCAAGGGCTAATAGAAAATTATCTTTCGGATCGGGAGAAATATTAACGTCGGAAAAAACCTCGATAAACATGGCTTTGGTGCTGATGCTCATAAGCAAGGCTTCCAAATCAGAAGTGCTGAAATATTTCTTGAATTTTGGGCGCCGGGCAACTTCGATGAATTCAGTAACTAAATCCTGGCTAAAAAGCATGTTATACGATTATTTGCAAGTAGTGCATCAAGTTTCGCGTCTTTGGTGAGAAGATAGCTAATCCACAAATTGGTATCCAGGATAATTCTATCCGTTAGCTTTGGCATATCGCTTCTGTCTTACCAATTCGACTTCCTTAGTGATTTCGTCTAATGAAGGTGGATTGGCCTTGGCCTTTTTACGGATTTTGTTGACAACTTTTAGAAAATTGTCTGCCTTTGTCTTCTTGATAGCAATGAGATTGAGATCAGCAAGTTGTTTGAGAATTTTTTCCGCTTTCGGATTGAGTATGTCTACTTGGATTGAGGTCATTGCCAAATTTAAGAATTTCCTATGTTATTGCATCTCGATTAGCATTGCTGGTAACAGTAGCATTTCTGTATTAGCCGAAATTAATGATTTTTATAATTGCCTCATCTTCAGAGCGAGAATTTACAGATGGTCATCAACTTTACCTGTATCCGCATTTTCATCTTTTTCATCCTCATTAGTGAGAGCCTGTTACGCTTTTCATATTGACGAGTTTCGCAAATGCAATTCATTCTTAAAAATTCTCTGTGCGAGCGGGGTCTTTTTTGCCTAATTCTGTTCGAAGATTTTGATGCGCAGCAAAAGACCCGGCTCAGACCCCAATAAATATTTTAGTTACAATGAACGCAATCAGAAATACAAAGCGTACGCCTTGAACTTTCCTTTTGAATCGATCATTAATGTGGGTGCGGGGCACTTAAATGCATTTAAACAAAAGAAAATGGTACGCAGCCATTTTTTATTTGTTTTAATCTTTGTGAAATCGATATCCGGAGCTAAATAAAATTGTCTTATCCTTGGAATGTCGGTACGGTCAACCTGGGTTCCCAAATCATCGTCTATCCATTTGTTTTCAAAACCACCTAACATTCCATCGGCCCCATAACCAACAGAAACATTTAACCACTTGGGCAAATTGCTTTGCGGAAAGAAAGATCTTAAGTTAGCGCTGAACCAATATGTTTGGGCGTTGTAGTCTTTCAGCATTCGTTCATACCAGGTGTTCCCAAAAAGATCATCGGCCCGCGCATTCAGTGCAGAATCGCCATAGTCTTTATGATGAAAGGAAAATTTGTATTGTATCCGTTGCTCCTTCCACAATAATTCCTGCGAAATAAAAAGTCCCGAGCCAACAATATTAGCTGTCATATCACCCCAGCTCCATCCCCATTGCGCAGAGTGGGCATCTAAAAATTCTATGACAGTTAAATAAACAGCACCGCTAAGTCCCCCGATGATCGCTGATTGTTTTTGCGATAGACCTGCCCACCTCCACATAGCAGCAGAAACTCGTCCTGTGTTATACGCTGTCCACCCATGACCGAATTTATCAACCTGCAACCATTCACCGGCATCATTAAATGTGTGGAATGAAGTATGTTGATAGTCCTTGTACCAGGCATTACTTAAAAGGATCAGGGAACCTCCATAGCCTACAACATTAATAGCGCCTATCAATATTTGACGATTTGTTTTTTGTTTTTTTGAAAGATGATTGGCGCCGGTCGAATCCAGTTGGGGCCAACAGAAATAAGGAAGCAATATGATAATAGAAATAATGCCGAGCTTTTTACCAGGCGTACAAGAGTGCGACGCAAGAGAAGCCGGGCTTTGTACAATTGCTGACCTCATAAAAAACAAAAATACGCTTCATTTAGTGTTTCAAATAGAAAAGAAACGATCCTTGGTTTCATTATTTGAACCACATAAGGAACATAAGTAACACATAGAAAAGATGAAAATTCATAACTTTCCAAATGGACGGTTGCATTCTATGTACTTTCTATCTACCTACGGTACCTATGTGATAAGAATTCACCACATAAGGATCATAGGCGCATAAATTGCACATAGGGTTTCGGTCTGCTAAAATCAAAAATCGCAAATCAAAAATCTAAAATAGCTATGGATGCAGCAATTCAGGAAAAGATCAATGTATGGCTCAATGGAAGTTTTGATCAGCAAACAAAAGATGAGATACAACGCCTGCAAAAAGAAAGTCCCGATCAGTTGGCGGATGCTTTTTATAAGGACCTGGAATTTGGTACAGGTGGTCTGCGCGGGATTATGGGCGTGGGAACAAACCGGATGAATAAATACACGGTGGGTATGGCAACGCAGGGCTATGCTAATTATTTAAAACAAAGTTTTCCCAATGAGCAGGTAAAAGTCGCGATTGCTCATGATAGCAGGAACAACAGCAGGTTCTTTGCCGAGACAACGGCCAATGTTTTTGCAGCGAATGGTATCAAAGTTTTTTTGTTTGACAGCTTGCGGCCCACACCGGAACTTTCTTTTGCGATCCGCACATTAAAATGCCAGGGTGGGGTTGTGTGTACTGCTTCGCACAATCCGAAAGAGTATAATGGCTACAAAGCGTATTGGAATGACGGTGGACAATTGGTTCCGCCTCATGATAAAAATGTGATCAAAGAAGTAGAGAAGATCGCGTCCGTGGATAATGTAAAATGGACGGGAAATGCAGAGAACCTCCCTACCGGGCAGCCAGGTATTACGATCATTGGAAAGGATATGGATGATGCTTATATGCAAATGGTAAAAGGATTGAGTGTGTACCCCGAGATCATCAAAAAGCAACATGACCTTAAGATTGTTTATACACCGATCCATGGCAGCGGTATAAAATTAGTTCCCGGTGTCCTTCAACTTTTTGGATTTACCAATGTGCACATTGTAAAAGAACAGATGGAACCCGATGGAAATTTTCCAACAGTTAATTATCCAAACCCTGAAGAAAAAGAGACGATGAGTATTGGCCTGAAGAATGCGAAGGAATTGGATGCCGATATTTTATTGGGCACTGATCCTGATAGTGACAGGGTGGGGATCGGTATAAAGGACAATCATGGAGAATGGGTGCTGATGAATGGAAATCAAACGGCCGTCCTTGCTTTTAATTATATCATTGAAGC
>Ga0070664_100003818_pt1 | contig 12160 bp, 13 predicted proteins | sample KBSC73metaG_FD_65863 | JGI IMG/M metagenome (GOLD analysis project Ga0070664, IMG submission 65863) | Corn rhizosphere microbial communities from Kellogg Biological Station, Michigan, USA - KBS C7-3 metaG | ecosystem: Host-associated > Plants > Roots > Rhizosphere > Soil ... | reverse complement strand
CGCTCGCGCACGCTCGGCAGCTCGCGCGGCTGCGTCATGGCCGCGAGCCGCCGCCCGAGCGGGCGATGGGGCGCGGCTTCGTTCAGCACCGTCCGGAGGATGTCGCGGTCGGTGAAGCCGAGCACGTAGTCGAAGTACTTCTGCGAGTCCTCGGGATAGCAGCGCGCGTGCGGCCCGCCGAGCACCGTGACGGCGCCGCGCTTGCGGACCATGTTCGACAGCGCGTAGGCCACCTGCGCGCTCTGCGAGAACGCGGTGATGAAGACGAGATCGAGGTCCGGCGGGAGTTCTTCGGCGAGATCCTCGAAGCCGGTGTAGACGACGAGGCGGACTTCGTGGCCTTCGGACTCGCACCAGGCGCCCAGAACCTGCGGCATGATGCTGGCGAGATTGGCGTGCATGATGCGGCCGTACAGCGTTCGGGACCTGCCTCGTGCGACGAGATCGACGATCCCGATCCGGAGTTTCCGCATGCCACCTCAGGGGTGAGGGTGAGTCATGACCGTAACCCCCCTGAAGCCGAATCGCAAACAGTATGGTTGCGTCACCGGGATCACAACCCGTCGTACTTCGAATATCCGCGTAAGTTCCAGTAATCTGCCGGTTCCTGCGCCTGATACGCGATGTGCGTGATCGCCTTGATGTTCTTCAATCCGAGTTTGACGGGCGCGACAAGTCGAAGCGGCGCACCGTGTGCGAGCGGCAGCGGCCGGCCCGACAGTTCGGTCGCGAGCAACGTCTGCGCGTGATGCGCGGTGGGCAGGTCGATGGAGACGAAGTAAGGCTCGGGCCGGCCCGCGGGGTCGCGGCTGATCTGAGAGCGCAGCGCCGCCCAGCGCGCGCCGGGCGCGGGTGGAAACGCCCGCAGCAGGTCGGCGAACGCGATGCCGCCCCACCACGCGACCGCGCTCCAGCCCTCGACGCAGACGAGCCGCGTGACCTGCTCGCGCTTCGGGAAGCGCGCCAGGGCCGAGGCGTCGAGCCGTTCCGTGCGCCCGGACGCCAGGCCGTCGAGCGTCAGGGTCCAGCCCGCGAGCGACTCCGGCAGCGGCGCCTGGCCGTGATAGTTCGGCTTGAGCGGCGTGGTCTCGCTGCGCGCGTACGTGCGCACGCGTCGGTCCTGCGAGAACAGCGCCTCGGCGACGTCGTCGTCGAACGTCAGCGCGCGATCCAGGAACAACTCCCGGTTGCGCCCGGACAGCCCAACCCGCGCGGCCAGCGTGTCGAGCCGGTCGCGCGCCGCGCCCGGCAGGAGGCGCGCCTTCGTCTTGTCGGGCAGCAGCCACCAGGCGCCCGCGGCGGTCGCGAGGATCCCCGCGGCGAACGCGAGAAAATCCCTTCGCGACTGCTGGGCGATCGCGTGGCCCGAGGCGGCCTCGGGAATCTCAGGCTTCTCGATCATGCGCCCTCGCGATCGTCCGACTTCAGGCGCGTCGACCAGCCGGTGAGCATCGAGCGGAAGGTGTCGAACCCGTCCGCGACGACGAGGATGACGTGCGGCACGACGAACGAGCCGAGCACGAGCATGCAGGCGAAGTGGACGATGCGCGCGCCGTCGTAGCTGACGAACAGGCGCTCGAGCCAGCCGAGCTGCGACGGCTTGTGCATCGCCCAGCCGCTGAGGACGACCAGCGCGCCGACCAGCGGCATCGTGAAGTACGCGCCGCGCTGGAGCGCATTGTACTTGGAGCGCACGACCGGATGCGGCCACGGCTTGCGCGAGATCGCATGCGGGATCACGCCCAGGTAGTAGCGGATCATCCTTAGCGCTTCGGCGCCATCCGATGGCCGCGGCACGAGCGCGCGCCAGCCGCCGCCTTTCATGAGGCCGATGGCATACAAGACGCCGTTGAGCATGAAGAAGTACGCGAGAAGCCAGTGCAGCCGCAGGGCCCCGGCGAGCTGGCCCGTGCCGAGCCCGAAATGCTCGTAGACCCAGCGGCCGCCGGAGGGGTCGCCGGTCAGCCGCGCGATCGCGAACCCGAGGTCGGCGAGGTAGTCGCGCGAGCCGGTGACCGGGTCGGGCGCGTGCTTGAACACGGGCGCGGCCCAGTAGATCGCCAGCCCGGTCGCGATCAGGCCGAACAGGAGCGGCACGTTCAGCCAGTGCGTCCAGCGCACCAGCCAGTGGTGCTTGCGGACGATCAGGACGGTGCGGTCGGGTCGCGGAGATTTCGGGGCCATGGCTCATCTCGGGTACGCGTGAGCGCCGGGAATGGGACCGACTTGCGTTCCCCCGGGCCGGGGAGTACAACCTTCGCATGGAAAGCGCCCAGGACATCCAATCGGTACAGAAGCGAATGTACTATCAGATGTTGCTGACCATGCTCGTGGCCGCGGCAGTGGCCTTTGTCCTGCACAAGCCCGAGGTCCTCATCTCGATGCTCGTTTGCAGCTGGACGGTCTCGATCCTCACGTTCGGGCAACCGGGGTATGTCCGGATCACGGGTAGCATTCTTTTCCTGGGCATTGGCTTCTACGTCATGTACCGGTTCGTCTTCCATGCTGCTTGACGCGCTCAAGATCGATCCCGACCTGAGGGCCCAGGCCCTGGCCGCGAAGCCGCGGCTGCGCGCCCAGAGCATCCATTTGATCCTGACCGTTCTCGCCGGCGCGGTTGTCGCGACCGCACTTCATCAACCGATCCTGATGGTGATGTTCCTCAGTGTCGGATGGCCGACTTCGATCTTCATGTTTGGGATCGGGCCGCTTCCGGTCTGGCGCATCGCGGCAATCGTCGCCGTCCAGGCGCTCTTCCTGTACCTCTTCTACCGGTTCGTGCTCTCGCCCTTCTTCGGCTGACCGTAGGTCTTGAAGCGCTCGATCACCTTGTCCATCTCCGCGTCCCACAGGATCGTCACCGCCCCGACCTGAAGCGCCGACACGTACTGCGCGGCGAGCCATTCCACTTCCTCGATGAGATCCAGCGCGGCCAGCGGACGCGCGGCGAGCGCGAGCGAGCCGTGGTTCGCGAGCAGGCACGCCGTCCGATCCGTCAGCGCCTCGACGGCATTGTGCGCGAGCTCGATCGTGCCGAACGTGGCGTAACGCGCGCAGCGGATCTGGCGGCCCCCGGCGATCGCGACCATGTAATGGAACGCGGGGATCTCGCGCCGCGCGCAGGCGAGCGCGGTCGAGTGGCGCGGGTGCGCGTGCACGATCGACTGGATTTCCGGTCGCGCGCGATAGATTTCGCGGTGGAGCTGCCACTCGCTCGAGGGCGTCAGGGAGCCGGGCGCCGGCGCGCCCACCGCGTCCAGGCGCACGATCTGCATGGCGTCGAGCGCGTCGTAGGCGATGCCCGAGGGCGTGACCAAAAAGCCGTCGCCCAGCCGCGCGCTCACGTTGCCCGACTTGCCGGCGGTCAGCCCGCGCGAGCGCAGGCCGCGCGCGGCGTGGGCGACCTCCTCGCGCAGCAGGCCCTCGTCAGGCACCGATGCGCTCCCGCAGGACGTCCAGCCCGGCGGCCGCGAACACGCCGTGCTCGGTGACGATTCCCGTGACCAGCCGCGCCGGCGTCACGTCGAATGCGAAGTTCGCGGCCGGCGTGCGCGCGGGCGCGACGCGCTGCCCGCGGACGTGCGTGACTTCCTCGGCCGAGCGCTCCTCGATCGGGATGGCCGCGCCGTCGTCGAGCCCGAAGTCGATCGAGGACACGGGCACGCAGGCGTAGAACGGCACCGCGTTGTCGTGCGCCGCGAGCGCCACCATGTAGGTGCCGATCTTGTTGCACACGTCGCCGCGCGCGGTCGTGCGGTCGCTGCCGACGAGGCAGGCGTCGACGCGGCCGCGCTGCAGCAGGTGGCCGGCCATCGTGTCGGTGACCAGCGTGTGGGGGACGCCGGCCTCGCCCAGCTCCCAGGCGGTGAGCGACGCGCCCTGCGATCGCGGCCTCGTCTCGTCGACCCAGACGTGCACCGGGATGCCGGCGGCGTGCGCCTTGTAGACCGGCGCGAGCGCCGTGCCCCAGGCCCCAGTCGCGAGCCAGCCGGCGTTGCAGTGCGTCAGCACCTGCAGCGTCTCGCCCCTGCGGGGCAGCGCCCGCAGGAGCGCCAGGCCGTGCTCGCCGATCGCCTCGCACACTGCGACCTCGTCGGCGAGGATGCGCACGGCTTCGGCCCACGCCCGCGCGGGGCGCTCTTCCGGCGGCGCGCCCTGGAGCGCGGCGCGCACCCGCGCGAGCGCCCAGGCCAAATTCACCGCGGTCGGGCGCGTGGCGAGCAGGCGCGCCGCGGCGAGCTGCTCGGCGCCCGGCGAGGCGTCGTCGCGCACGGCGAGCGCGAGGCCGAACGCCGCCGCGATGCCGATCAGCGGCGCGCCGCGCACGCGCATCGTGCGAATGGCCTCGGCGACGGCGGCCTCGTCCGCGAGGACGAGCTCCCGGCGCTCGTGCGGCAGGAGCGTCTGGTCGAGCACGACGACTTCCCCGTCCCCGGAAAGCCACAGGCTGCGCGGCTGGCTCAAGGAACGGCCTCGATTGCGGCGAAAGCGGGGAGTATCCGGAGGGATCTCACGGGCGGGAGCCTACCATGTCCGCGGGATACGTTACTCTCCCCGGATGCGCCGCTTCGGGTTCTTCCTGTTCCTGCCCGCGTTGCTGCTGTTCGTGCTGTTCCTGCCGCTCACCCCGCGCGGCCTCGGCTCGCATCCGCGCCCCGTGCGCAACTACGCCGCAGCGGTCGACTCGATCGCCTCGTTCGCGCGCGCGGACGGGCCGGCCATCGCGCCCGCGTGCCGCAGCACGCTCTACACCCACGGCCGCCACACGGGGCAGGTCGTGCTGATCTTCCACGGCCTGACCAACTGCCCGGCGCAGTTCGACTCGCTCGCGCGCGGCGCCTACGAACGCGGGGCGAACGTGTTCGTGCCGCGGCTGCCGCGCCACGGCTTTGCCGACCGGATGACCGACGAGCTGGGCAAGAGCGACGCGCGCGAGCTGGTCGCCTTCACCGATCGCGCGTGCGACGCCGCGGTGGGCCTCGGCGACACGCTGACCGTGGTCGGGCTGTCGGTCGGCGGGACGCTCGCCGCCTGGGCCGCGCAGGAGCGCGAGGACGTCGACCGCGCCGTGCTGATCGCGCCGATGATCGGGGTGGCGAAGGCGCCGGGCGCGCTCACGCCGGTGGTGACGCGGCTGACGTCGCTGTTGCCGAACCTGTTCGTCTGGTGGAACGACAAGGAAAAGGAAAAGCTGCGCGGACCCAGCCACGTCTATCCGCGGTTCGCCTCGCGCGCGGTCGCCGCGACGCTGCTCGTCGGCGGCGAGACCATGCAGCAGGCGCGGCGCAGGTCGCCGGGCGCGCGGCGGGCGGCGATCGTGACGATCGAGGGCGACCAGGCGGTGGACAACGCGCAGATCGAGAGCCTCGCGCGGCTGTGGGAGCACGCGGAACGTCCGGCGGCGATCCAGCGCTGCCGTTTCGCGAAGGACCTGGGCTTGAACCACGACATCGTGGACCTCGAGCAGGTCGGCGCCGATCCCGCGGTGACCTACCCGGTGCTGACCGACCTGATCGGACCCTGAGGAGGACTCCCGTGACCCGCGACACGATTCCGACCGTCGACGGCCCGATGGACGTGCACGTTGCGCGGCCCCCAGGCGCGGGGCCGTTCCCCGGCGTCGTGGTCGTGCAGGAGGCGTACGGCGTCAACGAGCACGTGCTCGACGTCTGCGCGCGCTTCGCCCAGGCCGGTTACGCGGCGCTCGCGCCCGAGATCTACCATCGAAAGGGCGCCGGCTTCGTCGTGCCCTACGAGACGCCCGCGCCCGCGATGGCCGAGCTCGGCCGCCTGACCAACGACGGCATCGAGGTCGACCTCGCGGCGGCGCTCGAGCGCCTGCGCAACGAGGACGGCGTCGATCCCGCGCGCGTCGGGCTCGTGGGCTTCTGCGTGGGCGGGTTCGCGGCGTTCCTCGGCGCCTGCCGGCTCGATCCGGGGGCGACGGTCGCGTTCTACGGCGGGGGAATCGTGCGGGCGCGCGATGGAATGTTGCTCGAGCCCGTGCTCGACGAGGCGGATGCGATCGATGCGCCGCTGCTGGCGTTGTTCGGGAGCGAGGACGGGAGCATTCCGGGGTCCGACGTGGAGGAGATCCGCGCGCGGCTTTCCGAACGGGCGATCGGCTGCGAGGTCCACGTCTACGAGGGGGCGAAGCACGCCTTCTTCAACGATCGGCGCGCGAATTACCACGAGGCGGCCGCGGCCGAGGCATGGTTCCGGACGCTCGACTGGTTCGGGCGCTTCCTCTAGAAGGACACCACCAGGTTCGCGGCGAACAGGTCGTCAGTCGCGTCGTCGCCCGAAACCAGCGCACGCTTCGTGAAGCGCTGGTACACGCCCTTCGCCAGCACGGCCCGGCTCAGGCGGTAGCCGACGCCGGTCTCCAGGCGATCGACGTCCGCGTGCCAGGGGCGCCCGATGCCGTCCGAGCCCGCCACTTCGCTGAAGCGCATCTGGTCGTAGCGCGCGGCCGCGTACAAGCCGGCGGCGAGCGTGTACTTGCCCTCGGCGTAGAAGCCGCTGACGCGCAGGTCGCCGACGGTCGGCGTCTCCCACACGTTGTGGAAGGCTTCGCCGCGCAGCTCGGCGTGGCCGAAGAGGATCTCGGCGTCGGCCATCGCGAGGTCCTGGTCGTAGTCGTTCACGCTCTTCCCTGGCGGGACGAACATGGCCGAGAAGTCGTTCAGGTAGGGGCCGTGCGAGCCCGAGACGCCGATGCGCAGCGCGGGGATCGGGGTCAGTCCGACGCGCGCGACCACCGACTTGCCCGAGTTCTCCTCCTCGCCCGCGGTCGCCCAGCCCGGGGCGCCGCTGATCACGCCCACCATGTACTCGAACGGGCGCGTGCTGCCGACCGCGGCGATGCCGACGTCCCACCACGATTCCCAGAGGACGGGCATGCCGCCCGCGTAGTTCGGGTTGCCGGCGTAGGGGTCGCCGTTGTCCGTGACGGCGATCAGCTCGTCCACGTTGACGGGGGACGCGTACCACCCGAGTCCCGTGTGGTAGTGGTACATGAGCGGCGTGCCGACGAGCGGGTTCTCGTCGGAGTACGCGCGCGCCGCGTAGGTGCCGAGCAGCCAGGGGATCTTGCCGCCCTGCACATGGAAGTCGTGCTCGGGCCACGGCGTGTACTGGGCGTAGGCGCCGATGAGCCGCAGCCCCGGCGTCTCCTGGTAGAGCGCCTGCACGTCGACCTCGAAGTTCGCCGTCGGCGTCGCCTCGGCGAAGACGCGCAGCCGGTACGGGTCGAAGTTCGACTCGTAGGCGTTGTCCCAGTTCGCGGTCAGGGCGTCGCCGCGCGTGCCCGCCGTCAGGTCGAGCAGGCCGTGCATGCGCACGGGGCCCGCGGCCGCGCCGGTCGCGACGCCGAGCGCCAGCACGAGGAGCCAGGGGGAACGCCTCATGCCGCAGCCTCCAGGTAACCGTGAGCGCTGCCCTCGGAGGGCACGCGGATCGTGAACCGGCTGCCGCGGCCTTCCTCGCTCTCGGCCGTGATCGTCCCGCCGTGCGCCTCGACGATGCCGAGCGCCGACGACAGGCCAAGTCCGAGCCCCGCCGAGTTGAAGTCGAGCGTGCTCGAGGAGTGGTGGTTGATCGCCTCGTTCATGGTGACCGCGCGGTCGAAGACGCGCGCCAGCCGCTCGGGGGAAAGCCCGACGCCCGTGTCGGTCACCGCGATGACGTACTCGTCCCGCCGCCCGTCGTAGGTCGCCTCGACCGTGACCCGGCCGCCGTCCGGCGTGAAGCGGATGGCGTTGGAGACCAACTGGATCACCGCCTGCGAGAGTTGCGGCCCGTCGACCTCGGCGCTACCGAGGTCGCCCGCCACCTCGGTGACGATCTCGACCGCGCGACCCTTCGCCGCGGCGCGCGTGATCGCGACCGCCTTCTCGACCAGCTCGTCCAGCGCGTGCTCGGCCCGGGTGAGCACCAATCGCTTGCCGTCGATCTGGGCCATCACGGTGAAGTTGTCGGCGAGGCGCGTCAGGCGCACCAGGCTGTCGTCGATCGCGCCCAGGGCCTTGCGCTGGTCCGGCGTGATCGGGCCCAGTTGCCCGGCGACGAACATCTCGTGGTAGCAGCTGATGATGCTCATGGGCGTGCGCAGCTCGTGCGAGGCCAGGTCGATGAACTCGCTCTTGAAGTTTGCGACCTCCTCGAGGTTGCGCACGTAGGAGCGCTGCTGCTTGCGCATCTCGAGGAAGCGCTCCGTCAGGTAGCCGACCTCGTCGCGGCTCCTGATCGCGAGCTCGTAGTCGTAGTTGCCGCGCTCCATCTCCTCGGCGCCGCGCACGAGGCGCTGCAGCGGCAGCGTGACCGTGTCGGCCACGAGCATGCCGGCGAGCAGCGCGATGACGGCGGCGACGAGCCCGAGCAGCAGCAGCTGCTTCTGCATGCGGCGCAGGTTCGCGGTCTCGGCATCGAGCGAGCGCTGCAGCACGTACATCTGGCCGGCCTTCGGGTCCGAGCCGGGGATCGGCGCGGCGATCGTCAGGTAGGTCTCGTGCGGGCCGGCAACCTCGAAGACGTGGGCCTCGTCGGGCAGGGCGCGCCCGGGCGTGAGGCCGCGGCTGAACGCGGCTTCGGCGGTGACGCGCTCGACGTCGGGGCCGAGCGTCGTGCCGCTGATGGCGGTGCCGCAGAGGAACGTCACCTCGCTGTGGGTCAGGTCGCGCAGCTTGAGCGCCAGGTCCTTGCCGATGCCCTCGCCCAGGAGGAGCACGCCGACGTTGCGCCCGCCGGCGGTCACCGGCGTCACCGAGACCAGGTAATGCTTGTCCGAATCGATCAGGACCGCGGTCATCGGCCGCCCGGAAAGCGCCTGCTTGACCAGGCGCGCGCGGCTCTTCGCCGCGATGTGCACGCGCCCGACCGACGCGAGCTGGCGATTGCGCGGATCGACCACCTCGAACAGCTCGGAGCCGGTGATCTCGTTGAACTCGGCGGCGACGCCCCTGACGGTGGCCTTGAGCTGCGCGTCCTGCCCCGTGCTGGCGAGCGTGAGCACGGAGAAGAAGCGCGGGTCCTGCACGATGACCTGGCCGGCGACCGCGAGCTCGCGCGTGCGCGCGGCGATCATGTCCTCGAACACGGCGGAGGCGCGCGTCAGGTCCTGGCGCACGTTGACCTGCACCTTGCGCGAGACGCTGCGATTGACCATCCAGAGCGTGCCGAACGTCAGGGCGACGAGCGGCGGCACCGTGAACAGCAGGATCTTCCAGCGCAGGCGCAGGCGCACGTCAGAACTCGAGGTCGAGCGCGACTTCGCCGCTCGACGGGACCTTGACGGTGCGGGACTGCTCGCCGAAGTCGGGATGCCACGCCTTCACCGTGTAGGTGCCTGCGGGCAGCTTCGGCAAGGCGAACGAGCCGTCGTCCTTCGGCCGCGCGAACGCGCGGTTCGGCAGGACGAGGATGAAGCACGCCATGCTGGGATGGATGTCGCAGAACACCTGGACGAGCCCGGGCTTCTTGAACGTGACCTGCTTCGAGTGCCCGCGCGGATACTTGCCGAGGTCGAACCGCTTGACCGGCGACACGCTGAACACGTTGTGGAAGATCGGGTCCTGGTTCGGGAAGTCGACGGTCGTGCCCGCGACGCACGACAGCACGCGCTCGGAGAACGCCTGGTTGCGCTGCGCCAGCACGCGGCCCGAGGGATCGTCCACCAGCAGCGACTCGGTCCTGGCGGAAACCTGCTCGACGTACACGACGGCGTCGGCGACGAGGCCGTGCGGCACTTCGTGACGGCCCGGCAATGCGGACGCGCGTCCGGGGTAAGGGTTCGCGCTCGTGCCCGAGGAGACCGAAGCCGTCTTGAGCGTGCCCGTGATCGTGCCCGCGCCTCCCGGGCCCGCGAGCGCGAGCAGGAGGACGAGCAGGACGAACGATGTCGAGCGTGCGATCCGGTCCAAAGGCGTTCCCGTCCCTGGTCGTGAGCGGCAAGGGCATCCGTGCGCTTCCGATGGAATATCGGCCGGTCGGCGACCTCTCTGGAGTCCTGCGAGGCATGGAGTTCGCCGATCGCGCGATGGCCGCGGTGCGGTTCGGCGCAAAACGTCCGGTGGTCGCGGGTCAACGCCTGCGCGGGCCGCAATTTGCCGCGACGTTGCTTGACCGGGCCTGCCCGTGCGGGCACGATTTCCGGCGCGCCGGCGATCGGGCCGCGCGCCGATCGACCCGACCGGGGAGGGACACGCCATGCGCCGCCTCATCCTGTTCATCCCCGTGCTGCTCCTGTGCGCCCTCGCGCCCCGCGCCGGCGCGCAAACGCCGGCCGAAGCCGACACCCTGTACGCGCACAAGGACTGGAAGGGCGCCGCCCGCGCCTACGAGGCGCTGGCGAAGAAGGAGCCGAACAAGCCGCGCTACCAGTACCGCCTGGGCGTCAGCTACGGCTCGCTCGAGCAGTGGCCGAAGGCGATCGCCGCCTACAAGCGCGCCGAGGCGCTGGGCACGCCGCCGATGTTCGCGCGCTACAACCTCGCCTGCGCGTTCGCGCGCGCGGGGCAGCCGGACTCGGCCCTCGTGACGCTGACGAGCCTGGTCGCGACCGGCTACTCGCAGGCCGAGGCGATCGAGCAGGATGCGGATTTCGCCACGATCCGCAGCGACCCGCGCTACACCGCCGCGGTTGCGCAGGCGAGGAAGAACGCGACGCCGTGCGTCTACGCGCCCGAGTCGCGCCAGTTCGACTTCTGGATCGGCGACTGGGAAGTGCACGACAACACGCAGAACCAGGTCGTCGTGGGCGCGAGCCACGTCGAGCGCATCTTGAACCAGTGCGTCATCTTCGAGAACTGGACCGGCGTCTTCGGCGGCTCGGGCAAGAGCCTGAACGCCTGGAACCCCGAGCTCGGCTGCTGGCAGCAGAACTGGATGGACGACACCGGCGGCGTGACCAATTTCACGGACGGCCGCTGGGACGGCACGAAGCTCGTGTTCGTCGCGGACAAGAAGGACGCGGCCGGCAAGCCGGTCAAGAACCGGCTGTCGTTCTTCGCGCTCGGCCCGGACCAGGTGCGCCAGTTCAGCGAGCAGTCGCGCGACGGCGGCACGACCTGGACCGTCGTCTACGACTTCAACTACCTGCGCAAGAAGTCTTGAGCCACCTGCCCGAAGTCTGGCTGGCCCGCCACGGCGAGACCGCGTGGTCGCGCACGGGCCGGCACACCGGCCGGACCGACGTGCCGCTCGAGCCCGAGGGCGAGGCCCAGGCCGCGCGGCTCGCGGCCCGCCTGCATGGACTCGAGTTCGCCGAGGTCTGGACGTCGCCGCGCGAGCGCGCGCGCCGCACCGCCGAGATCGCGGGCTTCGGCGCGCGGGCCCAGGTGGTCGAGGACCTGGCCGAGTGGAACTACGGCGAGTTCGAGGGCCTGCGCCGCGCCGAGATCGAGGGCTTCGCCCTGGGCTGGGACGTGTTCAAGGACGGCGCCCCCGGCGGCGAGTCGGCCGAGGAGGCCGCGGCGCGCGCCGACCGCGTGGTCGCGCGGCTGCGTGCCGTGTCCGGCGACGTGCTCGTGTTCGGGCACGGCCATTTCCTGCGCACGCTCGGCGCGCGCTGGATCGAGCTGCCGGTGTCGTTCGCTTCGCGTCTCCTCTTGTCCACCGCGTCGGTGAGCGTGCTCGGCTACGAGCACGGCCCGCGCGATCCCGCGATCAAGCTGTGGAACGACGTCCATCACCTGACCGAGGAGACTCCGTGAAGCGCCTGGTCCTCCTGCTGCTCCTTCTGGCCGCGCCCGCGCTCGCCGCTGCGCCGGACACGACGCTCTCGACGGTCATCCTGGTGCGCCATGCCGAGAAGAACGAGCACCCGCCCGGCGGCGACGCTGGGCTGAACACGAAGGGACTCGTGCGCGCGCGCGACCTCGCACGCGCGCTCGAGGGCGCCGGCGTGCGGGCGGTCTACGCCTCGCAGTACGGGCGCACGCGGCTCACCGCGGCGCCCCTGGCCGAGGCGATCGGCGACTCGGTCCGCACCTACGACGCGAACCACCTCGATGCGCTGGCGCAACGCGTGCTGGCGGAAGGGAAGGGGGGCACGGTCGTGATCGTCGGCCACGGCGACACCATCGGCCCGACCATCGAGGCGCTGACGGGCCGCGCGCTGGGCAAGGACGAGCCGGCGCCCTACGACCGGATGTGGGTGCTG
>Ga0070664_100003814_pt1 | contig 12174 bp, 12 predicted proteins | sample KBSC73metaG_FD_65863 | JGI IMG/M metagenome (GOLD analysis project Ga0070664, IMG submission 65863) | Corn rhizosphere microbial communities from Kellogg Biological Station, Michigan, USA - KBS C7-3 metaG | ecosystem: Host-associated > Plants > Roots > Rhizosphere > Soil ... | reverse complement strand
CTCGATTGGCCGAAGATCTTCACCGCCGCGAAGGCCGGCGGAGTGAAGAACTACTTCCTCGAGCAGAGCTGGGATCTCACCGTGCAGGGCGTCGAGTATCTCAAGACGCTCAAGGTGTGAACGCGTAGCTGGAGCGCACGGCGCCTCGAGCTGCACGTGCCTGGCTGCAGGACTCTACGGGGGTTCGGGAGCCGCGAGACTCTCCGAACCCCCTAGTCTCGTTTCGCTGGCGGCGAAACGACGAGCACGGACCACGTCGACGGACGTGCCCTCCGTGAGCGCTCTGCCGGAGGTTCAAACCTTCGCGTTCGTGCGACCCTCCAATCCCGGGACGGCACCCTTCCTCTGATCTCCCGCACGATGAAAACAACCAACGCGTGCACGATGCTCCCCGTGGAAGACGCAACGCGCGTCGACTCATGAGTGGCAGATGGTGGGACGCGATCACGACCGACGTGCGACTCAGCGCGCGCGCCCTTCGCCGCGATGCGCGACTCTCCGTGTTCGCGATCCTCATCGTCGGGCTGGGAATCGGTGCGAGTGTCACCGTGTTCAGCGTCGTCGACGCCCTGCTGATTCGCCCCCTGCCCTTTCGCGACGCCGGCCGACTGGTGTGGATCTCGAACGGCGATTCGCCCGATCTCTCCGGGCAGACGACGCAGGTACGGTACGTCCAGGCGCTCCAACGCGAGAGCCGCACGCTCGAGGACGTTGCCGGATACTCTCCCTTCTACAGCGTCGGCGACCACTCGCTGGTGAGCGAGTCGGGAGAGCCGGAGCGGCTGACGCGCATCTCGGTCACGCAGAATTTCTTCGGGCTCCTCGGCGTGCGTCCGGCCGTCGGGCGGCTGTTCACTCCCGACGAAGCGGTGTTCGGCCGAGCCGACGTGATGCTGATGAGCAATGCGCTGTGGCGCCGCCGCTTCGACTCGGATCGCGCCATCGTCGGTCGCGCGGTGGTGATCGACGGCAAGCCCGTCACCGTGGTCGGCGTGCTTCCCGCATCGTTCGACTTCGGGACGACCTTCGCCCCGGGACGCCGAGTCGACTTCTATGCGCCGTTCCCGCTGAGCGAAGAGACGAACTCTCAGGGGAACACGCTCGCGCTCGTCGGACGACTTCGTCCCGGTGCGACCCCCGCGCTCGCGCAGAGCGAGGCGAGCCTAGTCGCCATCAACGTGCGGCGCGACGCCGAGCGCCTGAACGAGTTTCATCCGCTCGTGCGGTCGCTTCGCGACCACGTGAGCGGTGCGTTCCGGCCGGCGCTGAGCGTACTGGTCGGTGCGGTCACACTCGTGATGCTGCTCGTGTGCGCGAACCTGTCGAATCTCCTGCTCACGCGAATGGCGTCACGAGAACGGGACATCGCGACGCGGACCGCGCTCGGCGCCGACCGCGGTCGCCTCGTGCAGTTGCTCCTCACCGAGAGCCTCGTCCTCTCCGCCGCCGGCGCCGTGCTCGGCGTCGTCCTCGCAGTCGTGGGCACTCGGGTGCTGGCGCACAGTCAGGGCATTCGCCTTCCGCTGCTCGATCAGGTCCGCGTCGACGGCGCGGCCCTCGTCCTCGCCGTCGGGGCCGCAGCGCTGACGGGCACCCTCTTCGGGCTGGCGCCCGCGCTCCGTGCGACCAGGCTGTCGATCAACGAGCTGCTCAAGGATGCGGGGCGCGGCGCCTCGTCCGGCGTACGGCAGCAGTGGCTTCGCGGCGGGCTCGTCGTGGCGGAAGTCGCGCTGGCGTGCACGTTGTTGGTCGGCGCGGGGCTGCTGACGCGGAGCTTTCTCGGCGTGATCGATCAGGACCTGGGATTCCACCCCGGCAACGCCGTCGCCATTCGCATCGACCCGAGCACGGAGTTCAGCACGGTGGCAGCGCGCATCGCCTACTTCGACGACGCACTCCGCCGTGTGCGCGCGGCACCCGGCGTCGAGAGCGCCGGCCTCACCGATGTCCTGCCGATGGGCTTCAATCGAATGTGGGGGACGAAGACCCCCGAGATGATCGGGTCGTCCGAGCCCTGGCCATCGCCATTCGTTCGAGTGGTCAGCGAGGAGTACCTCTCCACGATGGGCGTGGCCATTCGTCAGGGACGCGACTTCACGGCGCACGACGATGCGCGTGGCCGACCCGTTGTCATCGTCGACGAAGCGCTCGCGCGCCGGTTCTGGCCTGGCCAGAATCCCATCGGCCGCACGCTCATTCCCGGTGGAAACGGCGGACCGCGCGAGGTGATCGGTGTCGTGAAGGGGCTTCGCTATCAGGCACCGGAGCAGGAAGCCGGAATGGACCTGTACCTGCCGCTCCGTCAGTCGTTCGATTTCTCGGCGGTGTACGCCATCGTGCGCGGCCCGCTGTCCTCGACAGCGCTCGTGTCCACGGTGCGCTCCGCGCTGCGCCCGATGGATCCGCGCCTGCCACTCACGGAGCTTCGCCGGCTGCAGGACATCGTCGATGAGGCGATATCGCCTCGACGCTTTCTCGTGATCGTTCTCGGCGGCTTCGCGGCCTTTTCGCTCGTGCTCGCATCGCTCGGCATCTACGCCGTCGTCTCGTACGGCGTGCTCCAGCGCCGCCGCGAGATCGGCATCCGCATGGCGCTCGGCGCGACGCCGGTCATCGTGCAACTCGGCGTTCTCGCCCGGACGCTCCGACTCGCCGCTGTGGGGCTCGCTCTGGGCATCCTCTCCGCGTGGATGCTCGCGCGTCTCCTGCAGAGTCTTCTCTTCGGCGTGACGTTCACCGATCCGGCGACGTTCGCGATGGCGGTCGGCGCACTCGTCGCAGTGGCCGCGCTCGCCGGCTACCTGCCGGCGCGGCGCGCGGCGTTGGTGAATCCGGCCGAGACGTTGCGCGCTGAATAGCCGCACCGGTCGCTCGGTCTCTGACTAGCGAGCAGAGCGCGATCATGAGCCAAACCACTCAGAGCAGGCGGTCGCGCAGAAACCGGACGATCTCCGAGCGAGCCGCTCTCGCCTGTGGCACCAGGCCGGGCATGCTGAGAAATGCGTGCGTGGCTCCAGGATATTCCGACACACGGGCTTGGGTCCCGGCGTTCAGCAGTCGTTCCGCATAGCGGCGACCATGGTCGGCCATCGGGTCATACGTCGGTACGACCACGAGCGCGGGAGCCATCCCGCTCAGGTCGTCGGCATGCAGCGGCGACAACGGAAGGGGATCGGTGCCCGACGGAACCGCGAGATTACGCCAGAACCGCATCTGCGTCATCGTGAGCGTCGGACTGTCACGGTACTGGATCATCGAGTCGTAGTCGAACGCCGTCGAGGTGAGGTCGACGCACGGGTTGGCAAGGATCTGCGCGCTCAGCGAGAGACCGATCGCCTTGGCTCGGATCGCAGCGAGCGCCGTGATCACCGCGCCGGTGCTCTCACCGAAAAGAGCGATGCGCCGCGTATCGATTCTCCACCGCGCCGCGTGCCGGACCACGTTCTGGAGGACGTCCCAGCCGTCGTCGATCGCCGCCGTCAGTGGCGTACCGGGAGCGAGCAGCCGGTGCTCGACCGAGACGACGAGCGCCGGCACCCGCACCGCGATGTGGCTGTTCACCCAATCGCTCTGCACCGCCGTACCGACGAATCCCCCACCGTGCACGTGAAGCACGAGCGGAAGCTCACTGCGACGAGCACCGTTGCGCCTCGACGCTGGACCGTACACCCGCACTCGAATCGCGCGGCCGGGCAGCACCAACTCCTGCCACGCGATGTCGGCGCTCGGCTCCGGACGACCGGTGATGATCCGCACCAGTCGAGAGGATCGCTTGCGGTTCTGTGCAACCTGGAAAGTTGCCAGCTCGCCGGGCGTCATCCTCGACCAGTCCGGCTCTTTTCCCAGAGCATGAAGCAGCCGAACTCCCAGCGGCGGCCGCACCGCGTCTCTGATCTCAGCCATCCGTTCTCCTCCATCACACGATTTCGCTGGGCGACGCGCCGCTTCAGCGGGCCGGCCGGCCATTCGGATGCCGGACGCCTGCGGACGCCGCCAGGCGGACAGTTGTCGCCGGTTACGGTCGACCCACTCGCATCGAGACTTCATACGCCGCGGGGATCAGAACGGCTTGAACAACATCAGCCAGAGGATCACCGCCCACCCACCGATGGCGAGCGCCGTGACGACGGCCGGACGTCCCGACTCGAGCGCTCGCATCATTTCGTCAGGACTCGACTCGCGTGCGCCGCGCACCCACTCACCATCGATGAACGCCAGGCCGATGGCGGTTCGGATTCGCCGGAAGTGCGGCACGGCTACCCTGCCCATCAGGACGAACACCATCACGAGGACCACGATCGACAGCCAGATCCACCAGGCCGACCACCAGTGCCCGAGAAATCCCAGAACGACACCACACACGACCGCGGTCATCAGCATGTAGCCGGAGGCGGCCACCGTGGACCGAGAGAGATCGAGAAGTGCGTGCACGCGTTCGACGCTCGTTTCGCGTCGGACGCGGTACGCGACCGCTACTGACGCTCCGTGTGCGAGCAGGTAGAGGAACGCGGACAGTACGTGCGCGAAGAGGAAGGTGCGATGTAGCATCAGCGTGCTCCGGGACCAGCGCTGAGCGAACGCGTCGACGTGGCTGTTCGCGAGAGCGCGCCCACCAACGCAAGCGTCACCGCGATCTGCACCAACACCAGGCCCACGACGAGCATCGGTCGTCCGGAGAGCAGAATCTCCGGGCCCGGGAGCGCGGCCGAGAACAGTGTCAGATTCGCGAGGTTCCCGATCACCACCACGGCGAGCAGCCCCACACCTCCCCGGTAGATGCGCCAGCACGCCAGACCGTACACCATCTCGATCGCGAAGGCAGCGAGCGGCACAGCGTCGTACAGCCCGAGGCCGAGCTTGGGCGCGTCGAGGCCGGGGGCCAGCGCGATGTCGTGGGCGTGCGTCAGGAGGTCGAGCACGAGGTGCGAGGCGATGCCGAGTCCGACCGCACGGCCCAGCGCCGCGCGGCCGAGCCCGAACTCGATGGCGAGCCACGCGAGGAGCGCGCAGCCGCCAGCCGTCGCGACCGAGTGTGAGTACGGCATATACGTGAGATGGATGTCAGCCACGCTGCGAACCGCGCGCTCGGTCGTCGTGCGCTCGACGCCGAGAAGGTTCAGGAGCACCCACGCCAGCTCCATCGACTGCACGGCGACGAGGAGCGGAGCCATCGGAACCTCCGGATAGCGGCGCTTGAGCAGCAGTGCTGTGGCGGCGTGATCGACGGCGAACATCGGAGTACCTCGCTGTGAGAGGAAGCATGAGTTAGCGTTCGCTAACCCTGCGGTCAAATAAAAAGACGAGGCTCAGCCCATCGTTCGTTGGAAGAGCTCGACCAGCGTGGCGTGCCACCGGACCGCCGGACCCTGCACCACTCCGAGCTGGATCATGCGCCCCAGCTCCGACAAGGTTCCCTGCACGCTCGCCGCGGCCGCGTCGAGGTCCGCGCGGTCGGAGGAGGTCCGTAACTGTGGCGCCCCGCGGACGAGCGACCTCGCAAGCCCGATCATCGTCTTCCGGCGCGTGGTGGAGCTGACCCTCGGCCAGAGGACGCGCGCACTGTCAGCCAGAAAGGCAAGGACCTCCGGCTCCTCGTCGAGCAACGCGAGCCAGCTCGCGACGAAGGCGTCCAGTTGCGCGTCGAACTCCCTCCCCGACGCGAGCGCCGCGTTGCAGCGCGCCCACACGCGCGCGTGGCAGGCCTCGAACAAGTAGAGCGCGAGCTCGTCCTTGCTGGCGAAGTGCTTGTAGAGGGCGGGATTGGTATACCCACTCTCCTCGGAGATGTCTCGGATGCTCGTCGCTGCCAGGCCACGCGCACTGAACAGTTTCAACGCCGAGCGCAGGATCTCGCGCTTGGCGGGTGGATCGTCGCGGGTGACGTAAAACGGCAGAGCAGCCATGACAGATAGTTAGCGTTAGCTAACCGTGGTGTCAAGTCGCGGCACCCCGTATTGAAGGTCGGTCGGCTGCGTCCCACGGAGCTGCGCGTTCGCTCGGTGCTCCGACGCGCATGCTCGCCCACGACGGTGGATCGCTCGCGGGGAAGCTATCCGCCGACGAGTCGTCCACGTCGGCGAACGAGCGCGGCCCCATCCGAGGTTCGCCCGGACCCAGCGCAGCCCATTGCTTCAGTGTCATCTGCATCTCGATATCCTCCGTCGATGCGTTCAGCCGGCGGCTCACGTGCACTGCTCCAGCGACGGTGGTCGACGCCATCCTCGCGGGTTCAGCCGATCGCTCGCCGAGAACTGCGTGTGTCCGTCCTCCAGACGCTCCATGGGCTTCATCCCCAGGCGAATCACCACCATCCCGGTGACACCGAGCGCCGCGAGCAGAACGCCGTAGCCCTCTGGAACGAGGAGCGCGAGCACGAGCAGCGCGACGCTCGACACAGCCAGCGTGCCCCAGCCTACGGCGGCTCGCGACCACCGGCGTCGCTTTCCCTTGCGCGTACGGGGTCCGGAGTAGCGCTCTCGCCCGATCCAGGCGAGGGCTCCGCTGATGCCGGCGAGCGCCGCGAGGATCCCGATCGTCGTCGGCGCGAGCGCGACGAACGTCAGTCCGGCGAAAACCAGCAGGGCGCCGGCGAGGACCTTTGCGACGAGCACGGTGGACGACGGTACGTCGTCACCATCGCGCGCTACGACCGGCGCTGGCCTCGCGTCGAGGTACTCGAGCATCGAATTCCTTCGATGGGATGCGATGCGGGACATCATGGAAGCCCTCCTGGCCAGATCGTGGCCGGTTGTGGAGAGTGCGCGTGCGGACCACTCCCGGTTGAATCGTGCACGCCGCCCGATGCGCTATGGGCTGCGCTCGTAGCTCCGCGCTACGTCGTGGGTCGCGAGCGCGTCGACGACGACCCGTGCGGCGCCGACGCTGGCCGAGCGGCCCGTCCCCGGCGGGAGCATCAGCTCGAATCCGTATCCGTCCGGGTGGCCCGGACGGGCCGGCTCGGTGATGCGTCCGATCGGAATGCCGCGCAGGGTGAGCCGCGACCCGCGATCGTCTCGTTCCGTCTCGAGCATCCGCCGCGGGCCGGCGACGAACGACGTGCGCCGCTGTCGCGCGAGCCAGGGGCGAAGCGCGTCGAAGGCGGCTCCGGCGGCGCGTCGGGCTTCGTCAGTGGTGTCGAACCCGACGAACGCGACGCTCGGCGCGTTCCTTTGCGCTCGCACGACGTCGTCCGGCCCATGACGACGGAAGGAATCGGCGGGCGCGTTGGCGCGATTGGTCGATGTCATCATTGCGTCCTCCATCCTCGCTGGTCGTGGTGTCGCCACTGTCGGCGACGAGGTGATCGGCGTTCGTCCGTCGCGTGTCCTGCTCGGGCGCGGCGGGTGAGACGTTCGCCCGCTGCGGCGTCCACCGGATTCCGGAGCTCTTCAGCGCCAGATAGATGCGATACGCCGTCGCTCGGACGTCGAGGTCGTCGGCGTCGCCGGGAATGCGGATCACGAAGCCGTATGAATCCGGATCGGACGCGCCGTCGCGGCCCGGCCGCACGAGCACCGCGATCGGCGTCTCGTTCGCCAGGATCATCTCGTCCTCGCCATACCATACGAGGGCGAACGTCCTGTCGTCGTCGGACATCGGCGCCGCACCGGGCGAACGGGCGAACCGTCGCATCACGGTGCGATGAGCCACCCATGCCGCCTGAACGGCTTCCACATGATCACCGAAGCCGACGAACCCGACCCGGTCGCCAGCGATCCATCCGTACCGGCGGTCGCCGCCCATCAGATCGAGCTCGAGCCGTGGCCGAGCGGTGTGACTGGCGGGCGAGACTGCTCGAGGGCTGTCGGTGGTCATCGGTCCTCCCGGATGAAATGTTGGATGGCCGTCCGGCCGTCTCACCTTGTAAGGTTATTCCTTATCACGACTATTAGTTCCGTGTGGGCGGCGATCTGAACTCTACCCTCCACGCCGCGCGCTAAGTGAATCGTCGGGAGCCGGCCCGATGAGCACCTGCTCCTAGATCACGGGACCGACCGCCGCCCCTTTCTGAAGCAGTCGCCGCAGGTCGCGGACCCCCTGCTTCCCCAGCGGCCCCAACTGCCGCTCGTGCAGCGCGGCGACCGGTTCGGCGAGGCTCGCAAGGAGTCGCCGTCCGCCGGAGGTGATCCGCGCGGTGACGATTCGACGGTCGGTCGCCTCGCGCGTGCGCTGCGCCAGGTTCCGTTCCTCGAGGCGATCGAGGAGCCGCGTCACGTCGGGATCACCGACCGGAGACCGCTCCGCGATGGTGCTCAACTGCGTTCCCGCCGAACCCGCGTCTTCGAGGATTCGAAGCACGTGGTACTGCTCGGGCGTGATGCCGGCCGGCTTGAGCAGCGTCGCCAGCTCGTAGATGAGCTCACCGGAGAGATGCTGCAGCAGGAGATAGACCTCCCGCTCCGTCGTCTCCGTGGTCTCGAACCGCCACGCCCGCCTGACCGGGTCGCGCTGCCCTGCATTCTTGCGTACCGGCACGATCGGTTCCTCGAGAGTGAGCCAGTTCCGACCACCTGTCCGTGATGAGCATGGTCCTCATGCGGTGGAGTGTCAATGCGTGCTCCCTATGGGCCGAGATGCCGGGGTCATTCTTGTGTTATGAGTATAGTCGTTATAAGGACTATTGTCAATGGCCGCGGCCGCATGAGAGTGAGTTGGTTCTTTAGCTCGAGAGCCCGTGCGATCCCGCGGAACGGCCTCGGGAAGCTCCTGGCTCCCGAGGCCGTTCATCCAACGAGCCAGCGATCCAACGAACCAACTCACTTTCCAAGATTCACGGCTCACTCGCCCGACGACGCGTCCCTGTGCGCGCCAGGGAGCTGCCACCCGCGGCGGATGGCCACCAATCGCAGACAGAAGCAGAACACCGCGCCGGCAACGGCGAATGGGATGGAAGGCAGGTGAAGCGTGCGCCCGACGACCACGACCCCTGCACCGGCGAGCGCGGCAACCGCGTAAATGTCGCCGCGCAGGACCGACGGCACCTCCCCAGCCAGCACGTCGCGCACCATCCCGCCGCCGATCCCGGTCAGCATGCCGAGCAGCATCGCCGTGACGGGTCCGAGCCGAAAGTCGATCGCCTTCTGCGCGCCGGACACGGCGAACAGCGCGAGCCCCGCGGCATCGAAGACGAGAACGGAGCTGCGGATGCGATCGACGAGCGGATGACAGTAGATCGTCGCCAGACCGGCGGCGATCGAGACGGCGACATATCGCCAGTCGGAGATGCCGGGCGGCGGAACGGCGCCGATCACCACGTCGCGCATGATCCCGCCGAGCGTCGCGGCGGAGAATGACAGCACCATCACGCCGAACAGATCGAGCTTGTGCTTGATGCCGGCCATCGCGCCGCTCAGCGCGAACACGAAGGCTCCGCACAGGTCCAGCACGAGCACGAGCGTGCTGGCGGAGAGGACGGACGTGGGCAACACGGAGAACACCGTCATCCGAGTGTGCACGGCACCGAGCCGTACTCTTCGGACGTCGCGCCGGCGGCTCTCCTCACACCGCAGTGTAGCCGCCGTCCACGAGGTAATACCCGCCCGTGATGAACGACGCGTCGTCCGAGAGGAGAAAGCAGACCAGCGGGGCGACCTCGTCGGGCTGTCCGAGCCTGCCGAGCGGATGGCGCGCCACGAGCGCCTTGCGATGCTCCTCCGGCAGGTTGGCCAGCAGCGGCGTCTCGATGTACGCCGGCCCGACGCAGTTGATTCGCAGCCCCTGCGCCCCGTACTCGGCGGCCGCGTTCTTCGTCAGACCGACGACGCCGTGCTTGGCGGCAGTGTACGCACCGTTGCCGATCGCCGCGACCGTCCCATGGATCGACGCCATGTTGACGATGGCGCAGCCACGGGCGCCCGCCTTCAGCATCGCCGGGATCTGGTAGCGCATGCCGTACAGCACACCGTTGAGATTGATGTCGATGACGCGGTCCCAGTCCGCGATGTCGACCTCACCGGCCGGCGCCTCCTTGCCGCCGATGCCGGCATTGTTGACGGCGTAGTGCAGTGCGCCGTACGTCTCTACCGCATACGCCACCGACTTCTCGGAGTCCGCGGGCCGCGCGGTGTCCTGCTGGACGGCGCTGGCCGTACCGCCCGCACTCGTGATCTCGCGCGCGACGCGCTCGGCGCCGTCGAGCCTGATGTCGGAGAGCACGACCTTCACGCCGCTGCGCGCGAGCGCGTTCCCGATCGCCTCGCCGAGCCCCGAGCCACCGCCCGTGACGATGGCGACCTTCCCGTCCAATCCCCGCATCACGTGCCTCGCAGGTAGCCTTCGGTGAGAGCGACCCAGTATGCCGCGCCCTTCGGCAGGATGTCCTGATTCAGCGTGAACCGCGGGTGATGCACCATCGGCGTGTCGCCGTTGCCGATGAAGCAGTACGTGCCCTTCTTCTCCTGGAGCATGAACGCGAAGTCCTCCGAACCGAGGAACGTGGGCCCGGGATAGACGACGTCCTCCTCGCCGAAGGCGGCGCGCGCAATCTCGGCCGCCCGAAGTGTCTCCTCCTCGTCGTTGACGAGAACCGCGCCCGGCACGCCCTCGCGGATCTCGTAGGTGCAATCGTACGCGTCGGCCTGCGCGCGCGTGAGCTCGCGGACCCTGCCGAGCACCAGCTCCCGGTCGGCGGCCGTCTTCGTGCGGATCGACAGACGCAGGACCGCGGACTGCGCGATCACGTTGCCCGCGTTTCCGGCCTGGAACGCGCCGATCGTCACCACCGCGCTGTTGTGCGGCGAGACGTTGCGAGACACGATCGTCTGCAGCGCCATCACCAGCGAGGCGCCCGCGACCACCGGATCGATGCTCAGCTCGGGCATCGAGCCGTGTCCCCCCTTGCCCGTCAGCTCGATCTCCCAGTTGTCCACCGCTGCCATGACGTCGCCGGGCGCGAAATACAGCTTGCCCAGCTCGAGCCCGGGCATGTTGTGCATGCCGAACACGGCGTCGACGGGGAATCGGGTGAACAGTCCATCCCTGATCATCGCCGGGCCACCTTCCATCGTCTCCTCGCCCGGCTGGAAGATCAGCCGCACCGTCCCGTGGAAATTCTTCGTCTCGGCGAGGTGCTTTCCCGCGGCGAGGAGCATGGTAGTGTGCCCGTCGTGGCCACACAGATGCGCCACGCCCCGGACTTCACTCTTGTATTCGAGGGTGTTGTCCTCCTGGATCGGCAGCGCATCGAAGTCGGCGCGCAATCCGATCGCCTTGCCGCCGTTGCCGACCGTCAGCGACGCGACGATGCCGTACTTGCCGACACCGGTGGCGACGTCGTATCCCCACTGTCCGACGGTGTCCACGATATACTTCGCCGTCTCCTGCTCGCGCATCGATAGCTCGGGGTGGCGGTGCAGATGCTCGAACCACGCCCTCGATTGGGCCTGCTCCGCTTCCAGCGCCTCCAGCGTCGTATTCATCGTCTTCATGATATGTCTCTCCGCATTCGGAATGGCCTCGGCGTTGTGCTACGGCCGTACCGGGCCGGTTGCGCGGGTCGCACCGACATCCACGCGGGCTGTGTCGCGCTTCCGCGCCGGGATCGTCATCATGATCGAGACGATCGCCGCCACGACCATCAGTAGATTGATCGCCAGCGCGACGAACGCCGCCTGACGCACGGCGACGTTGTCCTGCCGGCCGAGATAGCTGATCACGCCCTCCATCCACGCGATACGGATGTTGCTGCCGCTCAGCGCCGTGAAGACCGTCGCCGAGATGGCGACACCGAACGACGCCCCCAGCGACGACGCCATCTTGTAGATGCCCGACCCGCTCCCCGCCTGATCATCGGGCAGGGCGGATAGCGCCGCATCGGTCGACGGAGTCGCGTAAAACGCGAGGCCGAGGCCGAACAGCGTGAAGCCGATCACCGCAAGGATCTTGTACGTGCCGAGCATCAGCGACGTCGGCATCAGGCAAGCGATGGCGGCGCCCACGATGAGCGATCCCCAGATCATCGGCGGGCGCGGGCCGAAGCGCTGCAGCAGCTTCTCGCCGACACGGATGAACGCCACGATCGCGATCGCGTACCCGATCGTCAGGAAGCCGGCCTGCTGCGCTGTCAGTCCGCCACCGACCTGCACCAGCAGCATCGCCACGATCAGGATGCCGGCCGTCGCGTTGAGCAGAAAGTTGGAGATCGTGGCGCCGGTGTAGGTCATGTTCCCGAACAGC
>Ga0070664_100003810_pt1 | contig 12178 bp, 12 predicted proteins | sample KBSC73metaG_FD_65863 | JGI IMG/M metagenome (GOLD analysis project Ga0070664, IMG submission 65863) | Corn rhizosphere microbial communities from Kellogg Biological Station, Michigan, USA - KBS C7-3 metaG | ecosystem: Host-associated > Plants > Roots > Rhizosphere > Soil ... | reverse complement strand
GTGCTGACACGGTGCTCGCAACTTCACGGTCGGCGGAATGGTGAGTTGGCTCTAGATAGAACAGATGATAACGGCAACAGGCACATTATACGATGTTTCTCATCTATAGGCGCTTTTCCGATCAATTGGAAGAGATTTTATTGAAGCAATCTTCAGTGCGGGTCAGGGACGCTGGTAACTGGCTGGACAAGGCTTCCTCGAAGATTGTTGAACCCGGCAAGTCGAGGTTCCCAATTCGCGGGCGGTAGCCCTAAACTACTTGGGCAGTTCTGAACAACCCCTTGACCCTGTTTGATCGGACAAGCGTAATCCGATTTCTTTGACTGTGCCGGTGACCACCGCCGCTAGAATATCAAATTATTTCACACGTACTCCGGCCAACATTGGACTTTCCCTGATTTGTGGTTGCGAATTACCTTACGTCGAGCCCATGTGGTGCTCGGATGCGTAACGACGATCCAGCGTGCACTGGCTCGAACCGTTCTTGCTCTTGCTAGATCTCCCAAGCACAGTACAGAAGTTTGGCTGACCGCCTGACAGTGTAAGAATTTTCGCAGCGATTAATCAGGGAAATCCGGATAGCCAGAGCGTGTTCGAAAATCTAGATCTAGGCAGAGAAGCAGCCATCGAGACTGCTTATATAAGGAGGTTATTTTTACGAAAATAACCTGATTAAGCCTGGCTAACACGAAAGGAAAACGATAAAACGACAATAACAAGGAGGGGCTAAGATGAGAGCAATTATTTTTCTTATGGTCGCAACATTGTTGAGTGCGTGCTCCACGACATCTCCGGAGGTTGCGATGCAGCAAGATGTCGATCAGGCAACGTCGATTATCCAACGATTCCAAGAGATCCCGGAGAAAGGGATTCCGCCGTCGGTCCTGAAAGCTGCCAAAGGTGTAGCCATTCTCACCGTCACCAAGGCTGGGTTTCTTGGGAGCGGCAGGGGTGGTACGGGAGTTGTTGTCTCACGGCTGGATAAAGGATGGAGCGGTCCCTCATCAATTGGTACTGGCGGGATCGGGTTCGGTTTTCAAGCCGGAGTGGAAGTCACCGAGTTCGTTATGATTCTGAACACTCCAGCTGCTGTGGAGGCCCTCTCGAAACAAGGCAACGTTACCCTGGGCGGCAACTTGAGCGTGGCGGCCGGTCCTGTAGGACGTTCCGCAGAGGCCTCCGTCGCTTTGCAAAGCGCGATATATAGTTACAGCCGGACCCAGGGGTTCTTTGCCGGCGTTTCCCTCGAAGGTACCGCCATCGGCGTGAAAGATGACTACAATCAAGCTTACTACGGAAAGCCGGTCACGGCGCAAGAAATCCTTTCGGGCAAGGTGCAAGCGCCGGCTGGGGCACGAAACTTACTCCAAGTATTGTCGAAATACTGAGCGGGCTTTTCCGTATCGCGCGGAATGAAGTAGGGCGGCGCGGCCTAGGTTTGCCCGGACAACGGATTCTGCTACGGAACGCAAACACCGCTCGGATTGTGGAAGAGAGCAAAGCAGTTCGTGCAAGCGGCCAACGCGGGCGCAGATGTCGCAGGCGACTACCTATCCGCGGTCTGCGTACCACCGCTGAAGGCACTCTATCGAATTGTCGCTGAAGTCGTTTCTTTTTGGCTGTGGCGTTCCGCTCCAAAGGCTCAAGACTCTTGCCCACAACCTGAGAGGGCTTCTAGAATGAGGCCGAGAGCATTCAATGAAGATACATCTGAATGCACTCGAAGGGCCTTCGACAAGAGAGTGATTGGTGCGGCGGGGGCAATTGAATAATAAATGTAAGTTTCTGACACAACAGCTCATTTTGCGACAGAGAATTTCAGATGCCCCCAAAACTCTCCCCAAATTTCCTGGTAGACCCATGCAAAAAATCTCATGAGCATAAGCTTACGCACGGGCGCCGAACAGCACTGACGGTCTCGCTTGCCGGTCACTCGAATCGCATTCGGAGATTGGCCGTGTCTGAGGTCAAGTGAGCGTTCACAGCTAGTAAAAATGAGCCACAAGCGCTCCATAGTAGCCGATGCTTATGGCTTGTTAGCCTGGGAACTTACCGTTACTGTCGTTGGGTTTGTTCGGGTCTTGTTCGGGTCTTTCCGGAGGCAGTTCTCGGACAAAAGACGGACAGTCTAGTAGCCGGCAAGCTGCCAGTTCTTTCGGCGGAACTCGCAAGCATCGGTATCTCTTGCCGCTCACGCGGGGAATGAAAGAGATCGCGCTCAACATGAAAAGCCTTATCCGAAACGCGCCACAAGTGACACCAGCGAGACACCTGGATTCCATCCAGGAGGGGGCGGTGCGAATCCGGCCGTGACGCTCCAGAGTTTTGATTAACGCACATCGTACGGTTGGGTTATTGGTTATCGAAACGTGTTTGCCCACTTCTTCTTGAAAGGAAACTCTTTTTTATAAAAAGGCGGTCCACCACCGGAAATATAGAGAAATTCGATGGAATCAGAAGATACTTCTTTAGGCACTTTTGGTCCTAATGTTACGCTCAACTGTGAAGTATGTTCTCCAGATACGAGAGGAACGATGGAAGACCCCCAAAAACCGGGAGGTAGAGGCCACGCTGTCAACTCGGCCTTATCTCCATGATCACCAGAGTAATAATATTTGAGTTCAACCAGCACGGAGTTTGAAGTCTGCTTTATTACTTTAAAACTATGAATCTCATTGGATTCACAAAATCCAATGTTAGCTTGACAGACAATAATCAAGGTTAAAATTATTGTTTTTATCATAGTTTCCTCACGGGCTAACCAGCAATATACGACGAGCGTATTACTGCAAAACGGTTCGACGGCTATGTAACAGTACCGGACCGGCACTCTTCAAAGTCGCGGCCGATGGTTGCACGCTCGAAATTTCGAGGTAACCCCACTTCTTTTCGAGCGCGCTTACCGATAAGAAAGAGCAGTAGAGTCGGGCCATCATAGACTCAGCGAAGCCAAATATGCAGCGATAAACGTCATATCCTCAACGGTCAGATTGGCAACAGTGGCTTTCATTAGCGGTGCTGACACACCGCCACACGCGCCGCTCTGGAGGTCAAACAGTTGGCGCACTGCCCTCCGCCACCAGTGTTGACTAATGGCGAACCCTTTGCGGCGCTACCGACTGGCACATAGACTATGAATGTCGAGCGCGTGTCACGATTTTCGAATTTGCTCAAGATCTTCACGCACCTCGATGATGCGCTTACCGATTGGCTCCTTCTCACCGGAGCTACTGGCGGAAAGAAACCATCCGGCGACATATGTTTTCGGGACCACATCGGTCTCGACGACCTTGATATTCGCTCTCGGCTTAAGCGCGGAAATAGACCGCTGCCCTCCACCTCAGCATCAGTGATATCTTTCGCTAGCGATGTCATTAAGACGACAGGACTTCTTGTTGGAACACAGCTTTCTCTCACACCGCTCTTGTAATCTGCCATTTGTTGGACTGACCAGAGTGTTCTTCATGAACTCCTCCGCATTTTTAATCATCTAGCGGCGCTCTCCTACGTTCTCACGTACAATTGTGCAGCTTCGAGGGGGTTCCAATCCTGCAGCCGCCCGGTTGGGTACCCAATGCGTAAGCCAGCACTTTTCATCACAGAAGGCGGTCGCTGACGCCCGGGTTGATTCCGGCTAAGCCAGCTGAGCAGCACAAATGGGATTAACGGCAATCATTCAGGCATGACTTTTATTTAATAGTTAACGTATACCTAGGGTTGGTTTAAAATTATTAAATTGTGGAATTGTCGATCTTCGAGGCCCCTAAACTAAAGATTAAAAGGGCCCAGAAGCACATCGCTGAGCTACAGCGTGAGGTCACTCGGTTCATTGCAGGAAATCCGTATCGAGTTGTCGTTGAGCGTGATCGTAAGACGCTCGATGATCTTTTCGTTATTCGCGTCCAGGATCAAATTCCTAACGATTTCCCGGCGATAATAGGAGACGCTATTCACAATCTCAGCGCGGCTCTCGATCTCCTCGCCTGCGATTTGGTTCGAGTCAACGGAGGGGATGTCGAAGATGTTTATTTTCCGTTCTGTAGAAATGAGAAGGACTTTGAAAATACCATCAAACAGCAGCACATAGACCGCGCCAGCCCAGATGTCGTCGATCTATTTCGGTCGTTGGAGCCTTACCACGGAGGAAACGATGCTCTCAGGGCCATTCACGATCTCGATATAAGCGATAAGCACAAAATACTGCACCCAGTTTTTTACTTTACTGGGTTGCCAAACTGCTTGATCGCACGGCGAGATGGTTCACCGTTTTTTTCGATGACAAATTGCTGGATTGGACCGATTAAAGATGGCTTCACGATATTTCGTTTCCCCGGAAGGATAATGCAGGGCGTCAAAATAGACCAACAAATCAAAGGCACCTTCGAAATAACGTTTGGAGATGGACAAGCCTTTCACGGTCAATCTGTGATCCCAACGTTGCATGAATTGGCCGGACTTGTTGATGGAATTGTCACGACGTTCGAGGCGCACTATCTCTGAAGCGATTAAACGGCAAACCGATCAATAGAGAAATCAGAAGCAAAAACTCGTCTTCGCGCTTAGTAATGTAGCCGCAACAACTTCGGTGGACCGTCATTCGCCGGAATCAGCACGAACAGGTTGTCGAACTCCGTTTCCAGAATTGATTTCGGCGGGATAACCCAGTCCCTTCAGCAATGCGGGAACACTATTGGCATGACCAACAACGAGCACGACATCCTGGCGATGCTCGCTTCGGAGAGATTCGCTTTTCAAAGTCGCGGCGGATGAGTATACACTCGAACTGTTGGCTAAGACTTTTCCCAAACAAATTCACTACAGACAAAGAGAACGTTTGCGCGCAGAGTCCATCCAGGAAAGGGCGGTGTGAATCCGACCGTGGCGCTCCATGCCTCTTAGGAAGACGGTTATAGCCTTCTCTTTTCTGACGGAGCGGCTCGGATTCATGTTATAATGGTAGCGATCGAGATGCGTTCCTCTGACAAACATATACGGCCCTCCGTGCTCCGCGTACTCATCTGTGCGCTGATGCTCGCGGTAGGTTACTATTCCTACCATCTAGGATTGGTAACCGCCCACCGCGAGAATTCGCTTAATGAATTAGATGGGATGGCAAACGCCTGGAGCGGCATTGAAGCTAAGACGGTGAAGCTCGCAGGGCGTCATGCCGTGACCGGATCGACTACTAGCGAGTCTGCTCTAAAAGCCATGAGTCGCATAAACCAGGAAAGCACAGCTTTACAAAAGCGATTCAGAGAATTCGAAGCGAGATTACGGTCCCAGAACAACGGCGTGCTACCGCGCTGGCTGAAAGATGATCCGAACTGGCAAGAGCTGGATCGGATTTATCACCAAAGCCAAACGGAATAATGACCGCGCGACACGGCACAGCATTGCGTTTGGAGTCCATCCATCAGACTTAGTCGTGCGAAACCAAATTGATTAAGATCAGTCGGTCATGTATTCGCGCCAATTGATCGGTCGCCGCGGACGATCCTTGTAAAATTGTTCGCTGTCGCTAATGACAGATGAACACCCAGATAGTACGACGATCAGGAACACCATCGAGAGAACTTTATCGATTAACACTGCCATTGGTTGCCATGACAATCACCGTTGGTAGCCTATCAAGCGAAGCCGTGGCGCTTCAACACATACCCGTTCAGCCGCTTACAGTCATACAGTGAACGCGTTTGCTGCCGAAGAGTAGTTTTGCGACTGATTTCATCGAGACAGGGTGGCGGTGTGAGTCCGACCGTGGCGTTCCAGCATTCAGTGCTGTCGCGGTTGATGGGTTTCTTGCTCCTGAGTCATTCCATAACCGCGAAGCCGATCATACTTATCGATCTGAGCAGACGTCAGCAGAGCTGTCTGTTTGAGATGTGCATCTAGGTGCACCCGGCGTACTTGGCCTTGCAGCCGTCCGATACGAGCCAATACGTTTTCGAGGGTTTCGGAACTTACGGTCCGTGACGCAAAGAGACGGTCGAGTGCGCGCTCTTCCTGGACCAACTCTTTGCCGAGCATGATTGCCCGAGCCTGCATTGTTTCAAACAACGCTTCGGTCTTGGTCTTTTGCTCTGATGTCAGCTCAAGCTGCGCGGCCAGTTCGAGTACATGCGCTGGCCCTGGATAACCGTTTAGTTCGGCTGCCTTGGCAAGACTCATTCCCTTACCCGAGAGGTAGTCAGAAATCTCTTGGGGCGACAACGCCTTTATCTCCCGCGATTCTTGACCGATGTACGGTGACTGCGAGCGAGCCATGGACGCCGTGATAAGCAATGCGACCGTGCAGCCCAACACTATGGATGACACGACATCCAATCGTTTGCCCTCATAAACTGGTTCTGCCATTTGTCCACTCCTTTCGGAGAAATTCATGCTAATGTAGGTGAATCGCATCGCTTTGCAAAGTGCAATGATCAGATCATTGATTGCTGCCCTTGCGCTCTTGGCCTCCATTCTCATAATGGCGGTTGTCGATATTTTCACCTGGAACATTCCCGGCCACATGCTGAGCGGTGCGATTGCGTACCAAGTTCTACGACAAGAAAGCCCAACCACAATTCCAGCGGTTCGCTCAGTGCTAGAAAAGATCTGTTAGAGCAGATTTCAGCTACCTCGGCCCCATAAGGCTTACCTGCCGAGCCCGGTGAATCAAATCTGATACTCCCCTGAGTCGGATTGCCACTCCTGGCGTCCCCACTCCGACGGAAAAATATCGGTTTTCATGAGGTTTGGATTGTGGCATATCGATTGCCAATAGATAGCGTGCGGCCATGAATCCAAAGCATTTCCTTTGGCTGCTCACGGCAACTCTCCTCGTTCACACCCCACTCGCCATAGCCCAGCAACCAAAAAAGATCCCGCGAGTGGGATTCGTCTCGCCAGGGGACTCCCCCCAGTACGATTTTCGTTTTGACGCATTCCTATTGGGACTTCGTGAACTCGGATACGTCGATGGAAAGAACGTCATCGTCGAGTATCGGGGTGCGGATGGAAAGAACGAACGTTATCCGAAGCTCGTAGCTGAGCTGGTACATCTCGGAGTGAACATAATCGTAACCGCTACCCCAGCAGGGGTTCTCGCCGCAAAAAATGCATCCACGGCTATTCCTATTGTCATGGCGGCTGGCGGTGACCCGGTTCGGGCTGGGCTGATTGCAAGCCTCGCGCATCCGGGCGGAAATGTCACAGGACTAACGAGTCTTCCAGAGGCATTGAGCGGGAAACGACTGGAGATCCTCAAAGAAGTAGTCCCACATACCACTACTGTCGCGGTACTTAAAAATCGCGAGGGCGGGGTCGATAGCCTCAAAGAAACCAACGGGGTGGCCCGTGCGCTTGGAATTAATCTCCAACTGATTGAACTCGGTGATTCAGATGCTGTGGATAAGGCTCTGTTAGAGAAAACCCCGAAGCACGTTGATGCCCTTGTAGTCCTACCTAGTCCAATGCTCGTCAATCGACGAACTGGCATTGTCCAATTTGCCGCTGGGAAAAAACTTCCCGCGATATATCCAAATAGCGAATATGCCAATGCCGGCGGTCTCGTATCGTACGCGGCGAACGTGTCGGACTTATTCCGACGCGCCGCGATATACGTCGATAAGATACTGAAGGGCGCAAAGCCTGCGGATTTACCCCTCGAACAGCCAACTAAATTCGAGTTGGTTATCAACCTGAAAACCGCCAATCAGATTAGGCTCACGATTCCACCGAACGTGTTGGCGCGGGCGGATCGGGTAATCAGGTGAAGGTCGATAGGCGTCTCATAGTAGTGGCCAAGAGCATTTCTACGTTAGCTGTCATCGCCGCGCTTGTTGCTAATAGCCCAGACGTTCAAGCGCAACAAGGGAAGAAAATCTCGGTTATCGGCGTTCTAAGACCAGGATCACCTCCGGATGCGCTTGTTGAGACGTTTGTCCACGGGCTAGCCGATCTCGGTTATAAAGAAGGCTACAATGTGCGGATAGAATACCAGTGGGCACGCGGAACGGCCCGCCGCATTCAAGAGCTCGCAACAGAACTGGCCGCACTCAAAGTTGATCTAATTTTTGCCCCCGATACGACTGGCGTCGAAGCTGCGAAGCGAGTTACCAATACAATCCCTGTCGTTTTTGCGGTAGCAGGTGATCCTGTAGGAAGCGGCTTTGTCCAAAGCCTCGCGCGCCCGGGAGGAAATATCACCGGGCTGACAACGCTTTTGCCGAGCTAACGCTGAAGCGGTTGGAATTGCTCAAAGAAACGGTCCCAAAGCTCACCCGCGTGGCTGTACTGGCCAATCCTGATCTTCCTTTTCATCCCCAGCTTATGGCGGAACTGGACGAGACGGCCCACAAGTTAAATTTCCAACTGTTTATGCTGCCACTGCGAAATCCTGGCGACCTGCCCAACGCCTTTTCGAAAATAAGTAACCAGCACGCTGATGGTCTGCTTGTCCTCCCAAACCCAATCAACGCATCCTACCGAAAAGAGATCGCAAACGAAGCGATTGAGGCTCAGCTAACGTCCGTATTTGTTTCAAAAGAATACGTCGAGGCGGGTGGGCTAATGTCCTATGGTGCTTCTCAGAGTGACTTGTTTAGGCGCGCCGCTATTTACGTCGACAAGATTCTCAAAGGCGCGAAGCCCGCCGATCTGCCTGTGGAGCAACCAACAAAATTCGAGCTAGTGATCAATCTCAAAACCGCCAAACAAATCGGCCTAACAATTCCACCCGCTGTGCTGGCGCGGGCGGATAGGGTTATTCGATAATTGGCTATGACAGCTAGTCGAAAATTCTTGCCGTTTATTGTCTACGCTTTGATCTTGTCCTGCCCGCGTGCCGAGGCGCAGCAGCCGGGGAAAATTCCCCGGATAGGATATGTGTCGCCGACTGGAGATTCGAATAGTCCCGGGAGCATGCGAGAAAAAGCACGGAAACGCCGTAAGGCTTAAAGTGTGAGCAAAGAAAGAAAGCGACGTTAGAGCCTTACTCTACTCACCACAGAAGCGCCGGGCAGAAATGTCGTCCGAAATAGCTCTCCGAAATTGAATCCATAGCCTCAAACCGCTCATAGGGCTCACCGGCATAATACGTGCTCGTTGACGGGGCACCGTGCGTACTATTCTCGGCTGCTGCCGACCGATAATTCACTCCGTATTTCGATTTCATTACTGTTTGGTAATCGCTCTACTGGTCGCAAACGGATGCACCGCCGTTCGGTCTGTATCGGAAGAGGATGTGCAACAGAAGGTCTCTAAGATTAAGCTGGGGCTAACGACCAAAGAAGAGATTGAATCTCTTTTTGGGAAAGAACACACCACTGAAAAATTCACCTGGGGTTATAACCTGTCAGATAGTGCGTTTGGGGTATCGCAATCACCGCGTAACGGATGGAGTGGACTTTTTCCGATTACTGTTACGACTGTACATACCAATACGCGAGCGTTGATCACGGTGACATTCACTGACCATCAGACAGTGAGCACGTTGCACGTCAAACGATTTTTTAACACTCCTTTTGTCAACGATTATTTCTTTTTAGCTCCAGATCCGGCACTAAATTCAGCTGAAAATGTGGGTGATTCTCGCGTTAGCGGTTTCGATAAATCAGCCGGTAAATCCGTTCTTGAAGACGGTTCAAACAATGGTCAGATCGTGGTTGAGTTTAAGCAGCCGATTCTCCACGTAAGATCAATAAATCCTTATGATCGGCTGTCAAATGCATATCGCGTGTTCGTAAAGCGGGAGACTGAATTTATCGAAACAATCTCGGCCTCGACGGTCGGGAATTTTGCGAGCGACTAAACAAACTAGTAAGAAGACATTTTGGTTTGCCATTCGAACCATTTGCGATCTGGTTGGCGGTTTATCCGAACCCTATTTATGTCTCCTTTGCGTCAGGCATTAAGTTTTGTCCAATGAACGCAGAGGATCGTCGTCACTTAATTTCGGCATTTGTAATGGGTATGGTCGCGCTGATTCTGTGGGTTGTCCTGCAGTTTTTCACTTGAAATTTACGGTGCTCGGCCCGCCCCGCCTTTGCTTAATCAGCCGCTTCTCGCTTTCATAGCGGGCTATCTGAAAATCGCGGAAGCTCGCGTCCAGCAGAAGCCTGGCAGTCTCCAGTCCAAAGCATTTGGCGACCGCATCATCATCGAAGGTCATGGGAAACTGAAACTGAGTGAGTTCTGTTATCACTCCATTGCGGTGCTTGTGAGCGATGCATCCCGTTGGTTTCCATTGAGTAACCCCGGCCGAGCAGCGTTCCCTGATTGGCTCGGAGCCGCCGTAAAGATTGAAGCCGCGGTATTGTTCATTCATACGTCTCCTCCCTGGATCCGCGCCCGATTCGAATCTGCTTGTATCAGACAATGACAAGGGGTCTTATCAGGTGTCGATTTTTACCTTATTCATCCGTTCTGAGTATTTTTCAGGTCAAATCGCCCTCGCGTCTACTCCCCCGGATTGAAAGAGTTTCTCTAAAGCTCTCTCAAGAATAGCGGCACATCACGTGCTCAATGCGATTACCAGCCGGGGTGAAGTATTCCGCATCGTCGTTACAACACCTTTAACCAGTCCTTTTCTCCCCGGTGCCATTTTTCGCGTATGGGAAATATTTTATTTGGCGTACCTACGCCGACAGTTTGGCTGCTGTCCGGAATTGGTCTGATTGGTTTGAGTATATTCTCACGACGATTTTCAATCGGTAGGTACGGATCACCAGGACGGTTCTTCAAAATCTTTTTAGCGATGGTTACTTTTCTATTTTTCTTTTATTCAGCCAGGTTCGCTATAAGTCTGCTCTACGCCTTAGATTCCGCGTTTCTAAGCTTTTGAAGGGGCGAGGTGGCTACAAAACCGATTCGACCTGATCCGACGCTGCTGACCCCAAGCGAGGCCGCTAAATTGCTGAATGTGCCGACCCCCAGAGTTTTATACATGATTCACCACGAAAAATTGCCGGCTCTCAAGGTGGGCAGTCAGTGGCGTATTTTCAGAAGCGAAGTCGCCAAACTAATAGCAGCCTCTCGGTGAGGCTCGGCTTCAGCGGGGCCCGTAAATTCAACACAAAGCGATCCGGTGTTGGACAGCGTTTGAAATTGACCTGCAAGTGGAGAGGCATGTCCGATATGAACTCCGTAGCCGCCACACTCGAGGTAATAAGCAATGCTATGGACGAGATAGCAAGGGAAATCGGACCGCTGAACCGAGATGACCCGAAGCGCAGACCTCTGCTCGATGAGCTCTCGGCCCTGACACAGCTCAGAAACTGGCTCAAGTCGGAAACGAACAGAACGCTAACTCTGCCGCTGGACGAGCTTGCGCTCGAGTTGGCACCGCTCAAGGTGCGTGACCGTAGACGTATACAAATCATCGGCGAAGTTATTTCCAGGAGCCATTTGCTGGATGAGCACTGAGTAGCTTGGCAAGTTCGGTGATTCGTCGTGGCCGCCGAGCCTTAGATGAAAGGATACCAATTTTTGCTCGGCAAAATTTCTATCCCAAAAAAGCCGAAGCATCCGACATTTCAACCTGGTTTAATCAGCCCGCAATATTCCGCAGGGCACCATCACCTTGTCCACAACCTAGCGTTAACTCCCCCGCGCTGAACCAACTGCTCCAAAGCTCCGTGCACAATACGGCATACGCAATGCTCTGCCGTGGTAGTGGAGGTCCCGATGAGCACGATGTTAATTTGCGCCGTTGCCCTATTCGCTGGGTTCTTCGTTTTTGGAATCGTTGCTCTTGCGGCTTTCATTATAACCGATGCCGATTAGGATCGGGCGGTCTTAGACCTGAGCAACTGCATCGTAAGGAGCCAAATGAAAAAACTCATCTTTTCTCGTAAGGCACTGTTTGCATATCTTCTCGCTCAAGCTTTTTGGATTATAGTCCTCACCTCTTTTCGTCCAAGCTGAAAAATATTACACGAATCGCTGCGTATCACCGAAAATGAGAATGCTTCGTGCGTTTTTTTTTCGGCGATGGTGACTTTTCTGTTTTTCTCTTACTCTGCCAAACTGTTGCAGTGAACGGAAGGGTATTTGAGCGAATGGGCCATACAGAGCACGTCGCTAATTTAGTCGTTACGACTAGCAGCGACCATTTTCAGCGCTGTGCTAAACCCGTTCTGCAATGCCGATATCGAACCGTTGAACCATGGCCGGTGGCGAAGGACTCAGCGGCGGT
>Ga0070664_100003808_pt1 | contig 12180 bp, 10 predicted proteins | sample KBSC73metaG_FD_65863 | JGI IMG/M metagenome (GOLD analysis project Ga0070664, IMG submission 65863) | Corn rhizosphere microbial communities from Kellogg Biological Station, Michigan, USA - KBS C7-3 metaG | ecosystem: Host-associated > Plants > Roots > Rhizosphere > Soil ... | reverse complement strand
TGGGCCAGATCGTCACCATGGCCGCCCCGGAGATGGGCAATGTCGGGACCAATCCCGTCGACGACGAGAGCGCCCGGCCGCACGCCGTGGGGATGATCGTCCGCTCGCTGTCCGAGGCCGCGAGCAACTGGCGGGCCGCCGAGACTCTGGACCGCTACCTCGAGCGCCACGGGGTGGTGGGGCTGCACGGCATCGACACCCGGAAGCTGGTCCGCCACATCCGGACCCGGGGCGCCCAGATGGGCGTCATCTCCAGCGAGGGTCACTCGCCGCCCGCGCTGGTGGAGCGGGCAAGGCGGGCGCCGGGGATGGAGGGGCAAGATCTCGTGTCGGGGATCAGCACCCGGAAGCCCTACCTCTTCACCGAACCGACCCCCTCGGTCTTCACTCCGGGCCGGCCTGCCCCTCAGCTCCGGTTCGACGTCGTGGCCTACGACTACGGCTTGAAGAAGGCGATGATCCAGCTCCTGGTGGACGCTGGCTGCCGGGTGACGGTGGTTCCCGCGGCGACCCCGGTGGAGGAGGTGCTGGCGAAGCGGCCTCACGGCGTGTTCCTGACCAACGGCCCCGGGGACCCGGCGGCGGTGGCGGGCGCCGACCGCACGGTGGCGGCGCTGCTGGGCAAGGTGCCGGTGTTCGGCATCTGCCTCGGTCACCAGATCCTCGCCCGGGCCATCGGCGGGACGACCTACAAGATGAAGTTCGGCCATCGAGGGGCGAACCAGCCGGTCAAGGACCTCCTGACCGGGAAGGTGGAGATCACCGCCCAGAACCACGGCTTCGCGGTGGATGAGGCTTCGGTGAAGGGGAAGGCGAACGTCACCCACCTCAACCTCAACGACCACACCGTGGAGGGGCTGGAGATCGCCGACGCCCGGGCCTTCAGTGTCCAGTATCACCCCGAGTCGAGCCCAGGCCCGCACGATGCGCGGCATCTCTTCGCTCGCTTCACCCAGGCGATGGCACGCTAAGATCTGCGCGGCCCAGCCCCCCGGATACGTCCATTGTCCTACCAACCGTACCTGGACCAGCTCATCGCGTTCGCCAGCACCGAGGAGCGGAAGCCCGACCTCCTCGCCGCCAAGGCAGAGTACTTCCAGCGCACCGGCGAGGTCTTCGAGGACGACAAGCAGTTCGAGATGAGGATGGCGTCGTTCCTCGACCACTACCTCTTCGACCGGCAGCGGCCGGGGAGCGGGAAGACCCCGGCGCAGGAGTTCCTCGAGACCCGCTCGGCGGTGGAAGACCCGGGAGAGGTCGCCGCGTTCCGCAGCTTCACCGAGACGGTGCACGGCCTGTTCGAGGTCCGGAAGATCAAGCCCGGCGTGGTGCGGCTGCGGGAGCTGTTCGGGGGCAAGGAGTTCGATGTCTCCGAGCGCCGGCACACCGTGGGGCTGGAGAAGGGCGACATCCTCGAGGCCCGGTTGATTCCCTTCGACGGGGCGCTGGTCTTCAGCTCCGCGTTCTGCTTCCACCCCCGTGAGGCGGTGAAGGCGATCAAGAAGGAAGTGAAGCGCCGGAAGAAGGTCATGCCCGAGGCTCCGGCGGTCGACCTGACCTGGGAGGCCTCGAAGCGAGCGCTGAAGGCGGACCGGTACCGGCAGATCGCGGTGGACAAGATCTACGACTTCGAGGGGTCGAGGCTGTAGGGGATGAGCCGCCCCGGGCGCGGGCGCCGGGAGCGCGGTCCGTGAATGGCCCCTGGTGGACGCGGGCGGCCCGGGAGTCTGGTGCCTTGCCGGGTCGGCGCTGGCCCGAGCTTCGAGCGCGGCGGGTTGTCACGGAGCTCGCGGCCTGACCGCGCTGCCGTGAGCTCGGACGCCGTCGGTTGTCTCTCGCAAGTGAACGTGGAAGGTCGTCTTACAGACCGGAGGGATCGCGGGGTTGGGACGCGCTGCCGCGACGGCGCCGGCCCTGGCTCCCCGGGCCGAGGGGGGTGCGGGCGCACGACGCAATAGCAACTTCGGTGACAGCGCGTGTGAGTCGCGTCGCCGCATCCCCCTGATTCGCTGTGGCCGGATCACTCACAGTCGCTTTCAGGATGCTATTGCGTCGTGCGCTCGAGACCCCCTCGGGGGGAGTGCCTCCCTCCCGGTCGTCCGGATCCAGGCGCGCGGGCGCTCGAACTCCTCCGGGTTGCCGGCCTGGGGTCCCCGCGCGAGGCCCGCCACCTATCGGTAGAAGACGTAGGTCGCGGTGTAGGGCACCTTCGTCTCGGCGCCGACGCTTCCTGCGTCACAGCCGCCCGCCGGGGCCACGCCCCCCTTCGTTCCGATGCGCTGGACCAAGGTCACGCCCTGCAGCTCGCCGGGCTGGCCGTTCGACTGGGAGGGGATGAGGAGCCAGGGAATGGAGCCTGCCTCGGGGGACGGTGCCCGCTTCGCGTTCGCCCCGTCACCCTTGGCGCCGCTGCCGTCCTTGAGCGTCCATGACGGCCCGGCGCCGTGGGTGCCGGCGAGGTCGCCGCCCGGCTCTGCCGCCCGGAAGAGCTCGGCTTCTGGAGCCACCAGCTTCCACTCCGCCGCGCTCGCCGACGTGGCCTGACACCGGTAGTTCTGCGTCCCCTTCGCCAACAGCTGCAGGACCAGGGTCGCGCTCGCCGGCACCTCGACCTCCGCGGGCACGGTCGGACGGGACGGGGCAGGGGGCTTTGCAGCCGCGGGCGCCGCGGACTCGGTGGTGGCACAGCCGAGGGCGGCCATCAGGGGCACAGAAAGCAGGAAGCGCGTGACGCTCATCGAGAAAGTCTCCTGGGAAATCGAGAGCGCGAACGCTAACCGCTCCGCGCCGCCGAGGGCGGATCACCCATCGCCCAAACCAACGACACAGCCCGGCGTCCAGCGTTGCCGGTACAGACCCCGACCTCAGCCGGCGACGATCCCCCGGTACAGCCAGGTGATGCCGCCGGTGAACGCTCGTGCCGAGCGCTCCCGGAAGGCTCCGGAACGATCCATCAGCTCGAGAAAACGCTGCCCAGCCGGGAACGCCGCCGCCGTCCGCGGGAGGTACTCGTATGCCGCCTTGTTCCCGGTCAGCAGCCCTCCCACCATCGGCATCACCACCCGCGAGTACAGCCGGTACAGCGCTCCCCACGGACCACCGGGCTGCCCGAACTCGAGTACCAGCACCTGACCGCCCGGCTTCACCACCCGCGCCATCTCCCGGAGACACTGCACCGGGTCGTCCACGTTGCGGATACCGAAGGCGATGGAGGCGACGTCGAAGCTCCGGTCGGCGTAGGGGAGGGCCATCGCATCCGCGACCTCGAAGGTCAGGTGCAGGCCGGCAGCCCGGGCTTTCTCCCGCGCCGGCACGAGCATCGGCGCGCAGAAATCGGTCCCCACCACCTCGGCACCGGTCCGCCGAAAGGCCAGCGCGAGGTCTCCGGTACCCGTCGCGCAGTCGAGCACCCGCATTCCGGGACCGGTCCGCGCGGTCTTCACCGTGACCTGCCGCCACCACCGGTCCACGCCGAAGCTCAGGACGACGTTGGTGAGGTCGTACCTCGTCGCGATGGACGAGAACATCTGGCGGACCTGCTCGCTCATGGCGAGACGGCCCGCACCGCCGGCGCGGTGGACACCCGAGGATGAAGATGGCGCCCCACCGCCTGGAGCACCGCGGGCAGACGCTGCATCAGGTCGACGAAGAGCTCGGGCGTCAGAGCCTGCCGCCCGTCGCAGAGCGCCTGGTCGGGACTGGTGTGCACCTCGACCAGGAGCCCGTCGGCCCCCGATGCTGCCGCCGCCAGCGCCATGGGGATGACCAGCTCGCGCAACCCCGTCGCGTGAGAGGGATCGACGAGGACCGGGAGGTGACTCCGCTGCTTCACCAGCGCCACCGAGGCGAGGTCGAGCGTGTTCCGGGTCGCGGTCTCGAAGGTGCGGATGCCCCGCTCGCAGAGGATGACCTGGGTGTTTCCCCCCTCGAGCAGGTACTCGGCCGCCAGCAGCCACTCGTCCACCGTCGCGGCGAAGCCGCGCTTCAGGAGCACGGGCCGCCGTACCTTTCCCAGCGCCCGGAGGAGCGCGAAGTTCTGCATGTTCCTGGCGCCGACCTGGAGCACGTCCACGTGGTCGATCATCGAGGCCAGCTGGGACGTCTCCAGCACCTCGGCCACCACCGGCAAGCCGTGCCGCACGCCCGAGCGGGCGAGGATCGACAGCCCCGGCTCCCCCAGACCCTGGAAGGCGTAGGGGCTGGTGCGGGGCTTGAAGACGCCGCCCCGGAGAAGATGCGCGCCCGCGCGGGCCACCACTTCGGCGGTCCCCTCGGTCTGCGCCGCGCTCTCGACGGCGCAGGGCCCGGCGGCCACCACGAAGGCCGGTCCGCCGATCTCCACCGGGCCCACGCCGAGCCGCGTGCCCCCGGGGCGAGCGCTCCGCAGGACCCGGGCCGGCATCGAGGGATCAGCGACAGGGCTTGTCGGTCTCATCGGAATATGGAATTCAAGGGGTTCAAGGCTCCTTGAACTTCCGCGTGCAGGGATAGCCCGCCGGACGTAGAACCTCAACCGCATCCACGTCCAGCACCCGATGCGTCACCTCATGCAAGGAATCACCTCCGGTCGCGTGCAGGTCCTGGGCATGGGCGCCCGGGTGTCTCCTTCGGCACGCCTTCCCGAGCCCTGGACACTGTCCTGGGCCGACGGGGAATGGCGCTGGGCTGGGACCGGGGTGTCCGCCGTCCTGCGCGCTCCGGGACACGTCCAGCTGCTCGAGGCGGTGGGAAACTCCGAGGTCGTGGTCGAGGGGAGCGGTGCCCGTCCGCCGGCCCCGTGGTTCGGCGGCTTCGCCTTCGATCCCGCGGCGCCCCTCGACCGGTGGTGGGAGGCCTTCCCTCCCGCGTGGGCCGTCGTGCCGCAGCTCCTGCTCGGAACGGACGGGCGCACCGCCGAGCTCCTCGCCTTCGCGCCGGTCGGCGAGGCAGGCGTCTCCAGCGCCCGGGAGCGCGCCGCCGCTGCCCTGGAGGAGGCGAAGGCGCGGCTGGTGGACCGGCAGGCGTCCGGCACGACCCCTTCCGCTCGCCCTCCCCACCTTCGCCCGCAGGACCGGACGGCCTGGGACGCGCTGGTGTCCGAGGCGCTCGCCGCCTTCGAGTCGGGCCAGCTGCGCAAGGTCGTTCTCGCCCGAGCGCTGGAGATCGAGGCCGACACTCCGCTGGAGGTGCCCGCCGTCCGGGAACGCATGCGCTCCATCGCCGGCCCGGCGGTGGCCTACGAGCTGCGTGCCGCGGACGGCACCACGCTCCTCGGGGCGAGCCCCGAGCGGCTCTTCACGCTCGAGGCCGGGCGTCTGGAGACCCAGGCCCTCGCCAGCAGCGCCGCGCCCGGCGAGCTGGAGCGGCTCACCGGCGGCCGGAAGGAGGCCCGTGAGCACGCGGCGGTGGTGGAGAGCATCCGCGCGGCTCTTCTTCCCCTGTCCTCGCAGGTGGAGATCGGCGCTGCGCCCGAGCCCCTCGCGCTCGGCTACGTCTCGCATCTGAGGACCCCGGTGCGCGCCCGGCTCCGGCCCGGCGTGACGCCGGCCGACGTGGTCCGCGCCCTGCACCCCACCGCGGCCGTGGGTGGAACGCCGCGGGAAGAGGCGCTGGCCTTCCTCCGCAGCCACGAGCGTCTCGCCCGCGGCTGGTACGCGGGAGCCATCGGCTGGCTCGGGCCGGACCGCGCCGACCTCCGCGTCGCGCTCCGCTGTGCCCTCGTCCGGAGCAACGTCGCGCGGCTCTTCTCCGGGGCGGGATGCGTGCCCGGGTCCACCGCCGAGGGCGAGTGGGTCGAGACCGCGGTGAAGGCGCGCTTCATGCTCCGCGCCCTCGGGATGGAGGGCTGAGCCGATGCCCTCGCTCAACACGCTCTGGGCGCGGGCGCTCCTCCAGGAGCTGCAGCGCAGCGGCGTGCGTGACGTCGTGATCTGCCCCGGCTCGCGCAGCGCCCCGCTGGCCCTGGCCGCCGCCGAGGCTGGTCCGGACGTGCGCAGCTGGGTGGTCCTCGACGAGCGGGTGGCGGGCTTCTTCGCCCTGGGGCTCGCGCTGGAGTCGGGCCGGCCCAGCGGCGTGCTCGTCACCTCCGGCAGCGCAGGCACGCACCTCTTCCCGGCGCTCGTCGAGGCGTGGGCCTCGGGGGTCCCCCTGGTGGTCCTCACCGCGGACCGGCCCTGGGAGCTGCACGGATTCGGCGCCCCGCAGACAATGCCGCAGGCGAGCCTCTTCGGCCGCTTCGTCCGGACGTCGGAGAGTCTCCCCGTTCCCGAGGCGAGCTCGGCAGCGTTCCGCCACCTCCGGGCCGTCGCCTCTCGCGCGCTCTCCACGGCGACCGGCCGCCCCTCGGGCCCGGTGCACCTCGACGTACCCTTTCGCGAGCCGCTCGCGCCGGTGCCCGACGCGCCGGTCCCGCCCGGTCTCGACGGCGAGGCGCTGGAGGGTCGGGGTGACGCGCCCTTCCTCCGCACCGTGCAGCCCGCGCCCCTTCCACCCGCAGCCGAGCTGGAGAGCGTGCGCCGCAGGCTGGCCGCCGCGGAGCGTGGCGTGGTCGTGGTCGGACCTCGCGCCCGAGCCGACCGGCTGGGAACTGCGGCGCACGCCCTGGCTGCCTCCTACGGCTACCCGTTGCTGGCCGAGGTGGCGAGCAACGTGCGATGGGCTGCGGGGCAGCCGGCGGTCGCGCACCTGGATCTCCTGTTGCGGAGCGAGGGCTGGGCGCTCTCGGCTCGCCCGGACCTCGTGGTGCGTCTGGGCGGGGGTCTCACCTCGCGCCGGGTCACCGAGTGGCTCGATGGCTCGGGCGCCGAGGTGGTACTCGTCTCCGAGTGCACCGAGCCCGTCGATCCACGGCACCGGGCCGGGCTGGTGCTGGAAGGCGATGCGGTGGGGATCTGCGAGGCGCTCACCGCTGCCACCGCCCCGCGCCGCGCCGCCTGGGCCGACGGGTTCCTCCGGGCCGACGCCCGCGCCGAATCCGCCCTTGCTTCCGCCCTGCTCGCCGAGCGCAGGCTGACCGAGCCCGGCGTCGCACGCACGGTGGTGTCCGCGCTTCCCGCAGGTGCGCGTCTGGTACTCGGGAGCAGCATGCCCATCCGGGACGTGGACGCGTTCGTCGCCACGCCTCGCGGACCGGTCCGGGTTCTGGCCAACCGCGGGCTCAACGGCATCGACGGGAACGTGAGCACCGCGCTGGGAGTGGCTACCGCCTCCGGCGCGCCGACCGTCGCGCTGGTGGGAGACCTGGCCTTCCTCCACGACCTCGGTGCGCTGGTGCAGGCAAGGCGCGCCGGATCTTCGCTCACCGTGGTGGTGGTCAACAATGACGGCGGCGGCATCTTCTCCTTTCTCCCCATCGCCCGGAGCACCCCCCGCTTCGAGGCCTTGTTCGGCACGCCGCACGGCACCGATCTCGCGGCGGCAGCGGCGCTCGGGGAGGCTCGCTTCCTCCGGGCGGAGACGCCGGCCGAGCTGGCCGCCGCGCTCGAGGACGCCGGCCGGCCGGGCCTCCGCATCGTGGAGGCGCGCGTCGTCGACCGCGCGACCAACGTCGAGGTTCACCACGCGCTCGGAGAGGCCGTGGCCAGCGCGCTCGAGGAGGGCGGCTCATGAGCCTGCTCGCTCACGCCAGCTGGGGAGAGGGCGCGCCCCTGCTCCTCGTCCACGGGTTCACCGGGAATCGCGACGCCTGGAACCACCTCCGCCCGCTGCTGGGGAAGCGGTTCCGGGCGCTCGCGCCCGACCTGCCGGGGCACGGGGAGAGCCCCATCGCCGCGGACACCACGTTCGAACGCGCCCTGGAGCAGCTGCTGGCCCTCCTCGACGCCCACGGGCTGGAGCGGGTGGACGTCGCCGGCTACTCGCTGGGAGCGCGCGTGGCCCTCGGCCTCTGCCTTCGTGCTCCGGACCGGGTGGGACGCCTGGTCCTCGAGTCGGGAAGCCCGGGCCTCCGCCGCCGCCGTGAGCGCGGTCAGCGACGCCGCGACGACGCCGCGCTGGCAGAGGTCATCGAACGCGAGGGGCTGGAGGCCTTCGTGCGCCAGTGGGAGGCGCTCCCGCTGTTCGACGGGCTGCAGGAGCTGCCCGAGGCCCTCCGGACCAGCCTCCACGAGCGACGCCTCTCCCACCGCCCGGATGCGCTGGCGGGGTCTCTCCGCGCGCTGTCGCTGGGCGCCCAGCCGAGCTACTGGGCGCGGCTGTGGACGGTGCGTGCGCCGTCGCTGCTCCTCACCGGGAGCCGCGACGAGAAGTTCACCGGAATCGCCCGAGCCATGGCGGCGGAGATGCCGCTGGTCTGGGGCCACGTCTTCCCCGGCGCGGGGCACGCGCCACATCTGGAGTCGCCGGAGGAATGGGCCCGCGAGGTGACCTCCTTCCTCTCGGCTCCGTGGATCGAACGGCCGCTCGTGGACAGCGAGCTCGGGAGCAATCAGGGATGAAGCCAGAGTGGGAGAAGGTCCGGGACGATCAGGACATCGTCTACGAGAAGTGGAACGGAATCGCGAAGGTCACCATCAACCGCCCGGAGGTCCGCAACGCCTTCCGGCCCCAGACGCTCTTCGAGCTGAGCTCTGCCTTCGACGACGCGCGCGAGGACCCCTCGGTGGGCGTGGTCATCCTCACCGGTGCCGGCGACCGGGCCTTCTGCTCCGGCGGTGACCAGCGGATCCGGGGCAACGAGGGCTACGTGGGGAGCGACGGGGTGCCCCGTCTCAACGTGCTGGATCTGCAGAAGCAGATCCGCTCCCTGCCCAAGCCGGTGGTGGCGATGGTGGCCGGCTACGCCATCGGCGGGGGGCACGTGCTCCACGTGGTCTGCGATCTGACCATCGCCGCGGAGAACGCCCGCTTCGGCCAGACCGGGCCCCGGGTGGGGAGCTTCGATGGCGGGTTCGGCGCGAGCTACCTCGCCTCCATCGTGGGACAGAAGAAGGCCCGGGAGATCTGGTTCCTCTGCCGGCAGTACGACGCGCAGCAGGCGCTCCAGATGGGGCTGGTCAACACCGTCGTCCCGCTCGCCGAGCTGGAGGCGGAGACCCTCCGCTGGTGCCAGGAGATGCTCCAGCTCAGCCCGCTGGCCCTGCGGCTGCTCAAGTCCAGCTTCAACGCCGATCTGGACGGGCAGGCCGGCATCCAGGAGCTCGCCGGAAACGCGACGCTCCTCTACTACATGTCCGCCGAGGCCCAGGAAGGCCGCAACGCCTACGTCGAGCGGCGGAAGCCCGACTTCAAGAAGTTCCCCCGCCGACCGTGACCACCGCCGCCCCCCTCGCCGCGCCGTCGCTCCGGACCTGGCTGCTCGCGGCCAGGCCGAAGACGCTCACCGCTGCCGTGGTGCCGGTGGTGGTGGGGACCGGGCTCGCGCTGGGGCAGGGGATGGCCGTGCTGTGGCCGGCCCTGGCGGCGCTGGGGGGAGCGGTGCTGATCCAGATCGGCACCAACCTCACCAACGACTACTACGACTTTCGCAAGGGAGCGGACACCCACGAGCGACTGGGCCCCACCCGGGTGACGCAGAGCGGGCTCATCGCGCCTCAGACCGTGCTCGCCGCCGGTGCGGCCTGCTTCACGCTGGCGATCGTCATCGGCATCTTCCTCGTCGCCCGCGGTGGGTGGCCCTTCGTGGTCATCGGCCTGGCGTCGGTCCTCGCCGGGTGGGCGTACACCGGAGGCCCGTACCCGCTGGGGTACCACGGGCTGGGAGACCTCTTCGTGATGGTCTTCTTCGGCCTGGTCGCGGTCCCGGGGACGTTCTACGCCCAGGCCCTCCAGCTGGTGCCGGCGGTCTGGCCGGCGGCGGTGGCCGTCGGCGCGACCGGCACGATGATCCTGGTGGTCAACAACCTCCGGGATCTCGGCACCGACGCGCGAGCCGGCAAGCGCACCCTGGTGGTCCGCTTCGGCGGGGGGTTCGGTCGCGCCGAGTACGTGGCACTGCTGCTCCTCGCGCTGGCGATGCCGCTGCTGATGGTGGCGAGGGGATGGGCCCGTCCGACGGTGCTGCTCTCGCTGCTCGCCCTTCCGCTGGCCTGGCCTCCGCTGTCGCGGGTGCTGCGTAGCACCGGGGCGGCGCTCAACCCGGCGCTGGGGACCACCGCGCGCTTCCAGGCGGCATTCGGCCTCCTCCTCGCCTTCGGTGCCTGGCTCGGACGCCCATGACCACCGAGCTCCTCATCCGGCACCGGAAGCTCCGCTTTCGCTCCTCGCTCTCCACCGGAGCGGGGATGCGCGCCGGTGTGGAGGGCTTCTGGCTGCGGCTGGGGGATGGGCTCGGCGAGGTGACTCTCCTCCCGGGATTCGGCACCGAATCCCTGGACCGCGCCCGGGCCGCGCTCGGGGAGGCGGCCTCGGCGCTCCGGGGGACCGCGCCGCCGGGGAGCCCCGACGAGGTGGCGGACCGGATCCGGAAGATCGCCCTCCTGCGCGAGACGCCGGCGACCCGCGCCGGGGTGGAGCTCGCGCTGCTGGACGCCGGGGCCCGGCATGCGGGCACACCGCTGGCCAGGTGGCTCGGCGCCGAGCTGCGCTCGGTCCGGGTGAACGCGCTCCTCACCGACGACGAGACCGACGCGCTCGCCTCCGAGGCCCGGGCCCGGGCGCAGGAGAACTTCGACACCCTGAAGATCAAGGTGGGGGCACAGCCCGCCGAGAAGGACGCCGCCAGGCTCGCGGCAGTGCGCGCGGCGGTGGGTCCCAACAGCCGGATCCGCGTCGACGGCAACGGCGCCTGGTCCGAGGCAGAGGCCCGGACGCGGCTGCAGGCCTTCGCCGCGACACGGCTGGAGTTCGTCGAGCAACCGGTCCCCGCGACCGACTTCGAGGGGCTGCGGAAGCTTCGCTCCCTGGCGCGGATCGCCGCCGACGAGTCCATCGGCGTGCCCGGCGCTCGCGACGGCCTGTTCGCAGGCAAGCGCCCGGCGGTGGACGTGCTGGTGTTCAAGCTCCCGGTGGTGGGGGGCGTGCTCCGGGCGCGACGCTACGCCAGCCTGGCCTGGCAGGTGGGAGTCGAAGTGGTGGTGACCAGCGCGCTGGACGGCGCGGTGTCGCGCGCGGGCGCCGCCCACCTGGCCTGCACGCTCCCCGTGGAGGGGCCCGCGCACGGGCTTGCCACCGGCCATCTGCTGGAGGCCGATGCCGGCGGCTACGCCATCTCGCACGGCCTCTGCCATCTGCCCGACCTCCCTGGGCTCGCCATCGACCCCGAGGTGATCGGATGGTGATCTCCGACTGCCCGGTCCGGACACAGGCTCGGGGGAATCCGACTGGACTCGCCCTGGTCGCCGCAGACCATCGATGGACGTGGAGCGAGCTCGACGACGCGGTCTCGCGGGTCGCCGGGCAGCTCCGGGAGCGATCCTTCGGCCCCGGCGAGCGAATCGCCGTCCTCGCCGCGAACCATCCGGCCACCCTCCTGCTCCTCTTCGCTGCCCGGCGGACCGGAGCGGCGCTCGTGCCGCTGAACGTCCGCCTGGCCCCTCCGGAGCTTCGCGCGCAGGTGGGGCGCGTGCGCCCGCGACTGCTCCTCGCCGATGCGGAACGGATGGGGGCGCTGGCCGGTGCCGAGCTGCTCGAGCCCTGGGCCGAGCCGGCGACGGCCAGGGCGCCGGAGCCCTCCGCGGAGCCGGTCGACCCGGAGAGGGACTGGGCGCTCCTCTTCACCTCCGGGAGCTCCGGGGCTCCGAAGGTGGCGCGCCTCCCCGTCCGGGCCTTCGAGGCGCTGGCCCGCGCCGCGGCGGCGAATCTCGGGTCCAGGCCCGATGACCGCTGGCTGTGCAACCTCCCCCTCTTCCATGTCGGTGGGCTCGGAATGGCGGTGCGCTGTGCCCACGACGGAGCGACCCTGCTGCTCCACTCCCGCTTCGATGCGGAGGCGGTCGTCCGGGCGACGCAGGAGCAGGGCGTCACCCACCTCAGCCTCGTCGCTCGCACGCTGGAGCAGTGTCTCGACGCCGGTCTGCGGCGGGGTAGGCTCCGGGGCATCCTGGTGGGGGGCGGCCCGGTTCCGCCGGCGGTGGTCGATCGCGCCCGCCACGCGGGTCTCCCGGTGCTCCTCACCTACGGGCTGACCGAGGCCTGCTCCCAGGTCACCACCGAGCGGCCGCGCGAGGCCGACGGCCGGACCGCCGGCGCGCCGCTCCCCGGTCTCGAGGTCCGGATCGTCGGCCCGGACCGGCAGCCGGTCCCGGAGGGGGAGGAGGGCGGGAT
>Ga0070664_100003807_pt1 | contig 12181 bp, 7 predicted proteins | sample KBSC73metaG_FD_65863 | JGI IMG/M metagenome (GOLD analysis project Ga0070664, IMG submission 65863) | Corn rhizosphere microbial communities from Kellogg Biological Station, Michigan, USA - KBS C7-3 metaG | ecosystem: Host-associated > Plants > Roots > Rhizosphere > Soil ... | reverse complement strand
CCCTCCAGCGCGGACATCGGCCTCGCGCTGGCGCGTGTCTACGCACTGACCAACCGGCCCAACGAAGCGCGCGCGCTGCTCGAGCAGCTCCGGAAGGAGGCGAGCGGCAACACGCACGTCCTCTACGCGCTCGCGCTGCTCGACTCCGCCGCCACCGATCCCGCCGCGACCGCGCGCTACCGCGACCGGCTGCGTGACGTCCTCGCCGCCTCGCCCGCCAACCTCGTCGCGCGGCTCGGGCTCGTCGACGCCTTCGTGCGCGCCTCGCAGAGCGACAGCGCCGTGCATCACCTCGAGGAGGTGCGGCGCACGCCCCCCGAGCCGAGCCGCGAAGCGCTCGCGCAGATCGACAGCACCATCCAGCTCCTGCGCGCCGGCAATCTCCCCGCATCGCGCCAGGCGCTCGATCGCCTGCTCCAGACGATGGTCGTCACCTCGCCCTATCAGGCGTCGCTCGAGGAAGTGAAGTGGACCGAGGCAGCGATCCCCGGCCGGCCCACACTCACCTTCGTCCCGAAGTCGTTCGTCAATTCTCACGGCGTGCGCGACAAGGCGACCGTGGACGTGGCGAAGTTCATCGACGCATCGCTCGACGCCGGCCTCTCCACGGGCGGCCCGCCGTCGCCGCCGACCTCCGCGACCGTGCATCCGGTCACCGTCGCCTCCGGCGACGTCGATGGCGATGGCGTCGATGATCTCTTCATGTCGGCCTGGTCGCCCCAGGAACGGAAGGCCGTCCTGCACCTCTACCGCGTGCGCGCCGGCTTTCTCCGTGAGGCGCCGCAGACGGCGGGCATCGTCCTGCCGAGTGGCGCGTCGTTCGCCACCTTCGCCGACGTCGACAACGACGGCTGGCTCGACCTGTTCGCCATCGGCGGTGATGGGCGCGGCTACCTGTTCCGCAATGCCGGCAACGGCACCTTCACCGACGTCACCGCGAGAGCGGGCGTCGCCGACGTGCACGGTGCCAAGCGCGGCATCTTCGTCGATCTCGACCATGACGGCGATCTCGATCTTCTCCTCGTCGGGCCGAGCGGGCGCACGGTCTACCGCAACAACATCGACGGCACCTTCACCGAATCGTCCGCGGCGTATGGCATCGCCGCCTCCACGCCGTCCAGCGACGCCGTCTTCGCCGACTTCGACGGCGACGGGCGCATCGATCTTTACGTCACCGGCGCGCAGGGGAGCGGCACGCTGCTCCACAACGGCGGAGCCCAGCGCTTCACCGACGCCACGCCGTCGAGCGGTCTCGCGAGTGCGGGCGCCGCGTCCACCGCCGCCGCCGCCGACTACGACAACGACGGCAACGCCGATCTCTTCCTCTCCGGCGCCGATCCTTCGCTCTGGCGCAACCGCGGCGACGCCACCTTCACGCGCGACGTGCGCTCCGATGCCGTTCTGCGCGCGCTGCGTGGTCTCGGCATCTCCGCCGCGACGTTCGTCGATTACGACAACGACGGCTGGCTCGACCTCGTGGTCGGCGCGAACGGGAATGCCGGCAAGCCCGCGTTCTTCCTCTTCCGCAACGACGGCACCGGGAAGTTCCTCGACCGCTCCACCGTGCTCCCCGCCCCGCTTCGCGCGCTCGGCGCCACCAGCATCGCCGTGACCGACATCGACGACGACGGCGACGAGGACCTCGGTACCATCGACGCGTCGGGCACGCCGCACCTGCTCCGCAACGAGCTCGGGAACAGCAACCTCGCCCTCAACGTCGAGCTCAAGGCGCTGAGCGCCGGCAGCGGCAAGAACAACACCTTCGGCATCGGCTCGCGCATGGAGATGCGCGCGGGTGAGCTCTTCCAGACACGCGTCGCCACCGCGCGGCGCACGCACTTCGGGCTCGGGCCGCACCTCAAATCCGACGTCCTGCGCATCGAGTGGCCCAACGGCGTGCCGCAGACGGTCTTCCTCCCCGGCAACGACAAGAGCGTCGTCGAGCAGGAGCTGCTCAAGGGCTCGTGCGCCTTCGCCTATACGTGGGACGGCAAGCGCTTCCGCTTCGTGACCGACGCGATGTGGCGCAGTGCGCTCGGCATGCCCCTCGGCCTGATGGGCAGCGGCACTGCGTTCGCGCCGGCGGGCGCGTCGCAGGAGTATCTGCGCATTCCGGGCGACGCACTCGCCCCGCGCGACGGACGCTACGTCCTCCAGCTCACCGAAGAGCTGTGGGAGACGGCGTACGCCGACGAGGTGAAGCTCGTCGCGGTCGATCACCCGGACTCCGTCGACGTCTTCGTCGACGAGACCTTCGTGCCGCCCGGCCCGGTGAAGCTCCGCCTCTTCCACGTCGGCGCGCGCGAGCTGCCGCGCACCGCCGTCGACGAGCGCGGAGCGGACGTGCTCCCCGCACTGCGCGCGAGCGACGACGTCTACGTCTCGAACTTCGTTCCGACGCGCTATCAGGGCGTCGTCGAGCCGCACGATCTCGTGATGGATCTCGGGCCGAACGCCGGCGGCCCCGACAGCCGCCTCTTCCTCCGCGGCTGGATCTATCCCACCGACGCGAGCATCAACGTCGCCCTCGCGCAGCAGAAGGCGATCGCGGCGGCGCCCCCCTCGCTCGAGGTGCGCGACGCGCGTGGTCGCTGGATCACTGTCGTCCCCAGCCTCGGCTTCCCATCGGGCAAGGACAAGACGATGGTGATCGACCTCGCCGGCAAGTTCCCCACAGCCGATCACCACGTGCGCATCCGCACGAGCATGCAGATCTACTGGGATCAGGCGTTCGTCGCGCACGCACCGACGGTGGGCGACACGAAGCTCACGACGCTCGCTCCCCTCTCCGTCGACCTGCACGCACGCGGCTTCTCACGCATGTACCGCAAGGGCGGTCGCTATGGCCCGTACTGGTTCGACTACGACTCGGTGACGACGCAGTCGCCCTGGCGCCCGATCACCGGGCGCTTCACGCGCTACGGCGACGTGCTCCCCCTGCTCCGCGCCCCCGACGACCAGTACATCGTCATGGCGCCTGGCGACGAAGCGACGATCCAGTTCGACGCCAGCTCGGCCAACGCGCTGCCCAGGGGCTGGAAGCGCGACTTCCTCCTCTACACCGACGGCTGGATCAAGGACTCCGACCTGAACACCGCCTTCGGCACCACGGTCGAGCCGCTCCCCTTCCACGCCATCGGGTCGTACCCATACGCGAGAGGCGAGGCGTATCCGAGCGATTCAGTGCACGAGCGCTATCGGCGCGAGTACAACACGCGCGAGGTGAGAGGGAGGGCGGTCGAGGCCAGCATCGCCCAGCGTGGACGCTGATTCTCGGCGGTTCGATCGCGTCTATCCACGCCGACGTACCGACGTGAGCGCAGACTCGAGCACGCGGTAGCGCTCACCCGGGTCGACCTTGTCGCCCAGCTCCCGGGCGCGCTTCGCGGCGGCGCGCAGCTGATCGCATCGCACGCTCTCGTGGCTCATCTTCGCGCCGGCCTTCGTGTCCCCTTCGCCCGAGGCCGCACCTGGTGGACGCGGCGGCGTGAGCGGAGCCTTGGCGGCACGGCCTAGCTCCTCACGCGCCTTCGTCAGATCCTTGTTGCGCAGCGCGAGATAGCCCATGTAGAAGTGCGCCGTCGCGTTCGCCTGGTCGTTCCGCAGCACGGCAGTGAGATCGCGCTGGGCCGATGCACGATCGCCGCGCATCAACGCCACCTCGGCGAGGCGAACGAGGGGACCGTTCTCCTCCTTGTTGATCTCGTGCGCGCGCCGCAGGTGCAGCTCCGCCGAATCGAGCTGGAAGAGCGCGCCCTGATCGAGGCACATGTAGAGCACTCCGAGCTGGGAATGTGTCCGTGCGCTGTTCGGGTTCACGGCGAGTAACCGGCGCCATGCGTCCGCTGCATCCGTGAACTCGCCGAGCTCGACGCGCATGCTCCCCATGTAGTAGAGCGCGTCCTCGTGCCGAGGGTTGAGCTCCAGTGCGCGCGCGTACGTTGCAGCCGCGCGTTGCGCATCCTTCGCGATCCGGTACCCTGACGCTTCACGATAGATCGCCCAGAACCGCTGCACGCGCTCGCGGTCGTTCATGCCCGGCACAGCTGCGATCGGTGCCGACGAGGCATGCGGTGCGAGCCCGCTCTCGTCCCGAGCGAGCGCCTGACCCGGGGTCAGACCCCGAGGGCGTAGCCCGAGGGCCCTGACCCCTTTGCGGTTAGTGTCATCCCGAGCGGGCGGAGCGAGTCGAGGGTTCTGTGCTCCCCGCTCGGCGCTCACCGCCGTCGCCGCCTCCCCTTCCGTGATGACGAGCCGCTGCTTCGCGGCGACGCCGGTGCGAACGTCGCGCGTCCCGCTCGGCCACTGCACCTCCACCGTGTCGACGCGTGCGTGCGTGCCGAGTCCGAACACCTCGATCGGCGAGTTCTGGGAGAGATACGGCGCCTGTGCACCGACCTGGCGTACCTGCGCCACCCCGCCGACGAGGACGCGGATCGTCGCCCCGAGGCCCTGGCGGTTCCCCTTCACGCCGCGAAGCTCGATCTCCAGCCACGCGTTCTTGTTGCCGCCATCGTTGCGCAGCAGCACGCCATTCGCGCCGTGGTTCACGACGAACACGTCCACGTCGCCGTCGTTGTCGTAGTCGGCGAATGCTGCACCGCGTCCCACGTACTGCGTTCCGAAGTAGCGCCCCCCCACGGGCGAGACGTCGAAGAACCCTTCCCTCGTGCCACGATTCCAGTACAGCCGGCTCTGCATCGGGACCATCTGCGACGGATCGTCGCGCCGTTGCAGCGTGCTTCCGTTCACGACGAACAGGTCGAGCTTCCCGTCGTTGTCGTAGTCGACGAACGACGTCGCCCAGCCGACGAAATCGAGTGACTGCTGCCCCAGCCCGTACCGATCCGCTTCGTCCATGAAGCCCAGCGCCGCGCGCCTGGCTTGCCGGCCGTCCCGCGGGCGATGGAGCTGGTTATCGTACAGCGCGTTCCCCTGCGCGAGCCAGTGGGTGAGGAAGAGATCCTGCGCGCCGTCACCGTTCCAGTCGCCGACGGCGATCCCCATCGAGCTGCGATAGTCGGAGACGTGCGCCACCTCCGCCACGTCCTCGAACGTGCCGTCGCCTCGATTGCGATACAGCACGTTCCGCGAGACGTCGTTGGCCACGTAGAGGTCGAGTCGGCCATCCTCGTCGAGGTCCACCCACGCCGCGGATAATCCACGGCCCTCGAGATCGGCTACCCCCGCCGCGGCGGCGCGCTCGGTGAATTTGCCGTTCCCGTCGTTGTGGAAGAGGAGATTCCGCTCCGGCGGAAAGGCCAGCGGATTGATGCTCGACGGATTCTCGACGTCGTACTTGCCCGATACGCCCGTCGTCTTGCTCAACCGCGAGAACTTCACGTATCCGGTCACGAACAGATCGAGCCGTCCATCCTTGTCGTAGTCGCCCCACGCCGCGCCGGCCCAGAAGCCTTCCGGCGCGCCGATCCCCGACTCGGCGCTGCGATCGGTGAAGGTGCCGTCGCCGTTGCCATGATAGAGCGAGTTGTGGCCGTACGCGGTGACCACGAGATCGAGCCGGCCATCGTCGTCGTAATCGGCCCACGCCACCGCCATCAGCGAGCCGCGCAGGTCTAGCCCCGCCCGATCGGTCACGTCGCGGAAGGTGCCATCGCGCTCGTTGTGATAGAGCGTGAGCCGCGCCGGCGACCGACGTCGCGCCACATCGGGTCTATCGATCGGACCGTCTTCGTTCGCGACGATGAGGTCCAGCCATCCGTCGCCGTCGTAGTCGCCCCACGCCGCGCCCGACCCCATGTCCTCCGGCAGCCACGAGCCCCGCGTGCCGTCGAAGTGGCGGAAATCGATGTGCCCGGCCTTCGTGACGTCGGAGAACTGTACGCGGGGGTAGTCCGCCGGCAGCGTGCGCGCCAGCTCCGCGGTCACCCCTTCCACATCCTCGCCTGGCCGATAGGTGGGGCCGCCGCGCATCCAGCGCGCGGCCGCGACGGACGACACGGCGACGAACGCCACCGCGGCGCCCATGGTGACCAACAGCAGGCGTCTGCGCTTCGTGAGCTGCAGGAAAGCCACTACATCCCCCCTCGATCAGTCACGTGAATCGTCTTGCTGTCCTCGGACATCACCGTCACGGGCGACGTGAGTCCCGACTCCTTCCCGAACAGGAAGTTGAGCAGGAACTGATCGATCTTCCGGTACATTAGCCGCGCCGTCACGCGCAGCTCCGTCACGCGCCCACCTCGCGGCGCGCGCAGCGTGTCGGCGCGATCGAGCACCGATGTGGAATCGTGCCCGGTGGCGCGCCGCATGTCGGCCGTGGTGGCCGGCACGACGGCCCCCGGACACGCGAAGGTGAACTCCTGCTGGTCCGCCGCGCCCGGATAGAGCGCGCGACGGTAGCGCACCCCGACCATCTCCCAGAGGTTGTGCCGGTCGATCAGGTTCCCGTACTGGTCCACCGGTTCCGCCTTGAACATGAAGCTCCCCGGCTGGATGAAGTGCGACGAGTCGCGCTGCCCGCTCGCGAACACGATGCGTCCCGTCTGATCGGTGACGGTGATCTCCACCCACGCCTGGATGATGTCGAGCGGTCCCGTGGGGAAGTCGTGCCCGGGCTTGTTGTTCGTGAGCTGCGCCCGCAGCACCACGGGCGTGCCCGGCGCCACCGAGTCCGGCGCCGTGAGCTCGATCGGCACCGCCGGTCCCTTCCGCCACTTGTCGGCGATCTCCGGCACCTCGATCTCGCCGCGCAGCCACTGCTCCGTCAGCGCCACGTGCTCCTTCGCTCCGACGAGCTTCAGCGCGAGCGGGATGAACTGGTTCGCGCCGAGAAAGCGGTGACCGCGATGCCTCCCGTCGTTGGGCGTGCGATTGTAGTCCGTCTCGTCGCCGGCGCTCGGATCATCCGACTCCGCGAGCGGCATGTGGCACTCGCGGCACTCGATGGTCTTCTTCGGATCGCCGGGATGGTTCCAGCGGCTCTTCCGCCAGTTGTCGTACTGGTTCTGGAGCTGCACGAACCCGACGCGATTGATCTCCTGGTCGATGAACTGCTTGTGGCACGCGCCGCAGAACTGCGGGCTCTTGTACAGTTTGTGCTCGAGCGATTTGATGTGCTTCTGCGGATACGCGCGGATCAGATAGTCGCTGATCTTCCCCGCCACCGGACCGGAGTCCATCTCGAACACGTAGCGCTCTGGCTGGGAGATCACGAACGCGGCATTCCCCTTCTCGTCCGTCTTCCGGATCGCGTGGCAGGAGACGCACGACACGCCCTCCTGATAGCCCTGCTGGCTCGTGAGATCCTTCACGAAGATGTTCTTCGTCCCCGAGAACAACGAGATCGGGTCGTGACAGCCCGCGCAGTATCGTGTGGACTCCGAGCCGTTCTGCTCCGCCATCGTGTTCTGCACTTTCTGGAACGACGGATCCATCGCCGCGTAGCGGTGCGCGCTGGTCTGCCACTCCCTGTAGATCTCCGTGTGGCAGCCGGACTTGCCGCACGATGCCGAGCCGGCGAGCGATCGCGCGTCGTACGCGCCACCGGTCTCGGTGGTCGCCATGCTCGGCGCGAAGGGACGATTCTTTCCGAACACGTAGCTGTAGTCGCCGGGCAGCTCGTTCACGAGCGCTGGCGACCGGTACGCGCCTGCGCTCGCCGCGACCACCACGCCCAGCGCGAACGCGATGCATATCGACGCCAGCGCGAAGCCTCGCGACGCTCGGCGTAGCGTGCCGCGATCGGTCGGCGCGCCACCACGCCACACGCGCAGCAACAGCGTCGCCACGTGCGGCACCACCGAGCCGACGAGCGCGAACGTCGCCACCACGTGCACCCGGTCCCACGCGCGACCGATGTGCGTGCCGAACAGCGCCTGCACCGTCAACACGACCCCCGACACCACCAGCACCAGGCTCGCCAGCATCGAGAAGTAGCCCGTCAGCACGACGTGCGAGAGGCGGATCGCCCGGTACGCCCGCCAGTGCCGTAGCTGATACCAGAGGTACGGCAGCACGAAGGCGATGCCGGCCAACGTGTGCGCCAGCACCGCCATCTGATTCGGCACGCTGAACGGCAGCAGATAGATCGCAAGCCCGCTCACCGTCTCGAATACGAGGAGCCCGGACACCACCTTCAGAAGCGGACGCTGCCACTCCCGAGCTTTCAGCGCGGAATAGGTGGGACTTGCCATGGCTATGGGGGTAGGAAGGACCACACGGTGCCAGCCCATGGCTCAGTGCGCATCGGTCCTCCTCCCGACTCCCCGTCCGGGTAACTCTTACTGCGGTGCCCCCCGGCCCGGCACTATATTCCCCCTGTGCGTCCCCCACCCGTCGTTCGGCGATTCATCATCGCCATTCCCTTCGCTGCCGCTCTCCTGATCGCCGCGCGCCTCAATAGCGGACCGATCCGGTCGGGCGCGGATGCGACGCATCCCGGTTTCGCGCTCCAGGATCAGACGGCGCAGGCCGGAATCCACTTCGTCCACCACCGCGCGACCTTCGATCCGAAGATCGCCGGCATCGAGCCGCACGTCGCCGGCGTGGGCGCCTCCGTCACCGTCGCCGACGTCGACGGCGACGGCAATCCCGACCTCTATTTCACCGACAGCCGCTTCGGCTTCCCGAACGCCCTCTACCACAACAAGGGCGACGGCACCTTCGAGGAAGTCGGCGCCAGCGCCGGCGTGGCCGATCTGAACAAAGCCGGCGAAGGTGTCTCGATGGGCGCCGTCTGGGGCGACATCGACAACGATGGGCGCGAGGATCTCCTCGTCTACCGCTACGGCTACCTCTCGCTCTTCCGGAACGTCGACGGCCGCCACTTCGTCGACATCACCGAGAAGGCCGGCCTCCATCGCTGGATCAACAGCAACAGCGCCATCTGGCTCGACTACGACCGCGATGGCCTGCTCGACCTCTACGTCACCGCCTACTTCCGCGACGTCGACCTCTGGCACCTGAACACGACGCGGATCATGCACAACAGCTTCGAGTACGCCGACAACGGCGGAAAGAATCTGCTCTTCCACAACCTCGGCAACGGGAAGTTCGAGGACGTCACCGACCGGATGGGCGTCGGCAGCACGCGCTGGACCCTCGCCGCGGCGTCGGCCGACTTCGACGGCGACGGCTGGCCCGACATCTACCTCGCCAACGACTACGGCCCCGAGGAGCTGTACCTCAACGACCACGGGCGCGGGTTCAAGCTGACGACGGCCGGCCTGGAAGCAGAATCGAAGAGCGGCATGTCCGTCGCCCTCGGCGACGCCTTCAACCGCGGCAAGCTCGACGCCTTCGTCACCAACATCTCCGAGCGCGGCTACATCTTCCAGAACAACAACCTGCGCCTCAACGAGATGGTGGGGTCGCGCAAGTTCCGGAACGTCGCCGAGGGGCAGATCGCCGACGCCGGGTGGGCGTGGGGCGCGCAGTTCGGGGACTTCAACAACGACGGCGCCAACGAGCTGTTCGTCGCCAATGGCTTCATCTCCGCCGATCGCGACAAGAGCTACTGGTACGCGATGTCGAAGATCGCCGGCGCCAACGGCGCGCTGTTCGAGGACGCAGCGACCTGGCCCGCCTTCGGTAACGCGAGCCTGTCCGGGTACGAGCGCTCGCGCGTCTACCTCAATCGTGGCGTCGCCGGCTGGGTGGACGTCGCTGCGAAGGTCGGCGCGAACGATCTGTACGACGGGCGCGCCGTCGCGCTGGCCGATCTCTCCAACCGCGGCGCGGTGGACGTGATCGTCGCCAACCAGAATCAGCCGGCGGTCCTGTACCGCGATCTCCCCGACAGCACCAACCACTGGATCGGCGTCCACCTCGTCGGCACGCGCAGCAACCGCAGTGCGATCGGCGCCGAGGTGCTGCTCGAGGCGTCCGGCCTGGAGCAGCGTCGCGTCGTCGACGGCGGCTCCGGGTTCGCCAGCCAGAACGACCGGCGCCTCCACTTCGGGCTCGGCACGCGCGAGTGGGTGGATCGCCTCGTCATCAGCTGGCCCTCCGGTGAGAAGCAGATCGTCACGCGCCCGCCGATCGACCGTATCGTCACGATCACCGAGCCGGCGAGATTGACCCCATGACCGACGCGACCAACACCGCTCCGATCGCCGCCTCACGGCCGGGCGTGCTCGCGCGCTCGTGGCAGCGCTCGCGCGCCATCGATCCGCGCTACCTCATCGCGGGATTGATCACGCTGGTGCTGCTCGTCGCCCAGTTCCGCTACCACATGGTCGGCGGCTACGAGCGGCTGCTCCTCTCGCTCGCCGTCTGCACCGCGACCGAGGCCGTGCTCTCGTGGTTCGACCGCGGCAAGGTCGTCAACCTGCAGAGCGCCTACATCAGCGGCATCAGCCTCACCCTGCTCACCAAGCCGCAGGGCGCCGCGCTCTGGCCCTTCGTCATTGGCGGATTCCTCGCGATCTCGTCGAAGTACGTCATCAAGTATCGCGAGAACCACCTCTTCAACCCGACCAACTTCGCGATCAGCGCCCTGCTGCTCCTCGCGCCCGACAAGGTGTCGGTGCTGAGCCACCAGTTCGGCAACGACCTGATCACCAACCTCGTCATCTGGTTCTTCGGGCTGATCATCGCGACCCGCGTCGGCGTCGTCCACGTGACGCTGAGCTATCTCGCGAGCTTCCTCCTCCTCACGGGCGTGCGTGCCGCCGCGCTCGGCCAGCCCCTGCTCCCCGAGATCGCGCCGATCACCGGCCCGATGTATCAGCTCTTCCTCTTCTTCATGATCACCGATCCGCGCACCATCGTCCGCGGCAAGAAGAAGCAGATCGTCGTCACGGTGATCATCGCGATCGTCGATTCGCTGATCCGCCTCATGTCCGACATGGGCGTCCCCCTTCCCACCGCGTTCAACGCGGCGCCACCGCTCCTCGCGCTGTGGATCGTCGGCCCGATCGCGAAGTACTTCGACCTGCGCTACGGCAACAGGCCGCTGGCGCCGCGTCCTGCTACAGCCGGTACCCCTGCTTGAGCAGGAACTTCCCCGCCTTCGGGTAGTAGCGGTCCTCGGGCAGCTCCCAGCCGAGCGTGTCCGCCAACCGGTCGTACGTGTTGAAGAGGAAGGCGACGTAGAAGGCGTCGCGGATCGCCTCGCGCGACACGCCCGTCGCCAGCACGGCACGCACGTCCGCCGCGGTGAGCTCGTCGGGACGCAGCGTGAACGTCTCCAGTAAGCCGAGCATCGCGCGCAGCTTGTCGTCGATCGGCGCGGTGCGGTAATCGGCGAGCACGGCCGCCATGCTGCCCTTCCCCAGCGCTGCCTCCGCGACCGCGGAGTGGGACTCCGTTCAGAAGACGCACTGGTTGAAGCGCGATACCACGGCGGCGAACGTCTCGCGCTCCCCCACCGTCCACTCCGACGGGCCGCGCATCACCTGCTGCGTCAGCTCGCCCCACTGCTTGCCGAAGAACTCCTTCCGGTAGAGCAGCGTGCGCACCACCCCTGGCGCGTGTCCCTGCATCAGCTTCATCACGCCGAGCAGCGCCCGGTCGCGCAGTCGGTGCTTGGTGTGGACCTTCTGGAGCCTCATGCCTCCTCCAGCGCCTGAAGTCCGGCGACGAGCCGCGCCCGCGACGCGCCCACCGCGGTGCTCACGATGATCTCGAACAGCCGGTCGTCACCGTACGCCGCCTGCAGCGTCGCGATGTCCTCGTCGGTCACCTTGTAGGCATGCCGGTGGATCTTCTCCACCAGTGCCTTCAGGTCCGACGGCACCTGTGGGGAGTTCGCCGCGGCCGCCTGCCGCGTGCCCGGATTGGATTCCCCCGGACCTTCCAGCACGGTCGCGAGGACGCGATCGCGCAATGCGGCGTGAGGATCGTCGATGTTCATGAGTAGAGCCTCCTCGATTCTCTTCGCGCCCTGGGATCGTGGGGCCAGATCCCGGGGTCAGACATTGGGCTCAGACATTGGGGTCAGACCCCGAGGGCGGATGCTGGGGTCAGACCCCGAGGGCAAAGCCCGAGGGCTCTGACCCCTTGGCGCAGCGTGAGCAGATTGTCATCCCGAGCGAGCGCGCTGTGATCCCGAGCGAGCGAAGCGAGACGAGGGATCCCCACCCTATGGCCTCGAGGGATCTGCACTCCCTGTCCTCGCTCGGTAACTCAGCGGGAAAGATGGCTCCGGCGACATCCCCCGCAATGCTGGGAGAGACTCCATCAGACGCTCTCGGGTCATGCCCAGGAGCGCGTGCCG
>Ga0070664_100003802_pt1 | contig 12187 bp, 8 predicted proteins | sample KBSC73metaG_FD_65863 | JGI IMG/M metagenome (GOLD analysis project Ga0070664, IMG submission 65863) | Corn rhizosphere microbial communities from Kellogg Biological Station, Michigan, USA - KBS C7-3 metaG | ecosystem: Host-associated > Plants > Roots > Rhizosphere > Soil ... | reverse complement strand
GGTGGCAATGGCGAATTTCGCATTTCGGCATGGGATGCGGCGCGGCTCGATGCGCTGGATCAAACCGGCCGCTGGCAGTTTCACGGCGACGCATCGATCCGCCAGCTCGCCCAACGCCTGCTGGCAGGCCCCGGCGTCAACGAGGTGCCCGTGCCGCGCGGCTTGCAAGCCGAATTGCGCACCTATCAACGCCAGGGTCTGAGCTGGATGCAGTTCCTGCGCGAGCACAACCTCTCAGGCGTGCTGGCCGACGACATGGGACTCGGCAAAACGATTCAAACTCTCGCTCACATCATGGCCGAAAAGGAAGCCGGCCGGCTGGATCGTCCCGCGCTGATCATCGTACCGACAACGCTCATGCACAACTGGCAAGACGAAGCGCAACGCTTCACGCCGGAACTGCGCGTGCTCGATCTGCACGGACCGCAGCGCCATGACCGCTTCGACCAGATTCGCGAGCACGACCTGATCCTGACGACCTACGCCCTCCTGTGGCGCGACCAACCGGAGCTTGCCAAGCACGAATACCACCTGCTGATTCTCGACGAAGCCCAATACGTCAAGAATGCCGCCACCAAGGCAGCCGCGACAATCCGCGAACTGCAAGCCCGGCACCGCCTGTGCCTGACAGGCACGCCGCTCGAAAACCATCTCGGCGAACTATGGGCCCAGTTCGATTTCCTGCTGCCCGGCTTCCTCGGCAGCCACAAGGATTTCACCCGCCGCTGGCGCACGCCTATCGAAAAAGCCGGCGACACCGTGCGGCGCGATTTGCTTGCACGGCGCATTCGCCCCTTCATGCTGCGCCGTCGCAAAGACGAGGTCGCCACCGAATTACCGCCGAAGACAACTATCGTGCGTACCATCGAACTCGACGGCGCACAACGCGACCTGTATGAAACAGTGCGCGCCGCGATGCAGGAAAAGGTCAGAACAGCCGTCGCCGCGAAAGGACTTGCACGTAGCCACATCATCGTGCTTGAAGCGCTGCTCAAGCTGCGCCAGGTCTGTTGCGACCCGAGGCTTGTCAAAATCAAAGCGGCCGCGCGCATCAAACAATCAGCCAAGCTGGAACTGCTGCTCGACATGCTGCCCGAACTGATAGCAGAAGGCCGCCGCATCCTGCTGTTCTCGCAATTCACCGGCATGCTCGACCTCATTGCCGCCGCACTCAAAGACGCTGCGATTCCCTATGCAATGTTGACAGGAGAAACAACCGACCGCGCCACGCCGGTCAAACAGTTCAAGCAAGGCAAGGTGCCGCTGTTTCTGATCAGCTTGAAAGCCGGCGGCGTCGGATTGAACCTGACGACAGCCGACACGGTGATTCATTACGACCCGTGGTGGAATCCCGCTGTCGAAAATCAGGCGACCGACCGTGCGCATCGCATCGGGCAAGACAAGCCTGTGTTCGTCTACAAGCTGATTACGGCCGGCAGTGTGGAAGAGAAGATTGTTGCGATGCAGGAGCAAAAAGCCGCGCTGGCCGATGCCATCTTGTCCGAAGATGCCGCCGGTGCGGTCAAGTTTTCTGCGGATGATCTTGATGCGCTGTTCGAGCCCATTCCGGATGCGCCGCCCGCATCATCGGAGGCGAAGCCGCGATCTCGCACGAAGAGTGGCAAATAAACACTGAAACTCGGTTTGAATACGCTCCGCTGGGTTCCTTCCCCCTCTTAGGGGGAAGGGGGCTTACGGTGCGCTTTTCACACGAAAGCGCAACATCAGCCGATTTGTGGGTAAACCTCAGCTAAAAAGAGGAGGGAATCTTACGGTGCGCTGCTGTTCACGCCGCCGCCCGCCGCAAATCGCAACCATTGCGCACCAACTGCTTCAACAGCGCAAACACCTCATCCTTCGACAAGACATAGCGCTCCAGCAAGGTATCCTTCAGCGTCTCAATGGCATCACGGTAACCCTTGATCGCTTCCAGCGTCAGCGTATACAACTCATCAGCCTTGGCCTCGACCTGACGAATCGCTTCCTCACCCGAGCCTTCGCCCTTCAACTGCTTATAGTCAAGCTTGGAACGCGAATACATCGACAGGCGATTCACCATCAGGTCGAGCTTGGCAGTGACCTTTTGAATATCGTTCTGACTGCCCACGGAAATACCGCGCGCACCATAGAACAATTCCTCCGCTGCCACGCCGCCATAGAGCTGCATGATGTCTTGCTCCATTTCCTCCAGCGTCTGCAGCGCCACGTCCTCGCCCGAGGACAGCACATAGCCAAGCGCACCGATCTTGGACACCGATTCGGTACTGATCTTCAACAGGTGCGACTTGTCCTTCACCTCATCCAGGCTCAGACCTTCTTCCAGATGCGGATGAATCTGCATGAAGAAGTGCCCCAGCTCATGCAAGGCGACGCGCTCGCGCTGCTTGTGTTTTTCCGCCGTAGTGGCACGGTCGGTCAGGCCGATCGATGCACGTTCGAAGGCACGGAACATGACATCGGTATTGATCCGTGTGTTTTCCTCGATTGCAATCATGCTGGCACGATCAACCACGGTTTCGATTAGCGCCGGACTAAGGTTGGCCGTGATATCGGCAACATAATCAAGATTGAGCCTGCTCCAATCGACACAAGCTTCATCCTTGCGTGCGAGGAAGACGTGCAACAACTCACGACGCTCCGACTTGTTCGGCAAGCGGAAGTTGATCTTCACCGCAAAGCGGCGCAGCATCGCCTCATCCATTTCCATGTTGATGTCATCGAAGTTGGAAGCGACGACCCAGATCACGCCCGTGCCCTGATCGGTCTTGATGCCATCAAGCAGACCAAGCAATGTGTTGGCGGTATCGTCATCCCACTTGCGCTCGCCGCGACCGCGCGGCATGAAGAGGCTTTGCGCTTCATCGAGAAAGATGATGCAACGGCCTTGCGCACATGCCTTCTTGTAAAGCGCATTCAAGTTCTTGGCGCCACCGCCGACAAAGCCTGATTCGAGACCGGAACCGGAAGCCTGAATCAACGGAATGCCGAGCTTCTTCGCCAGATAGCCTGCGAGCTTGGTCTTGCCGGTACCCGCCGGGCCAGTCAGCATGACATTGAAAGGCTTGTCGATATTGTGCGAACGATACAAGTCGCGATTGCGGATCATCTCTTCGAGGTGCGCGACTTCGCGTTTGATATCTTCCATCCCGACCAGGTCGTCCATGCTGCCTTTCAAGTCTTCCGGCTTGATCACGGCGGCACCGGAATTCATTCCCGGCAAGCCTTTGCGCATGCCCACCAGCATGAAGGCAAGCAGGATGATGCCAAGCGCATTACGCGCAAGGAATGTCCCTGTTTCGGCCAGCAGGCTGCTCTCGGCACTTTCGTCGTGCAGCACTTCCTTATGCCTGGCAAGGAATTCGTCGCTGGCGATCGCATAGGGAATACTATTCTTCAACAAGACCTCGCGCTCGATGTTGCCATGAGAAGTGCTTGGCACCTTCACCACATGGATTTGCGACGAATTCCTGTACTTGAACACATAACGCGGAAAGTCCGACAACGGCTTTGCCAACAGCAGGTATTCCAGGCGCTCCTTGTTGGGAACAATCTTGGTGATTTCGGAAACGTCCTGCGACTGAATGACTTCCTCCGACGCGCGCAAGGAAATCGGTTTGTAGACGAGCGCTGCCACGATCATCATTGTGAAGACAAAGATGAGCACAACACTCACATAGATATTTTTCGAAGATGGGGATACGTTCGATGCACTGGACACTGTCTGGATCCTGTTTGCTTGCGGTGAGAGACAACAGCACACTCGCCTGAGCACGCTGCAACGTTTCTGATGAGCAGTGGTAGGACAAGGCGGAGCCGCATTGGTTGCGTCGCGCCCCGATAAATCTGCGCGTTTTCGTTATACGGAATTCCTGTCAATCCTTGCTGCGGCAATCCTGAAAATATCGTCATGCTTTATACCAGTCCGCGACGGAACAAAGTATCAACAATTCCGCTCCTAACCGAATCTCCAAACGATGGATCTGCATGCACCTCTTCAGGATAGGCCCATGGACACAGGCCGACATTTCGACAAGCGCGAATTGCTACTCGCCGCCGCACAAATCGCAGCGGCAGCATACTCGTTCTGGCGTCAACGGCAAGCCGCAGCAATGCATTATGTCGAAGCGCCTGATCGGCAGGCTCTTGTCGATGTCGAAAGCACACGTCATACAAACACAAGAAAGCAGGCAGATACGGCAAACCTGCGACGCGAGCCTTATCCCAAGGCACTATTTCATCTCGCGATCTTTGCAGCGAAAGACTGGTCATCCCGCCGCGCAGCAAGCAAGGGCGCAGCGCTTGCGCTCTATACTTTGTTTTCCCTGGCGCCCCTGCTGGTATTAGTCGTTACCATCGCCGGATTGTTTTTCGGCGAAGACACGATAAGACAACTTCTGCTCGAACAGATGTCGGCCCTCATGGGCTCACAGGGTGAGGATGCCATCAAGACCATTCTTGCAGGCGTACATCACGACAGCCGCAGCACCATGGCAGGACTTATTTCCGCTGCCTTGGTCCTCATCAGTGCGACGAGCGCTTTTGCGGAACTGAAAGACAGTCTGGACGAATTATGGGAAGTGCCGAAGTCCGATCGCTCCGGCCTGTGGAGTTTCATTCAGGATCGCTTTCTCTCATTCGGCCTGATCCTCGTGCTGATATTGATGCTGATGATTTCATTAGTCATCAGCACAGCGATTGCTGCTCTGGGCGGCTTGTGGGAAGGCGGAGACAATACGGTAGTCAATAGCATTGCACAAGTCATCAGCAACTTGATGTCGTTTGCTATCGTTACCGGACTGTTTGCCGTGATCTTCAAATACTTGCCGGCAGCGCAGATCGCATGGAAGGACGTTTTTATCGGTGCACTGCTCACGGCCCTGCTCTTTACGATAGGGAAATCGGCCATCAATGCCTATGTCGCCCATGCAGACATCAGTTCGTCCTATGGCGCAGCAGGCTCGGTGGTCATCCTGATTACCTGGGTCTACTACTCCGCGCAGATCTTCTTTTACGGCTCGCTGTTTACGCATGAATATGCGATCAAGCTCGGCAGTCGTCAGACAAGCAGCGTAGTACCGCGCGTCATCACACCCCAGCCCTCGCCTATTTCATTTTCTCGTGAGCCGACATGAAGTTTTCTTGTCTTATCAACGCAGGGGAGGCAACAAGGGTGTCGTTATACGCCAACACCCTCTTTGGAATGCATCAAGAAAACCCACCCTTCGTTTTTGCCAGATAGGCAAATGCCTATACTAGGCTGCACACACAGTGAGGCCATCATGGAACATCATCGCACCGTTCCGGCGGACAAAACGCAAACTGCCGGCACTACTCATCGAGCAGCATCAACTCTGCTCGACAAGCGCAACAACACCATCGGCAAACTCACGCGCAAGCAGGTATCGGACTGCATTCATATCTGGGCCATGGTGTACCACCTGCGCGATACAGAGGCTGACACGCCTCAACTCTACCAACTGCCAGCCTGGTTCCGGTCCCGCCACGACAAATGCAATTAAATTGAATGACCAAGAACACGGGGCCCAACCTTGCATCTTGGTTTGACGCAATCGCCCATGCTGCAGCGGTTACCCAACAGCAGTCGTCGTTGTAAAGCAAGCAGACCGGAGTGGGTGAACCCATCCACTCCGGCCTTGCACGTTGTTTTCACCAGTTCCCGCGTATATGTACTGCGATATGCCGACATCGTTTTGAAAATCGCGCTCAACGCCGCCGCGGCGCATCAGCTTCAGCTTGCTCTTCCTTGAGCAGCAAGGCAATATCGACCAGGTCGGAATCAGTCGGTTTCTCCCAGCCCTCTTCCCACACGCAATTGCCGAGAAATTTGAGGAAGGCAGGTCGCACGATGGGACTTGCGACGCCCTTGGTACGGAAAGCCTTGCGCACCACTTCGCTGGCAGGCAACCCTTCCGCTTCGAAGCGCGCGATCCACTCCCGCTGATCGGACTCGGGCATTTCCTGGAACATCTCGTGAAGCTCGGTACGCTTCATCGTCATGTAGCGCTCGATCAGCTTCAAACGCTCCGCCTTCGTGTCGAATACCTTGCGCGGCGTGGCAGTCGGTGGTTTCGGCTCGCCGAACTGGCCTGATTGCAATAGCGTTGCCAGATATTTTTCCGGGCTGCGCACCGGTTCCATGTTGACGCGATTCCTGCGCTCGTTCATCACTCGCAACGCCTCGTCCATGGCTTTCGCCCCGTACTTGAGCAAATGCTTTTCCGCCCTCTCCTGCGGAATGCCAGCCTTAATCGCCTCACCTATCGTCTTCAAATCCACCGGTTCAATCTGTTTGTCCGCTGGCTGCAGCATCGGCGCCTTGCGCTTGACACGGAACTGCAAATCCTGCACCGAACGTCCGGCCCGGTGCTCGACCAGTTCGATCTCCAGGTCCGAAACCTCGTTGACCTTCTTGGTTGCATTCTTCAGCACATCGCGCTTAAAGATCTTGTATTCCTGATAGGCGCTGGTAGGGCTGTCAGGCGCGCCGGTCAATACAGGACGCCACCATGACCATGGCTGACGCGCAGTCAGACCACCGGGATTGTCGGCATAACGACAGCAGATTTCATAAAGCACCAGCGAAGCCATGGTGTTCAGCGAGGCTTGCACCTGCAGCGACATTTTTGCAAAGCGCTGCGGGTCGAGCAGTTCCTGCTTGATATTGGGCGCATAACTCCATTCGAGGATCAGTTCGCCGCTGCGCTGGATCAAGTCCGCATGCGCAATCAACGCCGACACACTCCAACGCGCCCCCTCCCCTATCGTCGGCGACTGCCATTCGACCCCGGTCGTTGCCATCTGGCGGAAATACTGTTTGATCAGTTCAGTATTGTTGGAATTGAAGTCGATCCCTGTTGCGATTTCAGCCAGTCGCACCTGATAACGGTCTTGCCCGACCCCCTGCCGTTGCGCGTAATGCAGCATGACGTTGTAGATCTTGCGCGCAGTCACCGTAATCTTTTCCGACTTTGGCACGATGGCCAACGTGTTGACAGGCTTGCGTAAAGGAAATTCCCGTTCGGAACGTGTCGAGCCGGTATCGACTTCCTTGGCGCGAGTGGTTTTCTTCATGTGACCGGCAAGCAGTGGAGGAGGAGGGATATGTTCTAGTGCCGCAAGTCTACAGTGAGTTGATTTTATGTGCAATCTCACCTTTGGGTAAACGCCACGCAGAAAGGTGAGAACAGAATTTCACACAAAATCACCATCCCAAAACCACTCACCTTAAATCCCATCTCACAAAGCTTGCACAGGACAAAAACCGAGATGTGCGTATTCGGCATTCATGCGTCGTCCCTACAACGCTCCGAAAGAAGAAAAAAGGAAAAAAAAGGGAATGAAATTTCCTATATCAACTCACTGACAGCACCATATCACCTCACCGCAAGCCCCAAAAATTCTCGCCTCACACCCCAAATGCTCTCACCTTACGCCCCAAATGTTCTCACTGAACAGGAGGCAAGTATTTGATTAAAAAGGGAAATCCCTAGCTGTTAACGCTTTTAGACCTTTTAGATTTTTTACATTTTTTAGCCGCCGTTTAGAAAACAGGTAAAACACCGCAAAAAAAGCGCTCCTACTTTTTACGGAATTTGTAGAAAACACTCTTTTCTGGAAAATCTGTTGGTTCCGCAAGTACCCGGGGTATCGTAAAATGCCTATATTTTGTAAAACAGCTGAGGAGCGCATGATTCCCACAATGAAAGCCCAACAAAAGATCCATATCAGCGATATCGTGGATCAGGCAGAACGAGCAACACAAATGGTCAATCAGATCCGCTCTCGTATGCTTGCGCCTAACGCAGATAAAAAACCACCTGTGTTTACATTGACGCAACTTGCTACCTTGTGCGGTATTGACAAAGGGCAAGTTTCCTATCGGGTGAGCAAAGGTGATTTGCCTACCGGACAATTAAATGACAAAGGTTCGCGCCGCGAATTCACATTGGCGGAAGCAAGGACTTGGATACGCAATTATCGAGCGGAGCATTTGCGCCCGGATGGTGGCAGGGCAGTAACGATTGCCATCGGCAATTTCAAGGGTGGCGTCAGCAAGACAACCACTGCAATGGTAATGGCGCAAGGCTTGAGCTTACGCGGGCATAAAGTGCTTGCAATTGATGCTGACCCACAAGGATCTCTAACAACCTTGTTTGGCATCATGCCCGACACCGAAGTTACGGAACAACAAACAATTGCGCCTCTTGTCTATGGCGAAACCACCTCGATACGACCTTCCATCCAATCGACTTATTGGGATGGCATCGATCTGGTAGCGGCATCATCAACATTGTTTTCCGCTGAATTCGTTCTGCCATCGCGTCAAATGAAAGACCCGGAATTCCAGTTCTGGGATGTGATCAATCTCGGACTTGAAGACGTTCGCGATGATTATGACGTGATCATCATCGACACCCCGCCATCCCTATCCTACGTAACAATCAACGCTTTCATGGCAGCTGATGCGCTGATTGTGCCGCTACCACCGAATGCACTGGATTTCGCCAGTTCGGCCCAGTTCTGGAGCTTGTTCAGCGATTTGGCATCGAACCTGGTTGAAAGCGCCGGCATCACGAAAACTTTTGACTTCATTCATGTTTTGCTGGCACGTGTTGATTCAGGAGACGTAGCAAGTGATGTGGTACGTTCCTGGATAGCGGCAACCTATGCGGAAAAAGTTTTGCCAGTCGAAATTCCAAAAACAGCCGTAACATCTTCCAGCTCTGCAGAATTTGGGACGGTCTATGACATCAGTCGATATGACGGAAGCGCCAAAACATATAGCCGAGCGCGTGATGCTTACGACCGCACAATCGACCTGGTAGAAGCTTCGATTCGTAATTCCTGGGCAGCACAATTGAACGAAGGAGTATGAGATGTCGATCAAAGACCGCCTAAGCAAGAAAACAGAAGGATTATTCGTTCCTGGAAAGACGGAAAACAATACAACTTCAAACACCCTACGCACCAGCCCAGGGCAGATGTTGATGGTCAACAGCCTCATGAAAGAGAGCAATGAAAAGATTGCGAAACTTGAGGCAAGGTTGAAAGAATTCGAAGGTGCATTACCTGTCAAGCTGATTGACCCGAACAATATCGTGCCGTCGAAATGGGCGAACCGAGAAGCGCAGAGTTTCGATTCCGCAGAGTTTGCGCAGCTTAAAGCGGAAATTGAATCTGCCGAAGGCAATGTCCAACCGATCAAGGTACGGCCAGTGTCGGGACAAGAAGATCGGTATGAAATCGTTTTCGGACATCGCCGCCATCGTGCCTGTCTGGAACTCGGTATTCCGGTGCTTGCAGTGGTAGAAGAGGTTAGCGATGCTGATCTCTTCAAAGCCATGGACAGGGAAAACCGCACACGGCTTGATTTGTCTCCTTGGGAACAAGGGAAAATGTACCGTCGTGCTCTCGACGAAAAACTCTTTCCAACTCAAGAGCAGTTGGCGAAGGAGCTAGGTGTTGATGCAGGTAATCTGAGCAAGGCGCTCAAATTGGCAAATTTGGATAAGCGAATTGTTGATGCTTTCGCGTCACCGCTCGATTTGCAATACCGTTGGGCAAAGCCGCTGATGGATGCGTTGAATCAAGATGAGCAAGGAGTACTGACACGGGCTGATGAATTGGCCAAGAATGGAGTAGGGAGCTTGTCTCCTAAAGAAGTTTTCGAGTTCTTGATTGGTCTAGAGCAAAAGCAAACCGAATTCACGTCCATTGTTGTGGATGGCGTCACGAAAGCAATGTTTAATCGCCGAGGAAATGAAGTATCAATCCGATTCGACAAAGGCGTACTCAATAAACAAAAATTGCAGGAATTGGAAGAAGTACTATCGGAGTGGTTGCGGGATTAAAAGAATTTTACGCAACAGGAAAAGGAGTTGTACGGTACAACTCCTTTTTTTCGCCCGGCGCGCCCGCAATTTATCCGCCAAGCCGCGTGGTGTCGAGCGTAAGCTCGTGGTCGGCACGCGCAAGCAACCGCGAAAGGCTTTGGCATGATCCTGCAGCGTTTCGATGCCGATCTGCGCCGTTCGCTCACTTATGACCAGGGGCGCAACATGCGCAACTGACGCAAGATACCGGCGTCCAGGTCTATTTCACGCATCCGCACAGCCCTTGCGAGCACGGACAAAACGAAAACATCAATGGCTTGCTGCGGCAGTATCTCCCCAAAGTGGCGGACCTCTCCGTCTTCTCACAGCAGGAGCTCGACGACATCATCTGGACACTCAACACCCGCCCCAGAAAATCCCTGGGCTGGAATGCCCTGCCGAACTCTTCCTGCCCGAAGACGCTTTTGGCTTTAAAACTTACTGGGAAAATAATTTCAACTCTGTTGCACTTGGAGCTTGAAACCGCCCACAATTTCTTTGAATGTCATCACGTAAATGCGGTGTCTTTGCGTCAAACGACCTGAAAACACCATTTGGTAAAGCTCCAAAGCGGATTTAATATCGTAAAGTTGTGCTGTACAGCCAAGATGAGGCTTAGTCTGATTCATTCCCAAAACCTCTCACCTATAGACTTCAAGAGGGTGTCATGTGTGTGATCCATTATTCTCTACGAGGTCTTTGCCAAACGCGGTCATCGACTATCGATGCCCGTGTTCACCTCAATCATTTAGAAGGCATTTGGCCAACTAAGTACCCGCGCATAAAAAGCTGTGAAGTGGATGTGGTCCAGGCCGGATGCAAAGCAAGGCGCCCGACCCGACGCAGTGCGAGCAGTGCTGGGGGAGGGCAACGCGGCAGCACGCCGGGTTGGGCCCCAGACACTCACCGTTTTTTATGCGCGGGTATTAACTGTGCAATGCTTCGGTCTTGGGCGCGCTGATCGATTGTCCGCAGTGCTGGCTAAGATAACCTGAGCTCGAGATAAGGAAGTTTCTACGGGATCAAAGGAAAGCGCCTCACCACTTCGTGCGATTGGGTTTGCAGACCGATTAATTAAGGAAATGTTTTGTCTAACCGATGATTTTTACCAAGCCTTTGCGCTGGAATGGGAAAAACGGCTGCTGGTCGACGGCCACAAGAATCGGTGCCGTGCGACGTTCCTGTGCCTGTCGGAATTGATAACACTGGCTGTACTGTTCTATCAATTGGCTTTAGCCAGTTCAATAGCTTTTATCTCTTGTATGCGCAACGGTTTTTGCGTGCCGAAATTCCGGGCTTGCCCAGTTAACAGTGTTGTTTGGAATTGCTGTCCCGCTGCCTTGTTCCTATAAGCACCTTGTATAGTCGATAACCGTAAGCCGGCCACTTTCCTGTGCTGCCACCTGTTTGGCTAGGTCTATGCAAATAAAGGCTATCTCGTAATGGATAGTCGAGTTCATTGCCAAAGTCAAAAAAAGCATGCAGTCCGGTTGAGCGATCGCCATTCGACCAGGCGCTCCTGCAGCGCTGATCTTTGGCCGAGACCGTGTTCGACGGATTGAAAAACCTGTGCCAGGTCAGCACACATGTCATCGCTCCTATGGCGGCTTTCTGGTCAATTTGATGGGTGATATTGTCGCCACTGCCTCGCACCGAATAAATCTCGCTTGCCCTCAACTGCTCCAGCATCGCTGACTTTACTCATCTTGAGCTCAGGTAAGGATACCTTTGCCGTTTTACCCGTACGCTTGATCGTCGAACAGACCTTTGCGTGGCTGGGCAATTTTAGACGCTTGGCGAAAGATGTCGAAATCCTGACGGGAACGACTGAGAATATCACCCGCATAGTCATGCTCAAAATAACGCTAGCAAAACTACGCTGATAGTCTTCAAGACAGCTTCTTAGTCGCTCGATTTTGCTGGAGATACGGTCCAAAGCAAGAATGCGACTGGTAAGTTCTTCGGGTTCAAATGACATATCATCATTGATGATCGTGGCAAACTATTGATATCAAAGTTATGCCCGGCAATGCTGATCACCGCAAATTTGGTCGCATCCATGCTGGCAAGGGATATCGCTTCCAGGAACTGGTCGCGTGATTACGCTGCCAATAGATCGGAATCATCAGAAAAGTGCGCAAAAACATGAAGTCTTGTGCAACATACCGTATTTGATCAAGCACTTTTGGGGCGCCGATCTTTCATCGAAACCGTGTTCGACGAGCTAAAAACCTGTGGCAGGTTGAACATATTTGGCGATTATATAGCGGCGTCCTGATTAATTAATCTAATGG
>Ga0070664_100003798_pt1 | contig 12192 bp, 13 predicted proteins | sample KBSC73metaG_FD_65863 | JGI IMG/M metagenome (GOLD analysis project Ga0070664, IMG submission 65863) | Corn rhizosphere microbial communities from Kellogg Biological Station, Michigan, USA - KBS C7-3 metaG | ecosystem: Host-associated > Plants > Roots > Rhizosphere > Soil ... | reverse complement strand
CCGAAGCAGAGCGCCTGATCGCGCGCCTGCGGCCAGTCGATGGAAGGCTTGCCGCTTCCCTTCTTCCAGAAGCCCACCAGAAGCTCCGGTGCGGTTTCGTGATTGGCGTCGAGCCAACGCCGGAAATCCTCTTCGCTGGCGAAGAAGACGGGCTCCATGCTCGTCAGGCTGTCTTCTTCGAAGCCAGGTTGACCGCGACCGCCTCGCCGATCAGCGCCTTGAAAGCCTCGTCGTCGATCCTGGAGCTCTCCCGAATGTCGATCGCGCGCCGGGTTCCGCCATCGAGGCTGGAGTTGAACAGGCCTGACGGGTCGGCGAGCGCCGCGCCGCGAGCGAAGGTCAGCTTCACCTTGTCCTTGTAGGTCTCGCCAGTGCAGATGAGGCCCGCGTGAGACCATGTGGGGACGCCGGAGGGGTTTGAGGGCTTGCGCCACTTCATTTCCTCGACGACCCCAGGATCGGCCTCCGTGATGAGAGCGCGAAGCCTTCCAAGTGTTTCACCGCGCCAATCGGCAAAGGATGCAATCTTCGCGTCGATAAGCTCGGAGTCACTCATGGCTGCCTTTCCCTGTTACCTCGTCAGCTTGCGATAGCTCATTCGGTGCGGCCTCGTGGCCTCTTCACCGAGACGGCGGACCTTGTCCTCCTCGTAGGCTTCGAAATTGCCTTCGAACCATTCGACGCGGCTGTCGCCTTCGAAGGCAAGGATGTGGGTCGCGAGACGATCGAGGAAGAAGCGGTCGTGGCTGATCACCACGGCGCAGCCCGCGAAATTCTCGATCGCTTCCTCGAGCGCGCCGAGGGTCTCGACATCGAGGTCGTTGGTCGGCTCGTCGAGCAGCAACACATTGCCGCCGCGCTTCAGCATCTTGGCGATGTTGACGCGGTTGCGCTCGCCGCCTGACAGCTTGCCGACGTTCTTCTGCTGGTCCTGCCCCTTGAAGTTGAAGGCGCCGACATAGGCGCGCGTCGACTGGTCGTGGCCGTTGACCTTCATATAATCCAGGCCGTCGGAGATCTCCTGCCAGACATTATTCTTGTCGTTGAGGTGATCGCGGCTCTGGTCGACATAGCCGAGATGGACGGTCGGCCCGATGTCGACGTTGCCCGAATCCGGCTGTTCCTGTCCTGTGATGAGCTTGAAAAGCGTCGATTTGCCGGCGCCGTTGGGCCCAATGACCCCGACGATGCCGCCCGGCGGCAGGGTGAAGGAGAGGTCTTCGAACAGCAGCTTGTCGCCATAGGCTTTGGAGACGTTGTTCACCTCGATGACCTTGCCACCCAGGCGCTCCGGAACTTGGATGAGGATTTCCGCCTTGCCGGGAACATACTTCTCCTGCGCGGCGACCAGCTGGTCGAACTTGGCGATACGCGCCTTCGACTTGGTCTGGCGGGCCTTGGCGCCCTGCCGGATCCATTCGAGCTCGTGGCGGATCGCCGTCTGGCGGCCGCTTTCCTCGCGCTCTTCCTGCTCCATTCGCTTGGATTTTTTCTCGAGATAGGTCGAGTAATTGCCCTCGTACGGAAAATATTTCCCGCGATCGAGCTCGAGGATCCAGCTGACCACATTGTCGAGGAAGTAGCGGTCGTGCGTGATCATCAGCACCGCACCCGGATATTCCTTCAGGTGGTTCTCCAGCCACTGGACGCTCTCCGCATCCAGATGGTTGGTCGGCTCGTCGAGCAGCAGGATCGACGGCTTCTGGATGAGCAACCGCGTCAACGCGATGCGACGCTTCTCGCCGCCTGATAGATTCTCCACCGGCCAGTCGGACGGCGGACAACGAAGCGCCTCCATCGCAACCTCGAGTTGGTTGTCGAGCGTCCAACCGTCGACCGCGTCGATCTTGGCCTGGAGATCGCCCATCTCCTCCATCAGCGCGTCGAAATCGGTGTCGTCCTTCGGATCACCCATCTCGGCGGAGATGGCATTGAACCGGTCGACCATGTCGGCGACCTCGCGCGCGCCGTCCTTGACGTTTTCCAGCACGTTCTTGCTGGTATCGAGCTGCGGCTCCTGGGGCAGATAGCCGACGGTGATGTTCTCGCCCGGCCAGGCTTCTCCCTGAAAGTCCCTGTCGATGCCGGCCATGATCTTCATCAAGGTCGACTTGCCGGCGCCGTTCGGACCGACGATCCCGATCTTGGCGCCGTGATAGAATTGCAGGTTGATGTGGTTGAGCACCGGCTTCTGAGCGCCGGGGAAGGACTTGGTCATGTCCTTCATGACAAAAGCATATTGGGCGGCCATGGGGTCGCGGGCGTCCTTTGATGGGATTGGAAAGCTCGCCGCCAGTTAGGCGACCGCGTCCGCTTTTTCTAGTCGCGCCCGACCATCGCCTCCGCGTCCGCGAACCGATAATCGCGAAACTGGTCGCGAAGATCCTTCTTCGACAGCTTCCCACTGGCGGTGTGAGGCAGCTCGTCGACGAATTCGATCGCGTCCGGAAGCCACCATTTGGCTACCCGGCTCGAAAGATAATCGCGAATCTCCTCGGCCCTGAGGTCGCTGTCCGGGTCGCGCACGACGAGAAGCAGCGGGCGCTCATCCCACTTCGGATGCGGAACGCCGATGGCAGCCGCTTCCGCGACTCCCGGACAACCGACTGCCGCGTTTTCGAGCTCGATCGAGCTGATCCATTCGCCGCCCGACTTGATGACATCCTTAGCGCGGTCCGTGATCTGGATTGTGCCATCGGGATGGATCGTGGCCATATCGCCGGTGTCGAACCACTGCTCCGCGTCGACGCAATCCTTGTCCTGCTTGAAATAGCGTTTGACGACGGCCGCTCCCCGCGTCTGGAGCCGTCCGGCGCTCTTCCCGTCGCGCGGCAGGACATTGCCCTGATCGTCGAGCGTGCGCAGCTCAACGCCGAACATCGAGCGGCCGGGCCGCGACATATAAGCGACCTGCTCGTCCTCGCTCATCGAATCCCAGTTCGCTGGCGGCGCTCCAACCGTGCCGACCGGCGACATCTCCGTCATCCCCCAGAGATGATTCACATGGACTCCGCGGTCGCGGAACCAGCGGATGGTCGCCGGCGGAGCTGACGACCCGCCGATGATGACCAGGCGCAATTTTCCTAGCGAAGCCCCCGTTTCCTCTACATGGTCGATCATTCCGAGCCACACCGTCGGTACGCCCGCCGAGTGAGTGACGCCTTCCGAATTGAACAGACTGCAGAGACGCTCCGGTCGATTGTCGGCGCAGATCACGAGCTTGAAGCCCGCGATCGCGGCAGCATAGGGGATGCACCAGCTTCCGGCATGGAACATGGGCACGACGGGAAGCATCACCGAGCGCGCCGAGACATCGAATATGTCTGGTGCGATCACGCTCATCGCATGGAGGACCGTGGAGCGATGCTCGTAGAGCACGCCCTTGGGGTCTCCCGTGGTCCCACTCGTATAACAAAGGCCGCATGGCTCGCGCTCGTCGCCCTCGTACCAGGCGTATTCGCCATCCTCCCTCTCGAGGAACGCGTCGAATTCCTCGTCGAAACAGATATAATGCTCGATGGTCTTCCATTTCGGCTTCATCCGCTCGACGAGCTGGGTGAAGCTGCGATCGTAGAGGAGGACCCGATCCTCCGCGTGATTGGCGATATATTCGAGCTGGTCGTCGAACAGCCGCGGGTTGAGCGTGTGGAGTACGCCACCCATGCCGACGACCCCGAACCAGGTCACGAAATTGCGATCGTGGTTCATCGCGAGCGTGGCCACACGATCGCCGGGCTTAACACCCAGTCTCTCGAGCGCCTGTGCGAGCCGACGGGAATCGTGCGCCAGGCGCTTCCAGTTCGTGCGGTGGGTGGTCCCGTCGGCACGCGCGCAAACGATCTCGGTAGAGGCGTGCTCGCGTTCGGCATGATCCATCAATCGCATGATGCGAAGCGGAAAATCCTGCATTGCGCCCAGTGACATCGGCGTCCCCTCTTGCAGTCAAAGACAGTCTGACTGCAGCCCGTGCCGCAGGCAAGCAATTCCGGTTTGCTTGTAAGCGACCCGAAATATCGGGATCGCGACTCTAGAAGGGCAGCTTGAATCCGGGGGGAAGCGGGAGCGTGCTCTGCATCTTTTGCATCTCTCCGGCGGCCGCCGCATCCGCCTTCGCGCGCGCGTCGTTGATGGCGGCGGCGATCAGGTCTTCGATCATCGTCTTTTCGGACGGCTGGAGGAGGCTCTCGTCGATGTCGACGCCAAGGATCCGGCCCTTGGCGGTGGCTCGCACCTTGATCAGTCCGCCACCCGCAACGCCTTCGACCTCGATCTTGTCGAGATTGTCCTGAGCCTTCTGCAGCTCGTTCTGCGCGTTCTGCGCCATCTGCATGATCGATTCGAAATCAGGCATTTCGGGCATGTCAGCTGCCTCTCGTTGAAAAGGATTCGAGCTCGGCGTCCGGAAACGCGTCCATTACTGCGCGGACATTGGGATCGGCGAGCACATCGGATCGAACGCGTTCCTCGGCCATTTTCTCCTGATCGAGCAGCGATGGCTCACCCAACTCATCGGAAAGGGAAACCTGCCAACTCGCCCCCGTGGCCGCCTTCAGCGCCATCGCCAGGTCGCGCGACCAGTCCGCGCCAAGCGGCCGGCTCGGCTTCAGCACCAGCTCCGGCGGCGCATAGCGGACGACCCCGACCTGGTCGTGAAGCTGCTGAGACAGCAAATGCTTTCCGCTCTGCTCGACCGCTCTCACGAGCCCGGCGAAGTCGTTCGGAATACGCGCAGTGGTGCCCGACGGCCTTCCCGTCGGAGCGGATGGGACCGGTGCGACGCCGCCTTCGCCTGTCAGTCTCGCCAATAGCGACGCTGGATCGGGCATGTCAGCGGCGTGGATCAGCCGCAACAATGCCATTTCGGCTGCCTCGCGGGGGTCCGGCGCCACCTCGACGTCTTGAAGACCCTTGAGCAGCATCTGCCACAGGCGGTGGATCGTGCCCCAGGATAAAGCCCCTGCCATCTCGGCCGCGCTCTCCCGCTCCTCGGCGCTTTGCAGTGCGTCCGACCCCGCTCCAGCCTTGGCGCGGGTCGCTGCGTGGAGTCTCTCCATCAGGCCGCGCAACAATTGCGTCGGGTCGATTCCAAGGTCATGCGCCTGGTCCAGCTCTTCGAGAGCGGCCGGGGCGTCACCGGAAAGCACCAGCTGGAGAAGGCGGCGGATCCGCCCACGATCGGCGAGCCCGAGCATGTCCCGGACCTGATCCGCCGTTACCATTCCCGCACCATGGGCAATTGCCTGGTCCAGGATCGAAAGGCCATCGCGCGCGGAACCCTCCGCTGCACGCGCGATCATGTTCAGCGCCTCGGCATCGACTTCGACGCCTTCCGCATTCGACACTTCGGCGAAATGCGCGGCGAGCTTTTCGGCGGGGATCCGCCGCAGGTCGAAGCGCTGGCAGCGCGACAGGACGGTGACCGGGACCTTGTTCACTTCGGTGGTCGCGAACAGGAACTTCACATGCTCGGGCGGTTCCTCAAGAGTCTTCAGCAAGGCATTGAAAGCAGCCTTGGAAAGCATGTGCACTTCGTCGATGATGTATATCTTGTACCGCGCGCTGACCGAAGCATAGCGGACCGCGTCGATGATCTCGCGAATGTCGTCGATACCGGTGTGGCTCGCAGCATCCATCTCGATGACGTCGATGTGCCGCCCCTCGGAAATCGCACGACAGGGCTCGCAGGCGTTGCAGGGCTTGATGGTGGGCCCGCCCTGCCCGTCCGGCCCGATGCAGTTCAGCGCCTTGGCGATGAGTCGCGCCGTCGACGTCTTGCCCACGCCGCGGACGCCGGTGAGCAGGAAGGCATGCGCGATGCGTCCACGCTCGATCGCATTGGCGAGCGTTTTCACCATCGCGTCCTGCCCGATCAACTCGGAAAATGTCTGAGGACGATACTTGCGAGCAAGCACGCGATACGGCGACCCGGTCGTCGGCTTGGTCGCCACTTCGGGTAGGTCCAGGCCGAGACCCGGCGATTCTTGCGATTCGTCGTCGTTCACAAGAGATGGTTTAGGGACATTGCCTCGCCAGCGCCAAGGCTTAGGCGCGCGGCCCAGTTTGCAAGGGTCGGTGGAAGCCGACGACCCGGCACCAAATCGTTGTGGCTGCTTCCTTCCGGACCTGACCAGGTTGGCGACAGCGCCGTCCGCCGACTTCCGGGCGCGCATATGGGTGAAGACCTTGCGGCGCGCAAGTTCGAAGGCCTTACTTCATGCGCCATTCACGCGGCGCCGCAGACGAGTATGAAGCGCCTATGCCTGTTGTCTCTCTGATCCTTCCGCTCTTGCTGTCCGGGGCGCAGGCCGCGACGGCGCCAATCAGCGTTGTCGGCCACGCCTGGGCGCCCTTCATCAGCCCGATGGGAGAGCCCTTTCGAGCCCGCAGCAAGGCCGACAATACGCTTGCGCTCTGGTTTCGGCAGGCCGACCGCAACGGCGACGGCGTTCTCACATCAGACGAAATGGTCGCGGACGCAGATCGCTTCTTCGCCAAGCTCGACGAGGACCATAACGGGCAGATCGAGCCCGAAGAGCTGGTCGCCTACGAATGGGATGTCGCTCCGGAAATCCAGGTGAATTCAAGGGCGAAGCGATCGCCAGCGGCCCCGGTCGACATGGCCGCGATCAAGAAGGCCGAGGAGGATGACCTCGAAGCGGCGCGACGCCCGTCAAAGGGTCCGAAAGGCGGCTATCTGCTGGACGGAAGCCTTCAGGGCGGGGCTCGTTACTCGCTGCTCAACATGCCCGAGCCGGTCGCCGCCGCCGACGCCGATTTCAACCGGGCAATTACAGCAGACGAGTTCCGGCAGGCCGCGATCGCCCGCTTTCAGCTGCTGGACCGTGCCCGGCAAGGCCGGCTGTCGCTGGATCAGCTGCAGGCGCTGGTTCCGCCGCCACCAAAGGGTGGTCGGCGCGCATCGCGTCCTGACGCCAAGTCGGATCAACGAATCGGATTGCCGCTCCCGCCCGGCAATTAACTACGCGGACGATTTCATCTTGCGTCCATGATAGTGCAACCCGCCGATGCCTCAGTTTGGGAGATGCCCGTGCCCTTCGCCGCATTCCTGATCGTCCTGAGCTCCACCGCCGCCCAGCCGCAGCCCCAAGCGCCGGCCCCGGCACCGCCTTACTCCTCGCAACGTAGCGGCCGTCTGTTCATGAGCCCCATGGGCGAGCCCTTCAGGCCGGCGGCCCGCGATGACAACACGCTCGCGGACTGGTTCAATCAGGCCGATCGCAATCACGACGGACGAGTGACGCTCGAGGAGATGCAGCAGGACGCCGAACGGTTTTTCGCGAAGCTCGATGAGGGACATGACGGCGAAATCGATCCCGATGACATCACGCGCTACGAAAATGTCGTCGCTCCCGAGATCCAGAGCGGCGCAAGCTTCGGACTGATGGCCCAGATGGAAGACGCAGGAGCCGCCAAGGGCGACGCGGGCCGCCGTCATCGCGGGGGCGGAAAATTCTTCAGGGGAGCCGACGACCAGCACCAGGGCGCCGGACAATTCGGGCTGCTCGACCTGCCGGAGCCGGTTGTCTCGGCCGACACCAACTTCAACCGCGGCGTTTCATTGCCCGAATTCCGGCAAGCCGCCGCCCAGCGCTTCATTGCGCTCGATATCGACCATCGTGGCTATCTCACCATTGCCGGTCTCGATACGATCCGCCCCGCTCCTCCAGCGGCTCCCAAGAAACCGGATCGACCGAAGGATACCGACGAAAGCCCCTTGCCCAACGATCCAGGCGACTGATCGTCAGGCGAACCGGCTTGCGACGAGCCGTGCGATCGAACGGTGCACGGCGGCTTTGGCCTCAGCGCTTGCTCCTCCGCCGCTGATGTAGGCGGAGACAACGATCGGAGATTTGCCAGGGGGCCACGCGATTGCAACGTCGTTCACCGCACCGGCTCTGCCCGTTCCCGGCTTGTGCCCAACACGCCATTGGTTTGGAAAACCGGCCTTGAGCCTATCGGGCTTCGCCTCCGATGTGACGAACCACTCGGTCAGCTTCGATCGAGAAGACTCCGCGACGATCGCGCCCAGGAGGAGCGCGCTCGCCAGACCAGCCATTGCCGCCGGCGTGGTCGTATCGCGCGGGTCGCCCTCGAGATTGCTGTTGAGCGCCAGCTCAAAGCGATCGATCCGCGTCGATGGATCGCCGCATGAGCGAATGAATCGGGTCAGCGCTGCGGGTCCACCTACCCGCCTCAGAAGCAGGTTGGCGGCGCTATTGTCGCTCTGCCGCACGGCCGCCGCTGCCAACGTATCGATGCTGAGTGCTCGCCGCCTCAGGTTGGCGGCGACTGTCGGCGAATTTTCGAGGGGATCCTCGGCGCTGAACCTCAACTCCTCGGAAAGGCTCAGCCGACGCTGATCCGATAGCCGCAAGACGAAGCCGGCAAGCGCCAACTTGAACGTCGAGCACATGGCATAGCGGCTGTCGGGATCGATGGAGATGCGCCGCCCGGTTCCCGTTTCGATCGCCACAACGCCAAGGCGCGCTCCGGGTCCGAGCGAACGGCGCAGCTCCATCAACGCCGGATCGTCCCGATTCCGGCTTGCGGCGGGCAAGGCGTCGAGCGCCGTGCCCAATGCCGCCGTTCCGGCAAGGAACATCCGGCGATCGAGCAGCATCATCGGCCCATCCAGTTCCGCGCTGCGGGCGGGACGCGCACGTCCAGACTCTTCATGTCGGCTGTCAGGATAATCTGGCAGGCAAGGCGCGAGGTCCGGGTCGCGTGCGCCGCTAGGTCGAGGAGATCCTCCTCCTCCTCGGTCGCCGGGGGCAGTTTCTCGAAATCGTCGTGATCGACGATCACGTGGCAAGTCGAGCAAGCCATCACGCCTTCACAGGCGCCCTCAAGCGGCTCGCGGGCTGCCCAGGCGACATCGAGCAGCCGCTGGCCCGGCTCCGCTTCCACTTCCTTGTCGAGGCTTCCGTCCGCCCGGAAAAAACGCACCAGGGTCACGCGTCGAGCTTCTCCTGCTCGAGCGCCGCCTTCGCAAGGCGGCGACAGGCTTCGACCAGCTCCTGCTGCGTCGTGTAACGCCCGAAGCCGAGGCGGATCGACGAGCGCGACTCCCGATAGTCCAGGCCAAGGGCCCGCAATACGTGGCTCGGCCGCCCCGAACCGCTGGCGCAGGCCGATCCCAGCGAAAAGGCGATATCGCGAAGGTCGGCGATCAGCCGAGCCGAATCCACGCCTTCTCTGCGGATGTTGAGGTTGCCGAGATAGCGATGATTGACGCTGCCGTTGACGATCCAGCCCGGCCCAAGCGCGTGGATCGCCGCCTTCCAGAGGCGCTGGACGTGGTCGTAATCGCGGGTGCAGCGCTCGTCGGCGAGCTTCGCCGCTGCGCCGAAGCCGACGCACAGGGCTGGCGACAAAGTGCCTGAGCGAAGGCCCTGCTCCTGACCGCCGCCGTGGATGAGGGGCGCCGGTTCCTTCCCCTTGCGCATCCAGAGGGCGCCGATACCCTTCGGACCGTGGATCTTGTGGGCTGAAACGGCAACCAGGTCGGGACCATTGCAAAGTTCCACCCGGCCTAGTGCCTGAACCGCGTCCGAAAGGACGATCGCCCCGACGCCGTGCGCGATGTCCGAGATCGCCGTTAGCGGCTGCCGTACGCCGATCTCATTGTTCACCATCATGACCGCGACCAGCAGCACGCGATCGTCCAGCTCCCGTTCGAGCAGGTCGAGGTCGAGCCGGCCTTCGCGATCCACGGGAAGCACCGTCAGATCGATGCCCTGACCGGCGAGCCATTCGCAGCTGTCGAGCACTGCCGCATGCTCGGTCGCGACCGTAATGATACGGTTGCGTCCTCTCGGCGCTTTCTCGACCGTTCCCTTCAGCGCCCAGTTGAGCGCTTCGGTCGCGCTTCCGGTGAAGGCGACTGCACCGCCCTTCAAACCGATCGCCCTCTCGACCTGCTTGCGCGCAACCTCGATGGCAGCGGAGGCCTCACGTCCCCATCGGGAAGGCGAGTGCGGGTTGGCAAACTTCTCCTCGATCCAGGGCCGCATCGCGGTGACCACTTCCGGCGCCAGCGGAGTCGTCGCCTGGTAATCGAGGTAGATCATGCGGCCGCCATTTTCGCACGATTGCGGATGCGGCGCCACTCGACGAGGAAGCGCTCGACGTCGGCTGCGCTCGTCGTCGGGCCGAAGCTGACGCGGATGACACGGGCGGCGGTTTCATCAGAAATGCCCATTGCCCCCAGCACCCGGCTCGACCTCATGCTGCCCGACGAGCAGGCACTGCCGGCGGAAACCGAGATTCCGGCAAGGTCGAGCTGAACGAGTTGGCTCGCGCTCGCCGTGCCTGGCATCGCATAAGCGCCGATCGTCGCGATGCGCGGAGCCGATTCGGCAATCGCGATCCCGTCCGACGCTGCGACTTCTTGCTCCAGCTCCGCCCGCAGAGAAGCGAGCCGCGGCAGAGCCTCAGCGAAGCGCCGCGTCTCCAAGGCCGCCGCCATTCCCGCCACTGCCGGCCAATTCTCCGTCCCCCGGCGATAGCCGCGCTCCTGCCCGCCGCTCGTCTGCAAGGCCGCGAGATCGCGCACCAGAAGTGCGCCGACACCAGGCGGGCCTCCAAACTTGTGGGCCGAGACGGCAATGAAGTCCGCCTCGGGCAGCGGCATTTTCCCTGCGGCCTGGGCGCAGTCCGCGAGCAGCAGGGAGCCGGCCGCGCGAACCATCTCCTGTATCCGCTCGATCGGCTGGATGACGCCGGTCTCGTTGTTGACGAGTTGCACGGCTACCAGTGCCGGACCGGCGGCAAGTTCCCTTTCAAGCGCGCCAAGATCGACCACCCCATCGTCACTTACCGGCAAGATGCGCGCGTGCTCGCCCATCGCCGCGATCACCACATCGTGCTCGGTGGGATTCACGATGCGGCCTTCCGCCTTGGCCCGCGCCGCGACGATCTGCACGGCCTCGCTGGCGCCGGATGTCAGGATGACGCCATGACGCCACTCAAGAATGTCAGCGATCTTGCGCCGGGCTTCCTCGAATCCCGCTCGCGCCCGGCGGCCATCCGCGTGAGGTGAACTCGGGTTTGCCCAGCCCTCCATCGCGGCTGCTACGGCCGCGCGCGCTTCGGGCAGTATCGGCGTTGTCGCCGCATGGTCGAGGTAGAGGCGATCGGGACTACTCAAAACCGCCGATTTCCTGCCAATTGCCACATGAACGCCCGCCCCTATATATGACCCGACGCCGCTTCGCACCCGCGTAGCGCCCCTTGATACAAGAGCATCGCCAACTTCCATGCCCGAAGTCATTTTCCCAGGCCCCGAGGGACGCCTCGAAGGACGTTTCCATCCCGGCACACGGCCCCGCGCACCAGTCGCGTTGATCCTCCATTCCCACCCTCAGGCGGGCGGGACGATGAACAACAAGCTCGTCCAGCTGCTGTATCAAACCTTCGTGAAGCGCGGCTTCGCGACGCTTCGTTTCAACTTCCGCGGCGTCGGCAAGAGCCAGGGCATCTTCGACAACGGCATCGGCGAGCTGAGCGACGCGGCCTCCGCGCTCGACTGGGTCCAGTCGATACATCCCGAAGCGGAAACCACCTGGGTCGCCGGCGTCAGCTTCGGCGCGTGGATCGGCATGCAGCTCTTGATGCGCCGGCCGGAGATCCGCGGCTTCATCTCGATCGCGCCGCCCGCAAACATGTACGACTTCAGCTTTCTTGCCCCATGCCCGTCGTCGGGCATTATCATCCAGGGCGAGGCCGACGAGGTCGTCACTCCAAGCGCGGTCCAGAAGCTCGTCGACAAGCTGCGCACCCAGCGCCACATCACCATCCACCACGACCTGATCCCCGGCGCGAATCACTTCTTCGCGAACGAGCTCGACCTCCTGATGAAGTCGGTCGACGACTATCTCGACATGCGGCTCGCTACCGACCCGATCAAGCCGGCGATACCGTCCAGATCATCACGTTCATGACGAGCACCAGGGCGGCGGCGATCATAAGGATCCCGCGGCCCCTCGTCTGACGAACGAGAGCGAGCTTCACGCCGCCGGCAAGCAGCAGGAAGCCGGCGATCATCGCAAGCGCCAAAGCGCCTTCAGAAAATTTGTCCATCGGAAGCCGGCTTCACTAACACTTAACCCGAATATCATAATGCGGCCTCATGGCATCGGCCGACCAGCAGGCGCGCCTCGACGAGGCTTT
>Ga0070664_100003797_pt1 | contig 12192 bp, 11 predicted proteins | sample KBSC73metaG_FD_65863 | JGI IMG/M metagenome (GOLD analysis project Ga0070664, IMG submission 65863) | Corn rhizosphere microbial communities from Kellogg Biological Station, Michigan, USA - KBS C7-3 metaG | ecosystem: Host-associated > Plants > Roots > Rhizosphere > Soil ... | reverse complement strand
CTCCTACCAAGTTGTCATTCAGCAGGGCAGGCGGCACCGGCTCATTCGACGTGACGACCCAGCCTGCAGACTGCCAGTGGCGCATCGACGACAGCTTCCAGCTGGTGCCGAACGTCAGCCCGCGTTCTGGAACTGGCGCGACGAAGGTCACCTATACGGTCGTTCCAAACGCGTTCTCAAGCTTGGTCGAGCTGACGTTGCGGGTGCGAGGCCTCAGCGGATTGAACCCGCCCGCGGTACACACCATTCAGCTCGCAGGTCAGTAGCTGCCGCTGCGCGACCAGCGAGCGCTCGTCAGGCGTGCGCCAGCTTCGCGAAAATCGGCCTGAGTTTCTGCGCCGTATCCGGCAGTTCCTCCGGGAGCACACGCGTCTCGCCAACGACGCTCATGAAGTTCGTATCGCCCGACCATCGCGGGACCACGTGCATGTGCACGTGATCCAGCACACCGGCGCCGGCAGACTTCCCGAGATTGATCCCCATGTTGATCCCATGCGGGCTGTACGCGTCGGTCAGCGCAAGCTCGGAGCGCCGCGTCAGATCGATCAGCTCGCAGAGTTCTTCGTTCGTCGCAGCGGCCAGCGAGGGGATGTGGCGATTCGGCACGACCAGCAGGTGGCCGTTGTTGTACGGATACAGGTTGAGGATGACGTAGCAGGTCTTACCGCGAAAGACGATGAGCGACGATTGCCGGAAGGCTGCAGGGTCGTCAGCTGACGCCGGTGACGCTGACGAATCAGGTTCGGCGAGGGCCTCACAAAAAACACAGCCCCTGGCTTCTCCCCCGCTCAAGATGTAGGGAAGCCGCCAGGGGCTCCAGAGCCGATCCATCGGTTACACGCCGGCGATGTTGGGATCGACGGTCACCGGTGCTGCCGCGGGCGGCGCCGCGGGGGCGTCGGGCTCGCGGTTGATCAGTTCCTTCAGTTCCTTTCCCGGCTTGAAGTACGGCACTTTCTTCGGCGGCACATCCACCTTGTCGCCGGTCTTCGGATTCCGCCCTTTGCGCGGCTCACGGCGCCGCAGCCGGAAGCTGCCGAATCCTCGCAGCTCGATCTTCTCGCCTCGATGCAGCGCATCGATGATGCTCTTGAAGACGGTATCGACGATGACCTCGGAATGCTTCTTCGTGAGGTCCGAAACACGCGAGACTTCCTCGACGAGCTCCGCTTTCGTCATGCTGCCGTTGGTCATACGCTCGCTCCCTTTTGGTCGCTCGCTTGAGTTCAGGTTCGTCCGGGTTCTACGAGGTTCGACTGGGTTCTGCGAGGTTCGTTCTACTCGAGAACGAACCCAGTGGAACCTGGTAGAACCCAGCAGAACCCTGTAGAACCTTCTGTTAGTTCTGGTGCTTGAAGTGATCCCCCAGCGTCACTTCCGGTCGTCCCGTCAGCTCGGTATACGCCTCCCAGTCCGCCCGGAATTCGTCGCTCTTCAGCGCGCGAATGCTGAGCCCGACTTTCCGTTCGGCAGGAATCAGCTTGATGATCTTCATCTGATAACTGTCGCCGACCTTCAGATCGAGCTTCTCGTCCTTGCCGGCGTGCTGCGACTCGTCGAATTCGGAGACGTGGATCAGCCCTTCGATCCCTTCGGCCAGCTCGACGAAGGCGCCGAAGTTGGTCAGGCGAACGACCTTGCCCTCGACGACGTCGCCGACGTGATGCTGCTGGAAGAACTCGTCCCAGACATCCGTCTGCAACTGCTTGAGGCCGAGCGAGAGGCGCTGGTTCTCGGCGTCGATGTTGAGCACCATCGCCTCGACCGTGTCCCCCTTCTTCAGCACTTCAGACGGGTGCTTGAGCCGCTTGCTCCACGACATGTCTGAGATGTGAATCAGGCCGTCGATCCCTTCCTCGACCTCGACGAACGCGCCGAATTCGGTCAGGTTGCGCACCTTGCCGGTAATCGTCGTGCCGATCGGGTACTTCTCCGAGAGCTCGTGCCACGGGTTGCTCTCGACCTGCTTCAACCCGAGCGAGATACGGCGCGCACCCGGATCGACGCCGAGCACCATCGCTTCGACAGTGTCGCCGACGTTGAGAATCTTCGACGGGTGCTTGACGCGTTTGCTCCACGACATCTCGCTGACGTGGATGAGGCCTTCGACGCCAGGCTCGAGCTCGACGAACGCGCCGTAATCCGTGAGGCTGACGACCTTCCCGCTCATCCGCGCACCGACCGGATAGCGCTCGATCACGTTCGACCACGGATCGTTCATCAACTGCTTGTGGCCGAGCGACACGCGTTCGGTCGCGGGATCGTACTTGAGCACGATCACGTCGATCTCATCGTTGACCTTGAAGAGCTCGGACGGATGCGAAACACGGCCCCACGACATATCGGTGATATGCAGCAGGCCGTCGATGCCGCCCAGATCGATGAACGCGCCGTAGTCGGTGATGTTCTTGACGACGCCGCGGAGGACCTTGCCCTCGGCGAGCGTGTCGAGCGTGTGCTTCTTCTTCTCGGCGTTCTCCTCTTCAAGGAGCACCTTGCGCGAGAGCACGATGTTGCCGCGCTTCTTGTTGACCTTGATGACGCGCATCCGCAGCTCCTGGCCGCGCAACGCGTCGAGATTCCGCACCGGACGGACGTCGATCTGCGAGCCTGGCAGAAACGCGCGGACGCCGATGTCGACTGCGAGTCCGCCCTTGATTCTCTCGATCACGCGGCCGATGACGACCTTCTTCTCGGCGTAGGCCTTCTCGACCTCGTCCCAGATCTTCATCTTCTCGGCTTTTTCGCGCGAGAGCACGACGTAGCCTTCGCGGTCTTCGGTGCGCTCGAGCAGGACGTCGACGGTGTCGCCGGGCTGCACGGAAATCTGTCCCGTCTCGTCTACGAACTCGTCGACAGGGATGATGCCTTCTGACTTGTAGCCAACATCGACGATGACTTCGGACGGCGTGACTTTCAGGACGGTGCCCTTCACGACCTCGCCTTCCGCGATGTTGCGGAAGCTGTTATCGTAAAGGTCTAAGAGGCGTGCATATTCTTGCGGATCGACGTGATCGTCCATCTGGGAGAAGCCCGATGTCTTCAGATCAGCGGTTCCAGTGCCACCTCCTTTGGGATTGTTGAGCGGTGAATTGTCGGTTGCCATGCTTAACGGGTCCTCCTCGATCGAACTGGCGGATCTCAGCTCCGGCCGGGCTGTAGGATTGCTTTCCTTCGCGCGGGCGCTCAAGATGATTGAGCACTGTGGAAGGTCGCTTCAATTGCGATAAGCAATAGAAGATACATCACTTAGGGGCCTACAGTCAATCGCGTGTGCCGGCCGAGCCAGGCCGTCAGGACGCGCCTATCAGACAGGGGTCAGCACCATGGCGAAGAAAACAGCACGACGGAAGGCTGGAGGCTCTTCGCGGAAGCGCACCGGACAAAGCCGGAAGCGGACCTCGTCGAACAAGCGCGCCGGTTCGGCGGCTCGGGCATCAGCCCGCGCCGGCAAGACCAAGCGGGTTGCCGCGAAACGGCGAAGCAAACCGGCGGCAAAATCGTTGAAAGCAAAGAAGAAAGCGTCGCCAGCTCGTCAGGCCAGGTCGACGCAGGACCTCCGCGACGCCGCGGCCCGCTCCAAGAACCGCGGGATGGAGCGCGATCTGGCGCAAACACCAGAAGCTGGCCGTTCGGTCCGCGGACCGACCAACCCGATGCCAACCCGGCGGTCGACCGGCACGGAAGCGGGCGCCGGCAGCAGCCGACGCGCGCCAGGCCTCGATCGCGCCAGACGCAAACTGCGAGAAGTCGAAGAAACGGTTCCCGGTCCCCCGTCGAGCCTCGACCTCGATCGCCGTCCGTCGGCCGCGCGCAGCGGACGCCGCGAGCTCCAGGAGTCGCGGCGTGAGCACAACGAGGTCAGCCCGGATCTCACGGCTGGAGACGTCGACGCGGATTGGGAAGATGCGTACTCAGTCGGTGACGAGGCGCCGGGCGGCGACAATCCGACGCCCGATCAGGATCGCGTGGACGACATCGGCAAAGCGCTCGGCGTGCAATATGACGACAACGAGGAGCTGAAGGCGTCCGACAAGATCAGTCAACGCGATAAGCATCGCTGGGAGTTGGATCCCGCGTCGTCGGACGACTATAGAGATAGGGACTGAGACACTCGTAGCGCGCGACTTTAGTCGCGCGTAAGAGTCGAGCGTGACGTCGCTGACGCGGCGCGAACGCGCCGCGCTACGGGTGTCGCTGACCGATCAACTCCATCACGCTATCGACGGCTTCTTCGATCGTCAGAGTCGTTGTGTCAACAACGATCGCATCCTCGGCGACTGCGAGCGGGGCAGTTGCGCGGGTGCGATCCAGGCGATCGCGCTCAGCCAGGGCCGTCGCGACTTCCTGAATCGCCGCCGCTCCCTTTCCTGACGCGTGCGCCGGGTCGGTGGCGCGTCTGCGGGCGCGTTCTTCCGGCGACGCGTCGAGATAGATCTTGACGTGGGCCGCCGGGAATACGACCGTGCCGATGTCCCGCCCTTCCATCACCACTCCACCAAGAGCAGCCAGGGCCCGCTGCCGCTCGACGAGCGCACGTCGAACAGCCGGCTGACGCGCGACGACGGACGCCGCGGCATCCATCTGCGGCGTGCGAATCGCGACCGACACGTCGTGCCCATCGACGCGGACTCGCCCGTCGATCACGTCGAACTCGGCGCGCTCGGCGACCGCCGACACCGCCGCCTCATTCGTCAGGTCGATCGACTCGTGCAGGGCCTTCCACGCGAGCGCGCGATACATCGCGCCCGTGTCGACGTGGTGGAACCCGAGGCGCCGCGCGACCGCCCGCGCAATCGTTCCCTTCCCTGCTCCGGAGGGGCCGTCAATCGCGATGATCAGGGCTGCCCGATTCGCGGCTCGTTCATCGCCGGTTGGCTTCACTTTGCTATTATCGCGCGCGACGCCGATGAAGCGAAAAACCTGGCTGTTCGGGGTTCCGGTCATTGCCCTGATACTCGCCCTCCCGCTTTATAACGGCTACCTGCGAGCGGCGGCCTTCGTCATCCAGGCGGCGGGCATGCAAGGGTATGCGCGCCAGGCCGCGTCCATTGAAACCGGCGAGTTCGATGAACGCGCGCTGATGATCCCCTGGCGCGGCGGCGAATTGCGGGGCCGCCTCTACGTCCCGCGCGGTCGTTCGGATCGAGCAATGCTGCTGGTGCCGGGCGTGCATGCGGCCGGTGTGGACGAGCCGAGACTCGTGCAGTTCGCCCGCGATCTCGCGTCGGTCCGCCATACCGTATTGACCGCGGAGTTGATCGACCTCACCCAGTACCGAATCACACCGCGCACGACCGACATGATCGAGGACGCGGCGCTATGGCTGTCGAGCCAGCGCAACCTTGCAGTCGATGGACGCGTCGGCATGATGGGGATTAGCTTCGCCGGGGGATTGTCGATCATTGCCGCCTCACGACCCTCCCTGCACGACCGCGCGGCGTTCGTCATGTCATTCGGAGGCCACGGCGACCTGCCGCGCACGCTGCGCTACTTGTGCACGGGAGTGCAGCCAGACGGCGAGCATCGCCCGCCGCATGATTACGGAGTCGCCATCATTCTCTTGAGCGTGGCCGAACAGGTCGTCCCACCCGAGCAGGTCGAACCGCTGCGCTCGGCCATCCTGACGTTCCTGGAAGGATCGCGGCTCGACATGGTGGACAAGGCAAAGTCGGCCGCCGAATTCGAACGCGCACGCACCCTGGCGGCCGCGCTGCCCGAACCGGCGCGGACGTTGATGCGATATGTGAACGAGCGCGACGTCGCCCACCTTGGTCCAATCCTCCTGCCGCACGTCACCAAGCTCGGAGACGATCGCATGCTTTCCCCTGCCCGCGAGGCAACCCCCACCGCCCCCGTGTTTCTCCTGCACGGCACCGACGACAACGTCATCCCCGCGATTGAATCGTACCTGCTCGCTGAGACACTCCGCGGCAGAGGCGTCACCGTCCATCAACTCGCGACGCCGCTGATCACGCACGCGGAAGTCGATCGCTCCGCCACGGCGTCGGCGATGTTCAAGCTCGTGGGGTTTTGGGCGGATCTGCTCGGCGAATAGTTTCGCGTCAGATGAAAGCATTACTCACTGCGCGTGGGGCCCCACCCCCACGCGCTGCCGCTCGACGGCTCGCAGACTCGCCGCTCGCGGCGGCCGCAGGCGCTGGCGTTTCAACGGCTTCTACATTTCAGCGGTCATCGCCCTCGCGAACCTGTTAGCCAGTCACAGTCGCGATCATTTCGCCGACCGTTTCAGCGCCGCGATCTCCTTCTCATCCAACTCTCGAAACTCTCCCGGTCGGATTCGATCGTCCGTGATAGGGCCAATCCGGACGCGCTTGAGGCGATCGACCGGGTGACCGATCGCTTCGCACATGTTGCGGACCTGACGATTCCGCCCTTCCTTCACGACAATCGAGAGCGTCGCGTGCTGTGATCCGGATCCCTCGGCGACGCTGAGCACCTTGACGTCGGCTGGCCGAGTGCGGCGGCCGTCGATAACGATGCCCTTCGAGAGGCGATCGAGGTCGTGATCGTCGGGCACCCCGAGCACCTTGACCTGATACTCGCGTTCGACCTCGTGGCTTGGGTGCGTGAGACGCGCGGCGAGATCGCCGTCGCTAGTGAGGAGCAGCAGACCTTCTGAGTCGTAGTCGAGTCGGCCTACCGGGTAGACATACTCGCGGATGCCCCCTTTTTCCAAGAGGTCGATTACGGTCGGCCTGCGCTGCGGATCGGAGCGGCTCGCGATGTAGCCGCGCGGCTTGTAGAGCAGAAGATACAGCCGACGGCGGGCGGTTTTGATGCGGCGGCCGTCGACGCGAATGTCATCGGCGTCGGGATCCGCTTTGGATCCCAGCTCGGTGATCGTCGCGCCGTTGACTGAGACGCGCCCGTCAGTGATGTAAGACTCGGCCGCACGTCGCGAGGCGATGCCGGCGCTCGAAAGGATCTTCTGAAGCCGCTGGTGCACGACTAACCCGCGCGGTCAGTGCACGGTCTCGTCAGACACGGGCAGCGCCTCGTCGACGATCGGGGTGTCGGCGGCCGGACCATCGGCCTCGAATGGGAGCGGGTTCGTGATCGCGGTCGTTTCGGCGAGTGCCCCCGGGAGTTCGAAGCCAAGCGCATCGGACATCTCCTCGACCTTCGGCAGGTCGTTGAGATCGTTCAGGCCGAATCGATCGAGGAATTCGCGAGTCGTCGCGTACATGAACGGACGGCCGATGACCTGCTTCCGCCCGACGGTCTTGATCAGGTGTCGTTCGACGAGCGTCGTCAGCACGCCGCCGCTGCTGCTGACGCCGCGGATCTCGGCAATCTCTGGAGCCGTGATTGGCTGCTTGTAGGCGATCACGGCGAGCGTCTCGAGCGCCTGCACCGACAGCTTCTGCGTCGTCCGCTCGTGGAACAGCTTGCGCACCCACTCGTGCAGTTCGGTGCGCGTGACGATCTGATACCCGCCCGCGACCTCGACAATCTGCAGTCCGCCGGGACGCTCGTAGTCGATTTTCAACGCCTCGAGCGCGGCTTCCACATCCTCGCGTGGCTCGCCGTCGAGGAGCTTGAAGAGCGTTTTCGGGGTGATCGGCTCGGGCGAGGCGAAGATCAGCGCTTCGACGATCGGTTTCAAATGGTCAGACACGTTCGACCTCTTACTGGCGTCAGACGACGGTGACGGCAGTTACTCAGTTTCCGTAGGCTTGGCAATCGGCGGCGCCGGTTCATCGGTTGTAGGGGCCACCGCGTGCGTCGCGACTTCGTGCGCGTGCCGCTGCTCGGGATCCAGCAGCGGTTTCGGCGCGTCAGCGGGGCGGGCGCGTTTGTAGACGCGAATCGGCCCCATGGCGCCTGACTGAAACACGCGAATCAACTTCAGACGAATCATCTCGAGCATCGCGAGGAACGTAACGACGATGCCGGCGCGCGACTGGACGTCGGCGAAGAGATCTTCGAACCCGCACGCTTCGGTTTCCGACAGCTTCGCCATCAGCTGCTCGATGCGATCTTCAATCGGAATCTGCTCGCTCGGCAAGTAGACTTTCGGCCGCTGTTTCGCCCGCTCGACGACGGTCCGAAACGCCGCAATCAGGCTGAACAGGTCGACGTCGATTTCCGGTTCCGGCGCCTCGCCGGCGATCTCGGCAATCGGACCGTCGGGTCTTGTCCACTGGGCGCTACGCAGCGTCTCGCGCTCGTGCAGCAGCTCGGCGGCCGCTTTGAATTTCTGATGTTCGAGCAGGCGGCGGATGAGCGCCTCGCGCGGATCCTCTTCCGGATCCTCCTGTGTGGGATCGGCCCGAGGCAGGAGCATGCGCGACTTGATGTGGATGAGCGTCGCCGCCATCACCAGAAACTCCCCCGCGACGTCGAGGTTGAGCTCCTGCATCAAGTCGATGTACTCGAGGTACTGCTGGGTGACCACCGCGATGGGGACGTCGTAGATGTCGACCTCGTGCTGCTTGATCAGGTGCAGCAGCAGGTCCAGGGGGCCCTCGAACTTCTCGAGTCGAACGGGGTAAGCCTCGAGGATGGACTCGAACTCTTGTTGATGTTCCATATCGAGATAACGGAGGCGACGGAGGCGCTCCGTTGACTCCTAGCGATAGCTCAGTTTAACCGCGCCCCTGACCCGTTCCATCGTCTCCTGCGCGATGGTGCGCGCCTTCCGCGAGCCCTCATCGAGAATGTCGCGGAGCGTCGAAGGGTTGGAAAGTACGCTCGCCCGGCGCGCGCGAATCGGCTCCATGTGGGCATTGAGTGCCTTCGCAAGCTTCGTCTTGACTTCGACGTCGCCGACCTTGCCGGCACGGTAACGGGTCTTCAGATCGTCGACCTCGGCTTTGTCGGGGTTGAAGGCGTCGTGGTACATGAACACCGGGTTTCCTTCCACCGTGCCCGGAATGTCGGCGCGCACGCGTTTCGGGTCGGTGTACATCTGCATCACTTTCTTCCGCACCGTTTCCGCATCGTCCGACAGATCGATGGTGTTCCCGTAACTCTTCGACATCTTCCGGTTATCGAGGCCAGGAAGCCGGGGAAACGTCGTCAGCAATGGCTTCGGTTCGACGAACAGCTCGCCGTAGAAGTTATGGAATCGTCGAACAATCTCGCGGCTCAATTCGAGGTGCGGAACCTGGTCTTCCCCGACCGGCACGAACTGCGCGTTGTAAATGATCACGTCCGCCGTTTGCAAGAGCGGATAGCCGAGAAAACCTAGCGTCGACAGATCCTTCTCCGAGAGCTGGTCGATCTGTTCCTTGTAGGTCGGCACTCGCTCGAGCCAGGGAATCGGGATGGTCATCGAGAGCAGCAGGAACAGCTCCGCATGCTCAGGGACGAGCGACTGAACGAAGAGCGTGCTTCGTTCCGGATCGAGCCCCGCCGCAATCCAATCGGCGACCATATCGTACGCATTCGAGACAATCTGGGTCGTGTCCGCGTAGTCGCTCGTCAGAGCGTGCCAGTCGGCGACGAAATAGAAGCAATCGTATTGGTCCTGGAGCGGTGCCCAATTGTTCAGCGCCCCGACCAGATGTCCAAGATGCAACTTTCCTGTCGGGCGCATGCCCGAAACGACGCGAGGCTTCATTCAGATCGCAGAGTGAACCGAGGCGCGAGCGCGCTCAAGATGCTCAAGAATAGAGGAAAAGAGCTGGTGTATCAAGGTTCTCGGAGAGGACGAAGAGAACGAAGAAAGATTCACAACGAAGAAACGACGTTACGAAGACGCACTATTTCACCTCTGCCGCGAAGTGCGCGAGCACCGCATCGGCGGCCTTTGCGCCGACGACTTTCATCAGTTCTTCACGCGTCGCGCGGCGCACGCCCGTGAGACTTCCGAAGGCCGTCAGCAAGAGCCGCCGACGACGCGGGCCGATACCGGCGATCAGATCCAGCTCCGAGTGCATGTCTCGCTTCTTCCGCGACAGCCGGTGAAACGTCACGGCGAAGCGATGCGCTTCATCGCGAATCCGTTGGATGAGCAGGAGCGCCGGGCTCTCAACCGACAGCGCGATGGCGTCCTCGCGGTCGCGCGTAAAGAGCAGCTCTTCCTTCTTTGCAATCCCGACGGCGACGAGTCTCGCCAGTCCGAGCTCTTCGAGCGCGCTATACGCGGCCGACAGCTGGCCCTTCCCGCCGTCAATCAGAATCAGATCGGGGAATGGCCCGCCGTTTTCGAGCACCTTTCGGTAGCGACGAAGGACGACTTCGTGCATGGCTGCGAAGTCGTCATTCACTGCGCGTGGGGTCCCACCGCCACGCGCTGCCGCTCGACGGCTCGAAGACTCGCCGCTCGCGGCGGCCGCGGGCGCTGGCGTGTCTGCGCTTTCCCGCGTTTCAGCGTTCATCGCCTTCGCAGGTTCTGTCTCGAACCAACGAGCCGCGAGCCGCAAGCCGCGAACCGCGTCTCCTCGGATTCTGAACTTCCTGTATTCCGACCGTTTCATCCGCCCGTCTTCACAGACGACCATCGAGGCCACGGTTTCGCTGCCCTGAATCGTCGAGATATCGAAGCACTCGATGCGCCTCGGCGCCGATGGCAGGCCGAGTACCGCGCGGAGGGTCTCCAGCGCGTCGTAATTGGCGGCGACGTTTTCATTGAACCGCGCCTGGTAGGCCACCTGCGCGTTGCGGCTCGCCAGTTCGAGCAGCCCGCGCTTTTCACCCCGCTTCGGCACGACGAGGCGCACTCGCCGGCCCGCTTCGCCGGAGAGCCAGTTCTCGAGCAGTTCCGCGTCGGCAGCCGGGAACGGTACGGGAACGTGGACTTCCGGCGCGGCAATCCGTTCGGCGTAGAACTGCTGAAGCGCTGCCTGAAGCACGTCGCATTCAGTCAGATCTGACGATGATTCAGCGGCAGTCAGCGACTCACGGGATTCAGTGACGAGCTCGATGCGCTCGACCACTTTGCCTCCCCGCATCTGAAAAATCTGTACAACCGCGCCTGCCGGACCAATTTTGAGACCAAAGGCGTCGCGATCGCCCAGTTCGTTCGATTCCATCTTCTGCTGCCGGGTCCGCACCGTTTCGATCGTGCGGATGGCATCGCGGAGCTGCGCCGCCTGCTCGAACCGCTCGGCGCTGGCCGCTTCCGTCATCCGCTCGCGCAGTGTCACCAACAGCTCGTCGTTCCGTCCTTCGAGAAACAGCCTTGTGTGTTCAACGGCGACCCCGTACTCCTCGCGTGAGCACAGGCTGTTCACACAGGGCGCGATGCAACGCTTGATATCGAACTCGAGGCAGGGGCGCCCGCGCTCACCGGTAATCACCTCGTTGCACGATCGGATGCCGAACAGCTTGTGTGTGAGCGACATGGTCCGCCGCCCAAGCGCCGCCGGCATGAATGGACCGGCGTAGAAGTGTTCGTCCCGTTCGACGCGCCTGGCGACGAGGACGCGTGGATACGCTTCACCGGTGGTCAGCTGCAGGTATGGATAGGTCTTGTCGTCGCGCAGCAGGATGTTGTATTTCGGCGAACGCTGCTTGATCAGGTTGTTCTCGAGGGCCAGCGCCTCCACGACCGAGTCGGTGACGATGACTTCGAGACGTTCCGCTTCGTCCAGCAACGCATCGATGCGCGGGCTCGTCCCGTACGCGCCAAGGTAGCTGCGGACCCGATCACGCAGGACGCGTGCCTTACCGACGTACAGAGTTTCTCCATGCCCGTTCGAATACAAGTACACGCCGGGCTGTTCCGGCAACCGGGCTATCTGGGCCTTGAGATCACGGATCGGCATACGGTACACTGCGCGTTTTGGCGCATTGTGAACCTTTCATTATACTGCGGGGCCCACTCACTTCTATGACCGTCACCGGGCTCATCGGCCGGATCTGCATGTTTCCGCTCCGGCTCATCATCAACACCTGCGTCGCGCTGCGGATTCATCCGAACATCCTCACCTTCGTCGGGCTCCTCATCAATGTCCTCGCGGCGTTCGAGCTGGCAAGGGGTCACTTCATCCGAGCCGGCCTCATCATCATCGCGGCGAACATCTTCGACTTCATCGACGGCAAGGTGGCAACCGAGCTCGATGCGGTCAGCGCATTCGGCGGATTCTGGGATTCGGTGATCGATCGATTTTCCGATATCGCGCTCTTTCTCGGGCTGATTTACCTGTATTCCCACCTCGGCCGTACCGACTACGTCATGATCACCGCAATCGCGATGATGTTCGCGATCATGACCAGCTA
>Ga0070664_100003796_pt1 | contig 12194 bp, 7 predicted proteins | sample KBSC73metaG_FD_65863 | JGI IMG/M metagenome (GOLD analysis project Ga0070664, IMG submission 65863) | Corn rhizosphere microbial communities from Kellogg Biological Station, Michigan, USA - KBS C7-3 metaG | ecosystem: Host-associated > Plants > Roots > Rhizosphere > Soil ... | reverse complement strand
GGTCTTCCCAACCGGGTGCTGTTCAAAGATCGTGTCACGCAGGCGATCGCTCACGCGCGGCGCTATCGCTATCATCTCGCCGTGCTGTTTCTCGACCTGGACCGGTTTAAGCTCATCAACGACACGCTGGGGCACAACGTCGGAGATCTGCTGCTAAAGCATCTCGCCGACCGACTGTCCGAGTCGATCCGGCACAGCGATTCGATCGGCCGGTCCACGGAGACCGCCCAGACGCATGAGCTGGCACGCCTCGGCGGTGACGAGTTTACGGTGCTGCTGACCAATTTGAAGGATGTGCAGGATGCCAGCAAGGTGGCCAGACGCATTCTCGAGGGACTGGCACAGCCTTTCCTCGTGAGCGGACATGAGATTTTTGTGACGGTGAGCGTCGGCATCGCGATCTTTCCGGCTGATGGCGACTCCGTCGACATGCTCCTCAAAAATTCAGACACGGCGATGTATCACGCGAAGGAACAGGGGCGGAACAACTTTCAATACTATTCGAATGCTATGAATGCGGCGGCCAATGAACGGTTGATGTTGGAGCGGGAGGTGCGTCACGCGACGGAACGCGAGGAATTCGTCGTCTACTACCAACCGCAAATCGATCTCCGCAGCGGCCGGATCATGGGCGCGGAAGCCCTCGTGCGATGGCAGCATCCGCAACGGGGATTGCTGGCTCCGGGGGAATTCCTCCAAGCCGCTTCGGATACGGGAATGATCCGGACGATCGATGAGTGGGTGTTGCGGACGGCTTGTCGCCAGAACCGGGCGTGGCAGCAACGGGGCCTCGCGGTCCCGAGCGTGTCCATCAACGTCTCCAATTCCCTCTTTCACGGGTCGACGCTGTTGAAGGCGGTCGAAGACGCGTTCGCTGAAACCGGTTTGACCCCCGATCGTCTCGAATTGGAATTGACCGAGTCCATCGCCATGCGAAACGTGGACACGTCGATTACCATACTACAGCAGTTGAAGGCGATGGGCGTGCAATTGGCGATCGATGATTTCGGGACCGGCTATTCTTCGTTGAGCTACCTCCAACGGCTACCCGTCAACCGGGTCAAGATCGACCAGTCGTTCGTCAGAGAGCTTTTGAGCCGCGTCCAGCCGGTGCCGATCGTGCGGGCCATCATTGCCATGGCCCACAGCCTGCAGCTGGAAGTGCTCGCCGAGGGTGTCGAAGAGGAAACGCAGCGATCGATTCTCCTGGCCGAGGGGTGCGATCAGGCGCAGGGGTATCTGTTCGGCCGTCCGATGCCGGCGGCGGAATTCGAGAAACTGCTTCGGGCTATCTCACTGCCGAAAGCCGGATGATCGGATCAGCCTCGCCCCCGATAGCCGTATAGAAGCGTGATGTTGATGCGGCGGCTGAGGTAGTCGTCCTTGAACGTGACGTCATCGGTTTCATGAAACAAGTCTGAGTTGAAGACGACTGCGCGGTTGGTTCGATAGGGAATCTTGACGGCCTGCGCTCCGACGTCCTTGAGCCAGTTGAGGATCTTGGGCTTGTTCCGGTCGCTGTTGTACTCCTTGAAGTTCCACTCCGAAGGCGCCTCCTTGTCATAGACCACCAGGCCGCCCGTGGCCGGATTCAGGTTGGCCTCGTCAGGCGTGATCCAAAAATTGACGTTGACGGCGGCGGCGTCGGCGTGGATGTTCAATCCGCGCCTGGCACTGTCGTGTTTGAAGGCCCAAGCCTGGGTCAGCCGGTGGTGCTTGAAAATCCCCGGGAACTTCAATCGCAGCTCGTCGGCGATCTGAAACAGCAAGGGCGAGGCGAACCCATCGCCCAGGAACGCTCCGCAGTAACCGTTCTCGTAGTCCTTCTTCCAGATGGTTGCTTCCCGACAAAAGCGACGCAGTGCGTCGAGTGCCGCTTCATTCAAGAGCTCGTCGACGAAGGTGACCTCCGGATGCCTGGCATGGTATTGCGACTCGACTGCTCCGGAATCAAGCAACGGGTTGAGCGCTCCCTGCGCCAGCCGCGGCGGAGGCTCGTGGAGGAGGATGCGGTTGAAGGATGGCCCAATCGTGGTCAGCTCCTGGGGAGCAATTTCTACACGGTTTCCCGTTGCAGCATCGCTGTTCAGGCGCTCGCATACCTGTCGCAGCGCCTCGAGGTAGGGACGTTGGGTCTGAGCCAATTTCTGCCGGTCGAGCAGATATTGGACCTGTTCGATGTCATGCTTGATGCGGGACCGATACACGTGGGTATCGGCCACAGGTTTGCCATGATCGTGCCTGGCGCGTGCGATCTGCTCAAAGCATTCACAGGCTCTCGTGTCGTCGCCCGCCCATGACCAGGCCATTCCCAGATTGTACCGGGCCGTCTGATATCCCGGCATGAGAGCAAGGGCTTGTTGAAACGCCGCGATGGCATCGCGAAGGGTGCCGACTTCCATCAGCGCAAGTCCGAGATTGTTGTGCGCTTCCGCGTGTGCAGGTTTGAGTTCGAGTGCTTTGCGATAGCAGACGATCGCTTCCTCCGGGAAACCTTGTTCTTTCTTGGCGACACCAAGATTATTGTGCGTGTCCGCCTGGGCAGGGTTGATCGCCAATGCCTGCTGGTAAGCGCCTACGGCTCCGGAAAGATCTCCCGTATCCCGGAGGACGTTGCCGAGATTGCCGTACGCTTCGGAGTAGCGCGGATTCAGCGCGACGGCCTTGGAATACGCGGCCACAGCATCCTGGGTTCGGCCGGCCCTCTGCGAAACGACCCCAAGATTGAACCAGTACACGGGAGAGGAAGCCTGTTGTTCGACGGCGGCATGGAGATATTCCAAGGCTTCGGAGAGCCGCTGCTGCCGGTAGGTCACGAGGCCGAGCAGGTGGAGCGCTTCGGCATGGTGCGGGGAGAGATCGAGTGCCTGCCGGTAGGCGGCTTCCGCCTCGAGAAGACGACCGGCCTGCTGATGCATCCGGCCCTGATCGAGCCAGGTTTCGACCGTCGCCGCGGCGCGGGATCCTCCAACGGCTTCTTGACGACGTCGCTCGGCTCGATTCATGATGCCTCGGGCAGCCGGCCCCGAGCGTAGCCGAAAAGCGTCCAGCCGGTCAAAGGCCGGGAAAGGCCCTCACCACAAACGCAGAAATGGAGTGGAGATGAAGATCGTAAAACTAGCTGATTATCAGACATTTAGCCTAGATAAAATGAAGAAGAACAATATCTTTCAGACACCGCGATTTTTCTGCGACGTCTATTGCTTCGAGCCGGGGCAGGAGCAGAAAGGACATGTCCATGGCGAGCAGGATAAGGTGTATCTGGTGCTCGAGGGCCAGGGCACGTTTCAGGTGGGCGCAGAAAAGCACGTGCTGGGACCGGGGCAAGGCACGATGGCTCCGGCGGGTGAGGAGCACGGGGTCAAAAACGACAGCGGACAGCGGCTGAAAGTACTGGTCTTCGTCGCCCCCAACCCCTAGGAGACTACTGAAATCGTCTTTCAGCTTCGTTCTCGCAGCGCTTAAAGGCTCGACATTCCGGCGTCGGGAAAGCGCTGCTCTGGCAGCTAGTCGTCTTTTTTGATTTTCTTTAAGCGGCGATCCAGCGCAAATCTGGTCAACCCCAGCTGTTTAGCTGCGAGGCTCTTGTTGTAATCGGCAAGCCGCAGGGCTTCCTCGATGATACTGTCCTCGATGTCGCCGAGCGTGTGCTTCCCCACCTGCATCTCGACCCGGATCACCTGACCGTCTGGATGAATGACGGACGTCGCTGTTTGCTTGGTCTGATCGCGCAATTCACGCGGCAGCACGCCGATGGTCAGCGTCCGTCCATTGCAAAAAATCGTCGCCCGCTCGATGATGTTCTGCAGTTCGCGGATGTTGCCGGGGTACTGATAGCGTTCCAATAATCCCCTGGCCTCGGCGTCGATCTCGGTCACTTCCTTGCCAAACTCCTTCCCGTAATGCAGTAGCGCCTTCATGCAGAGAGGAAAGATGTCCTCCGTCCGGTGTCTTAGCGGCGGCATTTCCAGCGCGACGACGTTCAGCCGGAAGAAGAGGTCTTCACGAAAGGCACCTGAGGCAATCTCTTTCTTCAAATCTCGGTTGGTGGCGGCGATCAGACGGAAATCCGCGGCAATGTCGGTCGTGCCGCCCAGGCGTCGGAACGTCCGTTCCTGGAGCACTCGTAGCAGTTTGGCCTGCATCGCCAAATCGAGATCTCCAATTTCATCCAGGAACAACGTGCCGCCCTCGGAGCGGTCGAGCAGGCCGAGCTTGCGCTGATGCGCGCCGGTGAAGGCGCCCCGCTCGTAACCGAACAACTCGCTCTCGAAGAGATCGCGCGGGATGGCCGTGCAGTTCACGCCGATGAAGGGATTAGCCGCCCGGCTTCCGTTGTGGTGGAGGACCCGAGCGACGAATTCCTTGCCTGTGCCGGTTTCTCCCAGCATCAGGACGGTGCTTTTGGGATTGAGCGCCACTTCGCGGATCTGGGCCAACAGGCTTTTCATCACCGGACTGTCGGCAATCAGATGATCGATCCCATACTCGTCCATGGCCTGCTCGGTCTGAAAGGTCACCCGGCGTCGGAGCGCCAGCAATTCCAGGGCCCGATCCAGTACCTGTTCCATCCCGTCGAGATCGACGGTTTTGATCACAAAGTCGTAGGCGCCGAGCTTCATCGCCTCGACCGCATCCTGGACGGTTCCGTAGGCCGTGAGCATGATGACGAGCGCAAAGGGCGCCTTGACGCGGCAGGTTTTCAAGGCGTCGAGGCCCGAGATGCCCGGCATTTTCACATCAAGGAGCATCAGATCCGGCACCTCATGGTCCAGTGCCTGTAAGAGCGCCTCACCGGATTCGAAGGCGGCTACCCGGTGTTGGCGGCGGGAGAGGCGCTTCACGAGGGCGGACCGAATGGCCGGCTCATCGTCGGTCACAAAGATCGTGGCGTTCATATGGTCATTCCTGCCGGCTCCTGGGTCGGCTCAAGCGGCAGCCAGAGCCGGGCTCTGGTGCCCCGGCCCGGTTCGCTGGTTAAGGTGATGTCGCCTCCATGGGCCTCGGCGATATTGCGGCAGATGGCCAACCCCAACCCGGTTCCATGTTTCTTTCCGGTCGTGAAGAACGGCTGAAAGACCTGAGCCAGATCCTTTTTCGCGATGCCGGAACCGGTGTCGGAGACTTCAATGAAGATGCCATTGTGGGCGGCGAGCGTCGAATGTCCTGCGCTGATTCCCAACTCGCCTCCGGAAGTCATGGCATCCAGGGAATTGTGACACAAGTTGAGCAGCACCTGTTTGATCTGGTCACGGTCGGCACAGACCACGAGGCCAGGCTCGCAGGGGCGAAGGATGTCGACCCTCTGGCTCTCCAACCGCGTGTCCAGCAGCTTCAATACGTCATCAACGATCCCGTCCACCGGCCAGGTGGTCGGTACCAGGTCGCGCGGACGTGCATAATCGATGATCTGGTTGACGATGCGGTCCAACCGGCGGGTCTCATTCAAAATGATGTCGAGATCCGCACGCTTTTCGTCGGACGCGTCGATCTCGTCTCGAAGCAGCGCGGCGGTCGATCCAATGCCGACGAGGGGATTGCGGATTTCGTGGGCGATGCCTGCGGCCACTTGCCCGAGCGTCGCCAAGCGCTCGGTGCGGCTCAGCTGCTGCTGCATGGCATCGAGCGCGGTAATATCGATGTTGAACCCTTGATACATCGTTGTCTGGCCATCTTTGTTGCGGATGGGAATGCGCCGGCTAAGGACTTTCCGGACCGAACCGTCGCCATGAACAAACCGAAGCACCGTCTCATAGGGACGGTCCTCGGCGATGGCTTGTGCGTATTCCCGCAAGACCCGGTCGCGATCATCCTGATGGATCCACTGCCGGAAGGCTTCCGGCTCGCCGGTCTCGTCGGGGTTCAAGCCGGCGAGGAGCTGGTTGTAGCGATTGCTGAAGGTGACGGTCATGCCCGAGGTGGAAAAAATGCCAAAGGGCGCATGGTCGACGATACTGCGATATTTTTCCTCGGACGCGGCGAGGTCCTCGTTCACTACGCGAAGTTCTGCCTCGCTGGCTTGCACGCTCGCGAGGTGCTCCCGGACTTGCCGGCTCATGGCGCCCATGACCCGGGTGAGTTCTCCTAGTTCGTCCTGCCGCGACAGGACCGGCACATTCGCCGGCACAAGGCCGTCGGACGAACGAACGGATTTGGCCAGACCGATCAGCGGACCCGTAATTGAACGGGCGATGAGCTGCAACGCGAGCACCATCAGGATGAACACCAGGGCCATGCCCCAGAGCACGCGCGCGACCAGCGATTTCCTCGAGAGGGCCATATTCGCGAGTGCATCGTTGAGCGCTTCCTGTTCCAGCCGGTCGAACCGTGCCATGTGCTCGCGCACGGTTTGCATCAGGGCTTGGCCCCGGCCTTGCTCGATATAGCGAACGGCTTCCGCGGTTTCTCCTTTCTTCACGGATCGGATCAGGTGTTCCTTTTCCTCCATCAACCGGGTGACCAGACGTTGCACGGCCTGCACGGTTTCATATTGTGCGCGGTGGGGACGGACAAGACCCAGGAGTATCTGTTCGACGGAGGGGAGATGTTGATGGGCATTCCGCGAGGGAATGAGATAGGCGTCTTGCCGGGTCATGACATAGCCCCGGAAGCCGGTTTCGTAATCGACGACCAGCCGCATGTATTCTGCCGCCGCACGTTGCGCGACATACACGCGATCCAGTTGTTCCTCATGTTCGGTCAGCGTTTCGAGGCTGCGGTAGGTTTCGATGCCCAGGATCACAAAGGCGGCCAAAGGAATCAGCGCCGTGAGCAATAGTTTCCTGGCGATGGGCAGGTTGTTGAAGAACCGAACCAATGGTCCCTTCATCGGGCCGTCTCGCTCCTTGCGCCTCATCGTAAGAAGAGTAAAGAAGCCATGTCAAATCAGTGGGAAGCGGCGGGCTCATCGATCGCCGCCGCTCATTCCACCCCTGTCCCTGCGGTCCAGCGGATCGCGCCTGGACGCCGGAGGGCCGGCCTCAGGTCCCAGACCATGGGAGCCGGGTCCAATGGCAGGAGTAAGGGGAAAATAGGTAGACCCCAGATCCGGGCTCCGCGGTGGAACATGCGACTCCGGTTCCACCTGACGTTCAAGACGGCGCGGTCCGCCGAGCAGATCATCGTTCGACCGGCTGAATTCCGAACCGGGGGAAGGACGGTCCTGCCGTAGTGTGTCATACCCAGTCGGCCGATCCGGATCCGTAGCGTGCTGGGTCAGATGCCGGTCATACCCATTGCCACGCACGTTGCCGGCGATGACGCCTTGGGCCATCGATTCAGCACGGATCAATTCGTCGCCATACACATCGGTCTGGTATTCCTCCGTATCGGCTTTCGCGAGCGATGACCAAACTGAATTGCCCTGTTCGCCCACGCGGATCTTCGTGACGGTCGAGAGTCCTGGCCGAATCGGATATTCGCGGATTTCATCCGGGGCCAAGGCAATGCGAACAGGCACACGCTCGGTAATGTGAATGAAGTTGCCGGTCGAGTTATCCGGCGGCAGCAGCGCGAACGGGCTGCCGGTTCCCGGCACGAGTCCTTCAACGGTGCCGTGGAAAGTGTGTTTGCCTCCGTAGAGGTCGACACGCACTTCGGCCGACTGGCCCGGCCGGATATCGCCGACCTCCGTCTCTCGCAGGTTGGCCTCGACCCAGAGGTGATCGAGCGGAACGATCGTCATTAGATTCGTGCCGGGCTTCACCCGATCGCCGACTTGCGCCTTGCGTTTGGCGACATAGCCGGAGACGGGCGCCCGAATCAGTTGCCGGGCATATTCCAGATGCGCATTGATGAATTCATGCTTGGCCAATTCCACGGCCGGATGCTCCATGACCGTTGTGCCGCCAATCTGGGCGTCGAGTGCATCGTACTCGGCCTGTGTTTCCCGGACATCGGCCTCCAGTGCCTGAAAGTGATCCGACGCGTTCTGCAAAACCTGCTTGGAGACGGCGCCGCTGGGAGAGGCTTTACGGTAGCGATCCACATCGTGACGAACGACGTCCAATCTCGCCCGCCGGGCGGCAAGCTTTTCTCCAAGCTGCCGCTGCGTCAAGAACATGGCGTTGATGCGACGAACGGATTCGCCAAGGCGCCCTCGCGCCTGCCCGAGAGCGGCGGAGGCTTCATGTTCATCGAGCCGGATCATGATGTCGCCCCGGTTCACGAATTGAGTCTCTTCAAACAGCACGTGTGTGACGATGCCGGTGGCCTGCGCCGTGACGGGCACGAGATTGCCCGTCACATAGGCGTTGTCGGTTTGCACCCAATGCCGCGCCGACGTCCACCAGTAGACCGCATACATCGCTGCGGCGAACATCAGGGCCGTGGCTACGATGAGCAACCGGCGATTGCGCTGGGTGTGGAGCGATTCGTCGTACATATGCGGGGCCGGGGGCGGCAGGGAGGGAGTCGTGCTCATGGTCTCAGCTCGGTTGTGTGGCGGGTCGATTGGCAATGTCCGGATTATGGTAGCCGCCTCCGAGCGCCTCGATTAGATCGACGGCCGCCACCAGTTGATCACTTTCCAGGGCTCGCAGCGAGTATTCCTGTTCGAGTACCGGGTAACGATGGCGTAAGACTTCACGATCGTCGTCGAGCCCGGTCACGAGCCTGACCTTTGCCAATCGCCAGTCCTCGGTCAATGAGGCAACGAGGCGACGGTGCGACTCGAGCATTTCTCGGGTGGATTGCCAGGCGCTGAGGCTGTCGGCAACCTCCCGAAGGGCGCCGAGCAAGGTCTCGTTATAGAGCTCGACAGCGGCGTCATATTCCGCCCGTTGCACGGAAAGTTCACCGCGCAAGCGACCACCCTCGAAGATCGGCAGGCGGAGACCCGGCGCGATGCCATACGAAAAGCTTTGACCATTGAACAGAAAGTTCGCCAGCTTGTCGGCGCCCTTCGTCAATGTCAGCGCGTTGAAGCCGACAAAGGCGGTCAGATCGATCGTCGGGTAAAATTGCGTCTTTGCGACTTTGACGAGCCTTGCCGCCGAATCGGCTTTGTAGAGCGTCGCCGCCAGATCAGGACGGTGCACCAACAGTCCCATCGGGAGGTGTTCCGGTACGGGCACTGAATCAGGCAGCGCGGATGTCGCTTGGTTGAACAGACGGAGACCTTCGTCCGGTCCCTTGCCGGTGAGTCTGGCCAGCAGGTGCCGCTGCATGTCCAGCTGATCGCGCACGCCGGCCTGCCGTTTTGCCGCAGATTCATAGTCCGCGATGGCTTGCTTGAGCGCCAATTCATTGTCCAGGCCGAGTTGAAAACGCGTTTCCGCAAGCTGTCGAAGCTTACGCCGCAGATCGACGATCGCACGCACCAGGTCTAGTTGCCGGTGCAGGGCGTGCCCGCGGAAATAGGCGCGGGCGATACCGGTTGTCAGGTGCAAGCGGACTTGCGCCCGTTCGGCTTCTTCGGCGGCCGCCTGCCCCAGTGCCGCTTGCAGCAGAGCCCGGTTCTTTCCCCAAAAATCGAATTCATAGCGAAAGCTCAGTGGATTGATGACGCCAAGGAGAATGCGCGCGCCGGCGACTTCGGGATTCAGGGCTGCGAACACACCGTGTTGCGAAATGCGTTCGTAGGTGAGCGACGCGTCGGCTTCCAGGAACGGCAGGAGCCGCGCGCCTTCGACGCGCACGAGCCCCTGTGCCTCGCGGAGCCGGGCCGACGCCAGTTTGAGGCCGGGATTGTCCTTGAGCGCCGCGTCCATCAATTGGTTCAGCTCTGTGTTCTGGAACTGTTCCCACCAGCGATCGTCCGGCCATTGTTCCAAACGGCTCGTCACCTCGGCGAGGGTCTCCTTCATTTCAGGCGGCTCAAGGTAGGCCGCCGGCGGGTCGCCTTTGGGAATCCAGGCACAACCGGACACAATCAGGAGTGCGAAGACCAACAGCCTGCTTCCGTTCCCGTGTATGAATCGTGTGGTGTTGGTCACGGTTGCTCCATCAGTTCTTCCGCCTGCCGTTCCCGCATTTCATCGACTCGGTTCATGACCGGCACACGGCTGGGTTGGGCGCACCACACGAGAAGGGCGAGGCCCAGGCAGAGGAAGCTCGACAACAAGAAGGCATCATTCAACGCCAGAATGCCGGCCTGTTGCTTGATCAGCAGCTGCAGCTTGCGTTGGATCATCGCCCCATCCAATCCGAACTCGTGCAACTTCGAGGTCAGCTCCTGAAATGAGTCGTACGAGGCACCCATTCGTCCCCCGAAATGATCGCTGAGCTGCAACTGGTGGAACGGAAGACGTCGAAACACGACGACGCCCTGCCACGTGATGCCGAGCGCGCCGGCGGCAATGCGGAATACATTCGCCAGTTCAGCCGCGCGCAGCATCTGGTCACCGGTCAAGCCATGCAACGTCAGGACTGTCAGTGGCGTGAAAAACGAACCAAGGAAGATGCCTTCGACGACCATCGGCCAAAAGATCTGATCATACGAGTGCGGATCATCGAAGAGCCCGATCCAATAGAACGTGGCGGCAAATCCGGCGGCATTGAGGCTGGCAAGCAGCCGTACATCCAACCGTTTGGCCACTTCGTGCATGATCGCGATCAGCGGCACGCCGAAGACGATCATGGGCACGAAGACCATGCCGGCGAGCGATGAGGAGTATCCCATCAAGACTTGAAGCTGCACGACAAAGAGCGCGAGCAAACCCTGCACCGACAGGAAGCCGAGTGTCAGGCACAGGAGACCGATTGCAAAATTGCGATGCCGAAACAGGCGCAGGTCAACCGCCGGCCAGCGCTCCCCGAGTTCCCACACGATCCAGACGGGTATCGTGGCGATCACGAGCCACAGGAGCGCCTGTAACCAGAGATCATCGAACCAATCAAAATCGTTGCCTTCGTTCAAGATGGTTTGCATGCCCATGAAGATCACGGCCAGCAGGAAGAACCCTACGAAATCGAAACGCGCGCTTCGACGCTCGAAAGGGCGCCGGTGCAACAGCGCGGAGGTGAAGCCGGCGATGGTCAGCGCCAGGGGGATGTTGAGATAGAACAACATCCGCCAATCCCACTCATCCGCGAGCCAGCCGCCCAAGGCCAGTCCGGCCGTGAGCGGCATCAGCGTAAAGAGCCCCCAGATGGCCAACCCCATCGACTTCAGCCGGTCCGGATATTCTGTCAGTAACAGGGTTTGACCCAACGGGAGTGTGAGACCGCCGGCCAGGCCCAGGACGATGCGAGCCGGAACGAATGCGCCAATAGTGCTATCGATCGCGCAGAACGCCGAAGCCGCGGCATAGGCGAGGAAGGCGCCCACGAAGACGCGGGCTTCACCGTACCGGCAGGAGAGCCATCGCCCGACTGGAAACGCCAAGGCCAGGGCGATCATGAAATCCGTTTGGGCCCAGGTCCCGAAGCTTGGCAGCACTCCCCCAAGATCGCCTGCCGCATGTGGCAGGAGTGCGACGTAAGACCCGGCATTGAAGAGCACGACCATATGGGCAATGCCCATCACGGCATTGAAAAGGACGAATTGCCATCCTATGAGACGGCACTGTTCGAAATCACTCAATGTGGTCTGCATGCCGATTAAAAAGAAGGCGAATAATGGGAACGGTCGTTCACGGCTGGTTCGGACGCGATGTCGGCGTGAGGAGTCATCACCTCAGGGTCCGGACGATACGTAAAGTAGATAGCCAAACCGGTGAACAGCATACCCCCGACCAAATTGCCGAGCGTGACAGGGATCTGGTTCCACAGCCACCAGTCACTCAACGTCACATGGGCTCCCAACAGCATCCCCACGGGAATGATAAACATGTTCACCACGGCGTGCTCGAAGCCTTGTGAAAAGAACAGCACCGTGGGACCCCAGATCGCGAGGATTTTTCCCGACAGTGATGTCGTTGCAAAAGCAAAAACAACGGCCAGACTCACCATCCAATTGCAGAGCATGCCTTTCGTGAAGACCGTGAGCATACCGGCCCATCCATGTGCCGCGTAATAATTCGTCTTGGCTTCGGCGATGGCCATCAATTTGGTGCCGGTCGCGGTCAAGCTCCCATCCCCGGCGGTCGTGAGCACGATGGCCAAGAGGCCGGCGTACACGGTGCTACCGATCAAATTGCCAAGAAAGACCCATCCCCAGTTCGTCAGCACACGCCGGAGACCGGCATTCATGTTTCCATCGGCACTCGCACAAGGTAACAACGCAAAACTCCCAGTGATAATCTCCGTGCGCA
>Ga0070664_100003793_pt1 | contig 12197 bp, 8 predicted proteins | sample KBSC73metaG_FD_65863 | JGI IMG/M metagenome (GOLD analysis project Ga0070664, IMG submission 65863) | Corn rhizosphere microbial communities from Kellogg Biological Station, Michigan, USA - KBS C7-3 metaG | ecosystem: Host-associated > Plants > Roots > Rhizosphere > Soil ... | reverse complement strand
AAGCAGACTGCCGTGAGAGGCTGCCCTGTTGTTCCGAAATTCTGATGGAACCTCTAGTATCAATCCTTATTCCTGCGTTTAATAGCGAAAATTGGCTCGCTGAGACTGTAAGGTCCGCGCTTGACCAAACTTGGAAACGAAAAGAGCTTATTATTGTTGATGACGGCTCGCGTGACAATACGTTGGCCATTGCTAAACAGTTTGCTTGCAAAGATGTGTCTGTCGTAACGCAGGATAATCAGGGGGCATCTGCGGCCAGAAATAAAGCTCTGAGTCTTAGTCAGGGGGATTATATTCAGTGGCTGGATGCAGATGATCTTTTGGCCCCAGACAAAATCGCCAGGCAAATAGAGACGTCTCAACGCCCAGATGTAGACAAGTCGACGCTTCTGTCTTCTTCCTGGGGAAGGTTTATGTATAGAGCCAATCGTGCGGTTTTTACGCCAACACCGCTCTGGTGTAATCTGCCACCAGCCGAGTGGCTTTTCAGAAAAATGGCCTTCAATCTCCATATGCAAACTGCTACCTGGCTGGTCAGCCGAGAACTGACGGAAGCAGCAGGCCCTTGGGACTGCCAGTTATCCCTAGATGACGATGGCGAATACTTTTGTCGGGTACTCCTGAATACCCCACAAGTCCATTTTGTGCCTGAGGCTAGAGTGTTATATAGGCTTTCGGGAGGGGGAAGTCTCAGCAATGTCGGCTTTTCAGACAGAAAATTGGAATCTCAGTTCTTGTCCATGAAACAACACATCAAATATCTGCGGTCGCTTGAGGATAGTGATCGGACTCGCACTGCCTGTGTTAAATATCTCCAAACATGGTTGATGTACTTTTACCCCGAAAGATCAGATCTCGTTAAAAAGGCGGAACAGCTTGCAGCCGAACTCGGTGGACGGTTAGACTTTCCTCGCCTATCCTGGAAGTACTCCTGGATCCAGAAGCTCTTCGGTTGGTCTATAGCTAAACGTATGCAGAGTTTGGTGCCTCAGTGCAAATGGTCAATGGTTCGAAACTGGGATAAAGCTCTATCACGATTTGAAAACCTCAAAGGTTTATTGTGATTGAGAATTAGAGCCCATAATCTGCTATGGAGAAGCTACGTTTGTACGCCGGAGTAAATATGGAAGATGTGGTTCCCAGGTTCTTGCTCAGTGTTGAGAAATTGTACAATAAGTACACATCATTCCCACGTGGGCGATTTGCTTGTTCGCGCTTGATAGCATGGGGGCAACGATACCTGGGCTTCAATGCGCCGCTGTTGCGGCTGGAGTCAGGACTAGTCGTCGAGTATTCTCCGGCTGTTGCCGGTGATGTACTTCTTCGAGACCTTCTTCTTACGGGCTCCTTTGAGCCAAAGCACACAGATATTATTGGAGAGTTACTTTCGGTAGGAGGTGTCTTCATCGACGTGGGCGCAAACATCGGATACTTTTCGCTTATTGCTGCAAGTATTGTTGGCCCAAGTGGACGGGTTTATGCGTTTGAGCCTATGGAAGAGATATACCGAATATTATGCAAGAATATATTTCTCAATCGGTTCGACAATGTAGAGGCCAAAAACCTTGCTTGCTTTTCATCTCCTGGTGAGATGGTTATGGAGCGAGACGAAGATTCTGGTAAATCACATCTGAGTCCAGTCAAGGCGGGAAATACAAAGGCAGTCTTTCTTACCACGCTAGACGACTTTGTGCGTGACGCGAATCTTCAGCGCATTGACTACATCAAAATCGACGCCGAGGGAAGCGATCTTGAGGTTCTAAAAGGAGCGCATCGCACGATTGAGAGGTTTCGTCCTGCAGTGCTGGTTGAACTCGACCATCTCTCTCTCTTTGGCGGCACCCGATCTGAACTTCTGAAGTACTTCGAGCATTACGGGTATCAAGTTTCTGAGATCAAGGGTAAGCACTCACTTGATTTACTTTGTAAGCCGCTAGCAAGGTAAATCCTCCAGCATTGGGTCATAAAGGAAGATTATCTAACTGTAAGGTTTTGCGGAGGAGCAGGAGGAGGATTATTTGAACCTGCCCCAGTCGTTAATGGATGCGGGTAAGTGTAGGGTGTGTAACCAGGTTTCACGGTGTTGAAAAAGTCACGACCTTCGGCAAGATAGCCTGGTTGGGCACTCTTCATGTTTGTTGGTACCCCGTTAAGCAGATTTCCCCAGGCGTAAATTGGTTCAAGCGGTTGACGGGGCCATGCCGCGACATTACCCCTGGCGGTATTAACAGGATTCATGACCCCTCCCGTCAAAAGGTCGCCAGCTCCACGGCCTGGCTGGTCGAGACATGCGCCTCCGTTCGATGTTGCGTTTTGGTCCCACACGTTCGTCCCGTTGCAGAGTCCCCAGGGAGTGCTGGTCCGCGTGGGGCGATCCACGTTCACATCACCGACGTACTCATACGTGCCATTGATACGGTTATTGAACGCTACACCTGTTCCACTTTGGAATGAGAAAGCGCCAGGATAATAGTTGTTCGACCGCGTAAATGTGTTTTCATAGAACTCAGTCGCCCTTGCACCGCGGTCGCGCCCAGGCGTCGCCGTGCCGTGGGTCGTCGCATTGTTCGTTTGAGTTAGATTATTATACCGAAAGACATATCGTGAACCATTCCACGCATCGATGGGCCAGGTTTCCTGTCCCACAACACCACTAAACACATTGTCTTCGATGAAGAAAAATTGATCAGAACCATGCTGTGAAGCTGTCGCCCAGGACACATCGCCACAGCACGTCCCAGTCCGACTCCAGTCGTACCCATTTTGTATATGGAATGCAAAATATGGCGCCACCAAGTGAAATATATTATGGTCAGCCACCCCTACCTGATTAAAGACCTTAATCCCCCACGTGCCTCGCGGACTAATATCATTATGGTCGATACGAACTGTCTGCGAAGGCCCATATGTGGTGATCATGCCTGCTCCATCACCGAGACCGCCTCCGATGAACGAAAAGCCTGTTACCCGCATAAGGCCACCGACTTTCGTGTTCAAACTCAATGCAGCTGTCCAGGGGCTCGTGTTTTTTGGTGTGCCGTCCTTAATGATGGTTTGTCCTATGCCAGAGCCCTGCAAGGTTATAGCCTTTAGATTGACCACGACCGGAGTTGTCCACGTGCAAGATCCTCCAGGCACTGCCACGACATCTCCATCGGCTGCAGAATCAATTGCCCGTTGCACGTCAGAACCTGAACAACTGTTGGCGGCTATCGTTGCAGCCTCAACATTTTCATTATTTGCCAAGCCCAATAAAATGGCAACGAAACAAAATGCAAGGCCGACTACTCTGGTTGCATTAGTGTCCCTGTACAGCAGAGTACCAGGGTTGGTCAGAAAAGCCATAAATCCCTTTGTCGAACGTTCCATCTTTACATCTCCTCAGATATGTGCGTAATCTTCTGCCCCTGTTGGGTATCAAGCAAAAGAGGTGCCATAGGACTTTGTCCTCGCGCACAACTGTAAATAATTGAAAAAACTGATGGGGTGGAGATTGTGCTAAGACCTCGCTGTAGTTAGAAGCATAATCTCCGTAACCAGTTATGGACACTCAGTCGCACGAAAAAAAACGGCTCATGAAACCGCAAATCCACTAGACTGTATACCAAAGGACTAGTGAAATCCCAAGCCTCTTATGGCATGGTACAGCTCCAGTGGTCAAACGAATGACCATAAAACCTGGACAGAGAAGCACAGATTACAACCTCTGGGACCTACCCAACCATGAGATTATGAGGAACGTCTACTACCTATTAAAGCCTGTCCTGCCAAGGCCCTTGCGAATGGCGATGAGACGCATCGTTGCCAATCATCTTCGGCGTCAACATAAAGACACTTGGCCGGTCCTCAAATCTGCAGCCGAACCATTGCCCGGATGGCCTGGCTGGCCTAACGGAAAAAAGTTTGCGTTCATCCTCACGCACGACGTCGAAGGAGCCCGCGGATTGGAGCGCTGCAAACGGCTTGCAGAGATGGATAAAGCTCTCGGATTTCGCTCGGCATTTAATTTCGTCCCGGAAGGCGAATATCGCCTGGCGGATGCGCTGAGACTCTTCCTGGACCAGGAAGGGTTTGAGGTCGGTGTGCACGATCTCCATCATGATGGATCGTTGTACCGTTCCGCCCGTATATTTAAGACTCAGGCGCACAAGATCAATCAATATCTCAAGGCATGGGGCGCGGTAGGATTTAGATCGGGATTCATGTTTCACAACTTGGAATGGATCAAGGACATCGAAGCTCTTTATGATGCGTCAACATTTGATACTGACCCGTTTGAGCCTCAGCCAGATGGGGTTGAGACCATCTTCCCCTTTTGGGTCGATGGCCATGGTGCAAATGGGTATGTTGAGTTGCCATATACGCTCCCACAGGACTCGACGCTGTTCCTGGTGCTTCAAGAGAAAACGATCGATGTCTGGACGAAGAAACTCGAGTGGATAGCCACAAACGGCGGGATGGCATTGGTCAATGTCCATCCCGACTATCTGAATTTTATCGGCGGTAATGTCTCGTCTGAATTTTCCGCGGAATTATATGAAAGCTTCCTTAAGCATGTGATGACCCGCTATCGCGATGTCTGCTGGTTTGCCCTCCCGCGCGACGTTGCCAAATACGTTGCCGAGTTTAAACCACTCCGCCGGTAGCGTTCGCGTATCCATCCACTTATCAATCCTTCAATTCAGGTGAACGCGAGATGCTCGTGCTTCTCCTTGCGGAGGTACAACCCGCGCACTCTTAATCTTATTCTAAGTTCACGGACCAACCCACTTTCCGCGTATTCCCAAATTATGAGGCGAGAGCAGCTGTGTCAATTCGGCTGGGATAGATGTTGATTCAACTGTTCATGAAGTGCGAGTCTGCGAGGATCAGCACTGTGCTCGTCACAAACAAAGACTGAAACCATGGTGGCATAAGTCTACCGGTGAGGACTGCGAGTTTCATTAATTCGGTAATTTCTCGCTGAGAGAAAATGCGCAAACCAGAATTGCCTGGTCTTACAGGAATCCGATTCTATGGGGCACTGTTCGTCTATCTGTCGCATGTTGTAATTCTGCCTGGAATGGGGTCCTTAGCTGGTTCAACACTAGTCTTCAATGTAGGCGTCGTCGCAGTCTCTTTCTTTTTCGTCCTGAGCGGATTCATTCTGACCTACAACTACGCCGACTCATTCAGTGAGGGCTTCTCGTCATCAAAGTACAGGGAATTTGTGCTGGATCGATTAACACGAATCTATCCCGTCCACCTCCTGTCGATGGTAATATTAGCCCCTATTTCCATATTGAGCCCAAATTTTCCACTTGACTGGCGCGCTCTACCGTTTCACCTCACACTGCTCCAGTCCTGGTGGCCATCCTCAACTCCAGCCTTTTTTCGATATTTCAACGTCCCATCTTGGGCCTTGAGCTGCGAGTGGTTTTTTTATGTTGTCGCACCGGCCGCAATGTATTTTGCGTTTGGGAATACGCGTCGTTGGATCCTGCTGGCGGTCGCCGTAATATATGGATCCGCTCTCTGGTGGGTTCTTTCGACCAACGGCGAAGACTCAGTGCGGCTGCATTTCGTGTCCTGGTTCGCTCCTTCAAGGTTGGCGGAATTTCTGGCAGGGATGTTATTGGCTCAAATGTTTCTAAAATGGCCTCGCCAGAGCGTCGCAGAGTGGTCGACATTTGCACAAGCGATTGGGATTTCTATGATTGTTGTCGGTGCAATATATCGTGAACATGCGCCTTGGCCCCTGTGGGGAGGGCTGTTGTATTTACCTGGATCGGCCATGCTCATTCTGGGACTTGCAGGTGGTCGTGGTTTGTTTGTGCGACTCTTAGATCACCCCTGGATCAAGCGGCTCGGAGTAGCCAGTTTTGCCTTTTACATGCTTCACGGTCCGCTCCTGAGCTGGACGAAAAACCTCTGCTTCTATTTTGGATGGGAAGTGAAATCGTGGCCCACATTTTGGGCGGTATGCATTACTGTATTTATTATGATTCAGCTTATCAGTTTGATCGTATGCTGGTTGTTCGAAGCGCCGGTTGAACGACGGCTAAGAACTTTAATTAGGACAAGAGGATTGGGCGAGCAGAAGATGCGTGGGCAACCATCATCCTCGATCGAATGAGCGTTCAACGACGACCGGTCTACAAATCCAGGCCCCCCGAATGGACGAGCGTCCATGTAATACAACAGGCGTGTGATGAATTTGTCGAGCTGCGCCAGGAAGGAGCGCGCCGACGCAAAGGATCATTGGGCGCCGCTTCTGCAGACATCGGGCATCATTCAGTATGTGTGCTGGTTGAAAGTCTGAACATATTATTTGTCTCGCTGAACGATTCACGCAGCCGCTTGTGGTGTGTATAGTCGATTCGCCCGCATCTCGTAAAGGTCGGCCTGCCCGATTGGACGAATTTCCGTTCCGTTCGTTGTCTCAATGGCGGCTTCCTGTGCCTATGGTCTTACTCATCGCGGCTGCCAAAGTCTCGTGCGGAATCTTTGGAATGTGGCCGTCTGATCGGAGCATCAGTTTGGCGCGAACACAATTCGGGATGGGGTACCAGGGGAAGGCCAGCAAGCGACATGCAGTCGACGCAAACCAACTCGTCCAGTCCAAGATTCTCGATGCGATGACGATACCGAGTAGACTACGACACCAACTGATTCGTTTTCTAAACGAACTGAGAGTGCTCACTCCAACCGAATTACAGGAAATACGGATGAAAAGGTCGCTCGCCTCGAAATTCTTATCCAGCAGCATTTGACTATATGACAGCTCCTGCTTATCCCCCTTTTGGGGGGTAAGCATGCCTCTATTAGCACCCTCCAACTCACCGCGTTCTGGTGATAAGCTGACCTGCCTGATATTTCTAACCCAATCACATACATTGGTGGTCTTTTTATGAAGGGCGGATTAAGAACCGGTGACATTGTCCAAGTTAAAAGTGCATCAGAAATTGCTGCAACGCTCGGTGCGGATGGTACCCTGGACTCCCTCCCGTTCATGCCGGAGATGCTCGAATATTGCGGCCGGCGGTTCAAAGTGCGGAGGCGTGCCGAAAAATCCTGTATCGAAATCGCCCCTACGATCTACCAATTCTGCGAATTTCATCGTAATGACGTCGTGATTCTTGAGGGACTGCGATGCTCGGGGGCCGCACACGATGGGTGCGGCAGGGGGTGTATTTTATTCTGGAAATCTGCATGGCTACACAAAGTCGACAGTCTCCAGGCTCCTATCACCATTGACAAGGCTGGCGATGAAAGCCTGACCTCACTATTGAGGACAAAGGTCGATGTAAATCGCTATTTTTGTCAGTCCACTGAACTTGCCAAATCGACTCATAAAATGTCGCGAGTGCAAAAGCTGATGAAGTGCGTGTACGAGGTGCAATCCGGAAGTCGGGGCTTTTTGGAGATGGTCTGGCAGGTGTTGAAGGCTCTATGGAATAAGCCATTCTACGAGACTCGGTGGCCGCCATTGGCAGGTCCTCTGACAAGGACTCCGGTCGGCAACCTTCAGTTACAGCCCGGCGAAACCGTGAGGATCAAACCCTTCAAGGAGATCTTACAGACGCTTGATCGAAACGGTCTAAATCGCGGTTTACGGTGTGATCTCGTGATGTGCAGGTATGAAGGAGGAACCTTTAGGGTCAGGAATCGATTAGATCGCATGATAATCGAAGCCACGGGACAGATGCGTGAGGTGCAAGGCACAGTGATTCTCGAAAATCTCGAATGCCATTGTTTAACTGCAGTGGGCGGCTGCCCCCGCCAGGACTTTATGTATTGGCGCGAGGTGTGGTTGGAACGGACTGAGGTCTCAAACGGAACCTCTATAGAAGTGGAAAAAGCAGCTTGTAGATAAAAGCAAGAATCAACCGCGGCAGTTTAAGGATTCAGCTCGCCCTGCGCGAAGCGCAGGGCGGCAACAGCCAAGAAAATTCAAGCTCAGCGATCGAAAGTGCAACTATGGATGTTTCGGTTTTCAATATTGAGAGAAGGGATAAGCTCTCCTACGAGGAATTTGCCCAGCGATATCTCTATCCACTTCGTCCCGTCATCGTTACCGATGCCCTCCAACACTGGCCTGCCAGGCAACGGTGGACGCCTGACTTCTTCAAGAATGATTTTGGAGGAGTAGAGTTCGCCAGCTATGGGGCGGAGTATGAGCAGTATGAAACGTCTTCGGCAGCAGGGCAGATGTTTAAGCTATCCGACTATATCGACAGAGTTGTTTCATCCACTGAAGAGCGGCCAGTTCCATACCTCCGGAACAAAATCTTGGCGCAAGTATTCCCGGCATTGATCAAGGACGTAGAGCCGCTGCCAGAATATCTGTTTCCCAATTGGTTAGGTGAGGCCTTTATCGTCAAGCACGTCGAGAAGGTTCTCAAGCGAGGGGGTGCCTTAGAGCTCTTTATTGGGGGAGCCGGCAGCGCATTTCCTGTGCTTCACTACGATAGCGCAGGCACGCACGCATTCCTCATGCAGATCTACGGCAGGAAAGAGTTCGTCCTGTACCCGCCCGACCAAGAGATGTTTATGTATCCAGTGCCAGGTACAGAAAACCACTCCCTGGTCAATGTGGCACATCCTGATCTGACCAAATATCCGTTATTTGCTAAAGCTATCCCCGCGCGATTTGTATTGGAGCCCGGAGAGATGTTGTTCATTCCAAGCCACTGGTGGCATACGACACGAATGTTGACCACGAGTATCACGGTCGCCGCCAATGTTCTCAATGGTTCAAACTGGCATGAATTGATGAAATTCGTTGCGAGGCGACGGCGTAATGCCTTGGTATCCGTTGCAAGTCGAATTTACCTGACGGGGGCGGGAGGCTGGCGCACATGGCGCGATCGTACGTGGCGTCCTCGCGTGCCACGCTATTCCCATTCGCAGTAGACGACTATGAGGCGTTGAATGAATGTCATTGGTTTCAGCGGAATGCATCAAAGCGTGTCTTTTAAGAAGAGCATGTTTCCAGACCTTTCCGCTCGGGAATATCGAATTGCACAAGGGTTTGATTCCGCAGCGGCGCTTGTCGTCAATGCGGAGATAATTGCGGCCGCAGCTGAAGAGCGGTTCACAAGAGAAAAGACGACGGGACTATTTCCCGTCCACGCCATTCGCTATTGTCTTGATGAGGGGCACCTCACGCCTTCTCAAGTCGACTACATCGCGCATGGGTTTGCCTATGAACCCTTCAAGGAATATTTCGGCGAAGACGACTACATGCGGCGACAATATGTCGAAGTCTATGGACCAGATGTTCAACGTCGTAATCTCGAAACGTGGTTCCCTCATACCGGGCTGGCAGAGAAATTAGTGCCCGTCAATCACCATTTGGCCCATGCTGCGAGCGTGTTTTACCCGAGTGGGTTCGCAGAGTCTCTCATTTTGATCAGCGACGGGATGGGAGAAATTCATAGCATGACCGTCGCGGTAGGGCAGGGCAAGGACATCACTGTTCTACGGCATGTACCGGCACTTCACTCCCTCGGTATTCTTTACGGTGTTTTCACCATGTATTTGGGATTCTATTTCGGGGTGGACGAATACAAGGTCATGGGCCTTGCTCCTTACGGCAACCAACGAAAATATTATAACCAAATCGCAGAATTAGTTCGCCTGCGCGAGGATGGGACATACACGATTCCCATTTTGGCCAGCAATCGAACCCAACTGGAAAAAGAAACTCATCGGGGCATCCTTCGTGATTTGGCCGATCGCTTCGGTCCGCCGCGGGAACCAGGATCAGAGTTCACACCGCATCACAAAGACATTGCCGCAGCGCTTCAAGCGGTAGTGCAAACCACACAGATGCACGTTCTCCGTCACTTTCGGCAGGAGACGGGAATGGAGAATCTGTGCATGGCAGGGGGAGTCGCGCTAAATTGCTCGGCCAACGGCATCATCAAGCGGAGCCGTCAATTCAAGCGGATGTTTATCCAGCCGGCTTCGGGAGACGATGGAGTGGCCCTGGGAGCGGCGCTGTACGCGCAGCGCCTCCACAATCCGATATTTACGCCACAGCGCATGAGCGCACCATTGTGGGGACCGAGTTTTAGCCGAGACGTGATCGGAGATATTCTCTCTACCCGCAAGGATTGCGTTGCGCGACAAGTTGAGGGCGTTACATCACTTTGTCGCGAGGTGGCCGGAGAGCTGAATGAAGGTAAGATCGTTGGATGGTTCCAAGGGCGCATGGAGTACGGGCCTCGTGCCTTGGGCAGCCGAAGTATTTTGGCCGACCCGCGGGATCCATCCATGCGTGACAAGATTAATGCACTCGTGAAAAAGCGTGAAGGGTTCCGCCCATTCGCCCCTATAGTGTCCAAGGAGGCCGCCTCCAAATACTTTGAAATTCAGAATGGCGAGGAAGATATCTACGCTCACATGCTGCTTGTCACTCAGGTTCGTGCGCCGTATCGGGACAAGCTTCCAGCAATCACCCACGTCGATGGGTCAGCCCGCGTCCAGACGGTCGCAAAGGAAACCTACCCGAGACTGTGGGAATTGCTTCGTGCCTTTGAAGAGCTCACAGGGGTGCCCATCTTGTTGAACACCTCGTTCAACGTCAAAGGGCAGCCGATGATTTGCACGCCTGCCGAGGCGTTGGACACTTTTCTGTTCGCCAGGCTCGACCTGCTTGTGCTGGAGGAATTTCTTGTGTCAGCGCATTCGGGAGGAGTAGGCGAGGCTGATCGTTTGGCGGCATCCGAAAGAATCTCTGTAGGAGTCGGATAGGTGGGGACAGATTCGGTCGAGAGTAAAATAGCCGCAGAAGCATCTTTCGACGCATTCTGGCAAGACCGGTTCTCACGTCCTGTGGAGCTGGCCGTACTGCCTTGTGATCGTCCTCGGCCTGCGGCTCCCTCCTATCTTAGAGATGACGCCGAGCGGGTGTTCCAATCTTCTTTCAGTGAACAGCTTGACGATGTCTGTACCCAGCTCAACGTACCATCGCTTGCCGTCCTTATCGCCGCGATTCAAACGGTGTTGTTTCGTTATGGTGGTCAAGACAGCTTCTTATTGGGGGCTGTGTCGCAGACGGGTCCTTTGTCCTCGAACCTTCCTATTTTGCCCATTCATGCAAGTGCAAGCCTCGCAAAAAATATGTCTGGGCGCGAGCTCGCGTTAGAGGTTGCCCAGTGTTTGAGAGAAGTCATGGCTCACGCGTCCTGCTCGCTTCAAGAGCTGCAATCGCGGGCAGGTGTCGACGATGCAGCTTTTGGGCGACGGTTGTTTAACGTGACCCTGTGTCTCGCCGACGCATCGGGCACCTCCAATACGGCCTTGGATTGGCCGATGGGTGACTCCGAGATCGGTGGGTTGTTGGCGCAGTGTGACCTGTCGGTAACGGTCACTCCATCCGTAACGGGAATGCGCGTGCGAGCGGACTACGACTCGGATCTTTTTGATAAAGCCACGGTCGAAAGGTTTTTGGGCCACATGGGCTCTATTCTAGAAGCAATGGTGGCAGATCCATCGGTTCCTGTTCTGTCGCTGCCCATTCTGACGGCTGTTGAACGTCAGACACTGCTTCTGGATTGGAATTCTGCTCAGGACTCGCTCCCTCCGTATGCCACACTGCATGAATGGTTTGAGGCTCAGGTTGAGCAGGATCCGGAAGCCGTGGCATTGACCTATGAAGGCCGGTCGATTTCGTACGGCGAACTGAATCGACGTGCAAACATGATCGCGCACGCGTTGCGCGTCAGAGGTGTGCGGCCGGACGTCATTGTAGGACTCTGTCTCGATCGGTCTCCGGAATTGGTCATGGGTCTCCTTGGAATCCTGAAAGCAGGGGGGGCCTATTTGCCGATCGACTTGTCGTATCCCAAAGAGCGTCTGGCATTCATGCTCGAAGACGCTCAAGCTTCGATTCTCGTGACACATTCGAATCTGGCGAAAGACTTGCCATTGCATCAGGCTCACTTACTGTGCGTTGACGATGTGGGGCACTCAGATCAATTTCAGAATTCACCGACGACGAATCCTCCACATCTCACGGCTTCGGAGAATTTGGCCTATGTGATTTATACCTCGGGAACGACGGGCACGTCTAAAGGGGCTTTGGTTACTCACCGCAATGTGGCGCGGCTTTTTACCGCCACCCAGCCATGGTATGGGTTCGATGCAGATGATGTATGGACGTTATTTCATTCGACAGCCTTCGATTTCTCGGTCTGGGAAATGTGGGG
>Ga0070664_100003788_pt1 | contig 12200 bp, 8 predicted proteins | sample KBSC73metaG_FD_65863 | JGI IMG/M metagenome (GOLD analysis project Ga0070664, IMG submission 65863) | Corn rhizosphere microbial communities from Kellogg Biological Station, Michigan, USA - KBS C7-3 metaG | ecosystem: Host-associated > Plants > Roots > Rhizosphere > Soil ... | reverse complement strand
CGGGAATCGACGACGTGACAAATAGAGTTCCGTCCGGTGCCTGAATCACGCGACCGCCCGTGCCTTCCGCATCGAGCAGGACTTTGACATTCTCGATGCGCTTGTCATCCCTGGACAGTTGAGCACGTGCCACTTTCAGTACGCCGGCGAACCGAGGAGGTGCGGCTTCGTTCGTGCCTGCCGGCAACACCGTGTAGCTCAAGTAAACCGTGCGATTGGCGCTAAAATCTTTGTCGAGGCGGACGTCAAACAGTCCCTGACCGCGCGCCCAAAGTGCGGGCAACCCATCCAGCGCGTCCGATACTCGACCATTCTTTTCGATGATGTGAATCTTTCCCGGACGCTCGCCCACGATGATTCGACCGTCGGGAAGAAAGCTGAAGCAGAATCCGCCCGTCAATCCTTCTGCAAATGTTTCAACTTTGTATGCCGCGGTTTTGGCCGCGTGTGGAGCGCGGGTCTGCCCGGGCCAGGCCGGTATAGGCGCGTAACCGTCGGGTGCAGCGCTTTCCGTGGTGGCGGGTGTTCCCGGCGCGGCCGCCGTTTGCGCCGGCGGACGCGGAATCGTTCGGACCGTTTGCGCCAGGAACACGGATGTCGCCAAACAGAAACACAGAAAGACGACCAGCCATAATCTTCGAAACATGAATCCTCCATTTGTGTGTTTCACCGTTCGGCACCCAGAAATGCCATGACTTTTTCGGTAGCGCCAGTATTTCTTTCAACAATTCGGCGTGCATTCTCACCCAGAGTGGCTGTTGCTGCAGCATCCCTGAGCAATCGGTCGACAGCAGATGCCAGTTCATCCGAGTCCCGGACCTGAATTGCGGCACCCGCATCGAGAAACAGCGACACGATTTCGCGAAAGTTTTCCATGTGTGGTCCAAACACAATGGCTCTGGACGCGGCCGCCGGTTCAAGAATGTTGTGTCCTCCACGCGGCACAAGCGTCCCGCCCATGAAAACAACAGTGGCATATGGAAATGTGGACGCCAATTCACCGATCGTATCGAGAAGCAGCACGTCAGTGAAGAATGGCGCAGTCGAGCTCCGATGCGATCCGTTCGAAGCGGTGCGCCTGGAGCATTGGAAGCCTCGCGCACGCACCAGTTGTTCAACCGTCGAGAAGCGTTCGGGATGTCGCGGCGCAATCAAGAGTTTCAGTCCGGGATGACTCTGTCTCACCGCCGCAAACGCCGCCAGTACCAACTCTTCTTCATTCACCGGGCTTGCAGTACCAGCGGCGGTGGTGCTGGCCGCAATCCAGAGCGGCTGATTGGCATGGAGTACGTGAGTCAGGTTCGGGTCCAGCGGCTGCAGCCCGGACAACACATCAAATTTAAGATTGCCGAACACCTGCACCTTCTTGCGATTGGCTCCAAGAGCTTCGATGCGCTCTCGATCCGCTTCCGTCTGCATGCCCATCACCGAATAATCGTTGAGTACGGTCTTCAGCCACCAGCGAATCCAGAGATATCGGGGAAGAGATCGGTCCGAAATCCGGCCATTGACCATCATTACTGTGATCTTTCGGTGCCGGCACTTTCGAAGAAAATTCGGCCAGATCTCCGTTTCCGCGATGATAACCAGCACCGGGTTGACTCTGGCCAGGGTGCGGCGAATACAGCCTGGAAAATCGAAGGGGAAATAAAAGACATGATCGGCAAGCCCGGGGGTTTCCCGCGCCAGCTGCTGACCTGTCGGAGTAATTGTGGAGAGCACCACGGGATGGCCAGGATACTGAAGTCGCAGGCCTTCCATGAGTTTCCCGACTGCCCGGACCTCTCCAACCGATACGGCGTGAACCCATATGCTTCGCTTCAAATTGGGAATATCCAGATACCCAAACCGGGATTTCAGGGTGGAAAAGTAATGGCGCGAACGGATGAGGTACCAGGGTGCGGAAACCAGTAGTCCCACGAAAAGACAAAACGTGTACGTGAAATACATGTTCGCAGCAAAGTATACTTTCAAATTCGGACTCTTGGGTTTGTTTGCAACTGGAGGATCAGAGACTAATGGCAATCAAGGTAGGAATAAACGGGTTTGGGCGGATCGGGAGAAATCTGTTTCGTGCGGCGATGGGCGACAAGGATATCGAAATCGTCGCGGTCAATGACATCACAAGTCCCGACGCACTGGCATATCTCCTCAAGCATGATTCGGTTCTTGGTGGACTGAAGGCGAATGTCGGTTCAACCGCCGACGGAATCGTCGTCGATGGACACACGGTTCGCGTGTTCAAGGAACGGGATCCCGGGAAAATAGACTGGCCGTCGCTTGGAGTGGAAGTGGTGGTGGAGTCGACCGGCCTGTTCACGAACGCTGACGATGCCCGGAAACACATGCATGGAACCGTTCGCAAGGTCATCATTTCCGCGCCGGCGAAGAACGAAGACATCACCATCTGCATCGGTGTAAACGACAAGAGCTACGACCATGCCAAACACCACGTCATATCGAACGCATCGTGCACCACGAACTGCCTCTCGCCGGTGGCAAAGGTGATTCACGAGACTTTCGGCATCGAACGTGGATTGATGACGACGATTCATTCCTATACGAACGACCAGAAGCTCCTCGACCTTCCACATTCGGATATGCGCCGCGCCCGCGCCGCCGCACTGTCAATGATTCCGACTTCCACGGGAGCCGCGAAAGCGATTGGACTGGTTCTTCCGGCATTGAAGGGAAAACTTGACGGCATTGCCATACGCGTTCCCACACCGGATGTGTCGCTGGTGGACTTGACGGTGCAGACGACGAAGCCGGCCACGGACAAGAGTGTGAATGAGGCATTGAAGGCTGCGGCCGAGGGTCCCATGAAGGGAATTATGCAGTACACGGAGGAGGAACTGGTCTCAATCGACTTCCTTCACAATCCTCATTCATCGATCGTGGATGCTCCACTGACGAAATCACTGGGAGAGAATTTCATCAAAGTCTTCGCCTGGTACGACAACGAGTGGGGATTCAGCTGCCGCATGCAGGACATGATCAAGCTGGTCGGAAAGAAGTAACAACACGCCTTTGCGAGATAAATTGCCCTCCTGAGTCAGGAGGGCAGCGGGATCGCGAAGCGGATCCCGCGAGGGGTGGTTGCCAAAGGAACACCCCGGAGCCCATCTCTTGATGGGCCACCCCTCCTGACTCAGGAGGGGACTTTGTCCGTATTTGAAACTCATGAGCAAACTCTCAATCACCGATATTGATCTCAATGGCCGACGCGTCTTCATGCGCGTCGACTTTAACGTGCCCATTCAGGATGGCGTGATCACCGAAGATGCACGGATCCAGGCGGCGCTTCCTTCAATCCGCTACGTCGTCCAAAAAGGCGGCCGCTTGATTCTTGCGTCGCATCTCGGGCGGCCGAAGGGTAAGCCAGACCTCCAATACAGTCTCCAGCCCGTGGCAAACCGGCTGTCGGAACTTCTCGGCAAGCCAGTTGGTTTTGCGCCGGACTGCGTTGGTGGGGCGGTCGAAGCCATGACCAGGGAATTGCGCGACGGTGACGTACTGCTGCTGGAAAATCTGCGCTTTCATTCCGAAGAAGAAAAAAACGATCCTGCATTTTCGAAGCAGCTTGCCGCACTGTGCGATGTGTATGTCAACGATGCCTTTGGAACGGCGCACCGAGCCCATGCGTCCACTGCCGGCATCACAGAGTACGTTCATCCAGCGGCGGCCGGTTTTCTCATGCAGAAAGAACTGGAGTGTCTTGGCCACGCTCTTGGCCAGGCCGCTCGCCCGTATGTGTCGATCGTTGGTGGTTCAAAAGTTTCAGACAAGATCGAACTGATTGAAAATTTCCTCGGCCGGGCCAGCCAGATTCTGATTGGTGGCGCGATGGCATACACGTTTCTGCGTGCGAAAGGGATGGAAACGGGCAAGTCTCTTGTCGAAGTCGACAAGATGGATCTTGCGAAGGATTTGATGGCACGGGCCATTTCAAAGGGAGTCTCGCTTGAGCTTCCCGTGGATCACGTCGTTGCGGCATCGCTGAAAAGCACGGAGTCCAGCGTTGTTCCGGTCAGCGAGACCCCGGCGGATCAGATGGGCCTGGATATCGGTCCCGAGACGGTACAAAAGTATTCCGGAATCATAGCTGCCGCAAAGACCGTTGTATGGAACGGACCCATGGGCGTGTTTGAAAATCCCTTATTCTCAAAAGGCACCTTCGCAATCGCACGTGCAGTAGCGGATTCGGGCGCTTTCTCGATTATCGGGGGCGGCGACTCCGCAGCGGCGGTAGCGCAGTCGGGAATGGAATCGAAGATCACGCATATCTCCACCGGAGGAGGCGCATCGCTGGAGTTTCTTTCCGGCCAAAAGTTGCCTGGTGTGGAAGCGTTGACGGAGAAGGAAGATAAAGAAAAGGAGTCTCGATGAGACGGCCCATCATTGCCGGGAACTGGAAATTGTTTAAGACGCTTGCAGAGACGCGAGCTTTTTTTGACGCGCTCATTCCAGAGATCCTGGGTGTCGAGCATTGCGAGATCGTCGTTGCACCTCCATTTACGGCTCTGGCCACCGCGGCTGTCGAAGCGGACGGTACCCGGGTTTCCATAGCAGCTCAGGATGTTTTTTGGGAACAACAAGGGGCGTTCACGGGTGAGGTTTCCGTGAAGATGCTGGTGGATGCGGGATGCGGATATGTGATCATCGGTCACTCCGAACGCCGGCAGTTCTTTGGCGAAACCGATGAAACCGTCGAGAAGAAAACTCGTGCCGCCATTGGCGGCGAGCTCCATGCGATTGTCTGTGTCGGAGAGACATTGACGCAACGAGACGGCGGTCATGCGGCGGAAGTCGTTCGCCTTCAGATCCAGGAAGGACTCGGAAAGTTTTCAGCAGCGGAACTGTCCCACATCACGATTGCATACGAACCTGTCTGGGCGATCGGAACAGGCCGCACGGCGACACCGGAAATTGCCGCCGAGATGCACGGAGAAATCCGAAAGACGATTCTGCAGATTCATGGAGCTGGTGCGGCTGGTGCCATTCGCATTCTGTATGGAGGAAGCGTCAAGCCCGACAACATCGCAGCGCTGATGCAAAAGGAAGACATTGATGGCGCCCTGGTGGGCGGAGCCAGCCTCGATGCGTCCTCATTTGCGGCGATCGTCCGGTACAAATGAGGGAGGGTTCATTGACGGGGCGAAACCTTTCCCCTATCATTGTCGACTGCGAGATGAACTTATGATCACACTGTTAACGATATTTCACGTTTTGATCTGTATCTTTCTGATTCTGGTGGTGCTGCTTCAGCAGGGCAAAGGCGCCGACTGGGCAGGAACCTTTGGCGGAGGCGGCAGCCAGACTGTATTTGGTGCACGTGGTGCAGGAACGGTTTTGTCGAAGGCAACGACGGCGGCGGCAATTATTTTCATGATCACGTCCCTGGCACTGACAATCCTGATTGCCCGTCCTGGCGTGAATTCGGTGATCGACGAAAAAGCGGTTCCCAAAACAACGACACCGGCACCAGCCCCGGCGCCGCAGCCTCCAGCAGGTCAGCCCCCGAGGTAAATTTAAGTTTTTCAAAGCCGAAGTGGCGGAATTGGCAGACGCACCATCTTGAGGTGGTGGCGCCTAAAGGCGTGGGGGTTCGAGTCCCCCCTTCGGCATTATAGGTTTCAATAGATTGCAGCCGCGACTGCTATCGCCGAAATGACAGATCTCCTGGACCGCCCCATTGGAAGGTCCAGTTTCCTTGACCGATTCCATATCCAAGAGCTGAAAGTCGGAAAAACCACTCTCTCGTCGATGGCCGAAATACTGCGATTTCTGCTTTCGCGTCACCATCAAAGTCGCCTTTGATTGGCACGTCTCCTCCCACGCCCCATTGGTAAGTCCAATCGCCTTGACCGATCGCGTAGTTAAACGACGAAAGCCGAAAGAACCACTCACCGGTCGAGGGACGATACACGGCGATATCGGTTTTTTTATCGCCATCGAAATCACCGGCAACCGGCTGGTCGGCTCCCCGGCCCCATTGGTAAATCCAATTGCCTTGACCGATCGCGTAGTTGAACGACGAAAGGCGAAGGAACCACTCACCGGTCGAGGGACGATACACGGCGATATCGGTTTTTTTATCGCCATCGAAATCACCGGCAACCGGCTGGTCGGCTCCCAGACCCCATTGGTAAATCCAATTGCCTTGACCGATCGCGTAGTTGAACGACGAAAGGCGAAGGAACCACTCACCGGATATTGGCCGATAGACTGCAATTTCAGTTCTACCGTCGCCATCGAAATCGCCGGTAATCGGAACGTCTCCATTAACGCCCCATTCGAAATACCAGTTGCCTGCAGCTATGGCATAGTTCTGTGTTGAGAGTCGAAGTAACCATGCTCCCGTTGACGGTCGGTACACTGCGATTTCGGACCTTCCATCGCCATCGAAATCACCGGTAATCGGAATATCGCCATTGCCTCCCCACTGAAAGTACCAGTTCCCCTGGGCGGGGGCGAAGCCGGTGGAGGAGAGTCTCAAAAACCATTCACCTGTTGACGGCCGGTAAACAGCAATGTCCGATTTGCCATCACCGTCGTAGTCCCCTTTCAGGAGACTCGAATCTGTCTGGGGCAATTCGAACCGCGCGACACAGTTGATTGAAGTTGTCATGGTCACATTGCCATCCGCACAATCGGAATCGCCGCTCCATCCATTGAAGATGGAACCGGCTGCAGCTGCCGGATGAAGGGTGACCGTTTGCCCTTTATCGAAAGACGTACTGCACGTATCTCCGCAATCGATGCCCGCCGGAGTTGTAGTTACTATGCCGTCGCCCGTCCCGGTTTCAGTCAGAGTCAGCGACGGAGGATTCACCGTGAACACGACGGTGTAACTGGTTCCGTACAGCGTGGATACCGTCACATTCCGCGCACCTAGTACGGCATCGGTGGCAATGGAGAATGTCGCCGTTGCCGTCGTCAAATTCTGAGGCGCGACGCTGCTCACAGCGATTCCAGGTCCGGCAAATACCGTCATTCCACTCACAAAGTTTTCACCGTTCAGCGTCACTGGAACGCTGGCACCCTGGCCTCCGAACGCCGGAGAGATGGAATTCAATATCGGTGGTGGAACTGTTACGTTGAAGGTCGCCGCCAGTCCGGTCCCATCTGATGTCGTCAGCGTCATGCTGCGAGCACCCGGTTGAGCAGCCGCTGTGATCGTCAGAACTGCAGTAGCCGACGTGGAACTATTGACGTGGATGTCGCTGACGTTAATGCCCGCACCCGCATTGACAATCATCGAGGGTCCAAAATTCAATCCGGTTAAAGTCACTGTTACGGGAGATCCGAGAACTCCCGTCGACGGGTTGATCGATATGAGATCCGGCAGAGCGGAAGTCACTCCGAAACTGATGGAATTACTTACCCCTGTTCCATAGCTGACGGTAACATTGCGCGGACCTATGGTCGCTCCCGCGGCAATTCCAAACGTTGCAGTGGCCGATGTCGGCGTAGACACGTTGATATTGCTTACAGAAATTCCTGCACCTGGACTGATCGACATTCCCGTTGCGAAACCGGACCCGGTCATACTCACCGAAACGTTTTTGCCAAGTGGGCCGAGCGATGGGTTGATACTCGTTAGCGAGGGGCGCTCAACGACGGTAAATGGAAGCGATCCAGTTGTTCCGCCTGCCGCAGTCACTGTGATGCTGCGCGGGCCCAACGATGCAGAAGGATCTACCGTCACAGTCGCCGATACTGCAAGCGCGTTGACGATGGTGACAGCACTCACGGTGACCCCACTACCACTCACATTGATAGTCGCCGGAGCGATGAAGTTCGCCCCAGAGAATATAACGAACTGGCTGCTGCCCGGCACTCCAACCGCGGGGTTGATATTCCCCAGCGTTGGAAGCGGAGGAAGCACGGTGAATTCGACAGGCGCGGTTGTTCCCCAAAGTGTTTCCAGCGTGAAGTTGCGCGCACCCAACGTCGCATTCGGTAAAATCTGGATGGTCCCGATGATCGTGTTCTCATCGACCACAGTTAACAAACCATATTGAGAAAGACCGGATCCCGAAAAGGAGATCGGCCCCCCAAAGTTTGTGCCTTTCAGCGTGACCTGGGTGAGTTCCCCCACACGTCCAAAGTTCGGCGTTATAGAAGTCAGTGTCGGAGGAGCCAATGCCTCCCGAACATTGAGAGTCACCGCATTGCTGGTTCCTCCGTGACCTGTAATGGAAAAGGTTCGGGGACCGAGGACGGCATCTGGTGCAGCAGTGAGTCCTGTGGTGAGTCGCTTGTCCGTCGACAAATCGATATATGCGACCCCAACATTCGACCCCACGTTCATGGTGATGGGAGGAAAGAGATTGGTTCCTTCAATGAAAAAATTGCTCGTCTTACCACGAAAGAGCTCCAGTGGAATTGGAAGGACGGACGTCAAGGCCGGAGGAAGGGGAGTGACGGCGATAGTTACAAAATTGCTTTGTCCCGACGGTGTTTGAACCGTGATTCCCACATCTGGACGATACGGCAAGGCAGAAATATATGAAGGAACAGGCAGCGTCAACGTGGCTGTCAGGCTGGTCGAACTATTGATCACAACATTGGATACCGGGACAATCTGAGAATTACTGTTCGCAAAGATCGTCAGGGGAGCGGTGAAGTTTCCTCCAGTCAAGGTCAGGGACACCGTCGTTCCTGCCAGGCCGGATGTGGGAGAAAGGCCAGTTATCGTCGGAACGTCTGATATGACGAAAAGCTTCGTGGAATTGCTTCCACCCAGAGCATCGATCAGCATAATGCTTCGTTCACCCAGAGTGGCGTTGGCAGCGACAGTAAACGTTGCCCGTGCATTCGTCTGGCTGGTGATGACAAGGTTGGATACGGTGATATCGGTCATGGCGCCGAACGATATGCCCGGGAAAAATCCATCTCCCGTAAAGAATATTGTTTGCGCACCATTCTGACGAACAGACGTTGGAGAGAGGGTCGCAAGAATGAGGAGGTCACTTTGGATATTGTAAGTTCCGGTAACTTCCTGATTTCGACTGGTGACCTTTATGTAGTAGGTGCCTGTGGGCAACGCCGCCGTTATCCTCGAATTGTTTCCACCAGCCCCACCCTGATCTGAAGCCAGAACCGTTCCGTTGATATCCAGCAAATACAACCATGTATCAAAAACGTTGGACGTCAGATTGATCGTTACCGTTCTCGCATTGGTCGTAAATGGGTAGAAAGCCACATATCTTCCCAGAGAATTGGGGTCCTGGTAACTACCCTTTGAGAAGTCATTGGAAAATGAATTGAAGTTTTGAAATTGAGTAACGATCACTTCGATTCCGGTGGTCTGGGAAACTCCATTGGCTGTGCCTGTAATCCCGATTACATAGATACCGGGGTTTACAGTGCTCCCAGGCGTGATGGAAAGCGATGTCGTGGGATTCCCTGACCCCAGAAAGGGTGATGCCAGCGAAGTTGCAAACCCGGATGGCGCATTTACCGTGAGAGTCACATCGGACGTAAACGAACCAATGGTAGACAGTGCGACAATTGCCGAAGTGGTCGCACCTTTCACGACCACCGGAAATCCCATTGACGCACCCAGACGGAAGTCCGATGTCGGAAAAGCTCCGCAGGTGTTCAGAGCCTTGACCACATTCAGTCGACCTCCAGTGGCGACCTTCCCCGCAAGGGAAGCCAGTGAATCTACAGATGAAGGCGCCAGCAATGTGGATTTCAACTGCGCCGTAGGCATTCCTGGGCAGGCAGAAAGCACGAGCGCTGCCGCACCGGTCACCATAGGTGCGGACATGGACGTTCCGCTGAAGAAATCGAACCCACTGCTGAGAAGGTCAGCGTTCAACGTCGAATAGATATCCACGCCCGGTGCAGCAATATCGATACTCACAGCACCGAAATTTGAAAATGAAGCGAGAGTGTCTGTGTTATCCGTTGCTGCAACAGATATCAGACTCGGCGCGTCGAAGGACGACGGGTATGACGGAGTACTGTCCGTGTTCAAGCCTTCATTTCCTGCGGCCGTTACAAATAACATGTTGTTGATGGAGTTTCCGGCGAGGTTGATTTCGTCCAGAAGAGCCTGGCTAAAACTCAAGCTTCCCCAACTGGCATTCAGAATTCGAATATTGGCTGCAGTTCCAAACTGAGCCTTGGCCTGAATCGCAAAATCGATGGCCGCAATGGCATTTTCTGTAGTTCCTTCGCCTTCAACATTGAGAAATCGGAGGGACATCATTTGCGCGACGGGACTGACTCCTGAAACACCAAAACCATTATTTCCAGTTGCTCCGATAATTCCAGCCACGGCCGTTCCGTGTCCGTTCCGATCGTCCGGCACGCAGTCCCTGCTTATTGCGTTGAACCCCCGAGTCCCGGCGGCGCAATTAATGGTCTGACCCGAAATCGTGACGCTGAACGCTGCAGGCGCACTCCACATATTGGCCGCCAGATCCGTATGACCCCACTGGATCCCTGAATCGATCACACCGATCACGAACGACCGGGACCCGGTCGTAATATTCCACGCCTCTTTAGCCTTGATGTCAGCGCCCGAAATTCCTGGCGCATTTTTATGAACGGCCTGACCGGAATTTGTGAGTCCCCATTGATTGCCGTAAAGAAGATCATTGGGAAAATCGGAGGCATGCCAGATAAAGTTTGGCTCTACAAACTCTACATCCGGGCGGGCAGCGAGGGCCCGCATCAAATCTTCGACACTCCTGCCTCGGGAGCGAAGACGAACGGCTCCTGTGACTCCCACAGGGTCCGATGCCTCGATTTCAGCGTCCTGTGCCATTACTGCATCCGCAACATTGCGACGCTGCCCCGGCGTTGCCGCTCGGAATCGAACGATAACTTCTCCGGCAACGACATCGCGTCCCTGAAAGCGATCCTTTTTCAGAGTTTGTCCCGAAAGGGGAAATGTCAGAAAGAGAAGCAGAACGAATACTTTGCAAGCTGTTTGGATTTGTTTCATATCGACACAAAATGGACCGTCACGTCGAACCTGCCCCGGACCAGCTCGGGATATTAAGATTGACTTGACTATTTGTCGATGGTTCTTCTCCTCACCTCGGCCGAATCGAAAGCATAAGAAGGATAAGCAGAGTGTGGCGGGAAGCCGGCAGCGACCTCTGGTTATCCTCGAACAATACTTGTCACTGCTCGTCGATGTCGGGCGTGATCCCGAGTGTCGGCGGCAGGCAGCTTGTCAAGTTGGGCTTCATCCTTCTCGAGCTGGTCCATGCTCGCGGTGAGATTCTGCTTGTGCGACTCGAAGGTGCGGTCGATTTTTGCCTTCTGGTCGTCGCTGCTCCCAAGTCGCGTCAGCAACGTCGTATTCGTCCACCATGCCGTCGCGTCATTACGAACCAGAATACGGCCAGGGTTGGCGTCATCGACCGGTGCAGGGATCATCCTATCGCTCCGACAAGATCGGGGGTTAATCGGCGTGCCGGCGTTTAACAGAAGACCGCGAACTCCAGCAGGAGCAGCAACCGCGAGCCCCGGCAGCGTTTCCTGCGCACGCTGAAGATTGGCCATCAGCCGCACCAGCTCGCGAAGTGCATTCCCCGGGCCAGTCTCCGGCATGTTCGGCGTGTTTCGCAGCCGCTGCAGCATTTCCTGGGCCTGCCGCAGTTAATCTGCCTGTGTCGGCAGAGGAGTGGGATTTTGTACCACTGCAGGTGCAGGATTTGGCGAGCGCTGCCACAAAGATTTTTTCTTTCATTACAGACCCGATCCATAGTTAGATCCACTGGTGCTTCGACCGCGATTGTGCGGGCTAACCAATGGGCGGGCCCACTCTATGAATGACAAGAACACTCCAATAAATACTCAGTCACAGGAAGCAGGTCCTATTTGCAGCCCGCGCGACCCGATGATCGGATGATCGTAAGAATTTCTACAATGCTGACCCTGCTTCTCTCCGCGTCCTTCATTTCCTGCCTGACACTCAACGCTCAGACGCTGCCGCCGGCGCCTGCTGCGGAAACCCCGCCATCGCGGGGCCGCGTCGGCTTCGAGGTGGCGGCGGGACCCGCATTCGAAACCTCCGTCGCCGGCGGTCGTGCGCCGCAGCGCGCCGTGCTTGGCGTCCCGTCACTGACTCTCAGGGTGGCCTCGTGGTTCGACTATGCCGTCGAAGGCCATTTCGCTTTTCACGTTACGCCGACCACCGAGAACGAATTCGGCATCGTCCCTATCGCCTT
>Ga0070664_100003785_pt1 | contig 12203 bp, 12 predicted proteins | sample KBSC73metaG_FD_65863 | JGI IMG/M metagenome (GOLD analysis project Ga0070664, IMG submission 65863) | Corn rhizosphere microbial communities from Kellogg Biological Station, Michigan, USA - KBS C7-3 metaG | ecosystem: Host-associated > Plants > Roots > Rhizosphere > Soil ... | reverse complement strand
ACTTCGGTCCAGTTTACATTCTGTGCACTACGAAATGTGTTATAAAAAGACTGCAACGCATCCGGAAGATTTTTATCATTTGCGAAAGAAGATAAGCTAAGCAAACATGCCGCAAGGCTGGCTAAAAAAAAGCATTTCATAAAAACTGTTTTAAGATTAAGTATTTGCTTATTATGACAACGGCCATTTTCATGTGGTTACAGCATTGCGAAAAAGACACCTTGCATTTTGGATGAGCGGCAAATGCCTAAGTCAGCGCCGTCATTATTTCATTTTCGATGGCTGGACCAATTCATACTTTCGAATTATGGTAAAAACCCTTCTTTCTTGTGTATTAAGCATTGCCCAATATATTTGCAGGCAATTAACAAATCCATGTATCAGCAATTAGTACATAAAAAAGAAAAACTTGCCGTGATAGGTCTTGGTTATGTGGGTCTGCCAATAGCACTTGAATTCGCCAAAAAATTATCTGTTATTGGCTTTGACATCAGTGCTAAAAGGATTGAAATGATGAAGCAGGGCATAGATCCCAGCAATGAATTGACAACTGAAGCATTTAAAGGTTGCGATATAACTTTTACAGATTCACTAGACATATTACGGCAGGCGAGTTTTTTTATCGTAGCCGTTCCCACCCCTGTGGATGAGCACAACGTACCTGATTTGAAACCTGTAAAAAGAGCATCTGAAACAGTAGGAAAGGTGATTAAGAAGGGCGACTACGTAGTGTTTGAATCCACTGTGTATCCCGGTTGTACGGAAGAAGATTGTTTGCCCATCATCGAAAAGCTTTCCGGGTTGCAGAATGTGTTGGATTTCAAGTTAGGGTATTCGCCGGAAAGAATTAACCCGGGAGATAAAAAGCACACATTAGCATCAATTATCAAAGTGGTTTCCGGCTGTGATCCTGAATCGCTTGACAACATCGCTAAAGTTTATGAGCTGGTGGTAAAAGCCGGGGTACACAAGGCCTCTTCAATAAAAGTTGCCGAAGCTGCCAAGATTATCGAAAACACGCAAAGGGATTTGAATATTGCCTTGATGAATGAGCTTTCCATCATTTTCGATAAAATGGACATCAATACCTTTGAAGTATTGGAGGCAGCTGGAACGAAATGGAATTTTTTGAAATTTAGTCCTGGCCTGGTTGGGGGGCATTGCATTGGTGTGGACCCATACTATCTTACTTATAAGGCCAGTGAGCTGGGTTATAATTCGAGAGTAATTTTGGCTGGGCGTTATATCAATGATAACATGTCGTTGTATGTTGCAAGAAGGGTGGTGCGCCACATCATTAGCAATGTAAATGATGTGAAGTCAGCAAAAGTTTTGGTGATGGGTGCAACGTTCAAAGAGAATGTTAGTGACATTCGCAATTCAAAAGTTGCGGACGTAGTAAAAGAATTGAAAGAGTTCTTTTTAAATGTGGATGTTGTCGATCCCCATGCAAATAGCGAGGAATTGCATCATGAATATGGATTTGGATTAACGAACGAGGTGGGAAACAATTATGATGCAGTGATAGTAACTGTGTGCCACGAACCTTATGCATGTCTTGATGAGAACTATTTTGCTTCGATTACAAAACCACATGCGTTGATTGCCGATCTTAAAGGCACTTACCGTGGAAAAATAAAAAACAGGCCTTACTGGAGTTTTTAAATAAGAACACGAATTCATGCAGCGAATTACAAAATATACCTGGACCTTTTTGAATGCGTTCGTGTAATTCGTATAAAATTCGTGTAATAAACAAAATATGCCTTTTCATAAAACTGATATTCCTGATTTGCTAATATTTGAACCAAGGGTTTTTGAGGACAGTCGGGGCTATTTTTTCGAAGCATACAACGAACAGGTTTTTCGTAATGACGGCATTAACATTCGCTTCGTCCAGGACAATCAATCCAAGTCATCTTACGGTGTGATACGCGGCTTGCATTACCAGCTAAATCCTCATGCGCAATTTAAACTCGTTAGAGCCCTGCAGGGAACTATTTTGGATGTTGCTGTTGATATCAGGCAGGGTTCCTCAACATTTGGAAAGCATTTTTCTATTGAATTGTCTGCAGAAAATAAAAAGCAACTTTTAATTCCTGCAGGATTTGCACATGGCTTCTCGGTATTAAGTCCAACCGCGATAGTTTTTTACAAATGTGACGCAGTGTACAGTAAGGAAACTGAAGCAGGTATTCTCTACAACGATCTTTCCCTCAACATCGATTGGAAAATTCCTCCCGGTAAGGAAATTGTATCGGAAAAAGATCTTCAGCAACCCCTTTTTGAAAATTGCAGGAATAATTTTGAATTTGCAGGGTAATGGCGTCGAATAAAATTTTGGTGACAGGCAGCAATGGTCAATTAGGAAATGAGTTGAAAGAATTGAGTTCAGCATATCCTCAATTCAAGTTTGTTTTTTTTGGTCGTGAAAAATTGCCACTCAATGACCAAGCTGCTGTTGAAAAAGTTTTTCGGGAATATGAACCCGCTTTTTTAATTAATTGTGCGGCCTACACTGCTGTTGACAAGGCAGAATCTGAAAAGGAACAAGCAGAAGAAATTAATGGAAGGGCAGTTGGTTCCCTGGCAGCAACCTGTAAAAGCTTTGGAACGAAATTGATCCACATTTCAACCGATTATGTTTTTAATGGTAAGGCCACTTCACCATTAAAGGAAAACGATGCTGTGGATCCGGTAAATGCATATGGAGCATCAAAATTATTAGGCGAACAATTAGCGCTTGAAAACAATCCCGATACTGTTATCATCAGGACTTCATGGGTCTATTCTTTTTACGGAAAGAATTTTGTGAAAACGATGATTCGTTTGATGAATGAGAAGGAAAGTATAAGCGTTGTCAGTGATCAAATCGGCTCGCCTACTTATGCCGCTGACCTAGCTGAAGCAATCATGAATATCATAACTTCTGGTAAATGGGAGGGCGGCATTTATAATTTTAGTAACGAAGGCGTAATTAGTTGGTTTGATTTTGCCAATGAAATCAAACGTTTAACTGGTTCTTCCTGTATTATAAATTCAGTGACAACAACGCAGTTTCCCACTCCTGCCAAACGTCCTGGATATTCCGTGCTGGACAAATCAAAAATTCAACAGGCCTATTCAGTTCAACCAAAGGACTGGAAACAAAGTCTAAAGGTTTGTATCATTAAACTTGATGCAGATGCCAGGCAGGATTAGTTGAATTTTTGTAGAACTAAATCCATCTGTTGTACTATTTGATGGTTGCTCAAGTTGCCAATGCTGCCTTCGTGTGTATGATGTAATTGTTTTGTATGATCAAAATTGAATGCACCTGTTTCAATTTGATTACCGACCTGTTGATACGCTTCTCTGAAAGGAATGCCCTTATTTACCAACTCATTTACGGCCTCCACGCTAAAAAGGTATTTATATTTTTCGTCCGAAAGAATATTGTCCCTGATCTCAATATTTGAAAGCATGAGTCTTGCCAGTTGCATACAGGCTTTTAAATCCTCAATTGCCGGAAATAAAATTTCTTTTGTAAGCTGCAAATCTCGATGGTAGCCAGACGGCAGATTGGTTAGCAGTAAAATCAATTCATTTGGGATGGATTGAATGCGGTTGCATTTGGCACGGATCAATTCAAAAACATCTGGATTTTTTTTGTGGGGCATGATACTGCTGCCGGTAGTTAACTCCGAAGGGAAAGTAATAAATGCAAAATTTTGATTCAGGTATAAACAGCAGTCCATGGAAAGCCTGCTCAAGGTAGCAGCAACGCAGCTTAATCCCATTGCTACAATTTTCTCCGTTTTACCTCGGGTCATTTGGGCATAAACAGAATTGTAGTTTAGTGTCGAAAAGTTGAGAAGTTGAGTTGTCAATGTTCTATTCAGTGGAAAAGAAGAACCATAACCGGCGCCACTTCCCAATGGGTTTTTATTGACCACCTTGTAAGAGGCAGCCATTACCTCAAGGTCGTCTACTAAACTTTCTGCATAAGCGCCAAACCATAATCCAAAGGAAGATGGCATGGCAACTTGTAAATGCGTATAGCCTGGTAAAAGTTTGTCTTTGAATTTTTCACTTTGCCCGATCAGCAAATCAAAAAATTCTTTTACCTCATTTTTTATATTCTGAACTTCTGCCCTTAAATATAATTTGATGTCAACCGCCACCTGGTCATTTCTACTTCTTCCACTATGAATTTTTTTTCCGATGTCGCCGATTCGTTGCGTCAATAAAAATTCAACCTGGGAGTGTACATCTTCAACATCAGCTCCTATTTCAAATTTTGAATTTTCAATTTCCTCGCCAATTTGTTTTAAGGCGGCACTCGCCTTTAATGCTTCCTCTCTTGTCATCAGCCCAACCTCACCAAGCATGGTGACATGTGCTATAGATCCCTGAACATCATATTTAGCAAGAAGAAGATCAAATTCCTTGTCTCTGCCGACAGTAAATTTTTCTATAAGTTCAGAAACGGATGTATTTTCTTTTTGCCAAAGTTTCATTTGATTACACTGATTTATTCACGAATTATAAAACTACTTGTTGTAACAGCTGTATGTAAAGATCAATTCCTTCCTTTATTTCTTCAATAAAGATAAATTCATCTGCAGTATGACTTCTTGCTGAATCGCCAGGGCCAATCTTCAAAGCAGGGAAAGGCATCAGTGCCTTATCTGAAGAAGTAGGCGAGCCATAATAGGTTCTTCCTATATTCAAGCCCGCTTTCACCAATGGATGATCTAATGAAATCATACTGGAACGCAATCGGTCGCTTCGCATTTCTACTGAGCTTGTCAAATTTTTCTCAATGATTTCAAGGATCTCTTCATGCGAATACAATTCATTTAAACGGACATCAACTAGAAACCTACAATCGGAAGGAACAACATTGTGTGCCTTGTTTTCAGTTTCTATAGAAGTAACAGTCATCTTAACCGGGCCTAAGAACGGGGATACTTTTTCAAACTGAAAACTGTGGATCCAATTAATATCTGCAATTGCTTTGTAGATGGCATTTTCACCTTCATTGCGTGCAGCATGGCCAGCCTTACCGTGTGCAATGCAATCCAAAACCATTAATCCTCTTTCAGCGATTGCCATTTGTAACAAGGTAGGTTCGCCAACGATACCACAGTCTATTGGCGGTAATACTGTCAATAAAGACTCAACTCCGTTCTTACCAGAAATCTCTTCTTCTGCACTAACGCCGAGGATCAAATTATACCTCAAATTTTCTTTGTCGTAAAAATGAAGAAACACCGAGATAATCGATACCAATGACCCGCCCGCATCATTACTTCCTAATCCAAAAAGCTTTCCGTCTTTTTCGAGTGGAGTAAACGGGTCAAGTGTGTAACTCTTATTGGGTTTTACTGTATCGTGATGAGAATTGAGAAGAATGGTTGGTTTGCTCTCATCAAAATATTTATTTGTTGCCCAAATGTTATTGAAGTAGCGGTGAGTTTTGCAACCCCGATCGTTTAAAAAGTTTTCAATAATGACAGCTGTCTTGTCTTCTTCTTTGCTAAAGGAAGGTGTGGTGATGAGTTGTTTTAATAAATCGATGGCGCCTTGCTGTAATTGTTCTTTAATCATGGCTAATGCTTGTTCCTTTGTCACCGCTTAACAACTGTTGAATTTCTTCAGCCTTTCCGATAATGACTTTTTTTACACCGTTTTTTAATGCGGAGAAAGCATTGTCAAGTTTTGGAATCATGCCTGCAAAAATTTTTCCTTCGGTTTTCAGTTGGCTGTAATAAGCGATATTTAGTTTTTTGATGACGGAATTCTCATTCCCAATATCAAGCAATACACCATTTTTTTCAAAGGAATAGATCAATTCTGTATCATAAAATGCGCTCAAAGCTTTTGCCGTTTCCTGTGCAATCGTGTCCGCATTGGTGTTTAAAACCTGGCCGGCTTTATCATGAGTAATCGGAGCAAGAACAGGACATAATCCTGCATGAATTAATGTTGTTAGCAATGAAGCATTAATGGCATCCACATCACCCACAAAACCGTAATCCATTGTGGGATGAACTCTTTTATGAGCAAGGATCGCATTACCATCCGCACCGCTTAAACCAAGAGCATTACAGCCTCTTGACTGTAATTGCGCAACAATATTTTTGTTGATATAGCCAGCATAAACCATTGTTACAATTTTCAAGGTTTCTGCATCTGTAATTCGACGACCATCAATCACCTGTTGCGGAACATTCATTTGTTCAGCGAGCCTTGAGGCAAGCTTGCCGCCGCCATGAACCAGGATTTTATTTGCTTTGATAGCAGCAAAATCTCGTAGGAACGATGACAATTTGTTTTCATCATCAATAATATTTCCACCAATCTTTATGATGATGAGTTTATCCATTGTTCAGGATTTCACTTAATACAGCTTGAGCTGCCCAAACACGATTGGAAGCTTCCTGGGTAACAATGCTGTTTGGTCCGTCCAGAACTTCATCACTTAATTCTACATTTCTTCTTACCGGCAGGCAGTGCATTACTTTGGCATTGTTCGTTAATGCCAGTTTTTCGTTGGTAAGCATCCATTCCGGATCATTATTGTAAATTCTTCCATAGTCGTGAAAAGTGCTCCAGTTTTTTACATAAACAAAATCTGCATTCTTTAACGCCGCGTCCTGGTCATGAGTAATGAACGCACCTTTTGTAAACTGTTCGTCAAGTTCATAGTCGTCGGGATGAGTGATCACAAATTCCGCTTTATTCCAGGAAGAGATCCACTGCGAAAAACTATTGGCTACACATTGCGGCAAGGGTTTTACGTGAGGCGCCCAGGTCAACACAATTTTCGGGTTTCGTTTTTCTTTGAAGGTTTCCGATATAGTAATGACATCTGTAAAACTTTGAAGGGGATGAAGGGTTGCACTTTCCAGGCTCACCACCGGAATGCCTGCGTACTTTATAAATTGTTTGATGTATAGTTCACTGTAATCTTCTTCACGGTGTTTTAAACTAGGGAAGGTCCTGATTGCAAGAATATCGAAATACTTGCCCATTATCGGAGCAGCATCTTTCACATGTTCAACTGTGTTGCCACTCATAATGGCTTCCTCTTCAAATTCTAATGCCCAACCTTCGCTACCTACATTAAAAACAATAGCTTCCATACCTAAGTTTTGAGCAGCTATTTGCGTACTTAAACGTGTACGCATACTTGGATTTAAAAAAAGACAACCGATTCGCTTGTTTTTACCAAGAGTCCTATCCTTGAATGGATCTGCCTTATAAGCCAATGCTTTTTTAACCAAAGCGTCAATGTCGTTTACGTCGTGAACCGAGATGAACTTTTTCAATTTGATATACAGGTGATTTAGTTATTGTTTGGTTGTACAATTAAGGTTTCGTAACGCCGGTGTTGAGCGTTACCGAAGCATCACTTACTGCATCTTCCTGGTTGGCATTGAGCAATTCTATGGTATCCCTTAGTGCTTCCAGAAATTCATTGACCTGGTTCATTCCAATTGATAAAGCCGGAAGCAGGCGAATTACATTTGGTTTTGCTTCGCCGGTAAAAATATGATGTTGAAATAATAAATCTTTACGAAGCGTTTTTATTGCTTCAGGAACATCAAATCCAATCATCAGTCCAGCTCCACGAACGTTTTTAATTGCATCAATTTTTTTCAGTTCATTGATCAGGGAATTGCCCACTTCCTCTGCATTGTTAACCAGTTTTTCCTGTTCCATTACTTCAACTACTCCAAGAGCGGCCGCACAGGCCAGGTGATTTCCTCCGAAAGTTGTTCCCAGCATTCCATGTTTTGGTTGAATATGGGGAGCAATCAAAATGCCGCCGATCGGGAAGCCATTACCCATTCCCTTAGCCATAGTATAGATGTCTGCATGAACACCAGCATGATCAATTGCAAAGAATTTTCCGGTCCTTCCATAACCACACTGAATTTCATCAGCAATTAAAACTGCTTTATACTGATCGCAAAGATTGCGAATCAGCTGAAGAAAATCATTGCTGGCAACATTAATTCCTCCAACACCCTGGATGGACTCAATAATCACGGCAGCGACTTCCTTACCATTGGTTTGAAAATATTTATTTAGAGCTGCTTCATCGTTGAAAGGGAGAAAATCAATATTACTTGTTTCATTCACCGGGGCAACTATATTTTTGTTATCCGTTGCTGCAACTGCTAATGATGTTCTGCCATGAAATGCTTTTGAAAAAGCGACAATCTTCTTCCTTCCCGTATGAAAAGAGGCCAGCTTCAGTGCATTTTCATTGGCTTCGGCACCGCTATTTACCAGGAACAACTGGTAATCTTCCTTGCCACTTAACTTACCCAGCTTTGTGGCCAGTTCTTTTTGAATAGGTATTTGAACTGAATTGGAATAAAAAGCAATTTCATTCAATTGATCTTCTATTCTTCGTACCCAATGAGGATGTGTATGTCCAATACTGATAACTGCGTGGCCACCATACAAGTCCAGGTATTGAATTCCCTTTTCATCCCATACATAAAAGCCTTTGGCTTTTACAATGTTAATGTCATTGATCGGGTAAACGTCGAATAGTTTCATGATTGTTTGTATAAATTATTAGCGATGTTGGATGATAGTTTAATCCCTTTAATAAAAGCGGAGCTCAACCCCTGGTGTTCCATTTCATTGAGTCCCGCTATGGTACAACCTTTTGGGGAAGTTACTTTATCAATTTCTTCTTCGGGATGTGTTTGATTGGCGATCAACAACTTTGCAGCACCGTAGGCTGTTTGCGCTGCTATTTTCAGGGCATCGTGTGCATGAAATCCAATCTCTACTCCGCCCTGGGAAGCTGCACGAACTGTTCTTAGAAAGAATGCAATTCCGCAAGCACATAAAGCAGTCGCTGCACTCATCAGGTCCTCATTTATAATGATACTTTGACCCATTGTGTTGAAAAGATCCTGTGCCAGGGCAATATCTTTTTGAGTTGCATTCACTGCAGATATACAGGTCATACTTTCACCAACTTTCATTGCAGTATTTGGCATGGCCCTGATAATTCGAAGCTGGTCACCTAAAGCATTTCTGAACACATTGGTGTGGGCACCGGTAACTACCGAAACCACTAATTGTGTTGTCAGATCTATTGTTGATTGTATTTGGGAGAGGGCTTCATCCAATTGTTGCGGTAGCACACAAATGAAAATAGCCTCAGCATCTGCAATTGCTATTTTATTATCAGTGCTGGTCTTAAAATTTCTTTTAGACAACTCTTTTAAGGGAGCTGCATTGCGCCGGGTGATTGTAATTTCCTGGGGCTGGCATACGTTTGCGTGGATCAAACCCTCGGCTAGAGATAAACCAATATTTCCTCCTCCTATGATGGCTGCTTTCATGCGAATCTTTTTATTATTGTTGGTCATGATGAAAATCATCTCGAAAGCGCTCCTTTCAGATGATGTCATCGTGAGTTTAAAATGCCGTTGCTTTTAAATTCAATCCAGCACATTCATCAATTCCAAACATCAAATTCATGTTCTGTACTGCTTGCCCTGATGCCCCCTTCAATAAATTATCAATTGCAGAATGAATAACCAGTTTGGTTCCTACTTTTTCCAATTGAACGACACATTTGTTTGTATTCACTACCTGCTTAAGAAAAATCTCTTGCTGGCTCAAAAAAGTAAATGGATGGTCTTTGTAAAAATCCTGGAAAAGAGGAATCAATTTTTCCAGGTTCCAATCACAGGTTATGGTAGAACTTACAAAAATACCTCTTGCAAAATCACCTCTCCATGGAACAAAACTTAAGGCCCCGTTTTCAGAATTCTCGGAAAAACTATTTTGTAACTGATGAAGTGATTGATGAATTTCTTTTAAATGCTGGTGATTTAATGTTTTGTAAGCCTGGATATTGTTGGCTCTCCAGCTAAAATGAGATGTTGCAGAAAAACTTTGTCCTGCGCCGGTTGAACCCGTGATGCCAGTTGTGTAGATGTCTTCCAATAAACCAGCTTTTGCTAACGGCAATAATCCAACCTGGATGGAAGTAGCAAAACAACCAGGGTTTGCAATGTTTTGTGCTGTTTTAATTTTGTCCTTATTCAATTCAGGCAGGCCATAAACAAATTCTTTGGTGTTGAATTTAGAATTTTTGGCCAGCCGGAAATCCTGGGAAAGATCAATGATCCTGATGTTGTCACTAATCTCGGTAGCTTCTAAAAATTTTTTGGCTTCCCCATGTCCCACGCATAAGAAAAGAGCGTCAATATCCTCAGATAACTCGCTTGTAAATTTCAAATCCGTTTCACCAATTAGATCCTGGTGAACAGAGGAAACTGCATTGCCTGCATTGCTGCGGCTATGAATAAAAGAAACAGCTACATACGGATGGTGAATGAGCAAACGAATCAGTTCGCCACCCGTATAACCTGCTCCACCGACAATACCGACATTTATCCGACTTCTCCCGCCGGAAGAAGTCATCTGGGCATTTGCCTTGCTTTTTGTAGATGCTTTACTTGTCATAAGCTGACCTATTATTACTCACAGTTAATCCTATCGTTCGTGGTGGCAGGTTGCGAACATAAAAGGAATTCCAAATCCTCTTTTCCCTCATTTATAATTCGATGCTTCTTTCCTGCTTCAATATGCAAACCTTCACCTGCATTTATTTCGATGACAGAATCTTCAATTTCAAATGTTGCTTTTCCTTTCAAAATATAAAAGAACTGTTGTGCTGCCCGATGGTAATGTTTAATTTCTTTGGTACCTGCTGGCATCAGTTCCTGTTTCACAGAAAGAGCATCTTCATCAACCAAATTCCATCCATCACAATCACTTCCCCATTGATAATGAGTTAAGGGCTGATATTTGGAAACGGCCTTCATTTCTTTTCAGCATCTTCCTTTACCTGGTAATAGATTGAAGTTTGGTTTCCAAAAATTCTGCTGAAGCCCCTTACATCCTGTCCTGTGAATCCAGTGTTCATTTCTCCATATTTACCAAACTTGCTGCTCATTAAATCATATTTCGATTCAATACCTATGACTTGGAAACGATACGGTAATAGTTGAACAGACACATCCCCCGTTACGTTTTGTTGAGAGCTTTCAAAAAATGCTTCAATATCTCTCATTACCGGGTCTAATATTTGTCCTTCGTGTAACCAGTTGCCATAGAATAATGCCAATTGGTCCTTCCAGCTCAATTGCCACTTGGTAAGAACATGTTTTTCAAGGGCATGATGTGCTTTCAAAATGATCATTGGTGCAGCAGCTTCAAAACCAACCCGGCCCTTAATTCCAATTATAGTATCGCCAACGTGAACATCTCGTCCAATGCCATAAGGTGCGGCCATAGAAGTCAAATATTGTATGGCTTCGGTGGGATGATTGAATATTTTATCATTCACTTTTTTCAACTCACCTTTTTCAAAGCTAAGTTTTACTTCTTCGTTACCGTTTTTGGTTACTTGTGTTGGCCATGCTTCTTCCGGTAATACGCCCTTTGAGGAAAGCGTTTCTCTTCCGCCAACACTTGTTCCCCATAAACCTTTGTTGATTGAATACATGGCTTTGTCAAAGTTCATATCTACACCCTTGCCTTTCAAATATTCAATCTCCTGTTCGCGACTTAATTTCAAATCACGAATTGGAGTGATGATCTCAACACCTGGAATCATGATGTGAAAAATCATATCAAAGCGTACCTGGTCATTTCCTGCACCGGTACTTCCGTGTGCAACAGCATCAGCATTTAATTTTTTTGCATGTTCGGCAATATGCAAGGCCTGGCTTAACCTTTCAGCGCTTACACTTAATGGATAGGTATTATTTTTTAATACATTTCCATAGATCAAATATTTGATGATGCGATCATAATAACCTTTAACTGCATCAACAGCTGTATGTGTTTTTACTCCCAGGTTATAGGCGTGATCTTCAATCTTTTTCAATTCATCTTCGGTAAAGCCGCCTGTATTCACAACAATGCTGTGAACTTCATAGCCTTTCTCTTCGCTTAAATACTTAACGCAGTAGGATGTGTCTAACCCACCGCTGAAACCAAGAACAACTTTCTTCATTTTATTAGGAAACTGGTTAACTGAATAAATTGAAAAAAAACATTTTGAGTTTACGGTTGCCGTGCCGTATTTCGTTTGCAGGTTTATCCGAGCCTTTCAAGCGCTGCAGGAATTTGCTTTGTTTGATCTTTAGCAAACGCTCATACAATTTGCT
>Ga0070664_100003783_pt1 | contig 12209 bp, 8 predicted proteins | sample KBSC73metaG_FD_65863 | JGI IMG/M metagenome (GOLD analysis project Ga0070664, IMG submission 65863) | Corn rhizosphere microbial communities from Kellogg Biological Station, Michigan, USA - KBS C7-3 metaG | ecosystem: Host-associated > Plants > Roots > Rhizosphere > Soil ... | reverse complement strand
GACGTTTAGGAGGGCGCGCCGGTGCTCGAATGGTACCCATCCTCGAGTACTCCCATTTTGAGCTGCCGTACGAGCTCGAACGAGAGTGGACAGTTCTTGACACCTTCGATATGTATTCCCCTGCCCATGACCATCCTCAGTCTGCCGGCACGCTACTCAGATGGCTCAAAGAAGCGAAACTCGTGGATACTCAGGTTTACCACGCCCCGAACGGATTGGCTGGCAGAGGACGTCGAGCGGAGCAATCCAGTCCTTGTCAAAGCTGAGATTAATCTAATGTGTGGCATTGTTGGTCTGATCGATTCGCGCGCGCAAGTGGACCCAAGGGTCATTTCCGCCGCAGCTCGAACCCTCTACAAACGCGGGCCCGACGATTTTGGAGTGTGGACTTCCGATAACGTAGGCTTAGGTCACCGGCGGCTTGCAATTATCGATGTCACCTCATCGGGTCATCAGCCTATGATGTCCCCGGACGGTCGATACGTTCTCGTATTCAATGGCGAAATCTACAATTTCATGGAGATACGCCGTCAACTTGACACTTATGGATTCCATTGGCGTAGCTCTAGTGACAGCGAGGTGATCCTTGCTGCCTACGCCCAGTGGGGACCACAATGTCTGCAACGCTTTCGCGGAATGTTCGCATTTGCGATCTGGGACTGTGAGAATAGAACATTGTTCCTGGCTCGTGATCGCATGGGCGTCAAACCTCTCTATTACCACCATTCCGCGGCTTCGTTTGCGTTTGCATCCCGACCCAAAGCTCTGCTGTCGTTAAACCCGGCCTGGTCAAGTTCACTCGATGAGCAGGCAATGCGGTTCTATTTGGAATGCGGCTATGTCCCTGCTCCGTACTCGATCTTTCAAGCCATTCGCAAACTACCTCCTGCCCACTGGATGCTCGTGAACCAATCCGGGTTGAGACTGCAGCAATACTGGGATTTTCGAGGAATTCCGCCACGTTCCGACTGGCAGAATCGGAGGGAAGATGACTTATTGGACGAACTTGAGGAACTTCTCACGCGCAGCATTACCGCCAGAATGATCAGCGATGTTTCTTTGGGAGCTTTTCTCTCTGGGGGTATCGACAGCTCTGTTGTAGTCGCCTTAATGGCAAAGCATTCAACCACTCGTATAAAGACCTTCACCGTGGGATTCGCGGAAAAGTCCTTCGACGAGAGCAATTATGCCGAAGCCGTCTCGATGCATCTAGGGACCGAGCATTATTGTGAGCATTTGAAAATCTCTGATTTGCTCGAGTTGATGCCGGTTTTCTCAACGGAGTTCGATGAACCACTCTATGACAGCTCTGCCTTCCCCACGATGGCCGTTTCGCGGTCAGCACGTCGTTACGTGACAGTTGCTCTCAGTGGAGATGGGGGCGATGAACTCTTTGGCGGATACCCTCAGTATCGGATTGTGCGTCGACTTGAAAGTTTTTATAGATTGCCCCGAGCGATGCGCAGAGCACTAGCCGCAATAGCTGCCAAAATGCCTCAGCATCGCCTGAAGCTCCTCTCCCGGGCCTTAGGTCAGAACGGGGTCATGGATGCGTTTTCCTTTTGTCGCACTGTAAGTAAGGATTTTGATGGAGTGCTTCTGCATGATCTGTTGCGCCGAACCGTGAGCCTGCGGGATCTCTTTTCCCAGGCGGCTGCATCGTTCCCGGCGGGATTGAGCGCAACAGAGTCGGCGATGCGTTTGGATGCACTCTACACGCTGCCCGACGACTACCTTCAGAAAGTGGACGTCGCTAGTATGGCCTTTTCACTAGAATCACGTGACCCGTTGCTTGATCACGATCTTGTAGAGTGGGCAATGAAGCTGCCGCTAAAGTGGAAGTTGCGGGGCAGACAAAACAAGTTTCTGTTACGGCGGCTCGCGTATCGGTACATTCCGAAGGCAATTCTCGATCGCCCTAAAAAAGGGTTTGAAGTTCCTATACACGAGTGGCTGAAGGGACCTCTACGTACCTGGGCCGAGGCGCGACTCGCCCATGAAGGGTTCCCCAGCGCCATTCCGATGGATAGGACAGCTCTGCTCTCAATATTCAATCTTCACACGAGCGGGAGAAGAAATGCACACCCTCTGTTATGGTCAGTGCTCATGCTTGTCAATTTCATGGGCCGACCAACAGTCAATGGCGAGGGTTTGACTCCGGCCCATTTTCAATATGCAGACTAAGCCACGGAAACGTCTACGCGTATTAGTGAACGGTTTGTCAGCGCGCCACGGTGGCGTACAAACATACCTTATTAACCTCTTTGAGCATCTTCCCACTGAGATGGCGATAGAAGCCTTTGTATTGTGTCCTGATACCTTGCCGCTGCCTGTAAGCTCGAAAGTCAAGCGACTCAATGTCAGCTGGCCAGTGGGAAATCCTTTCGTGAGAGCCGTGTGGGAGAAGATAGAGTTACCAAAACTGTTTAGAGAGCTGAGACCTGACGTCTTTTTCTGTCCGGGCGGTGTTATTGGCGCCGGTGTTCCCCCAACTTGTAAGACTGTCACTATGTTTCGGAATATGTTGCCGTTCGATCGTGTACATCGTCGAAAGTATCCGGTCGGGTATATGCGCATTCGGCATTGGTTGCTGGAAAGGATGTTGATGCGAAGTATGCTTCGTTCGGATCTCGTCATATTTATCTCGAACTATGCACGGGACCTTATTGAACAGCGTTCTTTCGGTCGCTTGAAGAAGACCGTGATAATTCCCCACGGAATTAGCTCCAAGTTTCGGGAGCTGGTGAGCGGAAATGGCAATCGGGGGGGGTGGGTGCCGAAAGAGGAATACCTTCTATATGTTTCGAGGGTTGATTTTTACAAGGCTCAAATTGAAGTTGTACAGGCATTTGCGCTGCTGAAGAAAAAAGGACACACGGCCCTGAAGTTGGTATTTGCAGGTCCCGAATCGCTCGAGTATGCGCGCAAGGTTCGCCGAGAAATTCGCAGACTCGCTCTCGAATCAGAGGTAGTGATGCTTGGCGCAATCCCGTATACCGAAATGCCCAATCTCTACCAAAATGCGTTAGTCAATATATTCGCTTCGCATTGTGAAAACTGTCCCAACATCCTTCTCGAAGCCCTAGCCTCTGGGCGGCCACTTGTTGCATCGCGAGAGCCCCCAATGCCTGAATTTGCGGGGGATGCTGCACTCTACTTTAATCCCTCTAGCCCACTTGAATTGAGTGAATGCTTGAGTCGATTGTTAAATGACCCAGACCGAATGCGAGCCTTCAGTCGCCAAGCACTTGAGCGCTCGCGTGCTTACAGCTGGCTAGGCACAGCGTCTGCAACCTGGAAAGCGGTTGCCGAGCTCGCAGATCATGACCTTTCTATCGGAAGCATCCACTCCATTGCAGCGTCGGAAGAATCGCTTGCGATGGGCATATGCAATGACTAACCTCTTGTCGTTTGTACGCGTGCCTTTGCATGGCAACACTCTCGAGTGCTGCTTCCGATATCGATCGGAGATTCTCATCTGACAATGCCAAGACTTCTTCATTCAGCCGCTGTAGCCGATGATTGAGCAAAGCGCCATTAATTCTTCAAATCCGCCTTCGACAATTCATTTGATCAACATGCTGGGGGAACGTGGCGTGGTCGCCGATTCGTGTCACGTCTGAGCTCTGAGCCATCGCATACGTGTATAGGACATTGAACCAAAGAGGACTTATACATGAACGTCAGTCGTTACCCTAGGAACGTAGCAGCGTGTAACTGCCAACAACTCACGTTGTACAGTAAGGGACGTGTCGACTTAGGAAATCGCGTGTTCACTAGAGGCTCGCGGCGTAACGCGTCACACTTATTGTAAGGAGCCAAGATATGCGCATTCTCGTGTTGGGAATTAATTATGCGCCGGAGAGATCTGGAGTCGCACCATTTACTACAGGTTTATGTGAACACTTAGCTACGCAAGGTCATCAGGTTATTGTGGTGACTACCTTTCCTTATTATCCCGAGTGGAAAGTGTGGGATGGATTTGGAGGATCATTGCACACAAAGTCGCTGGTCAACGGCGTCACTCTTCATCGGGTCTGGCAATTCGTACCGAGCCGTCCCAGCAAGTTTGTCCAGCGAATGTTCTACCACCTGTCGTTTACGGTGAACGCGTTCCTCTGCGCTCTTTTTACCGAGAGGTGTGACATCATTTATTGCTCCTCTCCTCCGGCGGAGCTAGGAATGGCAGCGTACATTCTGGCAAAGCTGAAAAAGGTCCCATTTGTAATCAAGATAACCGATTTGGCATCGGACGCCGCTCTCGCAACTGGGATTGTGCGAGAGGGAATAGTCATTCGGATTGCCCGTGCCCTCGAAAAATTCATTCACAGGAAGGCGGCATTAACCATTTGCCTCTGCCAAGGCTTTATTGACCGACTGCATGAAAGAGGTGTACCGGCAGAGCGATTGCTTTTGATCCCTGATTGGGGTGACACAGAGAACATATTTCCAGGGGAGCGGGTTGACGGATTCAGAAGTGAACATGGGCTTGGGGCCGAGGAGTTCCTGGTTCTGCACACTGGAAATATGGGCAAGAAACAGGGCCTAATGAACTTGATTCAGGCAGCTGAACTTTCGAAAGGAGAGCAGAATCTTGTTTGGTTGATAGTTGGGCAAGGAGAGGAGCGATCTGCGCTGGAAGCGACGATTCGAAAGCAAGAATTGACCAATATTAGGCTCTTGCCATTTCAGCCGAAGGAAGACTTGGCGAAAATGTATTCCGCTGCCGACGTGTTGATTGTGAATCAAAAGGCTGCAGTGAGGGATGCTGTCATACCCTCGAAGCTGCTGACATATATGGCAGCCGGTCGTTCCGTTGTGGCTGCAGTGGCCGAGAAAAGCGAAGCTGCAAGATACGTCACGCGATCCCAGTGTGGTGTTGTCGTTCCGCCGGAGGACCCGGGAGCGCTCACGGCAGCAGTGCTGCGCCTTTGCCGGGATCGTGAATTGCGGAGTAGTCTCGGGCGCAATGGACGCAAGTATGCCGAGGATCACTTTACGAAAGAGAAGGTAATGTATCAATACGATCAGTTCTTTGAGGTTATAGGGGAGAGCTGCCCTCGAGGTAACTCTATAACTTAGCAAACTCTGACACAAAAGAGCAGGGTAACTCTATTTAGGAGACAGAGATTATGTCCGTGAACACTGACAAACTCATTGTAGTAACAGGGGCTGGCGGCTTTATTGGCGGAAATCTAGTGGCTGACCTACGGCGTCGAGGATATGCGAAGCTGCGGGCCGTTGACATAAAGCCGATCGATTCTTGGTATCAGCACTTTGATGATGTAGAGAATCTTTCGCTTGACTTGAACCTGAAACAACACTGCGACATCGCGGCCCAAGGTGCGTACGAGATCTACAATCTAGCCGCGAATATGGGGGGCATGGGCTTCATAGAGGATAATAAGGCTCTTTGTATGTTGTCGGTCTTGATCAATACTCACATGCTGCAGGCCGCTGTGAAATCTGGTGCAGGTAGGTTTTTCTTCTCTTCCTCTGCATGTGTTTATAACGCGGACCGGCAAAAGACGTTTACGGCACCCTCTTTGAAAGAAGCTGATGCTTATCCTGCACTTTGCGAAGATGGATATGGCTGGGAGAAACTATTTTCGGAGCGCATGTGCCGACATTTTTCAGAGGACTTTGGCCTCCACACTCGTGTCGCGCGTTTTCACAATGTATACGGACCATGGGGAACATGGTATGGCGGACGCGAGAAGGCTCCGGCAGCGATTTGCCGCAAGGTCATTGAAGCTAAGCTTTCGGGGGCATGTGAGATTGAAATCTGGGGATCAGGAAATCAGACGCGCAGTTTCATGTATATCGACGACTGTGTGAGGGGCGTCGACTTGATTATGCACTCGGAGATAAAGGTGCCCATCAATCTGGGCTCGAGTGAGGCCGTCACCATCAATCAACTGGTCGATTTGGCAGAAGATATTGCCGGGGTCAAATTAAAGCGAGTTTACAAGTTAGATGCGCCAAAAGGTGTAAATGGCCGGAACAGTGATAATACGATAATCAAAGACTATTTGGGATGGGAGCCCAACACCTTGTTGCGGAATGGGCTGGAAGCGACATATCGCTGGATCTATCAACAGTGTCTCGCCCATAAGAACGGAGAAACCGGAGTAGTTCGTGAACTCGCCGCTACCGCTACATGAGGAACGATACGAACCGGCGGCAAAGAGTGGATATCCCACAATACCACTTGACGGCGTAGATACCATAACTGTGCCGCTAGCGTGTCCCTAACGTTTGATTGTTGCACAACAGTAATGTTCTGCTAACACGCAGACCCGACGTGACGGAGTCTCGATGCCTATTACTCTCCTTGAACAAGAAGAACTAGCGTTTTCAGCTCCTATTGAGCAAATAGAAGAAGGGTATGTGGCGGGTAGCATTTGGTCACGCCAGGTAGCATGCGCGATGGTTTTGGCAATTGCTGACGCCGCGGGGATCGGGATGTCGGTTGCCGTTGCCGCCGTGTTTCGGAACAGCGTGGTGTTTCACCTCGAGCGCTATGCATCCCAAGCCATAGCACTACAATGGCACAATGCCATAGTCTGGAGTTGGATATGGATAGTACTGCTTTTGTTCCTGGCAGTCGAAGGTCTTTATACGCAACGACGGTCCCTATGGAACGAGATAGGCCACTTGACTAAGGCAGTGAGCCTTGGCGCGGTCGCGATTCTGGCCACAGTGGCGTTGGCGCAACTAGGCTCTCGGGTTTCTCGTTTTGCAATCGTCACAACAGCAATTGCCCTCGTAGTCGTGTTGCCGTTTGTGCGTTATTCGGTGAAATGGGCGCTGGGGCGAGTTGGATTGTGGCGCAAACGCATTCTGGTTCTCGGGGGTGGGGAAGCGGCGAAGTTGGCCATTGCCGGCCTATCCAGCGATCCGATCTTGGGATATGCAGTTGCGGGCGTTCTTGATACAGATATTCTAGCTGGCGAGGAAGAGCTCGGCGTCTCAGAGGGAAGCACTGTCAAAGTAGTAGGCCGTATCTCTGAGGCCAAGGAGAAGATGTTAGAGACCGGCTCGAAGGACATTCTTATCGCTATGCCCGATTGCCCCGAGGAGGAATTGATTTCGCTAATCAGCCGTCTACAGCCACACTGTGACAGTATCTACGTGGTGCCTCATCTCTGGGGTTTGCCCATGATGAATTTGCATATCGACGGATTTCTTCGCGAGCGAGTCATGATGCTAAAGCTCTCGAATAATTTAGCAAAACCATGGAATAATTGGCTGAAGCGAGGCTTGGATCTTATTCTCAGTACTGTCATCGGGCTACTGGTATTTCCTCTTTGCGTACTCATTGCCATCGCGGTAAAGCTCGATTCGAATGGGCCGGCTATTTTTGTGCAGGAGAGAATTGGCTATCATGGAAAGAGTTTTCGATGCTTGAAATTCAGGACAATGCATCAGGGCGGCGATGCTCGATTGCTGGAGTACCTTAGCAAGAATGTAGATGCTGCCGACGAGTGGCGGAGATATGCAAAATTGAGAGGTTTTGATCCCCGACTCACGCGCTTGGGGCGCCTTTTGCGAAGGTGGAGTCTGGATGAACTGCCGCAGCTCATTAATGTGCTTCGCGGTGATATGAGCCTGATCGGTCCTCGCCCTTACCTGCCACACGAGCGCTCGCGCATTGGAACGAATCTTTCAACGATACTCGCTGCCCGTCCGGGTATTACCGGCTTTTGGCAGGTGAATGGTCGTAATCATGTTACCCTCGACAATCGTGTGCAGCTCGAAGCTTGGTATGTTCGAAACTGGACAGTTTGGCTTGACTGCATTGTGCTCATAAAGACAGTTAGAACCGTCTTGTTCCCGTGGCATGATTCGCCGCCTGCTTGAAGAAGCTAGGCAGATCGTAGCTTGGGGACTCCCCAGCTACAAGGAGCCAGATCACTCTTAGACATTGTCCCTTGACGTTCAAATCACTTTCATTTGTTGACAGAACCGATGGCCACCATTCCTTCCCACCATTGCCTTGAAGTTCCGGCGACATCGCAATCGTCAAAGCAAAACCGTCGTGGTATCTCATTGATTCTACTCGGTCGTTAAATTCAAAGGTGACTTAGGGGTGTAAGTTGATGTTCCTTGCAGAGATTATCCTCCGTTTTCCTCATGGACTTCCACATCGTATATCCGTTACAGTGAGCTCCTCAGCTCTAATACAGTAAACACCCTACTCGACGGAGCACTGTTCGGGCAGAAGGGCGGAGCGCTGCAGCTGGGGGGCGAGGCAGCGTTGGAGGGGAACCCTCCCGTTTCCCCGCTGGTGTTTGGAGCCTGCCAGTGAAGGCGGACGAAAGCGTTAGTGTGTTCTTGCTCGCGCAGAATAGACTGCTGCGCGAAGCGTTAGCGAGAATCCTATCGAAGAAGAGCGACATTTCCGTTGTCGGGAACCGGGCATTTTCCGACGACTCGCTTGAAGCAATCGTGCAGGCTGCTCCCGATGTGCTGGTAATCGACTCGTTTACCACCAACCTCGCCCACCTCGAGTTTGTTCGGGAAGTAAGGCAATGCCTGCCGGATGTGAAACTTGTAATGATCGGTATGGAGTCCAGCGGGCAGCCGTTCCTTCAAGCCATCCGCGAAGGGGCGCGAGGATACATTGTTAAAGATGCTTCTGCCTTGGAGGTGGTGGGGGCAGTGCGCACAGTCGCGAACGGCGGCGCCGTATGTTCTCCTGAGCTTTGCGCATTCTTGTTTGAATTTGCTTCTCGGCAAAACCAATTGCCAAGTTTTTATGCCCGGAACACGTTAGGACTGACCAATCGAGAACAGCAGCTAGTTAAGTTCATAGCGCGGGGCTTTACCAACAAAGAGATCGCGAGTGAACTTCAACTTGCCGAGCATACCATCCGAAACCACATCCACCGGATGTTAAAGAAACTTGGCGTCACTCATAGGCTGGCCGTGGTGGATGCCTGTCGCGAAGAGGGAATTGCAATTTGAGGGCACTTAAAACTTCTGAGAGCGAATGATTCCCGAGCCTTCTCGAATAACCACCAGCTGATTAGCCGCAACGTGGCGGATGGTTTCGTTGTTCCCGTTCGTCCAGCGAACCGTTAGGTCGGCAGTGGTTTGCTCGCCAAGTCCGAAATGAAGACGACGGTCACTTACGGAATAGAAGCTCCCCTGAGCCAGCACCTCCTGAGCTTGGCGCTTGGCCCCATATTGTGCGGTTACTCGAGATCCGATCGCGCTGCGATTGCTCTCGGAACCAATCAGGAGCACCTTCAGCCAGTTCCCCGTACCAGACACGTCGTTTCGTAGCAGCGATGGGGGCTCATTCATGTTCATGACCAGGACATCTATGTCGCCATCGTTGTCAAAATCTCCAAAAGCGCAGCCCCTACTTGCATGGGTATCGGAAACTCCCGAGCCTGCTTCTTCGATGAGCTCCTCGAACCTGCCCTCGCCGAGATTACGGAACACCAAGCGTGGGGTTCGAAACGGATACGCAGGGACCTTCTTTTCGACCTCCGGGTAAACGCTTCCAGTCGCGACAAACAGGTCGGGATGACCGTCGTTGTCGAGATCGACCATGCCCGTGCCCCAGCCAACGTATCGAGTCTCCACCCCGATGCCAGAACGGATTGTAAAATCGTCGAAATTGCCCTTGCCATCGTTGCGATAGAGGACGTTCGTATCATCGGCAAAATTTGTCTTGAAGATGTCGAGGTTGCCGTCGAGGTCGTAATCCCCGACGGCTACCCCCATTCCAGCCTGTTCTAAGCCGTCTTCGCTGAGCGCCACTCCGCGCTCGAGGGCCTCTTCGCGAAAAGTTCCATCATGCTGATTGCGAAAGAGCCAGCTTGGGGTTGAGTCGCAGGCAACATAAATGTCAGCCCAGCCGTCGTTGTCGTAGTCGGCAGCAACCACCGTCATCGGGTAAGACCCCGAAGCTGCTGCCACCCCGGACGACTTGCTAACGTCTGTGAATGTCCCGTCTCCGTTGTTATGAAATAGCTGAACGAAACCGGGCGGAAGTCCTCGCGGGCCGCAGTTCACAGCTACACCCTTCCAGGTGCAGTCCGGGTTTTCGCCAGGCTTGGGTAATTTTTCTAGCGTTGTATTCAGATAATTAGCGACAAAGAGGTCGAGGCGGCCGTCGCGATCATAATCTATCCAGGAGCAGCCAGAGCCATAACGGACTGCCGACTGCGCGAGTCCAGCGCGTTCGGTAACGTCGGAGAAGGTCCCGTTGCCATTATTGCGATAAAGAACGTTGCGGCCGTAATAGGTGATAAAGAGATCCTCGAAGCCGTCGTTGTCGTAATCACCAATGGTGACCGCAGATGCCCAGCCGGCGCGGGTCAGCCCCGCTTTTGCAGTCACATCAGTGAAGGTTCCATCGCGGTTGTTCTTGTATAAGCGATTGGTACAGCCGGGCGGGTCTCCCTCGAGCCGCGTCCCGTTTAGAACAAAGATGTCGAGCCACCCATCATTGTCGTAATCGAGAAACGCAATTCCGCAACCCACCACTTCGATGATGTAGCTCTTGCTATCGAGTCCGCCATAGACAATGGGGTGAGTCAGACCAGCCTGGCGCGCAACATCGGTAAAACGCGCCAGAAAGGGTCGGCCAGAGGGTTTTCCGCGCGGCTGTGGTCTCACTCCCCGCGACGAAATCCCCTGCGCGCCAGCTTCTGCACCGCCCAGGAGCGCGCCGCCAGCAGCGCCGGCTAGAGTAAGGATCACCTGACGCCGAGTAATCATGGGCGGGTTTCCACAATTCTCAAGATTTGTCGCGCTTTTACGTTCTCTAGTCGCTGCACGATTCCCGAGGGCCACTTGATCTCGATGAGCTTCGCCGAGTCGTCCTTGCCGAGTCCCACCACCAAGCGTTTGTCGCTGGCAGAAAGATAGCCTACAGCGGTGTTTACTGAAAAATACTGCGCCACTCCAGAGGCAGAGACTACTCGCACGCGCGCGCCAATTCCGTCGCGGTTCGATTTCGTGCCTTGGAGTGAAAGCTCCAGCCAGTTGTTCGCATTCCCTCCATCGTTGCGCAGGACATAGGCATCATCGCCTAAATTACTGGCCACGACGTCTTCATCTCCGTCGTTGTCCAAGTCTCCGAAAGCTGCTCCCCTGCCCGCCAATTCCTTCTCAAAGATTTCGCCTGGAGCAATTCTGGAAAAGTGTCCGTCCACATTGCGCAACAAGAGAGGAGGTTCTTTGTACTTGAGGTTGGGAGACGTTTTCTGAATCGTGTCCATCACGTGCGATTGAACGACAAACAAGTCTTTCCAACCATCACTGTCGTAGTCGAACAGGTGAGTGCTCCAACCAGAAAAAGCAAAAGTAGCACTGCCTATTCCCGAGCGATTCGTGACGTCGGTGAATGTGCTATCACCGTTGTTGCGGAATAGCATATAGCGTTCATTCGAAAGATCTGTGACGATGACATCCGGCCAGCCGTCATTGTCGTAATCGCTGAAGTCGATGCCCATTCCAGCAAATGTCTTTCCGTTTTCGTTGTAGCCGACGCCGGCAAGCAAGCCGACCTCATTGAACGTACCATTTCCATTATTGTGATAAAGGAAACACTGGACTGAATCGTTCGCTATAAAGATGTCGGTAAAGCCGTCACCATCATAATCGGCAAACGAGACGCCCAGACCCTTTCCACGGGGATTGGCGATTCCAGCTTTTTCGGAAACATCGCTAAAGGTTCCATCCCCGTTGTTGTGGTAGAGAATATTGGTGACGCCGTCGTAGTTGTCGGGGTGGCAGTAAGCTCGATAGCCCTCGCGTCTCTCTCCACAGTATCGGTTCGTCTTGTAGCTCCAATCGATATACCGGGTAACGAAAATGTCCAGCTTTCCATCGTTGTCGTAATCAAAGAAGCCGGCACTGGCGCTCCAGCCCCCACCCTTCACACCAGTTTTCGCCGTTACGTCAGTGAAGGTCCCGTTGCCGTTGTTGTGATACAGAATATTTCCGCCAAAGCCGGTTACATAAAGGTCCTCGTAACCGTCGTTGTCGTAATCCCCGACCGCAACTCCCATACTGTAATAGCCTTGCGAGGCGCCGCTGAGCCCTGCTTGCTCGGTTACATCGCTGAAAGTGCCATCCGCGTTCTGGTGATAGAGCCGGTTCCAGTACTTTGGATCGGATTTGTCGGCCGACTTTCCGTCCGGCATCGGGTCTTCGAGTTTCGCTCCGTTGGTGAAGAAAATGTCTAG
>Ga0070664_100003782_pt1 | contig 12209 bp, 11 predicted proteins | sample KBSC73metaG_FD_65863 | JGI IMG/M metagenome (GOLD analysis project Ga0070664, IMG submission 65863) | Corn rhizosphere microbial communities from Kellogg Biological Station, Michigan, USA - KBS C7-3 metaG | ecosystem: Host-associated > Plants > Roots > Rhizosphere > Soil ... | reverse complement strand
AGGAGTGCTTTCGCTTCTATTCGCAAACGTTCAGGGTTGAGAGGATTCGACATTCTACGACCTCAGAAGGGCGCCCGTTTCCGTCCAGCGGGACAGAAGGTTCGTAGACTTTGAAATTGATTTCGGCTCACGCGGGAAAAATCCCTGTCCGCGGAAGGGCTGCGCCCTGCAACGCGGCGACACTATATCACTGCGAGACTTTCAGCGGGATCCAAACACCTTCTTCAGGATTTCCGTCGTACGCGCCAGAGGGTTCGCGCGGATTTCGGCTTCCTGCTGCGCCACCTGGTCGAACAACGCGTCCACGGCCTTCCCCACAACGTAGGCGGTCAGGTCGGGGTTTGCCTTTTCAAACGTGGTGGGCAATCTGTTGTAGGTCGTTACGATATCGCCGTAGTACTTCGTCGCATACGTCTTGTCGAGCGACGCCTTCACCGACGGTGTAAACGCGGTGATCAGCTTTTCCGATGTCTTCTGCTTGAAGTACTGGGTCGCGGCATACTTGTTTCCTCGAACAATCCCAATGGCGTCCGTTACCGTCATTTCCCTGATCGCATCTATAAAAATGGGTTTGGCCGAACCCACAGCGTCCTCGGCTCCGCGATTGATCGCCAGGATCGCTTTGTCGACCTGACTGCCCATTCCAATCTTGCGAAATGTGGTTTCGACCTTCCTGGCGTCTGGCGGCAAAAGGACTTTGTAGACTTCGCTGCCGAAGAAGCCGTCTTTCTTATTCAGGTTCAGGACCGCAGTCGTCACGCCCTGTGTCAGGGCCTCCTTGATTCCCTGCCCGGCCTCGTCTTCTGTCACGACCGAAGGCGAAATTTTGTTGAGTAACTTCGACAGACTGAACTGGCTGGGTGATGCCCCGGAAATCAGGAAAAGAAAAATCAACGACATGGCCCAAGGCGTATTCATGCACCCCACCTTAAAAGCGGGTCATTTCCCCTGCAAGCATCCAATGAATGAATCGCGAAAACCCAATTCCAAAGGACTTCGAATCGAGTACGATGAGAAGGGTCGCTCCAGCTTCTGGCTTTGTGCTTCGAACTGCGCCCGTGGACTTCAACCATGATCATCACACGCTCCCCGTTACGGGTTTCACTGGGTGGAGGAGGCACCGATCTCCCCTCGTACTCCCGCGAACACGGGGGCTTCCTTATCGCCGGCGCGATCGACAAGTACGTCTACATCAATATTCATCCGCGCTTCGTGGAGGGTTTCCTGTTGAAGTATTCGCGTACCGAGGAGGCTTCTTCGATTGATCAGATCCAGCACCCCATCATTCGCGAAGGGCTTCGCGCCGTTGGCATTCAGGCTCGAAATCTGGAAATCACAAGCATGGCTGACATACCGGCCGGAACCGGCCTGGGTTCATCGGGCAGTTTCACGACCGCTCTTCTGAAGGCCCTGCATACATTCAACAAACAAACGCTTCACCCGCACGAGCTCGCCGAACAGGCCTGTCACGTTGAAATCGACATCCTGCGGGAACCCATCGGGAAACAGGATCAGTACATTGCCGCATATGGCGGTATCACTTGTTTCGAATTCGGCAGAGATGGCACGGTAACCGCCGCCCCGCTGGCATTGACGGAAGAAACGCTCTTCAATCTTGAAGACAATCTGCTTTTGTTCTTCACCGGGTATTCGCGGTCCGCATCCACGATCCTCAAGGAGCAGGACGACAAATGCCGGCTCTCGGATTTTGAAATGACGCAGAATCTCCACTGCATCAAGGAAATTGGAATCCGCAGCAAGCTGGCTCTGGAAACGGGCGACGTCGCCGAGTTCGGCCGTCTGATGAATGTGCACTGGGAACACAAGAAACGGCGGAGCGCCGACATGTCGAACCCGTCGATCAACGCATGGTACGCGCATGCCATGGCCAATGGCGCACTGGGTGGCAAGCTTATCGGCGCCGGAGGCGGAGGCTTTCTGATGTTTTACGCCGCAGAAAAGACACGTCTACGCCATGCCATGCGGGAGAAGGGTCTTCTGGAAGTCCGATTCCGATTCGATTTTGAAGGCACCCGAATCGTTTCTCATGACTAACTCCTTGAAGACGGCGTCGAACGAACGGATCCCCGCTCTGATTCTCGCCGGCGGTTTGGCAACACGTCTTCGCCCCCTGACTGAAGAAATTCCGAAGTCGCTCGTGGAAGTCGCGGGGCATCCGATTCTCTGGCACCAACTTCATCTTCTCAAAAGGCATGGCATCCGCCAGGCCGTACTTGCCGTTGGCTATCTTGGAGAACAGATACAGGATCGTTACGGCGATGGGGCACAACTTGGGATCCAACTGGATTATTCATTCGATGGCCCAAAATTGCTGGGAACGGCCGGAGCCATTCGCAACGCGCTTAAGCTCTTGCCTGAGCGGTTCTTCGTGCTTTACGGCGATTCGTACCTCACATGCGATTACAGTGCGGTGGAAGATGCATTTCGACGAAGCAATCGCGGAGGATTGATGACCGTATATCGGAACGACGGCAAGTACGATCGCAGTAACGTCGTATACGACGGAACCAGCATCCTGCGATACGATAAGCGAGATTACTCTCCCGCCATGTGCTACATCGATTACGGTCTTAGCGTATTCCATCGCAGCGTTTTCGCGGATCTGCCGGCGGATAAATCTTTTGATCTTGCGACCATTATTCAGCGGCTTCTCCACGAAGGAAACCTCGCCGCCTTTGAAGTGCAGGAACGTTTCTATGAAATCGGATCCTTCGCGGGACTGCGCGAGACGGAACAGTTCCTGGGTACCCGAGCGCAAAGATGGCATGGAGACGAATTGTTATCTGAGTCAGGCGGGTAATTCTGCATTCACCGTCACTACAATCCTCTCGGGAACCAAAATAATGGCGCCGCTGCTTACGCCGCTGTAGACTCACGGTCTAACGCGAACACAATCTTCGATCGAGGAGTCCCCTATGACTCGTTTCAGCATGCTCCTTCTACTGGTATTGATGACGCTGGCAACCCAGATTTCCGCACCGCGGGCGGTGATCACCCAGGAGCCGGCAGCATCCTTTAATAAGGACGTCCTTCCAATACTGCAGAAAAACTGCCAGATGTGTCATCGGCCGGGTGAAGTGGCGCCGATGTCCTTCCTGACATATGAGAGCACGCGCCCCTGGGCAAAGGCGATCAAGGAAGCGACGGTCGGTAAGAAGATGCCCCCATGGTTCGCCGACCCGCAGTTCGGAGATTTTCGTAACGATCCCCGCCTGACGGAGAAAGAAATCAAGACTCTCGCGTCATGGGCGGACAATGGTGCGCAGGAAGGCGATGCTAAAGATAAGCCTGCTCCCATCAACTGGGCCGATGGCTGGCGCATCCACCCGGATGTCATCATTTCGATGCCTGAGGCTCACAACGTTGCCGCGAAAGGGTCCGGAGAAATAAAGACGTTTCTTGTTTCGAATCCATTCCAGGAAGATACCTGGGTGAACTCCATCGAGATTCGGCCCAGTAGTCCGTCCGTCGTCCATCATGCGATGCTTCAGGTCCCTGAAGAAACTCCCGGCCCCTCGTTCTCGTGGGGTGGAGTTTCCGGCGCAGCCTGCATTCCACCTGCAGGTTCGGCTTCTTTCATGGAGAGTCCTGTCGCAGTCGGCCAACCGAATCAGGGAGGCAAAACGGCAGTCAAGCCCCCCAAAAATTTCGCGATACTGGAAGCGGTCTACGTACCCGGCAGCCCTGTGACCGATTTTCGATTCGACGATTCCGCGAAACTAATTCGCGGCGGCGGCAATCTCCGCATTGAAGTGCATTACACGCCGAACGGCAAAGCCGTTTCGGATCGGACCCAGATCGGTTTCGTCCTCGCGAAACAAACTCCACGAAGTCGATTTGTCACACTGGCTCCAAAATCTCTCGCAAACGTGCAGAAGCGTATTCCAGCGGGAGTTTCGAACTGGGAAACTCGTGGGGAATTGGAATTCGGCCAGGACGCTCAATTGGTATGGCTCATGCCTCATATGCATCTGCGCGGCAAGGACATGACTTTCAGTCTCATTTATCCGAATGGCAAAACCGAAACGATACTGAGCGCAAATTTCAACTTCAACTGGCAGCTGGGATACGAATTGGAAGCGCCAATCCGAATTCGAAAAGGCACACGTTTGAGAGTGGTCGCGCACCACGACAACTCCGTAAACAATCGCTTCAATCCTGACCCGACCAAAGAAGTCGCGTGGGGCAATCTGACGTCCGAAGAAATGGTTCTGCCCTGGTTTGGCGTCATCGTCGATAAGAATGCCGACCCCGAGCGAATACTCGCCGTCCGGCAGGGTGGGTGCAGTTTCGCGGCCTCGGCTCTATCCAACTTTCCAGGTCGCACTCCGAGAAGTCCGTTGCCTCTTCCGAGTGCGCCTGTGCGGAAATGAATAGACACACGGGGCTGTCGCCTCTTCGGCGTCTGAGCTAAACTTCTCTGCATGCCGATGCATCCACTCAGGCAGACTGTGTCCCTGGACCGTGATGGGATACTCCACGAAGCCGTCATCCGAAATGGGAAACCATTTATACCGTCCGAGGTTCTGCTTTTGGAAATTTCGCATCAGCCGGATGTTTCCAGGGGCAACCGGAAGCGCGGTACCGTCGAAAAGATGAATCACCGAAAGCCTCAGTCCGGATTCCTGCTCCACGCCGCCGAACAATACCGAACAGACCTCCACCGCAGCTTCCTGGCCGGAGATCGATGGCCAGACACAGCCGACTGGATACATCGATACGTCATGGAGCAGGTTTGAAACAGATTTCCGATTTGAACGATGCGTGGATATCCACGCACGACCGCGAAGTGCGCCTCATGGTGCCCGCATTCGATATCGCGAATCCTGAATTTTCGATCGTGATTCCGGCTCTCAACGAAAAACTGACGATCGGACCGTTCGTGGACTGGTGTCATGAGGGTCTTCGCCGGGCCGGCGTTCGGGGAGAAATCCTGATCGTCGACAGTTCAACCGATGACACGGCGCAAATTGCAATTTCCAAAGGAGCACGCGTCCTCAAAACGCCGAGGCGCGGACTTGGCCGTGCCTACATTGATGCGCTGCCCTTCATTCGTGGAAAGTATGTACTGATGGGAGATGCAGACTGCACGTACGATTTTCGGGACATCGAACCTTTCATCGAGGGATTTCAAAACGGCCACGAATTCGTCATGGGTTCACGATTCAGCGGCAGCATCGAGGCCGGCTCGATGCCCCCGCATCACCGCTATTTCGGAACGCCATTGACCACATGGGTGCTCAATTTTCTGTATGCGAGCGCGTTTTCAGATATCCATTGCGGCATGCGTGGAATTACCCGCGCCGCACTTCAGAACATGAGCCTTCAATCGCAGTCCTGGGAATACGCATCGGAAATGGTGTTGAAATCGGTACGCATGAACCTGCGAACCACGGAAGTGCCGGTGCATTTTCTGAAGGATCGTGAAGGGCGTTTAAGTCATCATAAACGCTCCGGCTGGCTATCTCCCTGGGCGGTGGGCTGGACGAGTCTCAAGACCATGTTTATTTATGGAACGGACTATTTTCTGGTTCGGCCTGGGCTGCTGCTGCTCCTCGCCGGACTGCTGTTAACTCTGCCGCTGGCTCCTGGGCCAATGACCATTGGAACATGGACGCTTTCGTTGAACTGGATGCTTCTTGGACTCACGCTGTCGGTGCTTGGACTTCACGGTTTCTTCCTGGGCTCGCTCGCCCGAATATTCTTCGACTATAGCGGGGATGCGACCCGACGGTTGCTCACTTTGTTTTCATATACGCGCTCTGTCGCTGTGAGTGCGGCAGCAGGAGCCTGTGGAGCTGTGCTGACCATACCGTTGGTTCGTGAGTGCCTTCATTCCCGTAATGCGCTACCGATTGAAAACTTCTCTTCGACTCACCTGGCGGTGGCAGGTCTGCTTTTCCTGGTCGCCGGGCTCATGAATTTCACATTCACACTGGCGATTCATGCCGCAGCAGTTTTTGTCAAACGCAAGTAAGCGAGAAAGACGCGAAGGAGTGCGCACGCGCGCCTTCGGACAGGATTATCAGCCGACAATCGTCGACAGGTTCGGTGTCTGGTTGTCCTCGCGTCAAATCCGAAAATGCGCGGGACCGATCAACCAAAAAGCGATAGGTGATTTCGGATGTGGCTATCACGCCGCCTTTATTCGCACCGTCCTGCCGGAGGTGAAAAGGGCTGTGCTTGTCGATTGCGCGCTTGCGGACGATTTGAAAGAAGTCCCGAAGATCACGGTGATCGAAGGCATACTTCCCGCGGTTCTCAAACAATTGCGGGCCGACAGTCTGGACATAATCCTTTGTGTTTCCGTGCTCGAGCACCTTTGGGATCCGCAATCGACTCTTCACGAATGCTTCCGCATCATACGTCCCGGTGGAGTCTGTATGTTCAACGTGCCGTCCTGGCGTGGTAAATGGTTTCTGGAATTCTCCGCATTTCGTCTAGGGCTCAGTCCCACCGATGAAGTCCTGGACCATAAGGCTTATTACGACGTGAAGGATTTCCGGCCAATGCTGATCCAGGCGGGGTTTTTCCCGAGCAATATTCGATGTTTTTCCCATAAGTTCGGGTTGAACACGTTCGCGATATGCACGAAATGACCAGCTCGAGACGTTACTTCCTGGTTGGCGGCGCGGGGTTTATCGGAAGCCATTTTACCGACAGACTGTTGTCGGATTCTTCGGTCGCCGGTGTAACCATTTACGATAATTTTTCCAAGGGACGGCATTGGCACTATGAAACGCACATGCGCGATGCACGATTCCGCGTGGTATGTGGAGATGTAAAGGATATCGGCAGTCTGGTTTCTTCAATGGCGGGCCACGATATCGTGATCCACCTCGCATCCAATCCGGATATTGCACGTGCGGCCAGCGAACCCGACATTGATTTTCGCGAAGGCACTCTGCTGACGAATAATGTCGTGGAAGCCATGCGCCGTTCCGGAGTAATGAAGATTCTCTACTCGTCCGGCAGCGGCGTTTATGGCGATCCGGGCATGCGGGAAATGTCGGAAAATGAACCGCTGAAGCCGGTGTCCACATACGGCGCAAGCAAGCTGGCGGGAGAAGCCTTGATCCGCTCCTACTGCCATATGTTCGAATTTACCGGCCGGGCTTTTCGCTTCGGTAATGTCGTGGGGCCGAGGCAGACGCACGGGGTTGGTTTCGATTTCCTGCACCAATTACTGAAGGATCCGAGGAAGCTTCGGATTCTTGGCGACGGCAACCAGAGCAAGTCTTATATCCACGTTCAGGACGTCGTGGACGCTGTTTTGCTTGCAGAGGCGCGCGCCACCACGCCATTTGAAGTCTACAACGTTGCGACGGACTACATCACAGTGAAGGAAATCGCTGTTCTGGCGGTCGAGTGCTCAGGACTGAATCCGGAGGACGTGGCGTTCGAATATGCGGGAGGAAGTCGAGGCTGGAAGGGAGACGTACCCGTGGTGCGAATGAACTCCGAACGGATTCGCCGTCTGGGATGGAATTGCCGGCGTGGTTCGCGAGAAGCGTTGCGTGAATCCATGATTGCCATGTTGCCGGATATGAAAGCCGGCCGCATGGAGATCAAAGGAAAATGGTAACCGTGAATGCAAGGAACTGCCCTCCTGAGTCAGGAGGGCAGCACGATCGAGACAGCAGTCGAGATCGTGCGGGGGGTGGTTCCATCGCCGCAATCTTTAAGAATGCATACTGAAACATTTCGCTTGAGGAACCACCCCTCGCGTCATCGCAAAGAACGCGATGACGCTGCCCTCCTGACTCAGGAGGGCAGTTCCTGCTGGCTTCGACAACTCCATCGTTACCCCTACTGCTTTGCATGTTTTCGGGCAGTCATGCCGGCAAGCAGCAGGCATCCCGGCCAGACATGCATCATCAGACGATTCAGCGAACTTGCCAGGTGATCGTTCAGTTCCAACGGAGTGATGACATAAATCGCAAAGTAGGAGGCCAGCAGCATTGTGATAATGGCAACGCCAGCGCGCCAGCCGAAACTTCGCAAGACGGATCGATCGATTCCGAATAGTCCGAGAAAAGCGACCATCGGTAGAACCGGGTTGAATACCCACCCGCCGAACGTCCAGCCCGTACGGATGTAACTTCTGAGAATAATGACATAGCGACTCGAATCTGAAATCTTCGCCAGAAGATCTGCCGAATTGCGATTATCGAAAAGATCATTCGGTGGCGCGATCCTCAGTTTGAAATACGCAATCGCTGCCAGCGGCAGAGCAAGACCGGCAGCGAACCCCGCAATTCGCCGCCACGCTGCCGAACGCGGACGGAAGACAGGCAGGCAAAGTATTGCCGCAGTCGACAGAGCGAAACACACGCCTTCATTCTTTGTCCATGCCGCACAGCCCGCCATAAAGCCGGCGAGCGCGACCAGTCCCAAAGGTCTGGACTCGTCGGACTCATAAAGGCATATCAAGGCGATCGTGCCGACAACGTATGCGGAGAGCGGAACGTCTGCGTATTCCGAAGTGGCATGAAGAACGTAGGCAGGCGTTCCAATGAGCACCAATGCCATGAGGAACCCGATCACAGGACTCCGAAGCTTGATGAGAGTTGCCGCCAGTACGGCGATGGCAGTCAGTTCGAACAATATTCCCAAATACCCCGCGACGTCTGGAGAATTATTTCCGATGAAGCGCCAGGCGTGGACCAGGACTCCGGGCAGGAGCAGCGGATAGTCCGGATGGAACGTATTTTGAATGTCCAGCATCCATGTCTTGCCGCCAGCCGCCATGTATTTCGCGTGACTGTTCCAGATGGCCCAGCCATCCATGCCACCGTTGGGGACCCGCTCCACGTGAACAATCGATGATTCCAGGGACCAGGCCGCCACGACCGCAAAGATCAACGCCAGCATCGAAACCCGCCAGGAATGGATTTCGCGCCACCGCCGTATCCGTGGCATTCCATGAGTGCGAAACCAGGAAAACAAAAGGACCGCAAGCAACATCGCTTCGACCGAAACCATCGGACGCCGGAAAAGAAAGACGATGAACGAGCAGATTCCCAATCCGGTGAGAGGTGCAAACGCCCACACCAGCCATCGAGGGAAATTGCGCGGGCAGAATCGATCCGAAATCAGATAGCCGATCACCCCCGCGACGCCGATGGAAAGTATAAAAACCGTGAAATCTTCAGGTGTCATTGCTGCGAGCTACCGGTTCGCGGAGAAACCTCTTTACGGACGGTCATTCCCGCCAGCAGCAGGCATCCGGGCCACACGTGCATCAGGAGGCGATCCAGTGAACTGTTGAGGTGGTAATTTAGATCAAGTGGAGTGATGACGTAGATGACGAAATATCCCACCTGAAGCAGGCCGATGATGGCAACGCCAGCGCGCCAGCTGAAACTTCGCAAAACAGATCGATCGATGCCAGCCAATCCAATAAAGGCCAGAATTGGAAGAAATGGGTTGAATACCCACCCGCCAAACGTCCAGCCGATGCTGCCGTAGCTTTTGAGAATCATGAGGTAGCGGCTCGGATCTGCAATCTTCGCGAGGACATCGGCCGACGTTCGGTTCTCGAAGAGGTCATTCGGAGGGGCAATCTTTAACTTGAAATAAACAATCGCGGCCAGTGGGAGCGCGAGACCGGCGGCGAACCCGGCAATGCGACGCACGGTGGCTGAAGGCGACCAGAAAACCGGTGCAAGCAGTACGGCCACAGTCACGAGGGCAAAGGGCACCCCTTCGTTCTTTGTCCACGCCGCGCAGCCCGCCATGAAGCCGGCGAGTGCGATCAGGCCTGGAGACTTTGATTCGTCGGATTCGTACAGGCATATCAAGGCGATCGTGCTCACGACGAATACAGAGAGAGGAACGTCTGCATACTCCGACGCGGCATTATGGACGTAGGCCGGTGAGCCGATCAGCACGAGCCCCATGAGCAGTCCGATAGCAGGGCTTCGCAGTTTGATAAGAGTCGCCGCGAGGACCACAACGGCGGCAAGTTCAAACAGTATTCCCACAAATCCTGTAGCGTCCGGAGAATTATTTCCGATATAGCGCCAGGTGTGTACCACCACTCCAGGCAGAAGCAAAGGATAGTCGGGATGGAACGTATTTTGAATATCCAGCCACCACGTTTTGCCGCCTGCAGCCAGGTATTTCGCGTGGCTGTTCCATATGGCCCATGCATCCGTCAGACCGTTTGGATATCGTTCCACGCGAATCACCAACGATCCAACAGACCAGCCTACGACCATCGCAAACACAACCGCGAGAATCGGAGCGCGCCATGAAGAAATATCGCGATATTCCGCAAAGGATGATTTTCGATGGGAACGAAACCAAAAAAGCAGGAGAACTGTCAGCAGCATTGCGTCGACCGTTGTCATCGGACGGCGAAAAAAGAAGACGATCAGCGAGCAGATTCCCAAACCGGTGACCGGAGCAAATGCCCATACCAGCCACCGAGGGAAATTGCGGGGACAGAGCCGATCCGCAATAAGGTAGCCGATTGATCCTGCAATCAGGATCGCAAGAGTGAAGAAGATCAGATCCCGCGGTGTCACGGGGTGTTCTTCTGTTTATAGAGAATCATTCCTGTGCCCGCATCGTATACCTGAACCAGATTGTCGGGAATCGGAGGGACAGGCTCGTTGGGCTTGAAACTTCCAATGACAAATGGCTCGGCCGTGCCGCGCACCAGGATCCTTGGAATCATGACGTATCGCAGCTGGGCCCAGCGGAGATCATCCAGCATGTCCGGCGGCTCCCCTTTCAATGTGAGGGCGGTGACGTAGCCAATGCGTTTGGCATTGGGGTATTTCCGGATCAACTCATACTCAATGGGGAGATACTTGTTTTCAATTACGGTAACATCCTCTTCACCGCGAGGCTCAAGTCCCGCAACACCAGAGTCCACGATGTGGAGGTTCCAGAAGGTACCGATTACCAGCGCAGCTCCGACCAGCCACAGGAGCGTCTTTCGAATCATGGGGTATCACCTTAGATCCGGCAGGCGAGCGGCGTCAACGCATTCTACGCGTTCTCTCCGGGTTGAATGACGATTTCGGGCCTCGCAGAGGTTCACGCTGTCATTTCACGTGGTCTTTGATAGTCATTACTTTCGCCAGAACGAATGGAACGCCAAAGCGCTGTACATCGATGACCACCGTTCCTGCATGTGCGGCATCCCCGCCGTAGCGCGTCGTCGAGAGGTAGATGTCCGCTTCGGATGGTTCAACCACCCTTGTGAAATTCTGCGGAAAATAATACGTTGCACACCAGTCCGCGGTACCCACCAGGATCTTATATTGCGTCCGTTCGAACGCCGCACCGTCGCGTTCAAGCAGGTACCGCTCGAGTTTCTCGACGCCTTCCTTGTATGAGGTGGTCCAGTACTCCGCCTCGTATCCGTTCTTCGACGCCCCTTCGATTCCTCCGATCAGTCGATTGAAATAGGTGTACTCGTAGGGGTGAAGCATCCACATGATGCGTACCTGCAGGATCAGATAAACGACAAGCGCTGCAAGAGCGAAGCGGCCGACAACGGGCTTCGTCAGCAACCGTTCGATAGTCCAGTTCAGTGCAAGCCCTGCAATGCAAATAAGCGGCGGAATAATGAACAGAAAATGACGGATCTCGTCATACAGATAGGGCCCGACGTAGATCGCGTAGCCCACGGGGAACAGCGCAGAAAAAACCAGCAGCAAATACGGAAAGCCTATCCGGAAACCAGCGGAACTCCGGATGAGCAGCAGCTCTCGAAGACCAATGCAGGCCCCCACGAAAATAAATAGCAGAACGATTTCAGGAAGCTTGAAAGCCAGGTGACGGGGTATGTAGTCCCATTTGGATACAGTCGCTGTCACGTGAGAGAGCCAGTGCAGGGCAGTGAACGGCCGGACAAACGGCTTGCTTGAACCATACGGCCAGAACGCAAGCATGATCGCGTAAGATGCAACAGCGACCACGGCGATGAATCCGAATTTCCGCAACAGGAACGAGACGTTGAATCGAATTGTTTCCCTCTGGAATAAAAGGGTGTAGACAAACCAGATTCCGGTGAAGAGGACCAGATAGCACACCACGATCAGCCCACCGACTCGAACTGCCATTGTCAGGCCGGTGGCGACGGCAAATTTTCCGGCCGTCTTCCACGCAACGTTTGGCAACTCGCGGAGCAGCCGTATCAGGTAATAAACGGACCATGCGTAGAAAGCCGC
>Ga0070664_100003780_pt1 | contig 12213 bp, 7 predicted proteins | sample KBSC73metaG_FD_65863 | JGI IMG/M metagenome (GOLD analysis project Ga0070664, IMG submission 65863) | Corn rhizosphere microbial communities from Kellogg Biological Station, Michigan, USA - KBS C7-3 metaG | ecosystem: Host-associated > Plants > Roots > Rhizosphere > Soil ... | reverse complement strand
TTGTGCGGCGGGTCCAAAGATCAGGACCCGCCCTACGTGATAGCGGAGAGACGCGATGTACGTATTCAAAAAGCATGTCTCGCGGCGCACGGTGTTGAAAGGTGTTGGAGCCAGCATCGCGCTGCCGCTCCTCGACGCGATGAGTCCGGCTGCGACCGCGTGGGCGGCGACACCCGCGGGCTCCACGCCAAAGCGCCTCGCCTTCATCGGGTTCCCGCACGGCGCCATCATGGACAAGTGGTCGCCGCCGCAGACCGGCACCAACTACGAGATGTCTCCGATCCTGCAGCCGCTGGAGCCATTCCGGCAGCACCTCACCATCGTGTCTGGCTTGCGCAACAAGCAGGGTGAGACGCCGGAGCCGCACGGCTATATCGAGATGACGTGGTTGACGTGCGTGAAGCCATGGGACCACGGCGTCGGCAGCGCGGATGCCGGTGTCAGCGCCGACCAGCTCGCGGCCAGGCATATCGGTCAGGACACGCGGCTGCCTTCGCTCGAGCTGACCACAGCGCTCGGTGGAGCGCGACTGGCGTGGCGGACACCGACGCAACCGCTGCCGCAGGAAGGCAACCCGCGCGCGGTGTTCCAAAAGCTGTTCGGACAAGGTGATACGGACAAGGAACGAGCCGCGATCCTGCACGAGACCGGAAGCATCCTCGACCGCGTCAAAGCGCAAGCCACGCGCCTGCAAGCTGGCCTCGGCGTGCGCGATCGCGTGGTCGTCAGTGACTATCTCGACTCCGTTCGCGAGATCGAACGGCGCGTGCAGATGGCATCGCAGCAGGACATGTCGCGCCTCGACATCCCGGATGCGCCGGTGGGGACGCCGAACGACATCACGGACCATTTCAAGCTGATGTTCGATCTCATGGCGCTGGCGTTCCAGGCCGACATCACGCGCATCATCACGTTCTCGATGGATCGCGAAGCCAGCATGCGGACATATACGAATCTCGGCATCGCCGAAGCGTTCCATCCGCTCTCGCATCACGGGAACAACCCTGAGAAGCAAAACAAGCTGGTGCAGATTCAGCGGTATCACTCTGAGGTGTTTGCGAAGTTCGTCGAACGGCTGTCGAAGGCGCAGGAAGCCGATGGCACCGTGCTCGATCACTCGACGATCCTGTTCGGCAGCAACATGAGCAACAGCGACAAGCACAACAACGATCCGCTGCCGGCAGCGATTCTCGGCCACGCCAACGGCCGTATCAAAGGTGGTCAGCACGTGAAGTATCCGCAGGACTCTCGTTTTGCTGATCTGCTGGTGACGCTGTTCGATCGCAACAACATCCCGGTGGAGAAGCTCGGCGACAGCGGCGGCATCCTGTCGGAGATCTAGAGGCCCGCATCAATCCGGAGTTGACTTGTGTTGACGCTGAATTCCCTCTGTGCCTCTGTGGCTCGGTGTGTTGTGGTCATTGGGGCAGTGTGGATTGCCGCGACTCAGGTGGCGGCAGCCGCCGAGCCCGCGTTACTCCTCGATGCGGCTGAGCGTGGCGATCGGGCGGTGGCCATGCAGCTGCTCGCGAAAGGCGCCAATCCCAATACGCCCGGACCGGACGGCACCACAGCGCTGATGTGGGCCGCGTCGAACGACGATCTCGAGCTCGTGCGCGCGCTGATCAAAGCGGGTGCAAACGTCACGCTGAAGAACCAGTTCGGGACGTCGGCGTTGACCGAGGCCGCCATCATCGGGTCGGCGCCGGTCATCGAGGCGCTGCTCAAGGCTGGCGCCGATCCCAACACGAAGAATCCGGAAGGTGAAACACCGCTGATGGCGGTCGCTCGCGCCGGCAAGGTCGACGCCGCTTCGCGCTTGCTCGAGGCGGGCGCAGACGTCAATGCGAAAGAAGAGTGGGGTGGTCAGACCGCCTTGATGTGGGCCGCCGCACAGAGCCAGCCAGAGATGGTCAAGTTCCTCTCGTCGAAGGGGGCCGATCTCAACGCGCGTGGCGTCATCCGTCAATGGGAGCGCAAGGTCATCACCGAGCCGCGCCCCAAGGATATGAACAAGGGCGGCTTCACTCCGTTGCTGTATGCCGCACGCGAAGGCTGCGTCGAGTGTGCACGCCACCTCGTCGCCGCCGGGGCCGATCGCGATCTGGAAGACCCGGAACGCATCACGCCTCTCAACATGGCGCTGCTCAACCTGCACTTCGAGTTCGCCGCGTTCATGATCAAGGCGGGCGCCGACGTCGACAAATGGGATCTGTTCGGCCGCTCGCCCCTGTACATGGCGGCCGACGTCAGCTCGCTGCCGACCAAGGGGAACGGCGCCATGGCCGTGATCCCGAGCGTGGATTCGGTGACCGCGCTCGACGTCGCGAAGATGCTGCTCGACGCCGGGGCGAATCCGAATCTTCAACTCAAGCGGCGTCCGCCGTATCGCGACGTCCCGCAGGATCGCGGCGGCGACACGATTCTGGCGCAGGGGGCGACACCGTTGCTGCGCGCCGCCCGCGCCGGTGATGCGCCGTTCGTCGACCTGCTGTTGAAACACAAGGCGCTCGTCGACCTTCCGAGCAAAGAAGGCGTCACGCCACTGATGGCGGCGGCTGGCGTGGAATTCGGAACGCGCGTGACGCGCGGCCGCAATCGGACCAATGAAGGCGTGCTCGCGACGATGAAGCTGTTGATCGATGCCGGCGCGAACGTCAACGCCCGGAACGTGACCGATTCACCGCGTACCGGCGAGTACAGCGCCGCCGCAACCGCGGCTGCGCGTGCCGGCCGTGGTGGACGCGCCAGCCAGGTGCCGAGCGCATCCGCTGTTCCGCATCAGACCGCGCTGCACGGCGCGGCCGAGCGAGGCTACACGGCCTTCGTCAAGTTCCTCGCTGAGAACGGCGCAGATCTGCAAGCGAAGGATGCCAATGGCAGGACGCCGCTCGATCTGGCGAAGGGGATCGGCGTGCCTGGTATCAAGCAGGCGGCGAGTGAGGGATTCCCGGAAACCGCGGCCCTGATCGAGTCGCTCATGGCTAACAAGTAGCGGCACCCAGCGTCGCTCGGATCCGCAGCTATTTTCCCTTCAGCATCTGGGTCCAGTTGAGCACGACGGTAACGCCATTGCTGGCTGCGATTGCACCTGACTCCGCAGCCGCAAGAACTTGATCGGCAACGGCACCACCACCGCCAGGACCACCGATTCCAGGCTGAGAAACAAGAAACCGCTGCCCATCGGCGGAAACGGCAAAGCGGTTGTCAACAACGTGGTTCGTACCACCCGGGTCGGCGAGCGAAAACAGAGTTCGCGGAGCCCCGGGTTCGAGAGAGGACCCTGCCGCTCGAATGTCGGCAGCGATCATGTTGTTGGCGAAGTAGAAATACAGCTCGCTTCCATCGCGGCGCCAGCGCGGGAACAAACCACCATCTGTTGACACCTGTCGTCTCACCGGGCCGTCGGGAAACGACTTGATGTAGACCTCGGGACGCCCGGTCTCTAACGAGACGTACGCCATCCACTTCCCATCGGGCGACACTTGCGGAAAGAGATCAGGGAATTGTGACTGCACCAGTGGAAACGGTTTCTTCTCACCTGTGACGGGGACTGCCCAGATGTCGTTGGCGCCAGTATTCTGGGTGTATACGAGCAGCTTGCCATCGGGTGACCAGCTCATTGGCGACTTCTGAACGTCCGACTCTGTGATCAGCTCCTCGGCGGCCGTGCCGTCGACCGGCTTGACGTACAGTCCCCACTTGTTGCTGCGGCGCGAGGCGAACGCGATTCGTGTTCCCTCCGGCGACCAGATCGGGCTGGAGTTATCCTGCGTCGTATCGAACGTCAGACGCTGCATGCGTTGTTGGCTGACGTCGAAGAACCAGTTGTCGCCGCCGGTTCCTTCATGACGGTGAACGGCAAACCGTTTTCCGTCGGGTGATAGGTCCAGCCCTTCATAGCCACCGGGCACCGCGATCGACGCGCTCCGCTGACCGGTTCGATCAAGCCAGAACAACGAGCGCTGCTCTTCAGGAGTACCAGGGGCAGGTGCTCCCGGAGACGCTGCGCCGCCGGTCCTATACGCAAGGACTCCGGTCTGTGAGACCGCAAACGTCGCCCAGCGGGCGTGACTGGGACTCGTCAGCGTTCCCGCCACGGCGAGCATCGTCACTCCACTTGCGACACGAATCGGCTCACCGCGAAAGGTGAGCGTGTCCGCGTCGAAGGCATGGGCGAACACGGTGTCGCCGCGGTTGAACAGAAGGTAGCCTGGTGCTGCGTACACCGTTCTCGAATCGGCCGCGAACAACCGAGTGCGCTCGGTAGAGTCGACCGAGCCTACGTAGATTGCGCTCTCACCCGGCTTTGAGGACACCGCCAGGAACAGGAAACGCCGCCCGTCCGGAAGGAAAACTGGCGCAACGTGTTCGGTTTCCTGCTTGGACTCATCGAGCGTCGTGATCGGTGTTGGCTGACCGCCGGCGGCGAGGACGCGCTGGATGAGACGGGCTCCGGGAAACAGGATCACACCGTCTCGATTCCAGGTGCCCGCCGAGACGGGCGATGGTGCGTCGCAAATGATCTGAGGCGGGCCTCCGCCGATATCCACTCGTTTCAGTTGTCCGTCGTCGAAATACGCCATGGACCGGCTGTCGGGCGACCAGAATGGCTGGTACGGAACTCCGCTCACGAGCGTCTGCGGCGTCACCGAGTCGAGCGACATGCCGATCACGGGACCAGCATTGGTCGACGCGCTCAACCAGTGGCCGTCAGGAGAGAGGGTGATCGGTGCCGTCCCGCCAGGCAGGGTTGTAGCGACGAAGCGCACTTCCGCGGGCTCGGGCGCTCGTTCGAAGCGGGCGAACGTTGACGGCGCAATTGTGAGCGCCAACGCGGATGCGACGGCCACGCCAATCCAGACAGCTCGATCTCGCCTCTTCTTTTCTACCGGAGTCGGAAACGCACGCTCCTGGGCTGTGCTGTCCCTGGCGATCCACTGCAGCTCGGTCATCAGGTCGAAAGCCGTCTGAAAGCGCTGCTTGGGATCCTTGTTGAGACACCGTGCGATGAGGTAATCGAGGTCCGGCGGCGTCGACGGCTGTGCCTTCGACACAGGCTCCGGATCGACCGTCTGCACGGCAGCAATGAGCAGCGCCTGGGTCTTCTCCTGGAAAACCGGCTTGCCCGTTACCATCTCGTACAGCATGGCGCCGAGGGAGTAGATATCAGTGCGTGCGTCTATGGCGACTCCCGCGAACTGCTCGGGCGCCATGTACGGGGCGACGAAGGTTGGAACTGACAGCAAGGATGCAACTGATGTCTGCGTCGTCGCCATTGACGTAGTCGAGGGAGCGTCGCCGCCTGCACCAACGTTTGCGACACCCAAATCGAGCAGCTTTGGTCCTTCTGCCGTCAGCAGGACGACCGACGGATTCAGTCCCCCGTGCACCACGCCGCGCCGATGCGCCTTGTCGAGTGAATCGGCAATTGCGATGACCACCGGCAGCGCCTGGTTCAGCTCCAGCGGTCCGCGCGCGAGCAGTTGCGTCAGCGTCTCGCCTTCGACGAACTCGCTGACAACGAAATCCGTTGCCGGATCCTGATGCCCGACATCGACGATGGGGCAGATTCGGGGGTGGTTCAGCGAGGAGATCGTCTTCGTGTTGCGCTCGAGTCGCGCCTTTATCTCTGGGTGCGTCGCGAACTCCGGCGGGAGAATCTTCAGCGCGACGACCTGCTGGCTGCGAGTATCCGCTGCCTTGTAGCGCTCGTCGGACGCTGCACCAATGGGCTCGATGACTTGATACAGGCCAAGCCGTGTGCCGGGTTCGAGGGCCATCGAGACGCTCCTAACGGTTCAACGCTGCGGTCCAGTCGAGGACGACGGTGATAGGCGCGCCGGATGACGCGGTGGACCCGCCGGACGTACGCCGGTCGTCACGAACGGCCACCATGGCGGCAATCAAGACGGCGTTGATGGCGGCACGACCTCGGCCTCTGCCTAGTGCCGGCACGCTCTCCACCTGCGGTACGAGAAATCGCTGGCCATCTGCGGCAACAGCATAGGCGTGGGATTGCCCGAGCGTGTGTGTTCGGCCGAAGAAGAGTGTCTGGAACAGGACACGTGGAACGATACGCTGCACCGAGGCGCCACTCACGGTGATGTCGGATGCCATCATCGAACCCAGGGCGACGAGGTTCATGAAGTACAGTTCGCGCCCATCTCGACGCCAACGTGGAAAGACGCCGCCGTTCACCGATACCTGAATCTTTGCGGCTCCCTCGGGGAACGGCCTGATGTAGACCTCGCTCCGACCCGTTTCGTTGGAGCTGTAGGCGATCCACTTCCCGTCCGGTGAAACCTGCGGGTTGCGCTCGTCGGCTGGAGTCTGGAGCACCGGCACAGGTTTTTTCTCAATTATGTCCACGCTCCAGATGTCGCCTGCGGTTTTGGGATCTCTGGTCCAGTACACGATGCGGGTTCCCGACCAGCTCATTGGCATCGCCGGAAACTCCGACTCGATGATTGGCTCTTCTGCTTTCGAATTGTCGGCAGCTTTCACGAAGAGTCCCGGCTTGCCGTTTCGCTGTGAACTGAACGCGATGCGCGTGCCGTCGGGGGACCAGACCGGTGATGAGTTGTCCTGCGAGCTATCGAACGTCAACTTCGACGGCGTGGTCTGGCCCGCCTCGAAGATCCATACGTCGCCGCCGCCACTCTCGTGGCGATGAGCGGCGGCACGTTTCCCATCCGGCGAGACATCCACTCCCTCCCATGCGCCGGGCGCCGAAGCCGGCTCGCTCGCGCCGGTTCGTGTCATCCAGCGGAGAGGAGGGTCCTCGACGAGGTTGGCAGCCCCGGCCCCTGCACTGGGAGAGACAGTCTGACGCGGCGGTTCATTCCGATAGACGAGGATTCCCGTGCGCGAAACCGCGAGGGGGGCCGCACCGTCATTCGAGTGCGGCAGCCCGTCGGCAACGCGAATGGCTTCGCCGCTCAGTTCGAGATCGTCCGCGTCGAACGACTGCGCATAAAGGGTTCCCTCGCGGTGGAACAGCAGATATCCTTTCCGGCCCGAGCCCGGTGGCGGTGCGTACACCGCGTTCGATTGCGTCGCGACGAGGCGCGTTGTCGTCGTCGAATCCAGCGAGGCGGCATAGATCGCCGACTCTGATTCCTTTTGCGAGCCGGCAAGGAAGAGATACTGCTTGCCGCCTGGGAGAAAATAGGGCTCTCGCGGAGCTTGCTTTGCGATCTCGTTGGACAGCTGAATCGCGCTTGGCTGTCCTCCCGCCGCGAGCACGCGCTGCAGACCCGCGCTCGACGCGAAGACGATGACGTCGTCCGCGTTCCAGGTACCCCCGCGCAGATCGGCGGTTTCGCAGATGTTCTGCGGAGGGCCGCCGATGGCCTCGACTTTCTTCAGCCTGCCTCCGGCAAAGAATGCGATCCATCTGCTGTCGGGCGACCAGAAGAGGCGGCCGGCGCCCTCGGTGCCGGGCAGTTTCTGCCCCGCTTCACGATTCAAGGGTCGAACGAATAGCGCCGTAGAGCCTCCGTCACTTGCCGTATACGCGAGCAGCCGGCCATCAGGCGAAATCGATACCGCCTCGGCCACGGGCATGTCAGGGACGTCGACAAGAAACCGTGTGATCGCGTGTGACGCGGTACCGCCCGGGATGACGAAGACGATCACCGCCATGACGATTACCAGCAGGATGACCGCCGCGAGCGTGCTTTGCGCAAGCGTGAAACGCCGTCGCGTTGCGCGTTGCGTCTGCGCACCACCAGCCGAACCGCGTTCCGCGATCCACCGCAGTTTTGCCACGACGTCGGTGGCGGTCTGCACGCGTTGATCGGGGTCCTTTGCGAGGCAGCGCTCGACTAGAAAATCCAAGGCAGGCGGCGCGGACGGGATTGTTTTCGAAATCGGATCGGGCTGCACCGAGATAATGGCGGCGATCAGGTGAGCCTGGCTCTTCCCCTCGAAGGCGCGTTTCCCGGTGACCATTTCGTAAAGGACGGCGCCAAACGCAAAAAGATCGGTGCGCGCGTCAGCCTCTTTCCCTTCGAGTTGCTCGGGTGCCATGTACTGCATCGTGCCGAGAATCGTGCCCGGCGCCGTGCTGGTCCCCATGGCAGGAAGCGGAGCGCCGGATGGGGAGGCCTTCGGTGCCTCCCTCAGTTTCGCGAGGCCGAAGTCAAGCAGCTTCGCCCCAGCTTCCGTCAGCATCACGTTGCCTGGTTTGAGGTCGCGATGCGTAACTCCTTTGCTGTGTGCCTTCTCGATCGCATCCGCGATCTGAGTAGCAAGATCGAGCGCCTCGTCGAGCGGCAGCGGTCCGCGTTCAATTCGTGCAGCCAGCGTTTCACCTTCGAGGTACTCCATCACCAGGAAGTTGGTATCGTCCTGCCGTCCGACATCGTGCAGTGTGCAGATGTGCGGATGATTCAACGCGGCAACGGTGTGGGCTTCGCGGTCGAAGCGCTGCCGCATCTCGGCGTTGTCGGTGAAATGTGAGGGCAGGACTTTGATGGCAACGGTCCGGCTCAGGCGGGTATCGATCGCCTTATAGACCTCGCCCATGCCGCCGGCGCCGAGAGGAGCCTGGATTTCGTACGGTCCGAGTCGTGTCCCGGGTTGCAAAGGCACCAGAAACCCTTGAAATCATCGCGACACGAGCTCGGCCGGTCAATCACTTTCTTGCCGTAGTTTTACTGGAGCGCGCGGCTTTCCCATTCCGACACTCGAGCGCCGGTCAGGTGCCGACAAAAAATCAAGGCATCAGCGCGTCGCCTGGCCCCAGCGCGTGTCGATCGGCTTGGCCGGGTCTGCGGTGATGTTTACAACTGCGCAGTGGTGATACGAGTAATCGCCATCCGCGTTCTTGGCATGTTCCGCCATGAACTGAATCACTTGCATCAGGCAATTGACACAGTTGATGTTCGGGATCTGAACGTCGGCTTCGTGAAGGCCCATCGGACGCTCGGTGTGCGCGAGCAGACCGTCGGCCAGGACAGGTGCCATGGGCGGATCCTGGATTGCCGCTGATACCGACCACGGGCCGCGATCTGAATCGCGAGTCGTGACCACCGGATCCGGCGGCAGCTGCGCGACAGTACGCGCCAGCGCAACGCGATAGTGGCCGGGATGGAAGACCGTCTCCTGAATCAGCAGATGCAATGTTGAGCCACCGGTCAGCTGAGTGACGGCGTTACTCGGCGTTCCTGGATTCGCAGGTGTCCCACGCCCCGGGTTCGCCGACACGCCGCCACAGGGCGCGATCTTCTGCGGATCGCCGAGGCGGTTCTGCACCAGCGATGCGGCCGGCGATACGAGCACGAAATGCGCGTCAGCCACGCTCGAGAAGCTGGCTACGGCAACCACGAGTAGTAGGATCCTGTTTTTCATCGGCGTCCTCTGGATTGCGGTTATTTGCGTCTGGCGGCTGTCAGATCGGCGTAGATTGCCTCGATGAACATCTCGCCGGTCCACGCCGGCGTCGAATACACGCCGTCGTAGTCCTTCGTCGGCCCCGCCGCCTTGACCTGGGCGAGCGTCATCTTCTTGTCGACCATGAGCTGAATGCGATCGCGAATGATGGTGGTCATGTCGCGGTACTCGGCCACGTCGGATTCGTTGCAGATCCGTCCGTGCCCCGGGACGACGAGCGTGCCGCCCTGGTTGTTGAACGCGGGGAACGTGATGTCGAGGATCTGATTGAGCGCATCGAGGATGCCCTGGATGCTGCCTCCGCGAGTCCGATCGATCACGGGGTAGGTGACGGTCGAGAATACGTCGCCCGTCGCGATCACATCGGATTTACGGAACCACACGATGAGATCGCCGTCAGTGTGAGCCGCGGGCATGTGCAGCAGTTCCACCACTTCGCCCGCGAAGTAGAGCTGTTTCTTGTTTGTGTAGAACGTGTCGTGCGGCCACACGCCGTAGGGCATACGAGCCGGCTCGCCCTTGAGCCCGCTCATCCGGTGCAGCACGGTTTCGTGCGCGATGATCGGCGCGCCTTCGAGGCGGGCCGGCTCGCGGCCGCCCTGGCCGCCGATCCCCGCGCTGACATTGCTCCCGGCATTCGACAGGTTTTCATTGCCACCCGTGTGATGCTCGTCGGCGCTCGTATTGATGATGTGACGGATCGGTTTATCAGAGATCGTCTTGAGCGCGGCGAGTACCTTCTCGCTCATTGCGGCGACGCTCGTGTCCACAACCAGCACACCATCAGGATCGACGAGAACCGTGATGTTCGCGCCCGAACCGGCCACGAGGTGCACGTTGCCTTGCACCGGCACCACCTCCACATTGCCATCGTCATACGCTGGCTTGACGGGGCGGTGGTCGTGCTGCGCGAGGAGATGGCTCGTTGCTGCCCAGGCGAGCACGACTGAAAGAGCGAAGCGTGATCGCGCTGTCGCCTGCACCCCGATCATTGCCGTGACGCCGATGCCGGGGCCGGCGCTTTCATCAGTTCCTCGAGCCGCTTCGCGTACTCCGGATACATCGTCTGTGCGCCGCCCTGCGACGCCTCGAATGGGAGGTGGTGCTTGTCGGCGTACTCGGGATGCTTGGTGCCGAGCGGATAGGCCGGCACCTGTCCCTTCTCGAGCGACGGCAGCTCCTCAGCCACTTCGAAAGGCTGCAGTGGCGGAATCGTCAGATTGGGATCATGCTTGAACGTTGCGGTCCGCACGAGTGGTTCAGTGAGATAGATCGGGTCCTCGACGATGATGGCGAGCGTCAGCAGGTCGCCGTGCCGCCAGTAGTACTCGGTCATGACCGTGTACGGGCTGAGCGGGATGCCATTGCGGTGGACGAAGTTGTACTTGATGTGCGTTGTCGTCACTTTGAGCGCGCCGTCGACCCACTCGCCGGTGGAGAATCCCTGCCAGAGATGCTCGGCGTACTTCGATGGGTGAGGACGGCCATCGAGCCAGATGGTGCGATCCGCCCGGCCGAAGAGTCCCGTGATCGTGTAGGCGATGAGCCGTTCTGTCTTCGGATCGACAACGGCGCCCATTCGAAAGTCAGGCCTCGGCGCACGCATCGCGTAGGTGACCGGGTGCGGCCGCCCCTGCCACTCGAGCAGGGAGTGCATGGTGGGCGTCCAGCTTTCGGCGTGCTGCCTGGCGGCGTCGTTGAGCGGGATACCGACGTACTCGCCGACCTCGACACCGGGATCACCTCGAAGCGGCAGTTCCTCGTGGTTGCCGAGGCTCGCCGACCACATGCCGGCGAGATCTATCTGCTGTGAGACTGCCGGGCGCGCACCGAAAACAACGAGTAGCGCCGCAATTGTCAGACTGATTGGGGCCGTCTTCATTCGACCCTCCGATTGTGCGGGGACTATACCACTGCCAATGTTGCGCGCCGCGCTTCTCAGAATTTCACACCCGAGGAATTGGGCGGAAGCACGAATTCGTAAGTGGGTGTTCTAGAACGGGACCCGGATCGTCGACAGATTCGCCGGAAACCGCACGCGGCTTCATCCAGCTTATCAATTTAACTATTTGCGCTAGTTAAAGGTTAGTCGAGCATCGCCCGATATCGTCGGCTCGCTGCGGCAGTGGCTTAACGGTTGCCTCATGGGCAGCCATGCCCTCCACTATCCTCCAGCATCGATCAACGTTTGCACTCCTTGCCGCCCTGATTCTGTCCGCGGTCACCGCGCATGCGCAGCCATCGCAACGGCTGCCGAAACTGGACGCATCGCTGTCGGCGAGCGTCCGTGCCGGTCGATCGGACACCAAGCAGGTCATCATTCGAACGACCTCTGGCGGTATTCCCGCGGTGACCAAAGCGCTAAGTGCCAATGGGGAAGCGCTCCGGGTTTTCTCGACGATCAACGCGCTACTGGCCAAGGTGCCCGTCGCTGCCCTTGAAGGTCTTTCCCGAAATCCCTTCGTTGAGTCGATCTCGAGCGACGCCGTCGTTGTCGCCACTCAGACGTCCACAACCTACTCGACGGTCAGAGGAACGCTCGGCTTGCCCGTCCAATCGCCCACCGGCTACGGCGTCGGAGTTGCGATCATCGATTCCGGCATCGAGACGAGCTCTGAATTCGGCAGCCGCATCACCGCCTTCTACGACTTCACGAAAAGTGGGAATTCAGCGTCGCCCAGCGATGAGTACGGACACGGTACCCACGTCGCCGGGTTGATCGCCGGTAGTGGCGATCTTTCGGCCCAGCACTATCGTGGCGTGGCACCGAAAGCCCGGCTCATCGGCCTGAAAGTTCTCGATCAGAACGGCGCG
>Ga0070664_100003779_pt1 | contig 12215 bp, 12 predicted proteins | sample KBSC73metaG_FD_65863 | JGI IMG/M metagenome (GOLD analysis project Ga0070664, IMG submission 65863) | Corn rhizosphere microbial communities from Kellogg Biological Station, Michigan, USA - KBS C7-3 metaG | ecosystem: Host-associated > Plants > Roots > Rhizosphere > Soil ... | reverse complement strand
GGGATTGCGCACGACGTCCGCGACGAGCCCGACCATGTCGGGGCCGAACTCCGAGAGCACGTCGCCGCCGACGTCCGTCCGGTCCTCGGTGACGGTCACCTCGAGCGCGCCGCCCATCCGCGCGGCTTCCTCCGCGATCTGGGTCGCGCTGCGCGTGGCGGTGCCCTCCGACAGCATGCTCCCGGTGACGTCGGCCAGCCAGACCTCGTTGGCCTTCTCGTCGACGTTGCCGGTCCGGACGCCCAGCCGCACGGTGACCTTCGGGATCGTGCCGTAGGGCACGAGCGTGACGGCGAGGCCGTTGTCCAGCTTGAACGAGCGGCCCGCGGGGACGGTGAAGTTCTTCGGCTCGGCGGGCGCCGGAGGCGGCTGCTTCTTCCCGGCCGGAGCGGGCGAGGGCGCGGGCGTCTGCGCCGCGGTGAACGGCGCGAGGGCGAGAGCGGCGGCGAGGGTGGCGAACGCGATCTTCGTCTTCATCATCGTTCTCCTACTTCGAGTCGGCCTTCGCGGCCGCCTTCTCTTCGCCCTTGGGATCGATCACGAGGATCGTCCGGTTCTCCGGCCGCAGATACTCCTGCGCCGTCTTCAGCATCAGCTCGGGCGTGACCTTCCGGAACTCCGCCTCGATCTGGTTGATCTTGTTCGGGTCGTCGTCGAAGAGCGCGAGCGACGCGAGCAGGTCGGCCTTTCCGAATCCGCCGAACTGCTCCATCTTGTCGTAGAGCGAGGAGCGCACCTTGACCAGCGCGCGGTCGAGCGTCGCGCGGTCGACGGGGGTCGAGCGGACCTTCGCGATCTCCTCGTCGAGGACCTTCAGGATCTGGTCCGCGGACTTGTCCTTGTCGTGGAAGAGCGAGACATTCCAGAGCGTCGGACCGTTGATGTTGAACATGTCGCCGAGACCCGAATTGATGCCGCCCTGGACGTCTCCGGTCAGCCCGTTGCGCTGCACGAGCGCCTGGTAGAGACGGCTGTCCTTGCCCTGCACGAGGATCTGGTCGAGCAGCCCCATCGCGTAGTACTCGGGCGTGTTGCGCGCGGGCGCGTGGTAGGCGACCGCGAGGGCGGGCCGCGTCGCGAGCTTGTCCTCCTTGGTGGCGCGCTTCTCCTTCTCCTGTCGCTTCTCCGAGATGTCGAGCTTTGCCGGCATCGTCGATGAAGGGATCCCGTCGAAATACTTGTGCACCCACGCCTTCGCCTGCGCCGGGTCGAAGTCGCCCACGACGACGATCACCGCGTTGTTCGGCGCGTAGTACGTCTTGAAGAACTTCGACACGTCCTCGAGCGTCGCGGCGTCGAGGTCCTTCAGGTCGCCGTAGAAATTGTGCGCGTTGTACCAGTTCGCGTTCGCGTACTGGGGCAGGTCGAGCCACGGGAATCCGCCGTACGGCTGGTTGAGCACGTTGACGCGGACCTCGTTCTTGACGACCTCCTGCTGGTTCTTGAGGTTGTCCTGCGTGATCGCGAGGCCCTTCATGCGGTCGGCCTCGGCCCACAGCGCCGTCTCGAGCGTGTGCGCGGGCACGACCTCGAAGTAGTTCGTGAAGTCGAAGCGCGTCGACCCGTTCAGGATTCCGCCGTTCGACTGCACGAGCCGGATGAACTCCATCTTGCCGAGGTTCTCCGAGCCCTGAAACATCATGTGCTCGAAGAGGTGCGCGAACCCGGTGCGGTCGCGCGGCTCGATGCGGAAGCCGATGTTGTAGTAGACGGCGACGACGGCGACGGGCGCCGTCGTGTCGCGCGACAGCACGACCTTGAGCCCGTTCTTGAGCTTCTCGTACTCGACCGGGATCTGCAGGCCGGCGTCGCGAGGCGCGGCCGCGGACCGAGACGCCTGAGCGGATGCGGAGCCGGCGAACAGAGCTCCGATTACGAAGGCGGCGAGGACCGCTCGGGTCCACGCTCGCGGGGCGAGCTTCATGGAAGACCTCCTCATCGAGCCGGGGGAATGTACGTCGAAGAGGGGGCAAGGTTTAGGCGCCGCGAGCCGGGGAACGAGAGGTCCCTGTGCCCTCTCGGCCGGTTGCCCGTCCTGCCCCCGATGGCACTTCGCTTGCTTCCGGTAATCACCTGATAACGGAGGTTTTTCATGGATCTCACCAGAAAACTCACGGCTGCCGCCGGCGGGCTTCTGCTCGCGGCCGGCCTGAACGCACAGGTCACGGGGGCCTCGGGCACGTCGAACCAGGGAAGCTCGGCCGAGGCTCAGACGTCTTCCGGTCAGACCACGGGCCGAGCCACCACCCCGGGGGTCGGCACGAGTCAGTCGACCAGCGGCACGCACCCGGGTCATGCAGCGACCGACACGTCGCGCAGCGCCGCGGACAAGGCGGCGAACATGCCCGCGCTGAAGTCGTTCGCGATGAAGGCGGCGGACGGCGGGATGGCCGAGGTCGAGCTCGGCCGGCTCGCCAGCCAGAAGGCGTCCAACGATCGGGTCAAGCAGTTCGGCCAGAAGATGGTCGACGACCACTCCAAGGCGAACAACGACCTGAAGCAGGCGGCGACGCAGGAAGGCATCGAGCTGCCTGCGGACATCAGCGCCAAGCACAAGTCGACGATGCAGAAGCTGTCGGGACTCTCGGGCGCCGCTTTCGACAAGGCCTACATGGACGCGATGGTCAAGGACCACGTCGAGGACGTGAAGGAGTTCGAGAAGGCGTCGAAGGCTCCCGGGGACTCCCCCGTGAAGAAGTTCGCCGCGAGCACGCTGCCGACTCTCAAGGAGCACCTCCAGATGGCGCGCGAGATCGACAACGAGGTCAAGGGCAGCGCGAGCAAGTCCGGCTCGACGCAGAAGCCGAAGCCGGCAACGGGCGCAGCCAAGTCCTATTGAGGCGGATTCGGCCGGTGATCCCGGCCGTGCAGGGCTCGGTTTCGGATTCGGTTGGATGGTTCGGTGATTCGGGACGTCGGCGCTTCGATTCGGTGGCTCGGTTTCGATGATTCCGTGGTTCGGTGTTTCGGTGGTGCTTTCCGGCGTTTCGTTTTCGCGCGGTGTTTCGATATCCCGGGGGCCGAGGCTCGGGTTCTGGCGTTCGGATCGGTTTCAGGCCAGAACGCGGGCTCGGCCCCGATCTTCTGTCAGGCGAAGACGCATCGGCCGCTGACCGATCGACGCTCCTGGGAGGAGGTCAGGAGGTCTGGATCCGCACCTCGGAGGTCGGCCTCTTGGGCTCGACCTTCTCGGCCTTCTCGACCTTCACCTCCGAGGTGGGTCTCCTGGCCTCGACCTTCTCGACCTTCTCCGGTTTGTCCGCCCGGGCCCGCGACTTCCGCTTGGGCCGGCTCGCGAAGAACTCCGGTGTCGCGTCCGTGTGGATGACCGTCCCCCGCCTGACCGTCACGCCGTCGGGCAGCTCGGCGTTTTTGCCGATGGTCGTGATGCCGAGCCCGTCCGACTTCTTCTTCTCGTCGGCGGCGACCTTGCCGACGCGGGCGCGCCGGCCGATCCGCACGCTCTTGTCGACGATCGCGCGGGTGACGCGCGCTCCGGCGTCGATCCAGGTGTCCGTGAGAACGACCGAGTCGCGGACGACCGCGTTGGGCCCGACGTAGACGCCGGGAGACAGGATGCTCTTCTCGACGCGCGCGCCGGCGGAGATGACGCACCCGTCCGTGATCATGCTGTCCTTGACGATCGCACCGGCAGCGATCGCGACCGGGGGCCGCTCCTCGGAGCGCGTGTGGACGATCCACGCGCGGTCGTTCAGGTCGAGCGGCGGCGGCGACTTCAGCAGGTCCATCTGGGTCTGCCAGTACGCCTCGACGGTTCCGACGTCGACCCAGTAGCCCTGGAACGGGTATGCGAAGCAGCGCAGACCTCCCGTCACCATGCGCGGAATGATGTCTTTCCCGAAGTCGTGCGACGAGTCGCGGCGCTTCGAGTCCTCGGTGAGGACCTGCGACAGCATCGCCCGCCCGAACACGTAGATGCCCATCGAGGCGAGCGTGCCGGGCGGATCCACGGGCTTCTCGACGAATTGAGTGACGCGGCCGTCCCCGTCGGCGGCGAGGATGCCCATCCGGGTCGCCTCCTCGCGGGAGACGTTGAGCGTCGCGATGGTGACGTCGGCCTGCTTCTCGATGTGGTACGCGATCAGCCAGCCGTAGTTCATCTTGTAGATGTGGTCGCCGGAGAGCACGAGCACGAGGTCGGGCGCGCCGCGCTCGACGAACGAGATGTTCTGCGCGATCGCATCCGCGGTGCCGCGGTACCAGTCCGTCGCGCTGCGGCCGCGATACGGCGGGTAGATCTGGATGCCGCCCGTGAACGTGCGGTCCAGGTCCCACGGGCGGCCCGACGCGATGTGCTCGTTGAGGGAGTGGGGCCGGTACTGCGTCAGGATCATCACGTCCGAGATCCCCGAGTTGACGCAGTTCGACAGCGTGAAGTCGATGATGCGGTACTTTCCGGCGAAGGGGACCGCGGGCTTGGCGCGCTTCTCGGTCAGCACTCCGAGCCGCGAGCCCTCGCCGCCGGCGAGAATGACCGCCCGCGCCCGCATCAGTCCTCCGTCCGGACGATGACGGCCGCCCCCGAGCTCGAGCCGGCTACGCCGAGTGCAGAGAGCGCGCGCGTTCGTACAGCGCCGCGTACTCGACGGCCGACCTCGACCACGAGAAGTCTCTCGACATCCCGTTGCGCTGCAGCTGGCTCCATCTGGAGCCTTGAGCGTACACCTTGAGAGCCCGGTCCAGGGCGTCCCACGCCGCCCACGGGTGGAACTCGTCGAACATCACGCCGGTTGCGCCGGGGTCCCCGGCGTCGACCACCGTGTCCGCCAGGCCGCCGGTGCGCCGGGCCACCGGCACGCAGCCGTAGCGCATGCCGATCATCTGGGCGAGGCCGCAGGGCTCGTACCGCGACGGGATCAGGAGCGCGTCGGCGCTCCCGTAGATGCGCCGCGCGTAGCGGGCGTCGAAGCGGAGGCGGACGCTCGCCCGGTGCGGATACCGCATCTCGAACTGGGCGAACTCGTGCTCGAGCGCGGGGTCGCCCGTGCCGAGGAGCACGAACTCGCCGCCGCGCTCGAGCCAGCGCTTCACCGCCGGCGAGGCGATGTCGAAGCCCTTCTGCCGGTCGAGCCGCGACACCACGGCGAGGAGCGGCATGCGCGGATCGGGGATGAGCCCCGCCTCCGCCTGGAGCGCCTCCTTGTTGCGGCGGCGCGCGTCGAGGCTGGACGCGTCGTAGGTGCGCGCGAGGTCGGCGTCCGTCGCCGGATTCCACGAGTCGACGTCGATCCCGTTGAGGATCCCGGAGAGACGGTCGGCGCGCATCCGGAGCACGCCGTCGAGCCCGTCGCCGCCGTCGGGAGTGAGGATCTCGCGCGCGTAGGTCGGCGAGACCGTGTTCAGGGCATCGGCGCCGATGATGCCGAGCCCCATGAGCGAGTCGCGGAAACGCTCGGGCAGCGCGAGCAGCGCGTCGGAGCGTCTCAGCTTGTAATCGCCGAGCGCGCGCCCGGCGCCCTGCGCCGCGTAGGGGAGGTTGTGAATGGTGAAGACCGTCGCGACGTCCCGCCAATACGGATTGTCCCGGCCCTCCGTCGCGAGCCACCACACGGCCGCGCCCGTGTGCGAGTCGTGCGCGTGGACGACGTCGGGCTTCCACTCGAGCGCCTCCGCCGACCAGAGCCCCGCGAGCGAGAAGAAGACGAACTTCGGGCCGTCCTCGTCGATCGAGCGCCCGTAGATCCACCGGTCCGGCGGAATCGGAGGCCCGGTGACCAGATAGAAGTCGACCCCGTCCGCCCGGGTCTTCCAGACCTCCGCGGCCTGCTCGCCCGCGACGGTGTACACGGGGAACTTCGCGGCGCGTTCGGGTTTCCAGCGGGGCCAGTCGATCGAGCCGTAGCCCGGGATGACGACTCGCACCTCGTGGCCGAGCGCGGCGAGCGCCCGCGGCAGGGACCCGACGACGTCGGCCAGGCCGCCGACCTTGGCGAGGGGCGCCGCCTCCGCCGCGAGCATGAGGACGCGCATTGGCGCGCGATTATCGTTCAGGGGGGCGCGGGCGGCGTGTGAGCCTTGTCAGGTGTCTCCCGGAGCCGGGCCCCGGCGAGGCCGGAAGAGCCGGCCACCGGGAAAGGGCGAGCGGTGATATCTTCCGGTCGTTCTCGTTCGCTCGCCTTGAGAGCGGCTCAGCCGCGCCGAAAGTCCGAACGGTCAGCGAGAAAAGCGCGGGAGTCGCGCCGGCCGGCCTCCTCGTTCCAAGACAGCCGGAAATGGATATCCGAAGGGATCTGCATCATGAAGCTTTACGTGGGGAATCTTTCCTACAGCGCCAGCGAAGATGAGCTCCGCAACCTCTTCTCGCAGTACGGGACGGTGGAATCCGTCGCCGTGATTACGGACCGCGACACGGGCCGCTCGAAGGGCTTCGCGTTCGTCGAGTTCGCCAACGACCAGGAGGCGCAGGCCGCGATCTCGGGACTCAACGGCAAGGAGATGTCCGGTCGCTCGCTGTCCGTGAGCCCGGCGCGTCCGAAGACCGAGGGCGGCGGCGGTGGTGGCGGCCGCGGCGGTTACGGCGGCGGCGGCGGCGGGGGACGGCGCAACCGGTACTAGCTCCCGGATTCATTCGTCGGATCAAAGAGGAGGCGACCCGTCGCCTCCTCTTTTCTTTTCAGTCGTGCTCGAGCGGGGTCGTCGCCCTCTCCGCGGCCAGCCCCACGTCGCGGAAGCCGGCGCCCTGGATGACCTTCAAGACCCGCTTCACGTCCCCGTAGCGCAGCCTCCGATCCGCGCGGAGCACGATCTCGCGGCCGGCTCCCTGGGCATGCAGGGCCGCGAGCAGCGTCTCCAGCGCGGGATCGGAAAGGGGCGTGCGGTCGTCGTCGACGGTGACGCGCACGGGAGGGCCCGCGGCGAGCGTGATCTTCGTGCGGGGGGTTTCGGCCGCGAAGGCCTGGGGATCGGCCGCGGCCGGCAGCTCGACCGGGGCCGTGAGGAGCGGCGTGACGAGCATGAAGATGATCAGCAGCACCAGGCACACGTCGACCAGGGGCGTCACGTTGATCTCGGCGCGGAGGTTGGTACGCATGGCGGATCCTCCCTCGTCGAGAAAGACACCGCCGGCGCGCGGATGTTCCGCGCGTTCTCTCTAGTTGGTGTCGCCGGGGAACGTCGGGAGGGAGATCCCGTCCAGCTTCGGCGAGAATGCGTTCATCTCCGGCTCGCTGCGGAGCAGGTCCTTGAGCGTGATCTTCCCGAGGACCGAGTCGATCGCGCCCTGGACCATCCGCCAGACGGAACGGATCGAGCAGTCGGGCATGTGCGTGCACAGACGCGCGAGGCCCGAGTACCCCTCGCAGAACGCCGGCTCGTACAGCCGCCCGCCGAGCGCCGCCAGAACCGGTCCGATCGGGATCCGCTCGGCGGGGAGCGCGAGGGTGTAGCCGCCCGACTGGCCACGAGTGGAGCGGACGAAACCGGCGCGTCGCAGGATGCGCATCATCTTCGCGACGTTCGGCTCCGAGATCCCTTCGAAGCGCGCGAGCTCGGGGATCGTCAGGCTTCCGCCCTCCGCCTCGCGACCGACGCGAAGCAGGCAGCGCAGCCCGTACTCCTCCTGCGACGTGAGCTTCATCTACTTTCTTTCCGTCTACCGTCTACCGTCTACCGTCTACCGTCTACCGTCTACCGTCTACCGTCTACCGCTTGGCTCACATCATCCCCAGCTGGAGCTTCGCCGCGTCGGACATCATCTGCAGGCTCCACGGCGGGTCGAAGACGACCTGCACGTCGGCCTCCTCGATCCCCGGGATGGTCAGGAGCTTCGACTTGATGTCCTCGCGCAGCACGTCGCCCATCCCGCAGCCCGGCGCCGTGAGCGTGAACTTCACGTCGATCTTCTCCCCGCCCTCGGGCCGGGGAGACAGGACGCAGCTGTAGACGAGACCGAGGTCGACGATGTTGACGGGGATCTCCGGGTCGTAACAGGTCTTGAGGAGCTCCCACGCGCGCTGCTCCGTCGTCTTGCCTTCCTGCGACGCGGCATCCTCGACGACGACCGGCTCGCCGATCGCGTCGGCGTCCTTCCCGTCGATCCGCGCGAGGAACCCGACCGGAGTCATCACCGTGTAGCTGCCGCCGAGGGACTGCGTGATGATGACCGGGTCGCCGGTCCTCAGCGTGATCGGAGTCCCGCTCGGGATCTCGCGCGCGGGAACGTCGCGCGAGACCGTGGCTTCTTTTCGCATCTGCATGACTGGCTCCTAGGCTCCGCCGCTCTCCGCCTTCGGACCTTCGTCCTCCGTGCTCACCTTGCCGCCGTCTCCGTCCAGCGCCGCCTTCAACGTGTGCCACGGCAGCGTCGCGCACTTGACCCGAACGGGGTATTCGCGCACGCCGGAGAAGACGGCGAGCTTGCCCAGCTGCGAGGACTCGTCGCCCGACTCGCCGCCCTTGCCGACGATCAGGTCGTGGAAGCGCTCGAAGAGCGACTCCGCCTCGGCGCGCGTGCGGCCCTTGACGCTCTCCGTCATCATCGAGGCGGACGCCGTGGAGATGGCGCAGCCCGCGCCCTGGAAGCTGACGTCCTTGACGACGTCGCCGTCCATGTCGACGAACACAGTCTCCCGGTCGCCGCAAAGCGGGTTGTAGCCCTCGGCGCGGCGATCCGCCTCGGGCATCGAACGGAAGTTCCTCGGCCGCTTGCTGTGGTCGAGGATCACTTCCTGGTACAGGTCGCGAAGGTCGGTGCTCATGGTCGTCGTGTTTCCTACCGGAACATCCTCAGGACCGTCCGGATCCCCCCGGCGAGGACGTCGACCTCCTCGCGCGTGTTGTAGAGACCGAACGAGGCGCGCGCCGTGGCGGGCAGTCCGAAGCGGTCCATCACGGGCTGCGCGCAGTGGTGTCCCGTGCGGACCGCGATCCCCTCGCGGTCGAGGACGGTGCCGATGTCGTGGGGGTGAACGCCCTGGAGCACGAACGAGAGCACGCCGGCCTTTTCCGGCGCCGTGCCCACGACCGTGACCTCCGGGATCGCGGCGAGCGACTCGGTCGCGTAGGCGAGCAGGTCGCGCTCGTGCGCCTCGATGCGGGCGAGGCCGAGTCCCGTGACGTAGTCGAGCGCCGTGCCGAAGGCGATGCCGCCGGCGATGTTGGGCGTGCCCGCCTCGAACTTGTAGGGGAGCGAGTTGTACGTGGTCTTCTCGAACGTCACCGAGCGGATCATGTCTCCGCCGCCCTGGTACGGCGGCATCGCGTCGAGGAGCTCCGTGCGGCCGTAGAGCACGCCGACGCCCGACGGTCCGTAGACCTTGTGGCTCGAGAACGCGTAGAAGTCGACGCCGAGCCCGCGGACGTCGACCGGCATGCGGGGCACGGCCTGCGCTCCGTCGACGAACACGAGCGCTCCGGCGGCGTGCGCGAGCTCCGCGATCCGCTTCACCGGCAGGACCGTGCCGAGCGCGTTCGAGAGGTGCGCGATCGAGACCATCCTCGTGCGCGGCGTGAGCAGCCGCTCGAGCGCCGCGAGGTCGACCTCTCCCGAGTCCAGGATCGGCGCGACCGCGAGCCGGGCGCCCTTCTCGTCGCACAGCATCTGCCACGGCACGATGTTCGAGTGGTGCTCGAGCGCGGTGATGAGGATCTCGTCGCCGGCACGCACGTTGGCGCGTCCCCACGTCTGCGCGACGAGGTTCACCGCCTCGGTCGTGCCGCGGACGAACACGATCTCGTGCGCCTCCTCCGCGTTGAGGAACGCGCGCGCCTTCTCCCGCGCGGCGTCGTAGTGGTCGGTCGCGTGCACCGAGAGGTAGTGCACCCCGCGGTGGATGTTCGCGTATCCGCGCTCGTAGACGTCGCGCTCCGCGTCGATGACCGCCCTGGGCTTCTGCGCCGACGCGGCGTTGTCGAGGTAAACGAGCGGCTTGCCGTACACCCGGAGCGACAGGATCGGGAAGTCGCGCCGGATCGCGGCGACGTCGTAGGCCGTCGTCGTCCCGGCCTCGCGGACGGCGGTGCTCACGACGCGGCCCCGGCCGCGCCAGACAGGCGCTCGGCGATCTCGCGGTCGATCTCCGCGCGCACCTCGGGCACGCGGATCCGCTCGGCGACGTCCGCGGCGAACGCGCGCGTCAGCAGCGCGCGCGCCTCGGCCGCGCCGATCCCGCGCGCCCGCAGGTAGAAGAGCGCCGTCTCGTCGAGCTGGCCCGTCGTGGAGCCGTGCTTGCACTTGACGTCGTCGGCGAAGATCTGGAGAGCCGGCGTCGAATTCACGAGCGCCTCGCGCGACAGCAGCAGGTTCTTGTTGGTCTGGATGGCGTCCGTCTTCTGCGCGTCGGGGCGGACCAGGATCGTGCCGTGGAAGACGCCGCGCGACGCGCCGTCCATGATCCCCTTGTAGAGCTCGCGGCTCGACGTGTGAGGCTTCGCGTGGTCGATCGTCGTGTGGTTGTCCAGGTGCTGCGCGCCGCGCCCGAGGAAGAGCCCGTTGAGCGCGGTCTCTGCGCCCTCGCCGTCGAGCGCGGCCGATATGTCCGTGCGGGCGAGCGCCGAGCCGAGCGACACGTTGTTCTGGACGAGACGGCCCGAGCGCGCGACTCGCGCCGCCACGAAGTGGACGTGGCACGCCGGCTCGGCCTCGCGCTGGAGCAGCGTGTGCTCGAGGACGGCGCCCGGCGCCACGTCGAGCTCGGTCACGCAGTTCGTGAAGTAGCGGCCCGAGCCCTCGAAGACCTGCACGATCGACGCCTGCGACCGCTCGCCCGCGACCACGAGCACGCGCGGATGGCTGACCGCGAGCTCGCCGCCCGCCGACGAGACGAGGACGAGCGCCAGCGGCTCCGCCACGACGGCGCCCGGCTCGACGAACACGCACGCCGCGTCTTCGAAGGAGGCCGTGTTCAGGGCGGCGAAGGCGTTCTGGCGGTACGGAGCGAGGCGGGCGAGGTGCGCCTCCACGAGCGCGGGATGGGAGGCGAGCGCGTCGGCGAGGCTCGTCGCGCGGATCCCGCCCGGCGCCGCGGAGGAGAGCTCGCGCGAGAGGCGGCCGTTGACGAACACGAGCCGCGGGCCGCGGCCCCATGGTTCCCCCGCCGGCGCGGCGCCCGCGGGCGCCGGAGCCCACGGCGTGCTGACGATCGGCTGGATCCCGGTGAAGCGCCAGGCCTCGAGCTTCGCGGTCGGGAAGCCCAGCTCCTCGAATCGGGCGAACGCGTCGTGGCGAAGGTCCTCGAGCCAGGGAGCGCGGTGCTGTGTCTCGGGTCTTGCCGGCGAGTAGCCGTGATCGATCGCGAGGGCGACTGCGGACGCTCTCTGGGTCGTGGTGGTCATCACCGGGCCGCCACGGCCGGAGGCTCCTTCTCGAGCCACGCGTAGCCCTTCTCCTCGAGCTCGAGCGCCAGCTCCTTGCCGCCCTCGCGGACGATGCGGCCCTCCACGAGCACGTGGAGGAAGTCGGGGACGATGTAGTTCAGGAGCCTCTGGTAGTGGGTCACGACGATCATCGAGCGCTCCGGCGTGCGGAGCTGGTTGACGCCGCTCGCGACGACGCGCAGCGCGTCGATGTCGAGGCCGGAGTCGGTCTCGTCGAGCACGGCCAGGACCGGCTCGAGCAGCGCCATCTGGAAGATCTCGTTGCGCTTCTTCTCGCCGCCGGAGAAGCCCTCGTTGACGGCGCGCTTGACGAGGTCCTCGTCGATCTCGACGAGCTTCGCGCGCTCCTTGACGAGCGCCAGGAACTCCATCGCGTCGTACTCCGGGAGACCGCGGTGCTTGCGCACGGCGTTGACCGCCGCCTTGAGGAAGTACACGTTGGAAACGCCCGGGATCTCGACCGGATACTGGAACGCCAGGAACACGCCCTCGCGCGCGCGCTCCTCGGGAGACATCGCGAGCAGGTCCCGGCCACGGAACAGGATCTCGCCGCGCGTGACCTCGTAGCCGGGACGGCCGGCGAGGACGTGCGCCAGCGTGGACTTGCCCGACCCGTTCGGGCCCATGATCGCGTGAACCTCGCCGGGCGAGACCGTGAGGTCGACGCCGCGAAGGATCTCGCTGCCTCCGATGGAGGCGTGCAGGTTGCGGATCTCCAGAAGAGGGGTAGTCATTGGATCAGCCGACGCTCCCTTCGAGGCTCACACCGAGCAGCTTCTGCGCCTCCACGGCGAACTCCATCGGGAGCTCCTTGAAGACCACCTTGCAGAAGCCGTTGACGATCATGTTGACGGCCTCCTCGGCCGAGATCCCGCGCTGCT
>Ga0070664_100003778_pt1 | contig 12219 bp, 12 predicted proteins | sample KBSC73metaG_FD_65863 | JGI IMG/M metagenome (GOLD analysis project Ga0070664, IMG submission 65863) | Corn rhizosphere microbial communities from Kellogg Biological Station, Michigan, USA - KBS C7-3 metaG | ecosystem: Host-associated > Plants > Roots > Rhizosphere > Soil ... | reverse complement strand
TCATATAAGGACAGTTGTCCACCTAACTTAGGAGATCGCGGTGCCGCTAACGCTCCGAGAGGCTCAAGCAGTCATCACCGGCGCACACGAGCGCGCCGCCAAGCTCGATGCCCAGATCACGGTCGCGGTCGTCGACGAAGGCGGACACCTACAGGCCCTCGGCCGCATGCACGGGGCGGCGCCGCTCTCCGCCCGGATCGCCGAGACCAAAGCGGCCAGTGTCGCCCTCTTCCGCCGCGACGGCGCCGCACTGCGCCAGATGCAGGAGGCCAACCCTGCCTTCTTCGGCCAACTGGATCGGGTCGTGCGGGTACCCATCCTGGCCGGCGCCGGCGCGGCGCTCATCATGCGCGGGGACACCGTCCTCGGTGCGGTAGCGGTAAGCGGCGGAATGGTGCCCGGGCAAGACGACGAATGCGCGGAAGCCGCGCTTGATGTTCTTGCTCCCTAGCACTCGCAACCGCCGATACAGAACACCGTGCTTGTTGTCGCGTCCGGTTGAAGGTTGCGGGTGACGGTCAGGCTAACCAGCGTCTCGCAACTAGGCGTCCGGCAAGCGGCCGAACGCCTCCGTCGGGGAAGGCCTAACCGAGGGTTTCCTGCTCCGCGACGTGGGCGGCATGGGCGACGTAGGCGGCATCGAGGCGCTCGAACGGACCGGAGCCGTCCCGTGGCTTCGGCGGGGCGCCCAGATGGCGCACCCGAAGCTCGTCCATGAGTTCCTCGATGAACGCCGGACCTTCGTCGCGCATGAACTCCTGCCGGACGCGGAGTTCGGCGCCGCCGGAGCGCCAGTCGAGGCCCCAGTTGCCGAGGGCGTAGATGATCGGAAGAGTCTGGATGCCGGCTTCGGTGAGGCTGTAGCGGGCGCGCTGCCCCCGCGCCGCGGTGCCGCGGGTGAGGATCCCGGCCTCGACGAGCCGCACGAGGCGGTCGGCGAGGATGTTCGACGCGATGCCCTCGATCGACCCGGTGAGCAGCGCCCGGAAGTAGCGGCGGTCGCCGAAGATGACGTCGCGCAGCACGAGCATCGACCAGCGATCTCCGAGCACCTCGACGGCGGCGTTGATCGGACACTCGGACCGTGGTTCCACGATTGCTCCTTGACAGGTATTTCGCCCTCCCTATAGTAGTTGCAGATCGCAATCACTAGGGGATGGGTAGAGGATGGGCCGCTTCAAGTACTGGATGAACGTGTCCCTCGACCTGCGGATCGAGCAAGTTCCCGGGGACAACGGTGCTGGCGAGTGGCTGCGCATCGATGAGGAGCTGCACCGCGAGTTCAACGCGCAGGCGCGAGCGCTCGCTCTCATGGTCCAGGGCCGGGTCGTCTACGAGGTGATGGAGGAGTACTGGCCACGGGCGCGCGCGGACGAGTCGCTGCCCGACGTCATGCGTGAGTACGGCGAGATCTGGACCGCCGCCCCCAAGGTGCTCGTCTCCCGCACCCGCCACAGCGCAGATCACAACACCCGGATCATCGGGGGAGACGACGCGATCGCCCAACTCGCCGCCCTGCGGGCCGGGACCGACGGCACCATCGGTGTGGGCGGCGCGGCGCTCGCCACGCAGCTGCTGCGGGCGGGGCTGCTCGACGAGCTGCTGCTGTTCACCCATCCCGCGATCCTCGGCTTCGGCAGGCCGCTGTTCGACGACTACGACGTACCGATCGAGCTCGATCTGCTCGAGCAGCGATCGTTCAAACAGGGCGTCACGATGCATCACTACGCCATCCGCGACGAAAGCGAGGCGAGCCCGTGCTGACGCAGATCGCCGACGGGGTCCTGGTCCACCAAAGCGAGTTCATCCAGAGCAACGCCATTGTCGTGCAGGGCCGCGCCGGCGTATTGCTCATCGACCCCGGGGTGCAGGACCACGAACTGGCCTGCCTCGCGAACGACCTGTCCGATTCGGGCCGGACCGTCGTGGCGGGATTCTCGACGCATCCGCACTGGGATCACCTGCTCTGGCACGCCCAGCTCGGCGGGGCTCCCCGTTACGGCACGGCCCGCTGCGCGGCCACCGTCGCAGATGAGCTGTCCGACCCGGATGCCAAGGCCCGCATCACCGAGCACCTGGCCGAGACGGAAATCGCCGATCAGGTGCCGCTGGACCTGTACGGCCTCATCACCGCCCTGCCCGCCGACACTGTGCGGATTCCCTGGGACGGCCCGACGGTCCGCATCATCGAGCACCAGGCGCATGCACCGGGCCATGCGGCGCTGTTCGTCGAAGAACGCGGGGTCCTCGTCGCCGGCGACATGCTCTCCGATGTCCTGATTCCGATGCTCGACCTGAACGGCACCGCTGACCCGATCGACGACTACCTCACCGCGCTGCGGCTGTTCGACGGCGTAGCCGGCGACGTCGATGTCGTTGTCCCGGGCCACGGGTCAGTCGGCAAAGCCGATCAGATACACGCACGGATCGAGCGGGATCGGGCGTACGTGCTCGCCCTGCGTGACGGCCATGGTCCCGGTGACCCGCGGGTCGGGCCGTCGGCCAAGCCCGGCTGGGAATGGGTGAGCGACATGCACGACGGGCAAGCGCAGCGCCTTACCGAAAGAGCCGTAAGAAACCAACGCGACGGCATTCGTGGCTGACCGCGCTTGCTGATGCGCCTATCCCACGACGTCAGACCAGGTCGAGCTGGGCGAGCTCGCCCCGGGACGTGACCCCGGCCTTGGCGAAGACGTTGCGCAGGTGGAAGGCGACAGTCCTGGGCGAGATCCAGCACTGAGCGGCAACGTCCTTGTTGGACAGACCGGTGCTCACCAGCTGTGCGATCTGCAGCTCCGTCGGGGTGAGCTTGACCAGCGTCGAGGGGTCGCGCTTGCGGGCGGTCTCCCCGGAGGCACGAAGCTCCTGGTTCGCCCGCGCGGCCAGGGACTCGGCGCGCAGATCCTGGAAGGTCTCGACGGCCTCGCGCAGGTGCTGGCGGGCGTCGATCCGCCGTTGGCCGCGGCGCAGCCACTCCCCGTAGGCCAGCTGGGCCCGCGCCGCGTCGAGCGGCCGGCCGGCGCCCGCATGGTGCGCCAGGGACTCTCGGAAGAGCGCGTCGGCGTCGGCCTGGTCCGCTGTCAGCCCGCGGCCTTCGGCCGCGGTGGCGAGCGCGCGGCCGAACGCCACGGTGGCCAGCGCCCATGGCCTGCTGGTGGCGGCCGCGAACGTGGCCAGCTCGTCGGTCCAGCCACGAGCGGCCGCCAGGTCCCCGGCGCGCACCGCCGCCTCGATGCGCTCCGCGGCGGACATCCGCGCGAGGACCGGCAACCGGAACCGTGCCAGGTGGTGCAACGCGCCGACGCTGTCGCCGGAACCGGCCGCACGAAGCCCCTTGGCCCAGCGGGTCAGGTCGTGGACGGGGTCGGTCAGGATCCCGAGCGGGTACGCCGCGACCAGTTCCTCGAGCCGGGCGAGGTGGTGCTCGTGCTCGTCCCGGTCCCGCATGGCCGCGAGCAGCGCCAGCCAGGCGACGGGCGGAGCCGTCATCGCCGGCTGGCCGATGCTCCGGCCCAGCGAAATGGCCTCCTCTGCGCTGTTGCGCACCGCGACGAGGTCGCCGGCCAGGTACTGGCCGAAGCAGAGCCGCTGCAGGCAGTAGACCACTGCCGTCACCGCACCGGCCTCTCGCGCCCGCGCGAGCGCGTAGCCGTAGAAGTGCTGCTGCGCCCGGTCGGCGCCCAGCTGGAGGGCCGCGTTGGCGAGGTTCCACAGCACGTCCCGGTCGTCGACCCGGTCGCCGAGCTCCAGCGCACGGTCCAGGGCAGCGCTGGCGGCGTACCAGTCGCCCTCGGCCACCCGCGTCATCGCGACCAGCATGTGACGCAGGCACAGCGTCCGCGGCGGATCACCGGCGACGGGCACGACGAGGGCATCGGTCACCGGCAACGGCGTACCGCTGTCGGCGCCGAAGGTGCGCAAGACGGCAGCAGCAACGCTGATGTCCAGCGCCCTGGCCGGATCGGTCGGGTAGACCGCCTGGGCGGCCTCCACGTAGATCCGGTGCGCCTCGGCCGCCGAACCCAGGTTGACCTCGATATGACCGCGCAGGCGCGCGACGTCGGCAAGCAAAAGGGGGTCGTTCGTCGCCTCGCGCACCGTGGAGAGCAGCGCCTGCGCTTGGCCGGCCCGCCCACCGGCCCACGCGCTTCGGGCCGCGGCGAAGGTGAGCTCGGTGCGCTTCGCGGGGTCGTCGCACAGCGCGGCAGCGCGAACGTAGGCCGCGAGCGCTGCGACGTGCCCGCCCCGGCGCTGGGCCCGGGTGCCGGCAAGCTCCAGGGCGCCCACCACCTCCGGGTCCGGCCCCTCGGCAGCGGACGCACGGTGCCACGCCTCCCGATCGGGATCGCCGTGGCCGCGCAGCGCTTCCGCGAGGGCCCGGTGCACGTCCCGCCGCTGGGCTCCGGTCGCGGCCTGGTAGACCGCCGAGCGGACCAAGGGGTGACGAAGCGACAGCGACGTAGCGCTCTCGACGAGCAGCCCCGAGTCCACCGCTGCCTGCAGGTCGGCGTCGACGAGGCCCAGAGCGGCCGCGGCCCGCCGCACCACGTCGGGCTTGCCGCTGTCGTCCGCCGCCGCGAGCAGCAACATCGTCTGCACCGCCGGCGGCAGGCGGCGACTGCGGTCGAGGAAGAGCTGCTCGACGCGAGAGGTGAGCTGCAGCTGCGAGGGCAGCGGTTCCACCCCACTGAGCTGGTCGCGGGTCAGCTCGGCGGGGAGTTCCAGCAGCGCCAGCGGGTTGCCGCGAGTCTCGGCGACGATCCGCTCCAGTACCCCGGCCTCGGTCGCGGCGCCGAGACGTGCCTGGAGCAGGGTGCGGGACGCGTCAGGGTCGAGACCGGTCACGACCAGCTCGCGGAGGTCCTGCACGTCGAAGGTCCCCCAAGCGCCGTCCCGGGCCGCGAAGACCATGGCCACCCGGTCCGCACCGAGCCGGTGGGCACAGAAGAGCAGGGCCGCGGTCGTGGCGGCGTCCAGCCAGTGCGCGTCGTCGACGACGCACAGCACCGGGTTCTCCTCCGCCGCCGTGGTGAGGATCGACAGCGTTGCCACCCCGACCAGGAACGGCTCGACCGAGGCGCCGTCCTCCTCGCCGAACGCGACGCGCAAGGCCCGCGCCTGGGGTTCGGGCAGTCCACCGCGGAGCCTGGTGACGGGCCGCAGCAACCGGTGCAGCGCCGCGAACGCCAGCGGTGCCTCGATCTCCAGACCCTGGGTGCGCAGCACGGTCACGTCGCCGGCGCCGGCAACGAGCTCGTCGAGCAGCGCCGACTTGCCGACACCGGGCTCGCCGCGGATGACCAGCGTCCCCGCGGACCCGCCGCGCGCCCCCTCGACAAGCGCCCGCAGGAGCTGCCGCTCCGGTTCGCGACCGACCATCACGCGACGAAGGTACCCGCGCCCCGCGCAGCGGTGCGCGCTCGAAACCCGGCTGTTTGACCGGGGCGACCAGGGCCGCGTGACGTGAGGCTTCACTCCATCCCGAGAAGCAAGGAGAACTGCGATGACCACCCTCACCGACCGCACGATGCGCGCGGTCCTCCAACACCGCTACGGCACCGCCGACGTCCTGCGGCTCGGCCGCGTCCCCCGTCCGGTGGTCGGCGACCATGACGTGCTCGTCGAGGTCCGCGCGGCTGGGCTGGACCGTGGCACCGAGCACCTGATCACGGGCAAGCCCTATGCCATGCGGCTCGCGTTCGGCGTGACGCGGCCGAGAAACCCGGTCCCCGGCCGCGACGTCGCCGGCACCGTCGTCGAGATCGGCGCGGCGGTCACGCGGTTCGCCGTCGGTGACGAGGTCTACGGCGTCGCTGCGGGGTCGTTCGCGCAGTACGCGGTCGCCCGAGAGTCCCGGCTCGCCCGCAAGCCCGCCAACCTCTCGTTCGCCCAGGCCGCCGTCGTCCCCGTGTCGGCCGCCACCGCGCTGCGGGCACTCGTCGACGTCGGTCGCGTCCAGGCCGGCCAGTCCGTCCTGGTGGTGGGTGCCTCCGGCGGCGTCGGGAGCTACGCCGTCCAGCTCGCGAAGGCATTCGGGGCCGAGGTCACCGGCGTCTGCAGCGCGGCGAAGGCGGACCTGGTCGCGTCGCTCGGAGCCGACCACGTCATCGACTACACCCGCGACGACTTCGCAGCCGGATCCCGCCGATACGACCTCGTCCTCGACATCGCGGGCAACCCCTCACTGAAGCGGCTCCGGCGGGCCCTGCGGCCCCGCGGGACCGCCGTGTTCGTCGGGGGCGAGAACGCCGGCGTGCTCATCGGCATGGGACGGCAGCTGCGGGGCGTGCTGCTGTCCGTCTTCGTCAGGCAGCGCCTCGCGCTCCTGACCGCGAAGGAGCGGGCCAGCGACTACGACCGCCTGACCGACCTGATCGAGGCGGGCCAGCTCGTCCCGAGCATCGACCGCACCTACCCACTTGAGGACGCGCCGCTCGCCGTCCGGCAGCTCGAGGCGGGACATGTCCGTGGCAAGGTCGCCATCACCGTCGACCGATGACAGGAGGCGTCACAGCAGGTCCATCGCTTCCCACATGGCCATTGCCAGGCCGAAGCCGCGCACGTCGGCGATCGAATCTGCCATCCGGTTCGGGGCGTACGCGAATGTCGTGCGGGCGTCCAGGTCGACGATGGCGAGGAATCCGCCGCGGCCGCCCCAGTGGAGGGTGTTCGGGTTGGGCATCATCCCGCCGGCGACGGCGAAGCCCAGGCCGAAGCGCAACGGCATGCCGAGGATGAGGTCGCGGCCCTCGACCTGGACCTCGAGCGCCCGGCGGCAGCCCGCCTCGGACAGCAGGCGCCGGCCGCCGGCCACGCCGCCGCACGCGAGTACCGCAAGAGCGGTGGCTACGGCCCGGGCGTTGCCCGTGCCGTTGACAGCCGGGATTTCGGCACCGCGCCAGGCGCGGGTGCGGGTGTCGGCGACGTCGTGGTGCGGATTGGTCTCCGCGTTGATCTGCAACGCGGTCGGGTGGACGAATGGCGACGCGTCCGACGCCGGCGGGACGAGGTCGGCCACCCGGGCGTCCTCGGCGGCCGGCAGACCGATGTGGAAGTCGGCACCCAGCGGTTCGGCGAGTTCCTCCCGGAACACCGTGCCCAGCGTGCGCCCGGTGACCCGGCGGATGACCTCACCGACCAGGTAGCCCTGGGTGAGACCGTGGTATCCGGACGCCGTACCGGGTTCCCAGAACGGCGCCTGCGCCGCCAGCAGCGCGGTCATCTTCTCCCAGTCGTACAGGTCGGTCGCACTGACCGGTTGTGCCCACCCGGACAGGCCCGACGAGTGGCTCAGCACGTGCGCAACGGTGACGCGCTCCTTGCCGTTCGCCGCGAATTCCGGCCAGTACCGCGACACCGGCGCGGCAACGTCGATTTCTCCGCGGTCGGCAACGAGCAGGGCGGTCAACGCCGTCAGGGTCTTGGTCACCGAATAGACGTTGATGATGGTGTCCCGCTGCCAGGGCCGGGTCCGGTCCGCGTCGGCGAAACCGCCCCACAGGTCGACCACTGTCTCACCGTCGACGGTCACACACACCGAGGCGCCCACCTCGGCACCGCTGGCAAACCCGTCCTCGAACACCGCGCGCATCGGCGCGAACCGGTCAGTAGCGAAGCCCTGCACGGACCGCAGTATTGTGCGCAGGCGGTGACGGCTCAAGCGAGTAACGCTACGCGAAGATCAGCATGCCTCGCGCAAGTCGGTGGGAGCGGACTCGACCACCGCTTCGAGCACCTCGCAGAGGCGGATCGCCTCGTCGAGCGGCAACCGGAACGACGCCCGGCACGTCGTACCGGCCCAGATCGAGAACACCACGAGACCGCGCTCGGGGTGCGCGCTCACCCGCATGGTGCGGTCGTCGCCGCGGTCGTCGACGAACGATTCCCCGAGCCGCGGCAGGGGCAGCAGGTCCGCCATCGATCCAGCATGACAAAGATCTCGATCCGGTAACAGGGGCAACGACCTTTCGAGGACCACCAATGCGACGAGTCGGTTGCCTGGCACTTCCGCCATAAGTTGTGGGCCGGCCGGCAGGGGCCGCTGGCCTCAGACGGCCGACGATCGGCCGATCGTGCGAGCAGTCACGCCGTGCTCAGGTGGCATGCTGATTCGCGACATGAAGCGCCAGCACGACCCAGCCGCCCGCGCCGGCCTCGGCGTGGCGTTCGGGCTGCTCGCGATCGTCACCGCGGTCGAGCTTGCCGACGGTGGCGCCGCGCACTACATCGGCCTGCTCGCGGCCGCGCCGTTCCTCGCCGCGGCGTTCGCGCCGTGGCGTGACGTGCTGGCCGTCGGCGGCGTCGCCACGGCGATCGGAATCCTGGTCGCGGTGCCGAATGACGCCGGCCCGATGCCCGCGCTGGTCATCAACGTCGTCGGGGTAGTGGTGGCGACAGTTGTCGCCGCGCTCGTCGGGTCGGTGCGCCAGCGGCAGACCGAGCGGCTGGCCGAGATGTCCAAGCTCGCGTCGGTCGCCCAGCAAGCGGTTCTGAGGCCGATCGGCGGCCAGCTCGGCTCGCTGGTGCTCGCGGGGCGCTACATCTCCGCGACTGCCGTCGCCGACATCGGCGGCGACCTGTACGAGGCGCTGGACACGCCGTTCGGCATGCGCATGATCATCGGCGACGTGCGGGGCAAGGGCCTCGACGCCGTCCGCCTCGCCAGCACCGTGCTCGGCTCGTACCGGCACGTGGCCTACGAGCGCGAGGACCTGCTCGACCTCGTCGGCGATCTCGACCGCGCGGTCGAGCGGTCCAAGGGCGACGAGGACTTCGTGACCGCCGCCTTCGTCGAGGAGCGCGGCGGCTCGATCACGATCGTCAACTGCGGGCACCCGCCGCCGCTGCTGCTCCGCCGCGGCGAGGTGACGCCGCTGGAGCCGTCCGCGTCGTCGACCCCGTTGGGCTTCCAGCCGGAAGCCTGCCCGCGCATCGAGCGCCTGGAGCCCGGCGACCGGCTGCTCTTCTACACCGACGGCCTGGCCGAGGCGCGCCGCGACGGCCAGTTCTTCCCGACCGCCGAGCGCGCCTGGGGCCTGCTCGGCCACGGCACCGTCGCCGACGGCCTCGCGAGTCTGGAGAGCGCCCTCGTCGACTGGGTTCGCGGCCGCCTGGACGACGACATCGCCCTCGTGCTGATGGAGTACGTCGGCACCAGCACCAGTCCGGCGACCGTCAACGTGCCCAGTTGGGAGTTGGGTACCGCCGAGTAGCCCGTGTGAGGTCGGTCACCGGGATGACAGACGGAGTGGTTACCCACAAGTAATATAGAGTCGTGGCTACCGCCCAGTAACCAAGGGAGCAGCGATGACTCACTTCAAGAGCAGCCTGCGCGATCAGCTGTTCAATCTCTTCGAGGTCTTCGGGGCCGACCAGTTCCTCGGCACCGAGCCGTACCCCGAGGTAGACGCGGACACCGCGCGCAGCATGCTCGCCGAGGTGGAGCGGATGGCACGCGAGGAGCTCGCGGCTTCCTTCGCGGCGGGCGACCGCAACCCGCCCGTCTACGACCCGGCGACCCACAGCGTCACGGTGACCCCGGAGTTCAAGCGCTCCTTCGAGACGTTCATCGCCGCCGAGTTCTGGCGCCTCGGCATCCCGCCGGCGCTGGGCGGCACGCCCGCCCCCCGCATGCTGTGGTGGGCGATCGCCGAACTCGTGCTGGGCGCGAACCCGGGGGTCTGGCTGTACTCGGCCGGCTCCGACTTCGCCAACGTGCTGCTCGCGGAGGGCACCGACGAGCAGAAGCAGTGGGCGAAGCTCTTCGTCGACAAGGGCTGGGGCGCCACGATGGTGCTCACCGAGCCCGACGCCGGATCCGACGTCGGCGCCGGCCGGGCCCGCGCGATCCCGCAGCCGGACGGCTCGTACCACATCGAGGGCGTGAAGCGGTTCATCACCAGCGGCGAGCACGACCTCAGCGAGAACATCATCCACTACGTGCTGGCCCGTCCGGTCGGCGTCGAGGGCGCCGGCGGACCCGGCACCAAGGGCCTGTCGCTGTTCATCGTGCCGAAGTTCCACTTCGACCCGCAGACCGGCGAGCTGGGCGAACGCAACGGCGTCTTCGCGACGAACGTCGAGAAGAAGATGGGCATCAAGGTCTCGACCACGTGCGAGATGACCTTCGGCGAGGACGGCGTGCCGGCGAAGGGCTGGCTGCTCGGCGACGTGCACGACGGCATCCGCCAGATGTTCCTGATCATCGAGAACGCCCGCATGATGGTCGGCACCAAGGCGATCGCGACGGCGTCCACCGGTTACCGCAACGCCCTCGAGTACGCCAAGAGCCGGGTCCAGGGCGCCGACCTGCTGCGGTCCACCGACAAGACGGCGCCGCGCGTCACGATCACGCATCACCCCGACGTCCGGCGCTCGCTCATGCTCCAGAAGTCCTACATCGAGGGGCTGCGCGCGCTGGTCATGTACACCGCGTCCTGGCAGGACCGGGTGGCCGTGGCACGCGAAGCCGGCGACACCGACGCGGCCGAGTTCGCCGAGAAGGTGAACGACCTGCTGCTGCCGCTGGTCAAGGGCTGCGGGTCGGAGCGGGCGTACGAGCTGCTCAGCCACGAGGCGCTGCAGACCTTCGGCGGCTCGGGCTTCCTGCAGGACTACCCGATCGAGCAGTACGTCCGCGATGCGAAGATCGACTCGCTGTACGAGGGCACCACGGCGATCCAGTCGCTGGACCTGATCTTCCGGAAGATCATCCGCAACCGCGGCGCCGCGCTGACCCACGTCGCCGGCGAGATCGCCACGTTCCTCGCGGCCGAGTCCGGCAACGGCCAGCTCAAGGAGGAGCGGCTGGCCCTCGGCGCCGCGCTCACCGACTTCCAGGCGATGATGGCGACGGTCACCGGCTGGTTCGGCGACGTCACGAACGGCGAGCCGCAGGCTCTGTACAAGGTCGGCCTGGTGAGCCGGCGGATCCTGCTGGCGCTCGGCGACCTGATCGTCGGCTGGCTGCTGCAGCGGCAGGCCGACGTCGCGCTGCAGGCGCTCGGGCGCGAGCAGAGCGCGGCGGAGAAGGCGTTCTACGAGGGCAAGGTCGCGGCCGCCCGGTTCTTCGCGCGTGAGGTGCTGCCACGCCTCGCCTCCGACCGGCGGATCGTCGAGAGCACCACCAACGAGGTGATGGACCTTCCGGAGGAGGCCTTCTAACCGAGACGCGTTCGGCCGGTGGCCCCAATGAAGGGCCGCCGGCCGAACTGCTCCCGTGAAGGCCCGCCGGCCGAACCGCCTTCAGCCCCCGGCGCGGGCGGTGTGCGACGCGGTCAGCGGCGCACTCCCGGGGCCGCAGTCGGTCCAGTCGCCGTCGATGCTGTGCAGCGCCAGCCCGGCGGTGCGCAGCCCGTCGTCGTCGACCTCGGTCCCGGGGTCGAGCACCGCCGAGATCATCGAGACGGTCGGGTTGTGGCCGACGACCACCAGCACGTCGACGTCCGGGTCGGTGGCCCGGATCAGGTCCAGCGCGGTCGCGGCGCCCGAGTGGTACAGCGCCGGCTCCATGACGACCTCCGCCGCGTCGCCCGTGTCACCGAGCGCCACCCGCACGGAGTGCCACGTTTCGCGCGTCCGCCGCGACGGCGAGCACAGCACGCGGGCGGGTCGCAGTCCGCGCGAGAGCAGCCACGCCCCGGCGGCGGCCGCGTCGGCGTGCCCCCGGGCGGTCAGCGGCCGATCGGCGTCGGCGACCCGTTCGGGGTTCGCCGCCTTGGCGTGTCTGAGCAGCACCAACGTCCGTACCGTCATCGATTTCAGCCTGCCTGATTGAGCCGCGGACCGCCGGGGTATCCCCCTCGATATCGGTTCACCATAAGACAGCGGTCGCAAACCGCGCGGTCATCCGCCGACGCGTGTCGGCCGGTGACGACAGGAGGCTGAACAAATGGGCATCGGTGGAAGCATCGCCCTGCTGGTCATCGGCGCGATCCTTGCCTTCGCCGTGAAGGACACCGACCTGGGTGGTTGGTTGGACATCAACGTCGTCGGCTGGGTTCTGATTCTCGCCGGGCTGGTGGGAATGGTCCTCACGCTGTGGGTGTGGAACTCGCGGCGTCGTCGCGTGGTCGCGGCACCGCCGGCGGCTACCGACCGGTACATCGATCCGGCGAGCAACGAGGTCGTCGAGCGCCGGTACACCGAGCGCCGGTACTAGGCACAGACGCGGAACGGCCCGGCCCGCGCGACGGGCCGGGCCGTCCGCGCGCCGGCCGC
>Ga0070664_100003777_pt1 | contig 12219 bp, 14 predicted proteins | sample KBSC73metaG_FD_65863 | JGI IMG/M metagenome (GOLD analysis project Ga0070664, IMG submission 65863) | Corn rhizosphere microbial communities from Kellogg Biological Station, Michigan, USA - KBS C7-3 metaG | ecosystem: Host-associated > Plants > Roots > Rhizosphere > Soil ... | reverse complement strand
CCTCCGTAATTCACATAACCATTACGGTATAAAATTTCGATAAAAACATCTGAAATAAGCATCGACAATAAAGGAATGATTAAGGCAAACTTTTTATCCTTTATAACTGCAGCACCAAAAATTGCCATGGCAATCTGCGGAGCGAAACCAGCTGCCCTGAAAACAGAACCAATAATAATTAACAATGCAAAAGCAAGAAAGACAGATCTATTTTGTTTCATCAAACTCAATTTGTAGCGGCAAAAATAAAGCAAGAATTAGAATTGCTCACTTTTTATTGTACAGGCACTGTAGCCCTGAATAAATTAATGCCAGACAAGGGTTTCAGTGTGATTTCACATCCGGCCCTTATAAATATACTGTCACCTTTATTTATTTCCATGTTTTGCTTTTCCGAAGTGACGTGGAGAGCACCGTCAAGCAAAAGAAAGATCTCGCCGCTTATCGTTTTAATATCCACCTCTTCTCCTTTATCCAATAAGTATTGTTGGAGTTCAAATTCTTCCGCTGGCGACAAAAAGATTTTATGATTTGACCGGGGATTGAGAATATTAGGGATGGTGGGCTCAAATTTTACGTGTTTCAACAGTTCGGCAACATCAATATGTTTGTCAGTTAAGCCGGACCGAAGCACATTATCCGAATTAGCCATGATTTCAACATTTTGCCCTTCAAGGTAAGCATGGGGCAAGCCAGCTGCCTGAAATATACCCTCCCCTTTTTTCAAACTCACAAGATTGAAAAGGTAAATCGAGAAAATGCCACGGTCATAATTTCCATCCTTGCAAAAATTCAGGGCAGCTCGTGCAGCCCAAAAATCTTCGTCTGTTTTTTGGATTGACCCATCGGTGTAACGCAGAACAATTTTTTGTATTAAGGGCCCTAGTATACCGTTCACTCTTTGCTGATCCATCAACATCACTTCTTCGTACAAACCTTTATACCCACCTGTAATAAATATTTCTTTTAAAAAAGACAATTCACTCCTGGCATTTAAAATTTTTTCAAGGTCTTCCTTTTTTTTAAACCCATGCAACAACCAAAAATCACTCAATGCCACCATTGATTCAGGTTTGTGATTTGAATCTTTGTAGTTACGGTGTGGCGCATTTAAAGCAATATTTTTTTTATTTTCCTCTTCGAAACTAATTTCTGCTGCTTTCTTTGATGGATGAACCTGGATAGAAAGCATTTGCCTTACATCAAGCACTTTAAGCAAATAAGGAAGCCCAGAAAAATTTTTGGAAACATTACTGCCTAGAATTCCATCTACGTCTGTTTTAATAAATTCGTTTAAAGGGATATTGCTGCCATTCTCAATAGAAGCTGGGTGATTACCATGAGCACCTAACCAATATTCGGCGAAGGGCTTTTTTTCTGTATTGTTAATACCTAATAGTTGAGGAATAAAATCGTATCCGCCCCACGAATAATGTTGAACAACTCCTTTCAATTTAAAAATACTTCGAGCCAAATCCATTAATTCTTATTTTCAGATAAAGATAGCAATGGCCACACACATTGATTTTGGAAAACTGGGCGAAAAGCTGGCTGTAGATTTTCTAATTGACAAAGGCTATACAATTCTGCACCATAACTGGCGCCACTCTTATTACGAAATCGATATTGTTGCTTTGAAAGATGAAGTGCCACATTTTATCGAGGTAAAGACCCGTTCTTCTAATGAATTTGGTGAGCCGGAAGAAAGTGTCAGTAAAAAAAAGATTCGTTTTCTGCTACAGGCAGCAGATGAATTTTTGTTTAAAAACCCACAATACACAAATTTTCAAATTGATATACTTTCCATTACCATCCGCAACCAGGAAGGCCCTCAATACTTTTTTATTGAAGATGTTTATTTGTAGGGTTGCTGTTGTTCAACTAAAATCTTTCCATTGATCCTTTCCATTAGTTTTTCTACCATTTTGAAAGTAGCAGGACAATGCTGTATATTTTGCTTGTGAACATGAATGTAATCTGTCATTTTCTTTTTAGTGAGGTGAGGGAACTCAGCGCAATCTTTAGGTCTCACTTCATATATCGAACAAAAATTTGTTTTCAAATCAAGAAACTGGCAAGGTGTATTCACATTCATCCAATCACCATCCTTTGCCTTATACAACCATTTTTCCTTGAACTGGGTGATGGTCATATTCAAATGTTTTGAAATTCGCTGTAGATCCTTAAAAGTGTAGGTAGGTGTCATGGTACGACAACAATTACTACAGGCGAGGCAATCAGTTTCTTTCCAAACTTCTTTGTCGATAGCATCTGCAAAACCGTCTAAATTTTTAGGAGGGTTGTTTTCAACCTTTGTAAGGAAGCGACGAAATTTTGAACGGTGTTCTAAGACAGTCGCAGCAAATCTTTTTCGATAAGACATAGAAACAGGTTAGTAACCGAAGGTAAAAGAATTTTGAAAGGAAATGCCTTGAACCTATTTTTGTTTCAACTATTTTTTATGAAAAATTTTTTATTGCTAGTTTCCTCCGCCGTTTTCTTTGCTTCCTGCAGTAACAGCTCAAACTCGGTTAAAACATTTTGCGATACAACCTGCTCTAATGATACCCTTAGATTTAGCGGTGATGACCCTAAGCTGCAACAATCTTTGACTGTTTCAATAAATAACTGCAAGCCTGATACAATTGCATATACATACCAGGGACTGGCAAGTAAACGAAAAATTCTTTTTAATGAATATGCACCGGATGATATTCGCATCAATCAATCAAACATCGAGGTGGCTTTCCAGGATACGTCTGCCGCGTGGTTATCGTTCAATGATTGTTTTACAGGCAGGGGATATTTGGTTGAATTACCCTACCGCAGTGGAAAACAAACCATCCATACCTCTGCAGCGCTGAACCGTTTCGACAAAAAATTTTCGATCGACCCCGACCTTAGGGCATACACCGATCGCGGAAATATTTTTATAGTGAATGTTGTTAACGGCAAAACGGCACAAATGACATTTAAAGAAAACTATGCGACCATGGACTTTAATGATGTTCATAAAACCCTTGACAGCATTAATGTTACCAAAACCAGGGTCTACGTGAAACTGTTGAAAGATGGACAGGAAGTGCCCATTGAAAAAAATGTCAGCTTATAATCGATGAACATGAAGGTCTCATGATATGAATAGTTACAAACCGTAACCTGTTTCTTTTAAATTGTGACCAAAGTTTCATTTTTTAAAACCTTTATCATTTGTGTGGGAACCTTATAAAAAAGGATTCAAAGCATATTTGCAGCTAGAGCGTTCTTTGTCGCACAATTCTATCGAAGCTTACCTTAACGATATAGAAAAGCTTACTATCTATTTGCAGGCACAGGGTGAATTGAAAAATCCTGCTGAATTAAAACTGCCCGATCTGCAAAAATTTGTTCAATGGGTGGCTCAACTTGGCATGACGGCTACTTCACAAGCAAGGATCATTTCAGGTATCCGAACATTTTATAAATATTGTTTGCTTGAAGATATTTCTCCAGTAGACCCAACGACATTGTTGGAAGCTCCTAAGTTAAAAAGAGCACTTCCCGATTTTTTAAGTTTTGAAGAAATTGAAAATATTCTTGGACAGATTGATGTTAGTACTCCTGAAGGAACACGTAATAAAGCTATTTTAGAAACCATGTACAGCTGTGGCTTACGGGTAAGTGAGGTGGTCAACTTAAAGCTTTCACAACTTTATCTTGATGTAGGTTTTATCAGGGTTCTGGGTAAAGGAAATAAAGAGAGGTTGGTTCCAATCGGTGGAAGTGCCATCAAATTCATTAACATTTATAGAAGCAACATTCGTGTTCATCAACCCATTCAACCAGGTGAAGAAGACATTCTTTTCCTGAACCGCAGAGGAAAGCGATTAACAAGAGTGATGATATTTTTAATTATAAAAGACCTTGTAAAAAAGGCCGGCATCAAAAAGAATATTTCACCTCACACTTTTCGTCATTCCTTTGCCACTCACCTGGTAGAAGGTGGTGCAGACCTGCGTGCCGTTCAGGAAATGCTGGGCCATGAAAGCATCACCACAACTGAGATCTACACCCACCTTGATAGAGAATTCTTAAGAAAGACGCTGGAAAAATTTCATCCTGCGTTTAAATAACTATTGAACAATTATTTTTTCAGAATAAGAAGCTGCTGTTTTTTTATTAAACAAACGAACGAAATAGGTTCCTGCAGCAACATCTTTTAATAACAAAGTGGCAATTTTATTTTTATCGTCAACATCCTGTTCATCTGTTTGGATAATTTCTCCACTTAAATTGATAATTGAAATTTTGTAGTTACCTGCCTTCAACTTTTTAAAGTCAACCTGGATATATGTATTTCCTTTGGCAGGATTTGGATAAACTGAAAATTTTTTAAATGCAGTATCAATGACCTTTTTGATTGCAGGAATCGGTTTTGATTTTTTCCTTATAGCATATCCAACTATGGCAATGTCACCAGAAAGTGCAACATCACTTTTTTCAAACGTCACAATTAAATTTACCATTTGGTCTTTTATTTCCAGTTCTTTTGAATTGTATCCCACTGCAGAAAACACCAATGTTGAATTGGGAGGAGCCGTCAATTCAAACTTTCCATCTCCGTCAGACTGAGTTCCAATTTGGCTATTCTTAATTATTATTGTTGCGAAGGCAACTTTATTTCCATCCGCATCAACTATTTGACCACTTATTGTTTTTGAGCTAGCACCTTTTTCCGGTGACCTTGTTGAAACAAAGCCCATTGTTTGTGTACAATATGTGGTGTCGCCAACTACTCTTGTTTTCTGAGCGTTTGATTTCATTGAAACCAAAAATGCTGGCAAAGCAAATTGGAAAAAGTACTTAACCCACGGAATTCTTTTTTTCGGCAATTGAATGTCCTTATTTAATTGGTTTTGGTAAAAATGACCACACACTGAACCAATTGGTCTCTTAAAAAATTCGGCAATTTGCCTGTCACTCATTTCGGTAAAATCAATCACTGTTTTTTGACAGGAAGCACAGAATTTTCCTTTTTCTGAAGGCTTCATTGAGTCCCAAATCTCATGGCATGGCCTGGGAATGGACAATTGTATTTTTTTCATACCAAAAATTTATTGAACGATTAATTTTTGAGTAATGGCTTTTTGAGATTTACTGTCGTAAATCCGAACGAAATAACAGCCGGGAATAGCATGACTTAAGTGAATAACCGGATTTGCATTTTCTTGATAGAGCATGATTGTTTGGACCGTTTGCCCTGAGGCATTAATAAGGTCTGCTTTACCAGAAACTGGTTGCATTAAATTTAATGCAACCGTTCCAGCTCTACTAACAGGGTTAGGGCACAAAGAAAATAATGTATGTGTGGATTCTTGTTTTTGCCCGGTGAAACTCTTTACATATGTAACACCAAAAAAACAACGAACTCGTCTAGCCATAAGTTCACTTTCGATAAATACAGTATCCATGGCTTCATATTTCTTCTGCATTTTAATTACATGGTCGAAGGCAGCTTTTGAAATTTTAACTGTCTTCGTTTGATATCCAATACAGCTAATTTCCATTGAATATGCTTCCGCAAGATTAAAAGAGCCCAGGTCAATCTCCCCTTTTTGATCAGCATTAAGCACAAGCGATTGCTTAAGTTTATTATTTGATAGAATGTTTACCGTAGCCCCCGGCAATACCTTCTTACTATCTGCGTCTAAAACAATCAGGTGATTACTTCTTTTTGTTGTGATAATTATTACACCCCTCATTGCTCTGCAACCATATATAGCCGTTGCAACTGAATTTTTTAAAACATCAATGCGTAAGATATCGTTCGGATCTATTTTGCTGAGATCAAATGAATCAATAGCTATTCCATCTAACACCAACAAAGGTTGATCTGCAGTCGTTATTGCAGTACAACACCTAAAGACTATTCTGTCGGAACCCGCTCCTGCATTAGAAATTCTCACCCCAGGAAGCGTGTCGATGTCAGAAGCTAAAGCCTTCCCCGAAATGCATAGAAAGAGGAGTATACATCTTCTCATAAATGTGGTTTATAATCCAGATGCAGCATTTTAACAGATTGCACATGCCTTTCTAAAAATTTTTTCTTCTTACTTTAGAACATTGGCTTTTTTGAAAAACATATCGTCTGGCAAATTGAGCGATGCAGAACTGGTTTTGGCTTATAAACAGTCAGGTGACGTTAACCTGGTTGGCGCGTTGTACCAGGGATACATGGACCTCGTTTATGGCGTTTGCCTGAAGTATTTAAAAAACCCGGAAAACGCACAGGATTCCGTCATCTCTATTTTCGAGGAATTGGTAACCAAACTTCAAAAGCATGACATAGATAATTTTAAGGCGTGGCTTTACACCCTGGCAAAGAACCATTGCCTGATGCGGCTTCGTTCCGAAAAAAGACAAATTGTTGTCAACGTTGATGTTGAACTTATGCAATCGGAAGAAAATGTGCATCTGAATGGCGAACTGGAAAAGGAAGAGAATTTTAAAAAACTGGATTACTGCCTTGGCCAGTTGCAGGAAGAACAAAGAAAAGTGATAGAGCTTTTTTACATTCAAGGCAAATGTTATAATGAAATAGCAGAACTGACGGGTATGGAATGGAATCAGGTTAGAAGTTATATCCAAAATGGCAGACGAAATTTGAAACTATGCATGGACAGTCAGAAAACACAAACAATCGTTGAGAATGACCTCATCAAAAAATAACGGTTTTACAGCAATTGATATTGAGAGGTATCACACCGGCAAAATGTCGCCGCAAGAAAGGCATGCGCTTGAAAAAGCTGCACTGGATGATCCATTCCTGGCCGATGCACTGGAAGGTTATTCTTTTACGGCTACTCCTGTCGAAGATCTGGCTAAAATTCAATCCACTCTTGACGAAAAACTCAATAGAAGAAAAGTTGTTCCAATTTTTGAAAAATATAAATGGATTAGCGTAGCTGCAATTGTTTTAATTATTGCCGGAGGCGGTTGGCTCGCGTACAGCATTTCTGAATCAGGAAAATCCACGGACATCGCTGTACAGCGTGAGAAAGATTCTTCTGCAAAAAGTAACTATACAAGGCCAAATGAAACAGTTTCATCGGACAGCACAAGTTCTCCCAGTTTGGCAAACGAACAACCGCCTTCAATCAACTCCGAAAAAACAAACTCAGATGCAAACGCAACAAAAAATAACCATTCCGAAACCAGTCCAAAAAAACACGTAAACAGCGATAAAGAAATTACAACTAGTAAAAAAGAAGTTGTACAGGAGGTTACAGCTCCTGCAGTAATTCAAAACGAAGTGGCTGGCAATAATAGTTTTGCCAATGTGGAACAAAAAAAACTGGCAAACAATAAAACCAGTTCCCCGGACGCCAGGACTAAGGCTTCTTCAGAGGATATTCCTACCCGGGCACCTGCCCTTAAGGATATGGCTGCAGCAAAAACTGCTGCCACCGGCAAGGCCAATGGTGTTAATGACACCATTAAAAATATGAATGTTGTTCTTCAGCCCTTACCTATGGATTCTACTTCATTACAAGCAGTTGTGATTGGTTATGGAAAACAAAAAAAATCGGCAGAAAAATATCCCCGGGTAATCATAGACACTTTAGAACCAGCCGAAGGTTATGTAAAATTTGATGACTACATTACCAGCAACCTGAAAGCCCCCGAAGAACTCAAAATCAAATCGCTTTCCGGCGAAGTGCAACTTGCTTTTGACGTTGATAAAAATGGTCAGCCCGTAAACATTACTGTAGTAAAATCGCTTTGCCAAACCTGTGATGAAGAGGCCATTCGTTTACTGAAAGAAGGGCCAAAATGGAAGAAAAAGAAAAACAAGAAGGGCAAGCTCACAATCAGGTTCTGATAACAACTTCACAGACCAATGCATATATAAAAAATGTCGGTGGTTACCTGATGAAAACTGTAATGCAAGTTAGTTTAGTTAGTACTTATAGCCGACAATAGTTTCACCAAAATTTGAAGTGAATGTCTTTCATTACATTTGTTCAAAACCTACGTTATATGTTCAATAAATTCGTTTTATTTAGCTTTTTTTGTTTTGCTGTTGTGTGTGCAGATGCACAAACCATTAAAACTCCTCAGCCGAGTCCTACCCAAACCCTAAAACAGGATTTTGGTATTTCGTCAATCGATCTAATTTATTCCAGGCCGGGTATGAAGGGAAGAAAAATTTTTGGTGATCTTGTACCATATGGGAAAGTTTGGCGTACGGGTGCCAACTCGGCTACACGCATCAAATTTTCTGACGATGTAACCATTGGTGGTCAATTATTAAAAGCGGGTGAATATGCCGTCTATACCGTGCCCGGCGAAAAAGAGTGGGAGTTCATTATCAATAAAGGTTCGGCTAACTGGGGCACTGAATATAAACAGGAAGATGACATTATGAGAGTGAAGGCAACACCTGTAAAACTGGACCAAACAATAGAATCGTTTACAATGCAATTTGCCAATATCAAATCCAATAGCGCCGATTTGCAATTGATGTGGGACAAAACAATGGTATCGGTTCCGATTACTACTGATATCGACAAGAAAATAATGGCACAAATTGATGCAGCAATGAATAAAGACAATCGTCCTTATTTCCAGGCAGCAATGTATTATTTAGAAACAGGAAAGGATTTAAACCAGGCTTTGGTATGGTTCGACAAAGCTATCCAGCAAAACCAAACTGCTTATTGGATATATCATCAAAAAGCGAATACGCTTGCCAAGCTCGGGAAAAAAGCAGAAGCTAAAACTACTGCCCAAAAATCAATGGATCTTGCCAAAACGGCAAACAATGCGGATTATGTGAAACTCAATGAAAAATTAATTGCGAGCCTTAACTAGTTTTAGAATCATCAACAGAAAGGAGAATGTCATTAGATGTTCTCCTTTTTTATTGATTATTGGTGTATAACTCAACACCAAATCGGGCCCGGCAGCCAGACAACGTTAATTCATTTTCATCTTTAAGATTTCATACGTTACCGATCCCGACTTATACCTGGAACTCCTTTCGATGCAGAGTAAAAGATGACACTGTCGGCGGTAATTTTTTTCAGGCAATAAAGTGTTGAATCAGCAAAATTATTAAGGTCTATGAATGAATAATCTGCAGAGTTGTTTTCTGTAGTTTTAGGTTCTACTATACCAATTGAAACGAATGGTTTCATCTTTTCATGCTTACGCATTACTTCGAAGCGAACCGGGTGCAATTCACTTTCAGTATGCCAGGAAATTATCACCCTTTCACCACTCAGCCGACGGACATTGAATTCTGATACATTGTAGTCAGAACTGAACGAACTGGTATTTTCGGAAAGGAATTTTGACTGCACTGAATTAGGAACATTCCAAAAAAAGGAGAAGCCATAAAAAAAGATTCCTGTTACAAAATGTGACCGCATATAGCTTGAGTTTAGTGTGTTTGCTACATGTGCATCAACATCTTAAAAGGAACAGATTACTATAAAGCTATGATGAATCATATGAAAAACTTGACCGCTCATGTAGTTATTGTGATCATTATCAATTAATTCAAATCTCAGCTAAATTGTTAGGTGACTTTTTCTGTCTATGATTACATTCACCAATAAACTAAAAAAGATCACACCAAAGGCTCCAATGGGGTTAAGCCAAAGAAATCCGAGTTTAAAATTTGCAGCAGGAATTTTGGTAAGAATAAATACCAATAATACGAGAGCCTCAGCAAAAAGGGCCCCGATGAATACAGCATTTCCGTTCCGTATTCTTTTAAAGAAGAAGGCAACAAGAAACACCCCGAGTATCACACCATAAAATAAAGAACCAAGAATATTGACGGCTTCAATTAAACTGTTACCAATATTGTAAGTAAACATAGCCACTACAATACAAAAAACGCCCCACGCCAATGTATACCATTGCGAAATGCGGTATTCATCACTGGGTTTAATTTCTTTTTTTGAAAAGCGACGATGAAAATCTACCATTGAACATGAAGCCAGGGAGTTTAATGCAGCGGCAATACTTCCCCAGGATGCCAAAAAAATAATGGCTATTAACAATCCGACCAATCCCTTCGGTAAATAAGTAACAACGAACTTCAAAAAAATATAGTTTGTATCATTGTTGTCACCCCCGGCATTATTGATCCATTGCTTTACCTGTTTGCGAATAGAGTCACTTTTTGTTTGCAACAATTTTAATTCATCTGCTTTATTATTTATTGCGTCCCTGTTGTTTGAATCAAGGGCATATGAAAAGGCCATAACCACTTTTTGTTTTTTCAAACCCAGTTCATCATAGGCTTTTTGTGCTTTTGAAAAAGAATCCTTGTAAACTGAACTGTTCTGAAGCCTTGTAAGTTGTTTACTATTAAAAAATATCGGTGCCTGGTTAAATAAGTAAAAAGCAAAAACCAGCGTTCCTATCAGCAAGATCAAAAACTGCATCGGAACTTTTACAAGACCATTCATTAATAATCCTAAACGGCTTTCGGTAACCGATCTCGCCGTTAAATACCTTCCAACCTGCGATTGGTCAGCGCCGAAATACGAAAGTGCCAGAAAAAAACCTCCAACAATACCGCTAAACAAATTATACTGATCGCTCCAATTAAAACCATTTTTGGAAAGACCAGTGGTAATCACGTTCATTCTGCCGAGTTTACCGCTGACATACATGGCATCAGAAAATCCGACATGTGCTGGCAACATTCTCACTACCATATATGCAGCCAAAAACATTCCTGTAAAAATGATGATGAGTTGTAATTGCTGTGTATATGCAACTGCTTTTGCGCCACCGCTAACGGTATAAATTATCAGCAAACCTCCCATGAAAATGTTAGTGGAGTATATATTCCATCCAAACAAAGAGGAAAGAATGATTGATGGAGCAAACACACTGATACCGGTTGATAATCCCCTTTGTAATAAAAACAAAAATGAAGTCAGTATTCTCGTTTTGCCATTAAAGCGGTTTTCCAAATACTCGTAAGCGGTATATACCTTCAGTTTATGAAAGATGGGCACGAAAAATATGCAAACGACAATCATGGCAAGTGGTAATCCAAAATAATATTGCACGAAACGCATTCCGTCCGTATATGCCTGGCCAGGGGCTGATATGAAAGTAATGGCACTGGCCTGTGTGCCCATAATACTCAGGAGAATTAAGCCCCAGTGCATGCTTCTATTAGAGAGAAAGTAGCCTTCAAGATTATGGCTTGTACGACTTCTGTAAACACCGTAAATGATGACTGCAACCAGGCTTATAGCAAGTACAATCCAATCGAGTTGGCTCATGCAAACGTTTTGGTCAACCAATAAAAAAGAACAATCAGCAAAATAAGAAAACCGATTACCAGCACATACCAGGTCGTCCAGTTTTTAAATAAAGGAACTTTATGTTTTTGATCATCCATAATTTCTCGCAGCGACCGCAGCGGAGCCACGACGCAAAGTTTTAAAGTCTATTAGCTATTCTGTGAATGCCATCTTTTAAATAAACAACATTAAAATTTATCAAAAGACCAAGTTTTAAATTCGTAAGCTTTAGATAAGTTAGCAGTTGTTTATAATGAATATCAGCTAAAGCCTCAATACTTTTTAGTTCAATGATTAATTTGTTGTCTAAAATAGCATCTGCTCTAAAACCGGCTTCTAATTTTATTGTTTCGTGAACTAACGGAATAGAATGTTGCCGAACGAATGGAATATTTGTTTTTGCCCACTCATAACAAAAAATTTCTTCATAAACAGATTCAAACAAAACCCGGTCCATATTGCTTATGTATCTTAAAGCAAATGTCCAATGTTATTGTTGCCAGTTCGTTTTCCGTCATGCGCCGCGTTCTTTGCTACTTTGCGATCGTTGCGTGAAATTATCTTCTTCTCAACAAACTAGATCCCAACAATCCCAACACCAATCCAATGATCAATCCAAGCCTTACGTTTCTTAAAAAAATTCCAATGACCAACGCAAGAACAATCACTAGCCCAAATGAAATAAATCCCCTGGCCTGGTCTGGCTTTCTTTCAGCCATTAAAATTCTTTTTTCCTGTTTAAAGCGATAATATTGGCCAACAAACGATACGCACCCGGTACGCCGGCAGGCAATTCTCTGAAAAATACCAGCCCCGTATACGTAAAATAGCCCTTCCCATATTTTGCGGTGATTAATGCACCGTCGTCAGGCGACTCACCAGGATCATTCATCCGTAAAATAGG
>Ga0070664_100003773_pt1 | contig 12222 bp, 9 predicted proteins | sample KBSC73metaG_FD_65863 | JGI IMG/M metagenome (GOLD analysis project Ga0070664, IMG submission 65863) | Corn rhizosphere microbial communities from Kellogg Biological Station, Michigan, USA - KBS C7-3 metaG | ecosystem: Host-associated > Plants > Roots > Rhizosphere > Soil ... | reverse complement strand
CGGTCACCGGCCTGCGAGCGGTGCGTGGTGCGGGAGCTGTGTCCGCGGATCGGCGTCGCCAAGGCGAAGGCCACGGTGGTGAAGGGCGCGCGGCCGCCCAGGCGCGCGGCGGTCGTCCCTCCCCGCCCCCGCCGCACTGGCACCCGGCGCAGCCGCCCGTCGAGCCGCTGAGCGGTCCAGGCCCGAGGCTGGCCGACCCGAGCGGGCCCGGTCGGAGGCGGTCCGGCTGAGCAGCGCTGCGCGGGAGAGCTTCCGCTCAGAACGCGGTGGTGGGGCTCTGCACCACCTCGGCGCGCGTCTGCTTCCGGCGCTTCGCCCGGCGCCGCATCGACAGGCGCTGCAGCACCGGCAAGTAGTCCACGTACAGCCGGCCGTCGAGATGGTCGATCTCGTGCTGGGCCGCGGTGGCGAGGAGCCCCTCGCAGCGGAGCCGCTGCAGCTGCCCGTCGACGTCGAGGAACTCGACCGTGGCGATGGCCGGCCGCTGCACGTCCTCGGCCTCGCCGGGGATGGACAGGCAACCCTCGCGATACACCGAGAGCCCACCCTCGGTGGCCACGATGCGCGGGTTGATCATCGCCACCGGCTGCACCTCCGGCTGCCGGGGCCGGGTGTCGAGGACCAGGACCCGCTGGAGCACGCCGATCTGCGGCGCAGCGAGACCCACGCCGGGCGCGGCGTACATGGTCTCGAACATGTCGTTCACCAGCGCGCGGATCGAGGCGTCGACCGCCTCGACCGGAAGGGCACGGCGCCGGAGGACGGGATCGGGCCAGAGGCGAATCTCGCGAATCATCGCCCTCGGTCTAGTCGCCGGGTGCGGCACGCGCAATCGAGTCACTCCCCCAGTGAGCGCGCGTAGGCATTTCGGAGCGCGTCATCGGACAGCGCGCGCGCCGCCTCGGAGAGGAGCGCCTGCATCCGCTCGGCCCGGACCTGGACCCGAGGGTCTGGATGACCCGACCAGCGCAGCGGGTCGTACTCCGCCGACAGCCGGGCGAAGGCACGGGTCACCTCGTCGGTCCCCGCGTTGCGAGGCAGCCCCAGCACGGTGAAGTAGTCGGCGTCCTCCACCTGCGCCCAGCGCGCCTCGAGCCGCGCGGCGGCCACCTCCACCGTCTCCGCCCGAGCCTCTTCCTGCGAGGGCGGCCGGAGCTCGATCCAGCCCAGCGCCACGGCCACGGCCAGCGCCTTGCGGCCCGGATCCCGGGACACGCCGGTGGCCAGCAGCAGCTGCTGCACCGTGCGCTGGCCGTCGATCCCCTCCAGCAGCCGCCGCTCGCGGTCACCGAGAGCCAGGCCCTGCGGGTCCACGCGGCGCAGCATCCTGGGAACCGCCCGCAGCGAGGGAACGAGCCGCTCCACCTCCTCCGCCGGCAGGCCGCGCCGCACGCCCTCCGCGGCGAGGGCCGAGAGCGGACGCACCGCCGCCCGCCTTCCCTCCGGCGGGGGCGTGTCGGCGCTGAGCCGGTAGAACGACACTGGCTCGCTGAACGCCTCCAGCGCCCGGGCCTCGGTCAGCCGCTGCAGGAAGGGCACCAGCTCGGCGTCGGTGATCAGCTTGCGGCGGAGCAGCTCCTGGATGAGCTCGGGCTCGCCGAGCCGGAGGATGCGCAGCTCGCGGTCCGCAGCGGCGTCCACCAGCCCGTCGCGGATCGCGTGGTCGAGGACCGACTCGGTCGACACGGTACTCGCCGCTGCGGCCAGCTCGCCCTCCTCGAGCCAAAGCACCCGCAGCGCATCCGCGGAGCGGAGCTCGAGCCTCGCCGTCGCCCGACCGCCCTCGAGCCGGAAGAGGAGTGCCGCCAGATCCTCCAGCGTCACCCGCCCAGCGTCGGCAACCGCCCAGCGAGCACGCTCCGTCTCCCGGCGCGCGGCCTCCGCCGCCTCGGCCTCGGCCTGGGCCCGGACCTCCGCCTGCCGCCGCTCCTCGTCGGCGCGGGCACGGCGGTCCGCGCTCTCGCGAATCTGCTCGGTCTCCGCTCGTGCGCCCTGGAGCTCCTGGCGCAGCCGGGCCACCTCTTCTGCCGCACCCCGGGCGGCCTCCTCGGCCTCGACCCGTGCCGTGGATTGCTGCGCGACACGGATCTCCGCCTCCGCCATCCTCCCGCGCCCCTGGTCCAGCTCCTCGCGCAGTCGGCGAACCTCGGTCCTCAGATCCAGCAGCTCGCGGCGGAGCTCGTCCCCCTGCGTGCGCTCGGTCTGCACCCACGCCTCGGCCCGCCGCCGCGCCTCCACCGCTGCCCGCTCCTCGGCGGCCAGCCGCGCGGCGAGCTCGGTCGCCTCCCGCTCCAGCGACTGGCTCGCCTCGGACAGCGTGACGTTGGCCGCGCTCGCCTCGGAGAGTGCCGCCCGGAGCCGTTCCAGCTCCACCGCGCGCGCCTGGAGCTCGCGCCCGAGCCGGTCGATGTCCGCCTGCGAGCGGGCCTCGAGTGCGAGTCGGGCGTTGGTCTCGGATTCGGCGCGCGCCTCCGCCTCGCGCAGGGTGGTGGCCAGCAGCTCGGCCTCGGCCACCCCGGTCGCCTGCGCCGATTCCACCGCCGCCCGCGCCGCGGACGCACGCTCCCGCTCGCGGAGCAGAGCCCGCTCCAGCTCCGCCCGGGCGGACTCCGCTGCCTCGTGGGCGGTCCGTGACCCCTCCGCTTGCACGCGCGCACTCTCCGCCTCGGCCCGCGCGGCGACGGCGTCCGCTCGCGCCGCGTCCGCCTCGGCGCGAGCCGCCACCGCATCGGCCCGCGCGGTTTCGGCCCGGGTCCGGGCCTCGTCGGCGTCGATCCGTGCGGTCAATGCCGTCGCCGAGGCCTCGCGAGCGTCGCGCGTCCGGGCCTCGGCGAGCGCCTCGGCCTCGGCCCGAAGCCGCCGTGCTTCCTCCAGCGCCTGCTCCGCCGCCCGGGCCTGCTCCTCGCGGGCGCGCGCCTCCCAGGCGATGTCCTCCAGCAGCGCCGAGGCGCTCGAGTCGACCTTCCCCGCGGGCGCCAGCCGGTCATCGGTCGTTGCGCTCCACGCACCCGCGGCAACGGCGAGCATCGGGGAGGTGTGCTCCAGCTCGGGCTGGAGGTCGGAGACGACCGCCGGCGGCTCCTCCGGTGTGACGAGCACCTCGTCCTCGCCGAAGAGCACCGGCTCGGGTTCCGGCTCGGCCTCGAGCAGCGGGCCGGCGTCGAAGGCCTCGACCTGGTCGGGCGCCGGAAGGGGGACCGCGACCGGCGCGAGCTGGGCCGGGTCCAGAACCGGCTCCAGAACCGGTTCGTACCCCGACGACAGCATCGGCCCCGTCGGAGACTCCCAGTCCAGGTCCATCGTCTCCGGACCCACCGCGATGGGAATGGACGCGCTCCCGCTCCCGAACATGTCGGTCACCGGCTCGTCGGTCGGTGGGTCCGCGGACAGCGCCTGGTCCACCGCCTGGAGCAGCGTCTCCGCCCGGAAGGGGGTCGGGAGCACCGACCCCCGGTGCCCATCCACCATCCGCCCGAGCAGCAGGATCCGCAGCCGCGCGGTCTCGGGGCGGGCGTGCAATTCCTGAAGCAACGCCGCCCCCCGCCCGCTCTCCACCCCCGGCGCCAGGAGCACCAGAGCCGGCTGGAGCGTCGCGGCCGCGGTGAGCGCATCGGCCGCCGAGGTGGCCAGCTCCACCGTGTGCCCCGCGCGAACCAGCGTGCGGCGCACGAGCGCGATGGTGGCCAGGTCGTCGTGGACGAGGAGGAGTGGGAACGCCACGGTCTCTTCGGGACTCGGGTCGCTAGCCTACAGCATCGCCCCCGGGTCCACGTCGAGGACCACCCGCACCGCCCCGGGAAGCACCTCGAGGTCGCGCTCCAGCTGATCCAGCAACGGGCCCAGCAGGGCCTGCCGCGGCGCCTTCAGAAGCAGCTGCCACCGGCTCTTGCCCCGGAGCCGGGCGAGCGGGGCAGGAGCCGGACCGAGGAGCCGGACGCCGGTGGCCGGACCTGGCAGAAGCACGGCCAGCCGGTCGCCCAGCTTCCGGGCCACGGCGGCCGTCTCCCCCGGGTCCTGGCCCTCGATGCGCACCGCCACCAGCCGGCTGAATGGAGGCCACGCCAGCGCCTCGCGCCAGGCCAGCTCGTGCTCCGCGAAGCCGTCGTAGTCGTGCGCCGGAACCCGCGCGACGGCATCGGCCTCGGGGTTCCAGGTCTGCACCAGGACCCGTCCCGGCTCCTTCCCCCTCCCCGCCCGGCCGGACACCTGCGTCACCAGCTGGAAGGTGCGCTCGGCGGCGCGGAAGTCGGGAAGGAGGAGCCCGGTGTCCGCCGAGACGACGCACACCAGCGTCACGCCGGGGAAGTCGTGCCCCTTGGCCACCATCTGGGTGCCCACCAGCACGTCGATCTCCCCGCGGGCAAAGCGCGACAGGAGCTCGGTGAGCCGCTCGGCAGTGGTGGCGGCGTCCCGGTCGAGGCGGGCGACGCGCGCGGACGGGAATCGCTCGGCGACCTCGGTCTCGATGCGCTCGGTGCCGGCGCCCACCGGCACCAGCGGACCGCCACACCCCGGGCAGCGGTCCGGGACGGGCCTGGCCTCGCCGCAGTAGTGGCACTGGAGGTTCCGCCCCCGGAGGTGGAAGGTGAGCGAGACGTCACAGCGGCTGCAGGGCACCCCCTGACCGCACGCCTCGCAAACCACCGCCGTCGAGTGCCCGCGCCGGTTGAGGAACAGGATGGCCTGCTGTCCGCGGCCGAGCGCCTCCCCCAGCGCGTTCACCATCGGCGGGGAGAGCGCAGGTGGCTGCTCCGGCGTCCCCGTCGGTCGCGGTCGGACCCGGCGGAGGTCCACCAGCTCGACGCTTGGCATCGGCCGGTCGTCCACCCGCGCCGGCAGGCGGAGACGGCGGTAGCGCCCGCGGCGCGCGTTCTCCACCGTCTCCAGCGAGGGTGTCGCCGAGCCGAGCACCACCGTGGCCCCGGCCTGCTTGGCGCGGACCACCGCCAGGTCCCGGGCCTGGTAGCGGAGCTTCTCGTCCTGCTTGAACGAGGGATCGTGCTCCTCGTCCACCACGAGGAGCGCCAGGTCTCGCACCGGCGCGAACACCGCCGAGCGCACGCCCACCGCCAGTCGGACCGTGCCCGCGCGGAGGGCCTTCCAGTGGAGGAGCCGCTCCCGGTCTCGCAATCCGCTGTGGAGCACTGCCACCCCGCTCCCGAAGCGGCTCCGGAAGCGGCCCACCAGCTGCGGGGTGAGGGCGATCTCCGGCACCAGCACCAGCGCTCCCCCACCCCGGGCAAGGGCGTGCTCCGCGGCCTGGAGGTACACCTCGGTCTTCCCGCTCCCGGTGACGCCCTGGAGGAGGAAGGGCTGGAAGCCGCCGGCGTCGAGCGCGCGCTGCAGCTCGCCCAGTGCCGCGGCCTGCGCCTCGGTGAGCTGCTCCGGACGGGCGAGCCCCAGCCCCTCGGCGACGGTGGGCTCGAGCGCGCGTTCCTCCACCTGAACCCATCCGCGCGCCACGAGCCGCTGCACGGCGGCGCGTGCGCCGGGGACGGCGCGGCCCAGCTCATCGAGCTCGGCTCGACCGCCCACGGCGAGGAGGTACCCGAGGGCCGCCGCCTGCGCCGGCGCCCGCCGCAGCGTGTCCACCGACGGCGAGCCAACCACCACCACCGACCGCACCACGTCGGGGCTCGGTTCCGGCCCCTCCGAGGGATCCGTCAGGCCGGGAGGGAGGGCCGCCCGGAGCGCCTCTCCGAGCGGATGGCGGTAGTAGGCGGCCGCGAACTCCACCAGCGCCAGCACGTCGTCCGGCAGCGCCGGGACGTCCTCCAGGAGCGCCGAGACGGGCTTCAGCGTCCCGCCGCCCTCCGGTGGGCGACCCGGGCCGAGGTAGAAGCCCAGCGCCCTCCCCCGTCCGAAAGGAACCAGGATGCGTTGCCCGCGCCTGAGCCGTCCCTCGAGCTCCGGCGGGACGAGGTAGGTGAACGGACCCTTCACCGGGCGCCCCACCGCGACCGAGGCCAGCTCCTCCACGAGCCGTCGCTCAGAAGAGGCGGTCCGGGACGTTCGCCCGCGGGTCGCCGGAGAGGGTGGTGAAGCGGGCCTGTCGCTCGCCGTTGCGCGAGACCTCGACCACCCGGGGGAACCAGTCCCCGGCCGGCGAGTTGTAGTCCACGAAGCGCACGTCCCACTGGGTCCCGCCCTCGCTCCAGCGCATGCGCGCGGGGAGCCAGCTGTCCTTGAACACCCAGAACTGCGCGTCCGCGTCCTTCTGGCCGCCAACCACGTAGGCCACCTGGCCGCCGAAGCGGGCCAGCCACGAGGCGCCGGTGTTGACGCCGCGCTTGCGGAGGTGCGTCTCCAGCTCCGTCCGACCGTCGCCCGCGCTGCGAGCTCCGAAGAGCGCGCACACCTCCCCCAGTCCCACGCCCAGCGCCGCCACGGACGGACCCTCGTTCTTGAGCTGGCCGCCGGACTGCACCACCGCGAGCTTGCCGGTCTCCGGCCCGCTCGTCTCCAGACGGCAGCGACCGGGCAGCTTGAGATAGACCCGGGCATCGGACTGTAGATCTCCCTGGCCGCCGGCATCCGACGAGGCGCCACCGGAGAGCATGAGCGTCCCGTCCACGCGAGCGTTGCTGATGCGCTGCTCGTCCCTTCCGGTCAGGAGGTGCCGGAAGATGGCACCGGGCGCCGGGACGTAGGCCAGCGCGGTCCGGACGGCGAGCACGCTCAGGAGGAGAATGGGCAGACGAAGGCGGCGCACGGGGGCGGAGGACTGTACACGAGCTGTCCGCGCGCGATAGAGCCCACGGACGATGTCCATGCCCACGCTCGCTCTTCTCGTCGGTGGAGTGCTGGTGGCCATCGGTCTCGGCACGTACGTCGGCACCGGCGCCCACTCCCCCACCGCCCTCATCCCCGCCGCCCTCGGGGCACTGATCGGCCTGGCCGGACTCGTGGCCAGAAGCCCTGGCCTTCGCAGGCACGCGATGCACGTCGCCGTCCTGGTCGCGCTCCTGGGGGTGCTGGGTTGCATCCCCGGTGTGCTCCGCTTGCCCGCGCTCCTCGGCGGCACGGCCGAGCGGCCGGTGGCAGTGGTGGCGCAGCTCGTCACCTTCGTGATCTGCCTGGTCTTCGTGGTGAGCGCGGTGCGGTCCTTCGTCGAGGCGCGACGGAGCCGCGCCGGTGCGGGCGAGGGAGGGGTGTGATGGCACAGGCGGTCAGGCTGAAGAAGCAGGGAGGGCCGGAGCTCCTGGTCCTGGAAGAGGTGGAGGTCCCGCCTCCCGGTCCGGGCGAGGCGACGCTGCGGCACACCGCCATCGGGCTGAACTTCATCGACGTCTACCAGCGCAACGGCCACTACGCGGTCCAGCTCCCCAGCGGCATCGGGCAGGAGGCGGCCGGGGTGGTGACCGCCCTCGGTCCCGGGGTGACCACGGTGAAGGTCGGCGACCGGGTGGCCTACGCGGCCGCGCCGCTCGGCGCGTACTCCGATGCGCGCAACTACCCGGCGGAGAAGCTGGTCCCGATTCCCGAGGGCGTCTCCGAAGAGGCCGCGGCCGCCTCGCTCCTCAAGGGGCTCACTGCCTGGTACCTGGTCCGGCGGACCTTCAAGGTCGAGCGCGGGCAGACGGTGCTGGTGCACGCGGCCGCGGGCGGCGTGGGGCTCATCCTCTGCCAGTGGCTCCGGCACCTCGGCGCGACCACCATCGGAACCGTGGGGAGCCAGGCGAAGGCCGAGGCCGCGCGCGAGGCGGGCTGCACCCACCCGCTGGTCATCGATGCCAGCAACCGGCGAGAGCTCCCGGCCAGGGTGAAGGAGCTCACCGGGGGGGCGAAGGTGCCGGTGGTGTACGACTCGATCGGCAAGGACACCTTCGACCTGTCGCTGGAATGCCTCGCGCCCTTCGGGCTCATGGTGCTCTTCGGCGCCTCCAGCGGGCCGGTCCCACCTTTCGACCTGCAGCGGCTCGCGGCCGGGGGCTCGCTCTACGTGACCCGCCCCACCCTGGGCACCTACACCGCGAAGCGCGAGGACTTGCTCGCCGGAGCCCGCGAGCTCTTCGACCTCATCGCCAGGCGGGTGCTGACCATCCACGTGAACCAGCGCTATTCGCTTCGCGAGGCGGCGCGAGCACACCGGGACCTCGAGGCACGGAAGACGACCGGCTCGACGGTGTTGTTGCCCTGAGCGCATACCCTCCGTGGCGCGAATGAACCGTCTCCTCGTCCTGGCCTCGCTGTTTCTCGCGCGCCCGCTGCTCGCCGCCCCCGCCCCCATCGACTTCGACACCGCCCGCGGGGCACGTGAGGTGGGCATGGGTGGCACCTTCCGCGAGCTGGGCATCGGGGCCAACTCCGCGGACGGCAACCCGGCGGCGATGGCCCTGTTCCAGGCCTTCCAGCTGGAGTTCGCCGGCGGGTACGACTGGAAGGCGAAGGGCTGGTACGCGGCCGGCTGGGCGCGCGACAGCACCAACCCCGAGCTGTCCGGCGCCTACAGCCTCCACTACATCTCCAACGACTACGGAGGAGGCAACGTCGGGCAGTGGGCCCATTCCCTCTCCCTGGCCACGCGGCTGGGCGACAAGGTGGCGTTCGGAATCGGTGGGCGCTGGCTCATCCAGAGCACGCCGAAGATCAACGCCGCGAGCCTGAACCTCGGCGTCTCCATCCTGATCATCCCCCAGCTCACGCTGGGCTTCGCCGCCTACAACCTCATCGACACCCACCACCCCGAGCTGTCCCGCAGCTTCGAGGTGGGCTTCGGGCTCCTCCTGGGACCCGTCCGGCTCGCGACCGAGGTTCGCAGCGACCTCGGCCGGGGGCCGCTCCATCCCGTCTGGAACAGCGGGCTGGAATTCTTCCTCGGGCGGAGCTTCGCGCTCCGGGGCGGCTGGGAGTGGCGCGAGCCGGTGCAGCAGAACTTCCTCACCGCGGGAGTGGGCTTCGTCTTCGACAACGCGGGGCTGGACATCGGCTGGCGGCACGGCCTGGCGGGCGCGGGCGACCTCCTCGTCGGAGGGTTCCGGATCCAGGTGCAGTGACCTCGCTCGGGCCGCGCCCCGCGTCGGGGGAGGCCCGCCGGCCGTGCAGCAGCGCCCCGTGACCCGGGCTCACTCTCCGGGGGTCACCACATCCAGCGCGTCGAACCACTGAGCCATGTCCTCGGGCAGCGGCGCGCGCAGCAGAAGCGGCGCTTCGGTCCGCGGGTGCGGCACCGCCAGGAGGTGAGCGTGGAGCAGCGACCGGCCGATGGCCCGTCCCTGGAGCTCCATCGGGCCGCCGTAGAGGCGGTCGCCGGCGATGGGCGCTCCGAGCGCGGCGAGGTGGGCGCGGATCTGGTGCGTGCGTCCCGTGCGCGGCCAGAGCGCGACCAGCGCCAGCTCGGCCGTGGCGCCCAGGCGCTGGAAGCGCGTCTCGGCCTCGAGACCGTCTCGCGGCCGCGCGACCCAACGGCCCAGACGGGTCCGATCGCGACCCAGCCGGAACGTGCAGGTGCCGGCGTCCGGGAGGCCGGGGGCGGTGACCGCGAGATACGTCTTGCGGGCGGCGCCGGTGCGGAAGCTCGCGGCCAGCGCAGAGGTCGCCCCGGGCGACTTGCCGAAGATCATGACCCCGCTGGTGTCGCGATCCAGCCGGTGCACGAGCCCCGCCTCGCGGCCGAGGTGATCCGAGGCGAGGAGGAGGAGGCTGGTGAGACCTCCGGGCGTCGGCTGCGCGGCGAGCCCCGCCGGCTTGTCCACCGCGAGCACCTCGGCGTCCTCGTGCAGCACCCGGAGCTGCCCGGCCGGGGGCAGCGGGGAGATGGAGCTCCGGCCGGCCTCCTCCAGCACCACCAGGACCTCGATCCCGGGAGCGACCGCGAGGCTCGCGTCGCGCTGCCGGCGGCCGCGCAGGTAGACCGCGCCCCGGCTCACCAGGGTACTGGCTTCCTCGCGCGAGCAGCCCAGGCCCCGGGCCACCACGTCGGCGAGCGGGCCCGCGCCTGCGGAGCGGAAGGCGCGGCGCTTCACCCGCGCATCCCTCCCCCGCTCGCCTTGACCGCCGGATCTGGCTCCTGGCAGCGTCGCCCGCCATGACCACGCTGGCCAGGGCGGTGCTGAATCTCGGACGATCCGGCCCGGTGCTCCGGGAGGCCTCGGCGAGCGGCAATCTCAGGGTGCTCGCCTCGCTGCTCGGCCCGGCGTATCGCGGGCTGATCATGCAGGAGGCCCGCGGCACCCGGAGCACCGCGATGCCGGCTGGGCACAGGGCCATCTTCGACTGGAGCTACCTGCGAGACCGTCCGCAGCTCGCTCGACTCTACGAGGCAGCGAAGAGCACGCAGTGGAACGCATCGACCGACCTCGACTGGTCCACCTCCGTGGATCCGATGGATCGGGAGCACCCGCTGATCCCCGAGGACTTCCATCCGATCTCCACCACCCACGCCTGGCGCACGTTGAACGACGCGGAGCGGATGAAGCAGCGCCACCATCTCCTGGCCTGGGTCATGAGCCAATTCCTCCACGGCGAGCAGGGAGCGCTGTTCGCGGCGTGCCAGGTGACCGAGGCAGTGCCCTGGCTCGACGCCAAGCTCTACGGCAGCAGCCAGGTGGTGGACGAGGGACGCCACGTCGAGGTCTTCCACGGCTATCTCACCCGGAAGCTGGAGAAGCTCTACGAGATCAACGACAACCTCTACACCATCGTCGACGCGCTGATGACCGACCCCCGCTGGGACATGAAGTTCCTGGGGATGCAGATCATGATCGAGGGTCTGGCGCTCGGAGCCTTCGGCACCTTCCGGCAGATCACCGGCGAGCCGCTGCTGCGGCAGCTGCTGACGAACGTGATCACCGACGAGGCCCGACACGTCCACTTCGGCGTGCTCGCCCTTCAGGAGTGCTTCGGGGAGCTCACCGAGCGCGAGCAGCGCGAGAGGGAGGACTGGGCCTTCGAGGTGTCGCTCCTGCTCCGCAACCGGTTCCTGGCCTGGGAGTTCTACGAGGAGCACTGGGCGCACGCCTTCCGGCGCTCGGAGTGGGAACGCCTGTCGGTGGAGAGCAAGCTGATGGGCTCTTTCCGCCAGACCATGTTCAAGCGCATCGTTCCCAATCTGAGGAGGATCGGCCTGCTCTCGGAGCGGATCCGTTCCCGGTACGACGAGCTGGGCCTCCTGGCGTACGAGAACGAACGGGCCGCGCCGGAGCTGACCGCGGCCGACCTCCTCGAGGACCGCTAGCAAGCGAGACTCCCCGCCATGGCATCGCTGAACGCGCTCCGTGCCGACGCCGAGGCATGGCTCGAGGACGAGGGTCGCGCCCGGGTGGAAGCGGCCCCGGGTCCGGCGCAGCTCGCGGCGGTGGACGCAGCCCACGCCGAGGTGGTCTCGCCGGAGACTGCGCGCGCGGTGGCCGCTCTCCTCACCTCCCCCCGCGTGCCCGAGCACGAGCTGCCCCGCCTGAAGATCCTCGCTCGCTTTCTGGAGCAGGCCTCCCTGCAGGCGGCCGCGCGCGAGGGGCGCACGGCGCTGGAGGCAGCCTGGTGGCGAACCGCGCCCGAGAGCGGGCTGGAGGCTCCGCTCGCCGAGGCGGAGGCGTCGCTGGCAGCCACGGAGGAGCGGCCGGCACGGCTGCAGCGCGAATCCGCGGTGAACCGGGCCTGGGAGGCGCTGCTGCCCAGAGCCCAGCGACTCCAGACGGACCTCGCGGACGGGGCGAGCGCGCTGGGGGCCAGCAGCTTCCCCGCCCTGCTCGAGGCCCGGCGCGACCCGGAGTCGCCGGTGCTCGATCTCGACGGTTTCCTCCTGAAGACGGAGGACGCGTACCGCGACGTCCTCTCCTGGGCGCTGGGAAGGGTGTCGCCTCGCCTCCTGCCGACCCCGAGAGGCGATGCGACCCTCGGCGACCTGGAGCGGGTGCGCGCGCTGCCCGGGTACCCAGGGGCGCTCGACGAGGCCGGCGAGGCGCTGCGGTCCTGGGCGGCGCGGCTCCCCGGCGCGGAGGAGCGGGAACGCCACCTCCGCGTCCGGACCGTGCCCGCACCGGCCGCTCGTACCATCCCGGTCGAGGTGCCCGAGCACATCGAGCTCCTGCTGCCGGGGCTGACGGACGGCACCGAAGCTTCGCGGCGCTTCTTCTGGACCGGCTGCGCCCTCCACCTGGCCTCGGTGGAGTCGGAGGCTCCGGTGGAGCATCGCTGGATGGGCGACCGGGCGGTGGTGGCTGCCTCCGGCTGGCTGGTGCGTGGGTTGCTCTGGCGCGAGCGGTGGCTGCGCGCAGCGCTCGG
>Ga0070664_100003772_pt1 | contig 12225 bp, 8 predicted proteins | sample KBSC73metaG_FD_65863 | JGI IMG/M metagenome (GOLD analysis project Ga0070664, IMG submission 65863) | Corn rhizosphere microbial communities from Kellogg Biological Station, Michigan, USA - KBS C7-3 metaG | ecosystem: Host-associated > Plants > Roots > Rhizosphere > Soil ... | reverse complement strand
TTATGGAGTCCGGATCTTCCGCATGCCTTCGCGCATGGCTGTCGCCGCCGTACTCAACATGCAGAAAGTGATCAACCTTTTTCATTTCCTCTTCAGATGAGTTTTTATATTCCGTGTAGCGGCCGCGATACCAACCCGCCCAGATAGACGGGGAATAAACATCGACAATGTCTTTGCAAAAATCGCATCGGCGGATCGCAGTTTTTCGCGACGGGTCGAGTTTGTGTGCGAGATCGTTCAGTTCGGTCATAAAAACGCGGATCTTGTTCTTATCAAACTCTTCAAAATCACCGGGCCAGTCGTTTTCATTACCAAGTCCCCAAATGATAACTGACGGGTGATTTCGATGCTGATCGATCATGTTCGTCAACATCCGCCGTGCCTGAGCCTTGTATTTTTCAGCGCCGAGACCGCCGCGACACCACGGAATCTCTTCCCAAACCAGAATGCCGAGTTCGTCGCAAAGGTCGAGTACGATCCGCGACTGCTGATAGTGTGCGAGCCGGATAAAATTCGCGCCCATTTCCTTTATCAACGTCAACTCTTTGCGGATGAGATCTTCCGTCATTGCGGCCGCGAGTCCCGCGTGATCTTCGTGCCGGTGAGTCCCGCGCAGCAACAAGCGTTCGCCATTCAGCTTGAACGGCCCGTGTTTTATAAATTCGAAATAACGCAAGCCGAATCGTTCCGTCACCGTGTGCTGACCGCTAGGAGTGTCGAGCGTTACGACGCACTTGTAAAGCGAAGGCCTTTTCGGTGACCAAAGCCATGGCTTGTCGATCGGCAGCGAGTCAAGAGCTTGTTCACCCGTCCACGGCGTCAAGTTTTTGGTCTTCGTGTGCAGGACTTTTCCCTGGGGGTCAAAGATTTGAATGCTGAGCTTTACCGGCTCTTTTATATTCGTCGGATTATAAAGTCTTCCGTTAATCGTCACGCTTGCAGTGCCGTCGACCCCGACGTTGCTTTCAACATGCACTCGTTCGAGGGACACTGCCGGTACATAAATCAAATTTACATATCTGTACAAACCGCCATAGAGATTAAAATCGCTCAGGTTGGACGGGATCATTTCCAGATCGCGTGAGTTGTCGCACAAAACGGCAATTGAAGCCGTTTCTTTATTGTCCTGCTTCGTGATCGCTGCGACAGCCTCATCCGTGATATCGACAACAAACTCGTCATAGCCGCCGATGTGCGAGCCGACCTTTTTTTGTTCCACATAAACCTCGGTCTTTTGTCCGGCACCTTCGAAATGCAAAAGCGTTCTTCCGTTAGGATACGGATTTTCGACCTTGAGTCTTGTGCGATACCAGCCCGGTCCCTGATAGTAAGTCGTGTCCGGGTCGACCGCGTCGAACGCGTTGAAACAGTGCGGCAATTTAACCTGCTGCCAAGTTATTGTGTCATCCGTTACCTTCCGCCAAAGCTCCCACGGCCCGCCGAGATTCCCTTGCCGGTAATCCCAACCCGTAAGCAAACGTTGATTCGGAGAAGCGGCCTGTTCAAGTGCGCTATTTGGTTTACCTGTTTCGGCAACGACCTCGTTAGCCAGGCCATCGAGTATCGTAGTTGCTGCGATCGCAGTAGTTGTCGCTTTCAAAAACTCGCGGCGGGTCAACCGTTGCGAAGAATTTTGCTGTTGAGAGTCAGGTTTTGCCATACGTTTATGGGTGCTATCGGATATTAGATAAGGTACAACTATCAGCTATAAACTTTGTACTATTCACTGCTTAAAACTCGCTCTGAAAGACAGTTGATAGTTGAGAGTTTACAGTTAATAGTTTCGATTATTCCTTAAAATCTTCGGCACTGCGTGGATCTAGACAAGCCTTTTACACAGTAGTTGGTGAAATGCTTTTTCTGCCGTCACCGTTTGTTTCTGCCGCGTGTACTTGAGCATATTTTTCGAGCTGAACGATCTGGCCGATCTGCTCACGCATGTTTTTGAGAGCAACTTCGACGGAAATTTCGCCGATGATAGCACGCTGCACCGTACGCCACAAAATCTCTTCAACCTCCGGGTAACGCGCAAATTTTGGCGGGATCAAGATGTGCTCGGCGATAACTGTTGCAAGCATGGCAAGGCGCTCGCGGTTGGCATCGTCGGCCTCGGACTGCATCTGCTGCATAACCGATTGCCGAACCGGAACGCAGCCATTGCGAGCCTCGAGAAGCTGCTGTTCATAACCAGTCAGAAATAGTAACAGTTGCAAAGCCTCTAGTTTTTTCACTCCGGATCGGGTCAATGCAAACGTGTGGCCGCCACCATACGAAAGCGATTTTCCACTCGGCCCCTTCGGATACGGACGAAGTCCCAGCCTGTCGCGGACGTTTGATATTTGCGGATCGCGATAAAGGCTGTAATATCCCGGCCAATCGCAGACCATTGCCGCTCGTCCCGATCTGAAACATTCGTGCACTTCCTCGTAGTGCCAGCCCGTTAGCTCTTGCGGAACAATTTGCTCTTTATAGAGATCCCGTAAAAATGCAAGCGCCCATTGCCCCGCATCATTTTCGATGTCCGGCACAAGATCAGCAGGAAAAAGCTGAGCGCCCGCCATTTCGGCAAGCTCATAAAACGTCCCAAAAAGCCCCGATTCACGTCCCGGAAAAGCAAAGCCATAAAGGTCAGCAGAACGCAGTTTACGCGCTTGCTCAAACAATTGATCCCAGGTTTCCGGCGGTGATTCGATCAAATCTGAGCGGTAATGCAGCAAACGTACGTCGATGTTTCGCGGCAACCCATACAGTTTCCCATCGACGGTCGCAAGCGTCAGCAGCAGAGGAACGAAATCATTCAAGATCTCTGAATCCACAACTTCCTCGAGCGGCGCCAGGAACGCAAGCTGCGACGGCGCGTATTTAGAATGCGTCGAAACAAGATCGTAAGGAACCTCCGCGAGCGTTGCCAGATGATGATTAAGCGACGGATGATCACCGCTGAAAGCAACATTCACTTTTATGCCGGTCGATTCTGTAAATTTCGGCAATCTATCGTAGAGCGAATCGTAAGCGGGACCGCTGACAAGCGCGATTTGTAATTCCGTTTTCATTCCTTCCACGCTCCTCCATTAGGAAATTCGTAGTGTTTGAGGGATTCGGGTTTTATCTCTATGCTGTAACCCGGCGCGGTCGGGGGCATGTAATGTCCGTTGCGTATTATTACCGGATCGGTAAAATGTTCGTGCAGGTGATCGACATACTCGATACGGCGACGATCAAGCGAGCCGCTCACGGCAATGTGGTCGAAGATCGACAGATGCTGTACATATTCGCAAAGACCGACTCCGCCTGCATGCGGACAAACGGGCACGCCGAATTTTGCAGCCATCAAAAGTACGGCCAACACCTCATTAACCCCGCCAAGCCGGCAACTGTCGATCTGGCAAAAATCTATCGATCCGGCCTGTAGCAGTTGCTTGAACATAACGCGATTGTGGCAATGTTCGCCTGTCGCTACACCGATGGGAGCGACCGCCTTTCGAATCGCCACGTGACCTAGAATGTCATCCGGATTTGTCGGCTCTTCGATCCACAAAGGCTTAAAACGCTCGAGTTCTTTCATCCATTCTATGGCCTCTACCACACCCCAAACCTGATTTGCGTCCATCATTAGGGTTCGTTCCCAGCCGATCGCGGTTCGTATCAGTTCTGCACGGCGAATATCGTCATTCAGGTCGCGCCCGACCTTCATCTTGAAATGCGTCCAACCAGCGGCAAGCGCTTCACGAACCAGCGTTTTTATTTTTTCATCAGAGTACCCAAGCCAACCCGCTGATGTAGTGTATGCGGGATATCCGTCTTTGAGAATTTCTTCCTCACGAACATTCCGCGAATTGAAACGGCCTTGCAATATTTCGAAAGCTTCGTCCGGCGTCAGAGCGTCCGTGATATAACGAAACGGTATAGCCGCAACGATCTGTTCCGGCGTCATGTCCGAGAGCAATTTCCACAATGGTTTCCCTTCCGTTTTTGCGTACAGGTCCCAAACAGCGTTGACGACCGCCGCACCGGCCAAATGGACAACTCCCTTTTCAGGACCGAGCCAGCGTATCTGACTGTCGCCCATTATCTGATACCAGAAACCCGACAGATCCGACGTAATTGATCCAAGCGTTTTTCCGACAAGGTTTGAAGCAAGCAGTTCGACAGCAGCACAGCAAAGTTCATTGCCGCGCCCGATCGTGAAGGTAAGGCCGTGGCCCGTTGTCCCGTCCGTTGAATCCGTTTGCAGGATCAGATACGCGGCTGAGTAATCCGGATCAAGATTCATCGCGTCGGAACCGTCCAACGTTCGCGATGTCGGAAAACGAATGTCCCGCACATCAATGGCTGTTACCGTTACCATTTTTCTCTCTGCTTGTACTCCTGTTTGAGCTCTTCCCTCGTTCAAATGCATTCTCCTTTTAAACAATTTCCCGCAGGCGTTGGGCCGCAAGCTCGGCCGTAATATCCCGCTGCGGTGAGGCTAGCATCTCGTATCCAACCATAAACTTTCGGACCGTTGCCGAACGAAGGAGAGGCGGATAAAAATGCGCATGAAAATGAAACTCGAAATGTTCTTTGCCGTCAGTCGGGCGCTGATGAAACCCCATGGTGTATGGAAATGGAGTATCGAAAAGCTTGTCGTATCTCCACGTCACGGCTTTCAGAATATCTGCAAGGCTGTTTTTCTCTTCATCGCTTAATTGGTCAAGCGCGGTTATATGTCTTTTGGCGACGATCAAAATTTCAAACGGCCAAACCGCCCAAAACGGTACTAGCGCCGCAAAATCAGTGTTTTCGGCAACGACCCGGTCATGTTCGTTCACCTCGAGCGCGACGTAATTGCACAACAAGCACGCCTCGTGCCTTTCGAGATAGTCGCTGAACGAGGCTATTTCTCTTACCACTTCATTCGGAACGGTCGAATTTGCCCAGATCTGGCAGTGCGGGTGCGGGTTGCTCGCGCCCATCATTGCACCGCGGTTCTCGAAGATCTGCACGTGACGGATAAGCGCCGTCGAACCGAGTTCGTTGTACTGGTCGGTCCAGACATCGATGACTTTGCGAATGTCTGATAATTCCATTCCGGCAATGGTCAGGTCGTGGCGTGACGAAAAGCACACGACACGGCAAATTCCCGGCTCACCCTCGGCTATGAGCAGATCGTCTTTCGCAAATCCGTCTGACGGCGTATAGGGCAGCATGGCAGGGAAATCGTTGTCGAAAACGAATGTGCTTTGGTATTTTGGGTTTCGGACGCCGCCGGCTCTCTCGTTACCGGGACACAAGTAGCACGTCGGATCGTACTGCGGCAATTCGACCTTATCGGTTTTCTCGACCTGTCCCTGCCACGGTCTGTCTGTCCGATGCGGCGAAACCAATACCCACTCGCGTGTCAGCAAGTTATACCGTCTGTGAGTTTGTTTCTTAAGGTCAAGCATTATGCTTTCGTGGTGCTGTATCCGTTCGTAATCTTGTCCGCTCCGGCCGCCGGAATGAACCTGTAAATATCTGGTTTGATACCCGTCCTATCTTCGTAGCCTGTTGCAATTGCCTTTTGAAAATCGTCCGCTTTGTCTGATTCGACAAGGTTTACCGTGCAGCCGCCAAAGCCGCCGCCGGTCATCCTTGCACCGTAAACACCGGGTAATTTGCTGGCCAGATCGACCATGACATCAAGCTCTTCGCAGCTAACCTCATAATCGTTACGAAGGCTTTCGTGCGACGCGTACATTAATTCGCCAAATCGATTAAGATCACCGGCTTCCAGCGAGTCCGCGGCGTCAATCACACGTTGATTTTCTGTAATTACGTGATGGCAGCGCTTGTAAATATTCTTTGGTATTTCGTCACTCTCGTTTTCCAGCTCGTCCAGGCTAACGTCCCGCAACGCCTTTATTTCCGGACGTTTTCTCGCCAGGATCTTAACGCCTTCTTCACATTCGGCCCGGCGTGTGTTGTATTCGCTTTTCCCTAACTCGTGCTTTACCATTGTGTTACAGACCATCAGCGAGGTTTTTTCGGGTATCGGCAGCAGCTTAAATTCGAGCGAGCGACAGTCGAGCATCATTGCGCGTTCAGCCTCGCCGAAGCACGATATAAACTGGTCCATCAGGCCGCTACGCATTCCGACAAATTCGTTTTCGGCGCGCTGGCAAATTTTTGCAAGTTCTTCGCGGTCGATCGGAATGCCTGCTTGATCGGCCAACGCAAGTCCCGTCGATACTTCGATTGCGGCGGATGAGCTCAGTCCGGCGCCGATCGGAACCTCGCCATGGATCACAATATCGGCGCCGCGCAAACGGTGTCCCGCCCGTTCGAGCATCACTGCAACGCCGTGCGGATAATCGCTCCATTTTCCCTCGCGTTTCGGGTCGGGCGCGTCGAGATCGAATTCGGCGGTGTCGGGAAAATGTGTCGATTGAAGCCGTATTTTACGGTCTTCGCGCGATGCGATCGCAACCCATGTATATTTGTCGATGGCGGCCGGCATCACAAAACCGTCGTTGTAATCGGTATGTTCACCGATGAGATTGACGCGGCCGGGAGCGCGATAGATCTCGCAATTTCGCCTGTATTTCTCACGAAACGCGTTTCTGATCTCGTCGATTTTGGCCCTGATCTCCATTATTGCTTACTCGTTCTCGTTTCTTGTGTCCACTTCGGTTCCCGTGCGATGTTCCTCAGCTTCGATCTTCAACCCTTCCGGGCTTTCGGCTGTCGGTTTAACAGTCGAGCCATCACGTCTACCCAAGAAAAACATTGTTATGCCAAAGATGAACATTACAATTCCCCACCAAAAGTTTACATTTATACCGAGGGAGCGGTGATAGATCTCGCTGCTCAAAAAAAAGCTCGCAAGCGTCAGCAGCGCGCCGACAAGGGCAAACATAAGTCCGATCGGAGTTCTGATATCGAGTCCCATAAGTCCCACTCCCTACCAAAAGATTATGTTAAGCACGAGCGTCAAAGCCAACACCACGACAGCAAGCGTCACCGGCCGTTTATACCACACGAGATGTTCCTCGCTCGGCTTTTCGGTCAGCGAATAAACCAACCCGCGAAGCTCTTCCTGCTCGCGCGGTTTTGTCAAAAGGCTTATTACTATCGTAACAACAAAACACGTGGTCCATGCAAAGATCGCGGTCCAAAAATTTTGAGCCATTTCGCTTGGGTAAGTGTGCAGGTGCCCGAACCAACCGCCTTTTATGCCGACGACGGCGCCCCTAGGCAGCGTTGATCCGTGATGTACAGCGGCGGCGAGGGTGCCCGACAATAAGCCGAGAAAGGCGCCGTGGCCGGTCGAGCGCTTCCAGAACATGCCGAGCAAAAACGTCGCAAACAGCGGAGCGTTAACAAAAGCGAAAACCAGCTGCAGCATGTCCATAATGTTGTTGAACCGGGTTGCAACATACGCAGCGGCTACGGATGCGAGAATGCCGAAAACGGTCGCCATTCGTCCCATCCAAAGATAATGCTGGTCGGAGGCGCCGCGTTTTATGTACGACTGGTAAATATCGTATGTCCAAACCGTATTGAAAGCCGTAACATTTCCCGCCATGCCGGACATAAAGCTCGCGATCAGGGCGGTCAGGCCAACGCCAAGCATTCCGGTCGGGAAATAATGGCCGAGCATCAGCGGGATCGCCATATCGTAATTGAGCGAACCATCCGGTTTTGCGGGCAGAGCAAATCCACTTTGGCCGGCCTGATGCGTCAGAGCGATCGCGATCATTCCGGGCAAGATCACCAAAAATGGAAAGAACATTTTAGGGACAGCAGCGATCAGTGGAGTGCGGCGCGCGGCCGACATAGAATCAGCGGCCATTGCGCGTTGAACGACGAGAAAATCTGTGCACCAATAACCGAACGAAAGCACGAACCCAAGTCCCATTGCCAAGCCAAACCATTCGACCCCCATCGGGTTTGACGACGGGTCGCCCATGAACCGCCACGACTCGCTCCACGCACCCGGAGCAAATCCGTTTGCGGTAGCAACGGTCGCGAGCCGCGTCTGCAAACCGGACCATCCGCCGGCATCGCGCAAACCCAAAAATACGAGCGGTAAAAAACCGAAAACGATCAGGAAAAATTGCAGCACCTCGTTATATATTGCCGAGGTCAACCCGCCCAAAAACACATAAGCGAGAACGATGACCGCCGCAACGAGAATGCTGAAATTGAAATCCCATCCGAGCAGCGAACCTAGCAGCAAACCGACTGCGTACAACGAAACGCCCGACGAAAACACGGTCATCGCCGCGAACGAGATGGCGTTCAAACCGCGTGTTTTTTCGTCAAAACGCAGCTTCAGATATTCGGGTACCGACCGTGCTTTTGAGCCGTAATAGAACGGCATCATAAAAATGCCGACAAACACCATCGCCGGAATTGCGCCGATCCAATAAAAATGGCTCGTGGCGATGCCGTATTTTGCGCCCGACGCGCCCATGCCAATAACTTCCTGAGCGCCGAGATTGGCGGATATAAAGGCGAGCCCCGTGATCCAGGCCGGGATCGAACGGCCCGACAGGAAAAAGTCGGTACTCGTCCTCATATACCGTTTGAGAGCAAAACCTATGCCCAGAACGAACACAAAGTAAATGAGCATTATTGCCCAGTCCAGGTTGGTAAGATTCATGGTTTTAAATGTTCGGCATCAGTGTTTGAATTTCTCAAAATAAATCGATTTGCTAAAGCCCGGGCATAAGCCAGAGCGATTGATTCGTTGTTTATTTGCCGGCACTTTCGTTTTTAGCGCCTGTTAATTTAACAGAGTGTAAGTTTACTTACCAATGTACGACACGCGCCAAACCGTGTTCGATCCGTCGTCTGTAACAAACAGCGAACCGTCATTACCGACCGCAACTCCGACCGGGCGTCCCCAAACGTCACCCTCCGGCGTTACAAATCCGGTCATAAAATCCTCGTATTCGCCAGTCGGCGCACCGTTTTTCTGTGGAACGCGAATTACCTTATAACCGGTTCGCTTTTTACGGTTCCACGAACCGTGCTCCGCGGCAAACGCATCGAGCGCGTATTCTTTCGGAAACATAATTCCGGTATAAAAAACCATTTCGAGCGATGCGTAGTGCGATTGAAGCAAAACGTCAGGAACGATCACCTTGTCACGAAGCTCAGGATGCGCACCCTTATGACGCGGGTCCTGGTTCGGTCCGATGTAATACCACGGCCATCCGTAAAAGCCGCCCTCCTTAATTCGCGTAATATAGTCAGGCACAAGATCATCGCCGAGACCGTCCCGCTCGTTTACCGAACCCCACAACTCGCCTGTCTGCGGATGTATTGCGATGCCGACTGCGTTGCGAATGCCCGACGCAAACACTCGCCGGTCCGATCCGTCAGGATTAAATTCAAGAACGCTTGCCCGGTCGGTCTCATTTTCCTTCGGGTTTTCGTAAACGTTCGAATGCGAGCCGACGGAAACGAAAAGCTTTTTGCCGTCGAGCGAAAACGCAAGATCGCGAGTCCAGTGGCCGCCGCCGCGAAGCTCGCCCCAACCCGGAATGTCGGGCACGATCACCTCTGCTTTACCGCGTGCGACAGTGTCACCATTCTTATAAGGAAATCTGACAACTGCGTCAGTGTTGCCGATATAAACCCATTGCGGATTTGGCCCAAGCGGATAAAATGCGATACCGAACGGCCGTCTTAGACCCGACGCGAAAACTTCATTGACCCCTGGTTTTGATGGGTCATTCCCCGGACGCAAAACGCGAATAATACCGGCGCGGCTTTCAGCCACAAAAAGATCGCCGTTCGGCGCGGTGCGGATCAGACGCGGATTTTTGAAACCGGACGCAAACTCCTCGACCTTAAAACCGGCCGGAACCTTTGGCATTGCGCCTTCCGGACGTTTTACTAGTCTCGGGCCATTATCAACCGAGTCAGTCGCATATGGCGCAGGTAGATCGGCGGTCGTAATATGCCGGCGCACGCCCGGAGCGTCTGTCGTCCAGTCACCCATCGCTCCCTGGCCGGTCAGTACCTTGTCCGCAGTACCTGCATTGTCTTTTTTCTGACAATTCGCGGTGCAAGCCAGAACCAGGATAGCGATGAACGAAATTGCGCTTTTATTAACCCTCATGTCTACAAACCCAAATTTTAACTGCTGTTCAATTAATTTAATAATTAACTTGCAGAGTTGCCCACCCATAAAACGGGTTGACGTATAAAGAAATTGCGGATCACCTCTTCCACCTTCGAATCGGGCGGCAACGTTTTCCAAAGCTCGATATACTCACGTTGGTTCAAAGCCAGGCCGCCGAAAAGCAGGCTTGTCTGCCGCATCGGCCATTCGTTGTAATACATCACATCTGCCGGTTTTGGAAAACTCTTTTTATCGCGGATGTACGGAAACATGAATTTCATCGCGAGTGCAAGGCCGCGTCCGTCCGTGGTTTCGAACGTCCATAAATTGTCCTGCGGCGTCGAAAGTATTTGCGCTATGGCGGACAAGGCTTCAAGATTAAATAGCGAATAGCCGTAAGGCTTTGTCCGTCGCAGCTCTTGCGGAAAGCTGCCGTCCTTATCGATCTGGTTCGGAACGAGCACTGTTTTGAAACGGTCCCGGCAATAATCGAGCAATTTCTGATCTCCGACAAGATGAGCGTACGCCGCAACCTGCATGACCCAACAAGTTCCGTGATTGTTTTTTGCGTCGCGTTCGTCGATGCCGTTTTTGCTTGTCGTCATCCAGGTCAAATAATCTGTGAACCATTTCTTGACGGCGGTTGTGTCCGACGCCGAAAGAGCGCCTGATCTTTCCAAAATCTCGATCGCGCGAGCAACCTCCACAAGGTGTATCGTGTCAATGACACCAATGCCGCGACCGGTAAAGCGTCCCTTAATGGCTTGCGCGAATTCGAGGTTCGGGTTCATCCGGGTGCCGTCATTTATAAACCATGCCCTGAGATGCAACGCAGCGTGGTCGGCGTATTTCTTTTTGCCCGTGATAAGCCATGCGGCTGTTAGCGCCGGAACCTGAACGCTAAGACGCATCATCGCTTCGCGATGGGCAGTAAAATTGTCGGGGTTGGTCATGCCGTCGCGCTGGATGTACGGAGCGTTCGGGTCTTTTGGGTCGGGCCACCAGTAATCGCCCTCGGAAAAAAAGTCGTGCAAGCCACCCGCGCTTCGCGGAGAATGTGACGCGGTGATCGTAACTGGTTTTTCCTTTAAATATTGATCGGCTGCCTTTATAACGCGTGCGCGATCGAACGCAGCAACGTCGAACGCAGTTTGAGCGCTCGCCGAAAGCAAGAAAATCAAAATTAAAACAAAAATTGGTATGTAATGTTTCACCAGTTCTTTAAATTGCCTCCAGCCAGCTACGAAAACCTCGCAATAAATCCTCCGCCGAGACGCATGTCGACCTTTACCGTATCACGATTTCGAAAAGACGCGTTTTCGACCACGACCGCAGCCGGGTCATCCATTTTGTCGCGGACGAGCATTGCCTTATGTTGACCCGCGTCCAAAAACGTCAGTGGAATATTTACGTTTCTCGGCGTCATGGCGTTAAGTATCGCCAAAAACCAGATGTTGCCGCGGCGGCGCGCGAATGCGGCGATCTCGCCTATCTCACTTACAGGCAAAACAACAGTTTCGTCCCAGACTGACGGAATGCTTTTGATAAGATCGGCTGCCGGATTTTCCAAAATATTTTTCGGATGCGCGCCATAGATCATCAGCGGCGACGTGAAAACAGCGGCGGTCGCGATCTGATGAGCCCATGACGTTTCGCGGCGGCGCTCACCGAAAATCACAGGCGTGTAATCGGCCGGGCCGGCGAGAAAACGCGTGAACGGCAGAGTCGTGTTGTGGACGGAACGCTCGCTCATACTGCGGTACTCCATTCCACGAATCGCCTCGCGCGTTAGTTCGTTCGGCCATGAGCGAGTCTGGCCTGTCGGTTTGTTTGCTCCATGAAATTCGAGCATTATCTTGTGCTCGGCCGCATCTCTTAATAGATCATTATAAAGGTCGATGATCTCTTTTGCTTCGTGGTCGAAAAAATCGATCTTCGAACCGACAACGCCGACCCGGACAAGCTGCGAAAAAAGCTTCTGACGCGATTCGGGCGTATGCAGGTCCTTGCTGTGCGCCCAAAACCAGATGCCGACATTGAATTTTTTTGAGTAATCGACAAGCTCGCGCATCTGGTCTTCGGTCCATCGCCGCCAGAATCCTTCGACAATGTTGTGCTCAAAACCAAGC
>Ga0070664_100003770_pt1 | contig 12227 bp, 12 predicted proteins | sample KBSC73metaG_FD_65863 | JGI IMG/M metagenome (GOLD analysis project Ga0070664, IMG submission 65863) | Corn rhizosphere microbial communities from Kellogg Biological Station, Michigan, USA - KBS C7-3 metaG | ecosystem: Host-associated > Plants > Roots > Rhizosphere > Soil ... | reverse complement strand
TCATCGGCGGCGGCGACACCGGCGCCGACTGCCTGGGCACGGCGCACCGCCAGAAGGCGAAGTCGGTGCACCAGCTCGAGCTGCTGCCGATGCCGCCAAAGGAGCGCACCGCGATGAACCCGTGGCCGGAGTGGCCGGTCATCTTCCGCGTGTCGTCGGCGCACGAGGAGGGCGGCGAGCGGCTCTATTCGGTGAACACCCAGCGCTTTTCCGGCACGCCGGACGGGCGGGTGAAGGCGCTGCACGCGGTGACGGTGGAGGCGGTACAGAAGGACGGCCGCACGGTGTTCGAGCCGGTGGCGGGCAGCGAGTTCGAAATCCCCGCCGACCTGGTCCTGCTGGCGATGGGGTTCACCGGCCCCGAGAAGGGGGCGCTGCTGAACGACCTCGGCGTGGACATGACCGCGCGCGGCAACGTCGGGCGCGACGGCAAGTGGATGACCAACGTACCGGGCATCTTCACGGCCGGCGACATGCAGCGCGGCCAGTCGCTCATCGTGTGGGCGATTGCCGAGGGGCGCAGCGCCGCCCGCGGCATCGACGAGCACCTCATGGGCGCGTCGAAACTCCCGGCTCCGCTCTCGTAGAGGCGGAGCTTCAGGTCCGCCTGCAGGCGGGTGTAACGACCCGCCTCTACGTACGCGGTAACATCTCCTCCGTCCTTGGAGGGTCGATGCGCGTGAAGAATCTCTTGGTTGCCTTGCTGGTGGCCGTCCCCGGTGTCGCTTCGGCTCAGCAGCCGCAACCGCCGGCCGGCGACGCGGTGTTCGCGCGCGCGTGCGCCACCTGCCATCAGGCCGGACAGACGGCGGTGCCCCCGCCCGATGCGCTGCGCGCGTACACGCCCGAGGCCATCGTGAACGCGCTGACCAACGGCAAGATGGCCGCGCAGGGCGCGACGCTCACCACTGCCGAGCGCGTGGCCGTCGCGCAATTCGTCACCGGGCGCGCGTTTGCCGCGTCGACCCGCCGTTCGAACCAGTGCACCGCCGCGACGCCCACCACCGATCCGGCGCGGGCGCCGCGCTGGATGGCGTGGGGCGGTGACACCTCCAACACCCGCTATGCGGCGCAGGGTGGTCTGACCGCCCAGGACCTGCCGCGCCTGAAGTTGAAGTGGGCGTTCGCCTACGACGGGGCGACGTCGGCGCGCGTCCAGCCCGCGCTCGCGGGCGGCAAGCTCTTCGCCGGAAGCGACAACGGCGAACTGCACGCACTCGACCCGAAGACGGGATGCACCTACTGGTCGTATCGCGCCGAGTTCGGCATTCGCAGCGCGCTCAGCGTGTGGCCGTATCGCAGCGGCACCACCACCCGCTACGCCGTGTTCTTCGGGGATCAGAAGGCCAATGTGTACGCGGTGGATGCGGTCAGCGGGCAACTGGTGTGGAAGCGCAGGGCAGACGACCACCCGAACGCCGCCATCACCGGCGCCATCGCGGTGGCCGACGGCAAGGCGTTCGTCCCGATTCAAGGGCTCGGCGAGGAGACCACGGCAGGGCGCGGCGACAACCGATGCTGCACGTTCCGCGGCAACCTCACGGCGCTCGACGTCAACACGGGCGCGCTGCTCTGGAAGACCTACACCGTGGACGAGCCGAAGCCGCGCGGCAAGAACGCGCGGAACGGGACCGACGCGTTCGGACCGGCCGGCGGCGGCATCTGGTCGTCACCCACCGTGGATGTGGCTCGCCGCTCCGTCTACTTCGCGACCGGCAACGGCTACGCCGATCCGGTGCAGCCGATGACCGATTCCGTCGTGGCCGTCGACATGCAGAGCGGCAAAGTGAAGTGGTTCTATCAGGGCACCAAGGACGACAGCTGGCTGGGCGGCTGTCCCGAGAAGAGCGACGGCAGCGGCTGCCCGGCGGTGTCGGGTCCGGATCACGACTTCTCGGCGGCGCCCATGCTCGCCACCATCGAGGGGCGCCAGCTGATCGTCATCCCGCAGAAGTCGGGCATGGCCCACGCGATCAATCCCGACACCGGCGCTCTGGTGTGGCAATACCGCTTCGGCGAAGGCAGCGCGCTGGGCGGCCAGTGGGGCGCCACCTTCGATGGACGGCAGGCTTACTTCGGCAATGGCAGCTACCGATCGGAGAAGCCGGGCGGGATCCGCGCCGTGCGGGCGGGCACGGGGCAGGAGGCTTGGAACGTGGCGGCGCCACCGGTGCTCTGTGCCGGACAGCCGCGGTGCAACGCCTCGCAGGCGGGGGCCGCTACCGCGATTCCCGGTGCCGTTATCGCCGGGTCGATCGACGGCGGTCTGCGCGCCTATGCCGCCGACGGCGGTGAAATCCTCTGGCAGTTCGACACCAACCGGACGTTCGAAACCGTGAACGGCGTGCCCGGCACCGGTGCCAGCATCGACGGCTCGCCGCTCATCGTCGGTGGCGGCATGGTCTTCGTGAACTCCGGCTACGGCGGCATTGCCGCGCGTCCCGGCAACGTGCTGCTCGCGTTTGGCGTCGACTGATTCCGGGAAGGGCAAGCCGTCAGGCCTGCCGGAATGGACGATAGCCCACGCCGACGCGGGCACGCGCCTCGACAAGTTCCTGGCCGCGCCCGATCGCCTCGGCTCGCGCGCGAGGGTCGCCGCCGCGCTCGAGCGCGGCAAGGTGTTCCTGAACGAAGTGGAGTGCGCGCTGCCAGACGCGGCCACGCGGCTGGTGTCGGGCGACGTGGTCCGGGTGTGGATGGATCGGCCGGGGAGCGCGACCCGGCGACCGGGGCCGCGCAAATCCGGCGCGCTCGACATCCTGTACGAAGACGACGCGCTGATCGTGCTGAACAAGCCGGCGGGGCTGCTGTCGGTGCCGCTCGAGCGCCGCAACCAGTCGCCGTCGATCGTCACGCTGCTCGAGGACTACTTCCGATCGAGCGGCAAGCGGAAGCCGTTCGTCGTGCACCGCATCGATCTCGACACCTCCGGCCTGGTGCTGTTCGCGAAGACGGCGCTGGCGCAGCAGCGTCTCAAGGACCAGTTCCGTCGCCGTGAGCCCGAGCGCGTGTACTGGGCGGTGGTGTACGGCCACCCGGATCCGCCGCAGGGTAGCTGGCGCGACCGCCTGGTATGGGACACCAAAGCGCTGATCCAGAAGGAGACTCACCCCAACGATCCCAGCGGCGTCGACGCGGTATCCAACTACCGTGTGAACGAGCGTTTCGCGGAGACATCGCTCATCGAGGTGCGGCTCGAGACCGGCAAGCGCAACCAGATCCGCATCCAGGCGCGCCTGCGCGGTCACACGCTGGTGGGGGAGAAGCGGTATGTCTACGGTCCCGGCGCGCTCCGGCCGATCGCGTTCACCCGCCAGGCGCTCCACGCCCGCCGGCTGGCGTTCCGGCACCCCGCCGACGACCGGCCGGTCGAGTTCGAGGCGCCGCTCCCGCGCGACATGGCGGATCTGATTGCGCGACTGCGGAAGGAAGCTGCACCGCGATAGTGCTGGCGTCGCCGGTGACCGGCCGTTATACTGACCGCTCACTGCTTTCCTGAGTCTTCCGGCTGGCCGCGCCGCCTGCCGCTCCTCTCATCAAAGTTCTGCAGCCACTGAGTTCCGCGCGATCACGCGATCGGGAGACGTCCGTGTTTCTGTCACAGCGCAATTTCGCCGGCGTGTTCGGCTGGACGCTTTGCGCCACCGCGTTCTTCGTCGAGTTCGGATCGATGTCGCTCGTGAGTTGGGCGACTTTCATGGCCGCCGGTGTGGTGCCCGCGCTGGTGCTCATGCGCTTCACCGCGGAGAAGGACAAGCGAGGTCGTGCCCATGAGATCCGAGGCTCAGCCCGGTAAGGACGTAGCGGCGCCCACGTCATGCCCGTTTTGCCGCTCGAAGGACCTGAGGACGTCCGCGAAGGTCATCAACGAGTCCACCTACTGGCGGTGCCTCGCGTGCGGCGAGATCTGGAATCCAGGCCGTCTGCGCCCGGCACCGCTGCGCGATTTCGGCCAGCGGCGCTGGTAAACAGCGAACCGCCCCAGCTCAGTTCGCCGGCGCGTCGCGCCCGCCGGATCCCACGAAGCGCTGCAGGTCCTTGTTCTCGGGGAACCGCGCCAGCAATTCTTTCGCGACACCAACCGCCTCGTCGCGCCGGCCATCGCGGCTGAGCATCTCCCACAGCCCGAACTGGGCCTCGACCTTCGTGTACAGCCCGGCCGGCGTCTGCGCCGCCTCGCGCACCATGCGCAGCCCGCGCGACTTGCTGCCGCCGCCCATCACCCATCGCGTGCCCCACGGCACGCGTGTGCCCACGATGTAGTCCATCCACGCGCGAGCGACGCGGGCACGTACGTGCATCGGGTTCTTCTCCAGAATGTCTTCGAGCAGCTTCTTGGCTTCCCAGTATTCGTCCCATCCGGTCTTGCGCCCGAGCGTGCTCAGCTGCATCCAGAGATAGCTCAGGTCCAGCTTCCCGAGAAAGAAGCGGGCCTCCTCGTCATCGGGTGCCTGGGCGATGCGTTCGCGCGCCGCGGCGCGTCCGCGATTGACGTCGTCGAGGAACGTGGCCAGCACCGCCCGGCACTCGGCGCACTTCGCCATAGCCGCCTTCCGGTCTTTGGGTTCTCCGAGCAACCGTCTCAGCTGGAAGTGGAGCGCGGAGGTGCGCACCTCCCAGGCGGCGAGGTTCGACGGCTCGGCGTCGGTAATGGCCTTTGCCTCCGCCGCGGACTCCTGGAAGAGCGCCGTGTAGAACAGGCGCTGCGCGTCGTCGAGCGTCGCGGCCGCCAGCCGAGGTTGCTCACCGAGCGCGAGGATCCACGCGGCGGCGATCGCCGATGCGACCCGACGTCTCATCCCTCATTGTCGCACCGACGCCTCGTACTCCTCGAAGGTGCCCTTGAAGTCCGTGACACGGCCGTGGTCGAAGTGCCAGACGCGCGTGCCCACCTCTTCGAGCAGGTCCTGGTCGTGCGTCACCATCAGCACGGTGCCCTCGAACTTCTGCAGCGCGATGTTGAGGGCGTTGATCGATTCGAGGTCGAGGTGGTTGGTGGGCTCGTCGAAAATGAGCAGATTGGGCTTCTGCAGCATGATGCGGCAGAAGAGGAGCCGTGCGGTCTCGCCGCCCGAGAGCGCCGCGGTCGGCTTGAGCCCTTCCTCGCCGGTGAAGAGCATCTGCCCGAGCAGGCCGTGGATGTCCTGACGATGCGCGTCGGGATCGAACCGGTGCAGCCACTCAACCGCCGTCAGCCCCTTTTCGATCTGGCCGGTGTGGTCCTGCGGGAAGTAGCCGATGGACACCTCGTGCCCCCAGCGGACCGAGCCGGCGTCGAGGTCGCCAGGCGAGGGCGGAAAGCTCGGGTTGTCGGCCATCAGCGCCTTCAGCATCGTGGTCTTGCCGACGCCGTTGCGCCCGACCAGGGCAATCTTCTCACCGCGGTTGACGATGGCCGAGAAATCGTCGATCACCTGCAGGTCGCCGAACGCCTTGGAGATTCCTTTGATCTCCATCGCCACCTTGCCCGACGGGCGGTTCTGCTGAAAGCGGATGTAGGGGCGCTGGATGTTCGAGCGCGCCAGCGCGGTCGTCTCCAGCCGTTCCACTTCCTTGCGCCGCGACGTCGTCTGCGCCGCGCGCGTGCCGGCGCCGAAGCGCTGGATGAAGTCCATGAGCTGCGCGATCTTCTTCTCGCGCTGGACGTTCTCCGACTCGATGCGCGACCGGATCTGCGTCTTGGCCATCACCATGTCGTCGTAGCCGCCGGTGTAGGTGATGATCGTCTGGTAGTCGATGTCGGCGATGTGCGTGCACACCGCGTTGAGGAAGTGGCGGTCGTGCGAGATGACGATGAGCGTGCCGTCGTACCGTTCGAGGAACCCTTCGAGCCAGTGGATCGAATCGAGGTCGAGGTGGTTCGTGGGCTCGTCCAGCAGCAGCGCGGTGGGGGAGCCGAACAGCGCCTGCGCCAGCAGCACCCGCACTTTCTGGCCACCCTGCAGCTCGGCCATCGGACGCTCGTGGACCTCGTCGGGGATGTCGAGCCCCTGCAGGAGCACGGCGGCGTTGCTCTCGGCCGAGTAGCCGTCCTCTTCGCCCACGATGCCTTCCAGCTCGCCCAGCCGCATGCCGTCCTCGTTCGACATGTCTGGCTTCTCGTAAAGGCGATCGCGCTCGGTCATCGCGCTCCACAGGCGGGCGTTGCCCATGATCACGGTGTCGATGACGCGGTAGGCGTCGAACTCGAACTGGTCCTGCCGCAGCACGCCCAGCTTGGGCGGCCGCGCCACATTGCCTTTCTGCGCGTCGAGCTCGCCGGTGAGCAGCTTCATGAACGTCGACTTGCCGGACCCGTTGGGGCCAGTGAGGCCGTAGCGGCGCCCCGGCGAGAACGTCGTGGTGACGTCCTCGAAGAGCACCTTGGAGCCGTACCGCATGGAGACGCTGCTGACGGAGATCATGAACTGATTATTTTAACGTGTAGTGAGGGCCGGCTAAAGCCGGCCCCCACGTCCCAGGGAATCCAGCTCGTCCCACCGGGCGAGCACGTTCAGCAGGTCCTGCTCGATCGTCTCGAGCCGGGCCAGGGTCCGGGCGATGAGGTCGGCCGGTTCCTTGTAAAAATCCGATGACGCCACCGCCGCTTGCAGGCGCTGCTGCTCCGCCTCGAGGCTCTCGATGCGGCCGGGGAGCGCCAGCAGTTCCTGCTGCTCCTTGAAGCTGGCCTTCCGCGCAGCCGATGAGGGCGGCGGGGCAGCCCTCTCGTAGTTGCGGGTCTTGAGACCCGCCTCAATTGATGTCACCGCTGCCCGCTGGCGCAGCCAGTCCTCGTAGCCGCCGACGTACTCGCGGACGCGGCCCTGCCCCTCGAACACGAGCGTGCTCGTCACCACGTTGTCGATGAAGGCCCGATCGTGGCTGACCAGGAGCAGCGTGCCGGGCCATTCCGCGAGCAGCGATTCCAGGAGCTCGAGCGTTTCGACGTCGAGATCGTTGGTCGGCTCGTCGAGCACCAGCACATTGGCCGGCCGGGTGAAGAGACGGGCGAGCAGCAGGCGGTTGCGCTCGCCGCCCGACAGCGCCCGCACCGGCGATTGCGCCCGCTCGGGCGGAAACAGGAAGTCGCGCAGGTAGCCGTGCACGTGCTGCTCGCGGCCATTGATGGTGACCGTGTCGCGGCCGTCACCGATCGTGTCCACCACCGAGCGGTCCGGGTCGAGCTGTTCGCGAAGCTGATCGTAGTAGGCCACCTGGAGGTTGGCGCCGTGGCGCACCTCGCCGGCGTCGGGCGCGAGCTCCCCGAGCAGCAGGCGGAGCAGCGTGGTCTTGCCCGAGCCGTTCGGCCCGATGAGACCGATGCGGTCGCCCCGAACCACGCGCAGCGTCAGGTCGTGCACCACTGTCGTGGAACCGAAGGCCTTCGACAGGCGCTCGGCTTCGAACACCATGCGGCCGGTGCGCTCGGCGGCGTCGGCCTGCAGCCGCACCGCGCCGGTCTGCGCGCGCCAGGCCGCGCGCTCGGCCCGCATCGCCATCAGCGCCCGCACGCGCCCCTCGTTGCGGGTGCGCCGGGCCTTGATGCCCTGCCGCAGCCAGACTTCTTCCTCGGCAAGCTTCTTGTCGAACTTCTCCTGCCGCACCGCCTCGGCCGACAGCCACTCTTCTTTGCGGCGGAGGAAATTGGCGTAATCGCCCGGCCACGACGACAGGCGACCGCGATCCAGCTCGACGATCCGCGTCGCCACGTTCTGCAAGAAGACACGATCGTGCGTCACGAACACCACGGTGCCGCCATACGTGGTGAGAAACGACTCCAGCCAGGTCATCGACTCGATGTCGAGATGGTTCGTCGGCTCGTCGAGAAGGAGCAGGCCCGGCTGGCCCGCGAGCGCGCGCGCCAGCAGTACCCGGCGGCGCCAGCCGCCGGAGAGTGTGGCGGCGCTGGCGTCCGCCGGGAGTCCCAGGCGGTTGAGCACCACCTCCACCTGCTGCTCGAGGCGCCAGCCGTTGCGCTGCTCGAGCTCGTGCTGCAACGCGCCGAGCCGCTCGAGATGTTCGGGGCTGCCGGATTCCGACACCGCGAGCGCCGCGTGGTGATAGTCCGTGACCACGCTCGCGAGATCACCGAGGCCATCGGCCACGACGTCGAACACTGGCCGTTCGTCGAAGAACGGCGCGTCCTGCGCCAGGTGGCCGATCCGCAGGTCCGGCTGGATCCAGATGCGGCCCGCATCCGGCGGGACGGCACCCGCGAGCAGGTTGAGCAGCGTGGACTTGCCGGTGCCGTTACGTCCGATGACACACACGCGCTCGCCCGGCTCGATCTGCAGGCTCGACTCGTCGAGCAGCGGGAGATGGCCGTAGGCGACGGAGACGCGGTCGAGTGTCAGCAGGGGCATGGGACGAGCGCGGAGTGCCTGGAGACCTCGATCATAGCGTGCCGCACTAAAATCGGCAGATGCCCGTTCGCGACGTCCTGATCATCGGCGCCGGCCCGTCCGGTCTCGCCACCGCCATTGCCGCCAAACAGCGAGGCCTCGACTACGTGGTGGTCGAAAAGGGCATCCTGGTCAACTCCATCTTCAATTTTCCGCAGCACATGGTGTTCTTCACCACGCCGGAGCTGCTCGAGATCGGCGGACTGCCGCTGGTCACGCCCTACGACAAGCCGACCCGCCTGGAGGCGTTGCGCTACTACCGGCGGGTCGTGGACACTTTCGACTTGCAGATCTCGTTTCACGAGGCCGTCACCGCGATCGAGCGCGGCGACGACGGCGTCTTCACGGTGACGACGCGCACGCCGCGCGGCGCGACGCGCGTGCGGGAAGCCCGCGCCGTGGTGCTGGCCATCGGCTACTACGACATCCCCAACCGCCTCGGCGTGCCGGGTGAAGATCTACCGCACGTCAACCACTACTACACCGATGCGCACCCGTACTACCGGCAGCGCGTCGTGGTCGTCGGCGGCAAGAATTCCGCCGCTGAAGCCTGCCTCGAGATCTTCCGGGCCGGGGGCCATCCGACGCTCGTCCATCGCCACGCCGAGCTCGGAGGCACGATCAAGTACTGGGTGCGGCCCGACATCGAGAACCGCATCAAGGAAGGATCCGTGAAGGCTCGCTTCGAATCGCGTGTAGTCGAGATCACGCCGACCGCCGTCGTCATCGACGGGCCCGGCGGCCGCGAGGAGCTGCCGGCCGAGGGCGTATTCCTGCTCACCGGCTATCGGCCGGACACTGAGCTGATGCTGCGGGCCGGCGTCGTCTGCGACCCGGAGACGCTGGCGCCACAGATGAACAGCGAGACCTTCGAGACCAACGTGCCGAACCTGTTCGTTGCCGGCGGCGCCGTGGCCGGCCGTCACACCGGCAACATCTTCATCGAGAACGGCCGCTTCCACGGAGGCAAGATCATCGATGCGCTGGCCCAGCGCATGCGCGATTAGGCTTCCAGTTAGACCGGCGCTGCCCGAACGTCCGAGGTAGGATCAGGCTCATCTTACGAGGTGCCTGGATGGCGGACGCCCGCGCAAAAACAGCCGAGATTCTCAGAAGCGATAAGACAGCCCTGCTGGACGATTGGATGGCTGGGTTGCGCAAAGTTGGTGGAGACCAGCGGATCTCGGATGCTGAGCTTAAAGCTCAAGTAAACGGGCTCCTCTCCCTGCTTGCTGACGCGGCGGGGCAGAACACCGACGTCGCGAGTGAGGCGTGGCGGCCGGTGCGCGAGAACCTCGAGGAGATCTCTCGCGCGCGCGCACTCCAGGGATTTTCGTCGGCGGAAACGGCGATGTTCGTCCTATCGCTCAAGCAGCCGCTCTTCAGTCGCGCCCGGACCGCGCTGGCGAACGACGCGCAGGCGATGGCCGACGGGACGTGGGCGATCAACGACATCGTGGACGCGCTCGGCATCCACACGGTGAAGGCGTTCCAGAAGACGCGCGAGGACGTCATCATGCGCCAGCAAGAAGAAATGCTGGAGCTCTCCACGCCAGTGGTCAAGCTCTGGGACGGGGTGATTGCGTTACCGATGATCGGCACGCTCGACAGCGCCCGCACCCAGATTGTCATGGAGTCGCTGCTCCAGAAGCTAGTCGACACCGGCTCCGAGATCGCCATCATCGACATCACGGGTGTGCCGACCGTCGACACACTGGTGGCGCAGCACCTTCTGAAGGCGGTGACTGCGATCCGGCTGATGGGCGCCGAGTGCATCATCAGCGGTATCCGTCCCCAAATCGCGCAGACGATCGTGCACTTGGGCGTCGATCTCCAGGGCGTGACCACCAAGGCCACCTTGGCTGACGCGCTCGCCATCGCGCTGAAACGCGTGGGCTTGACAGTGTCGCGAGTGAAGCCGACGCTGGGCGCGTAGATGGACCGCATCCCGATTCTGCGGATGGGCGACTTCCTGCTGGTCACCATCCAAGTGGACATGCACGATCGCCTGGCTCGCACGTTGCAAGATGACCTCACTGAGAAGATCGAACGGACCGGCGCCAAGGGAGTCTTGATCGACATCTCGGCGCTCGAGCTGGTCGATTCCTACATCGGCCGGATGATCGCGAACACTTCGGCCATGGCGCGGATCCTCGATGCCCAGACGGTCGTCGTGGGGATGCGCCCCGCAGTCGCTATAACGCTGGTCGAGCTCGGCCTGAGCCTCTCGGGTGTCGACACGGCGCTCACCGTGGAGCGCGGGATGCAACGTCTTCGCACGCGGCTCGGGCGGACAGACTCGGCTGATGACCATCACCAAGAGTGACGTAATCGCAATCCGCTCCGAGCACGACATCGTGCTCGCGCGGCAGAACGTGCGAAGGGTTGCGCAGGATATCGGGTTCGGCATCGTCGACCAGACCAAGATCGTCACCGCAGCCAGCGAGCTCGCCCGCAACACCGTGGTCTACGGCCAAGGCGGCGAGATGCGCTGGGAAGTGGTCGAGGACGGCGCCAAACGGGGCCTGCGGCTGCACTTTGTCGACCAGGGGCCGGGCATCGCCGACCTCTCGCGCGCGATGACCGATGGGTGGACCTCCGGCAAGGGGCTCGGACTCGGGCTGAGCGGCTCAAAACGGCTGGTCAACGAGTTCGAGATCGATTCGGCCCCCGGGCGGGGTACGCGCGTCACCATTACACGGTGGAAGTAACCGGATGAGAGCGCACATCGCCGTACCCGTGTCGGGTCAGAGCCAGGTGGGGGAGGCGCGCCGCGCAGCAGTGCGGATGGCCGACGAGACCGGACTGAGCCAGACGGACTCCGGCACAGTCGCCGTCGTGGTGACGGAGCTGGCGACGAACCTGTCGAAATACGCCAGCGGGGGAAAGATTCTGCTGCAGGTACTGCGCCGGCCATCGGGGCCGTGCGTCGAGGCGCTCGCCATCGATGCGGGTCCGGGCATGGATGTGGAGCGGTGCCTTCGCGACGGGTTCTCGACCAGTGGCACGCCCGGCACTGGCCTCGGCGCGGTGCGCCGGATGGCCACCGAGTTCGATATCTACTCGCGCCCCGGCGCCGGGACGGTGGTGCTCGCCCGCGTGGGCGCGACATGCGGTGCCACCATCCAACGCGGGTTCCAATGGGCAGCGGTGTCCGCGCCAGCGCCCCACGAGCTGGTGTGCGGTGACGCCTGGTCCGTGCGCGAACGGGATGGCGAGATCGCACTGATGGTGGCTGATGGCCTGGGCCATGGCCCGCTGGCCGCCGCGGCCGCGGATCGAGCCGTGGAACTCTTCGAGGCCGACGCCTTCGACGCGCCCGCGGCGTTCTGCGAACGTGCAAACCGGGAGCTGTCGGGCAGCCGCGGCGCCGCTCTCGCCGCCGCGCACGTGACGCAGAATGCGCTGGTCCGCTATGCAGGTGTTGGCAATATCGCCGGTTCGCTCGTCACCGCGTCACAGAGCCGCGGCATGGTCAGCCAGAACGGCACCGTTGGTCTCCACATGCGCAAGGCCCATCAAGTCGATTACCCGTGGCCCGCGCGTGCGCTGCTGATCCTGCATTCGGACGGGGTGTCGAACCGGTGGTCCCTCGACGCCTATGAGGGATTGATCGGCCACCACCCGGCGGTGGTCGCCTCGGTGCTGCTCCGGGACTTCGGGCGCGGACGAGACGACGCGACGGTGGTGGCGGTGCGCAGCGATCGTCGCGACACCGGAGGCGGTCATGAGTGAGGCGGAGTCGCTCACCCTCGAGCAAGCCGTCGCGCGGGTCCGTGAGCACGAGGCGACGATCGCCACGTTGGCCACCGAGCTCGACGAAACCAATCATGGCGTGGTGGCGCT